>JAANMY010002410.1_pt1 | contig 17821 bp, 14 predicted proteins | sample 7279691 | NCBI WGS metagenome assembly JAANMY01 (sample SAMN14094543, study PRJNA606508) | bioreactor metagenome | isolation source: A lab-scale SPAN reactor treating ammonium-rich wastewater day 388 | place: Ireland: Galway | collected 2018-02-07
GGTGCGTGGGGCGCGGGGCGCGGGGCGTGATGCGTGATGCGTGATGCGTGTTATGAACGGCTGACGCGCCAGAGGGCCCAGAGGGCGAGGTTGCTCATCACGAAGCTCGGATGGCCGGTGGCGCAACCGAGGTTCACCAGGCGGCCTTCGGCGAGCAGATAAATCGTGCGCCCGTTCGGCAACACGTATTTGTCATACTGCGGCTTCACGTTGATCTTCTTCACGCCTTTCAGCGTGTTGAGCTTGTCCACCTGAATCTCGTTGTCGAAGTGGCCGATGTTACAAACGATGGCCTGGTCCTTCATTTTGAGGATGTGGTCGAGCGTGATGACGTCGCAATTGCCGGTGGTCGTCACGTAGATGTCGCCGATGCCGAGGGTGTCTTCGAGCGTCGTGACCTCGAAACCTTCCATCGCGGCTTGCAGCGCGTTGATGGGATCAATCTCGGTGACGATGACGCGCGCCCCGAATCCGCGGAGCGAATGCGCGCTGCCCTTGCCGACGTCGCCGTAGCCCGCGACGACCGCGACCTTGCCGGCGATCATCACGTCAGTGGCGCGCTTGATGCCGTCGGCGAGCGATTCGCGGCAGCCGTAGAGATTGTCGAACTTCGACTTGGTGACGGAGTCGTTGACGTTGATGGCGGGCACGAGAAGTTTGCCCTGCTCCAGCATCTGGTAGAGGCGATGAACGCCGGTGGTCGTTTCCTCGGAAACGCCCTTCCAACCCTTCACGACTTCGTGCCAGAAACCGGGGCGTTCCTTCGCGACCTTCTTCAAGAGCGCCTTGATGACGGCGACCTCGTGGTTGTCGCTGGGCGTGTTGACCCAGGTGTCACCGTTTTCGAGTTCGTAGCCTTTGTGAATGAGGAGCGTGGCGTCGCCACCGTCGTCCACGATGAGTTGCGGGCCTTTGTTGCCCGGATGCGTGAGCGCGGCGAGGGTGAAGTCCCAGTATTCTTCCAGCGTTTCGCCCTTGTGCGCGAAGACCGGGATGCCTGCCTTGGCGATGGCCGCAGCGGCGTGGTCTTGCGTGCTGAAGATGTTGCAACTTGCCCAACGCACGGACGCGCCGAGTTCTTTGAGCGTCTCGATGAGAATCGCCGTCTCGATGGTCATGTGCAGCGAGCCGGTGATCCGCACGCCTTTGAGCGGCTTCTGCGGGCCGTATTTCTTGCGGATGGCCATGAGGCCGGGCATTTCGTGCTGGCAAACCTCAATGGTTTTGCGTCCCCACTCGGCGAGGGAGAGGTCGCGGACGGCATAGTCGTGTTTCGGCTCGCCGTTGCCATTGGTTTTCGCAGGAGACTTGGTCAAAGTCCGGCGGGAGGGAGAGAGTTTGATCGTGGCCATGGTTGGTTGATGGTAGAGAGTTGAGTGTTGATGGTCAGTCGAGCTTCAGGGCACGGCGGAGGTCCTTGACCTTGTCGGTTTTTTCCCAGGTGATGTCCTTGTCATTCTTGCCGAAATGACCGTAGTTGGTCGTCTTTGAGTAGATGGGGCGGAGCAGGTTGAGTTGGGAGATGATGTTTGCAGGTTTGAAGGAGAAGATTTGTTTGACCGCCTTCTCGATCATCGCGTCGGTGATGCCTTCCCTGGTTGTGCCAAAGGTGTTCACGCACACACTAACGGGTTCGGGATAACCGATGGCGTAGGCGAACTGGATCTCGGCACTGCTCGCGATGCCGGCCGCTACGATGTTCTTTGCGACGTATCGGCCCATGTAAGCGGCGCTGCGATCCACTTTGCTCGGGTCCTTCCCGCTGAAAGCGCCGCCGCCGTGCCGGCCCATGCCCCCGTAGGTATCCACGATGATCTTGCGGCCCGTGAGGCCCGTGTCGCCCTGGGGTCCGCCGACGACGAAACGTCCGGTGGGGTTGATCAAATAGAGCGTCCTCTTCGTGAGGAGGCGTTTGGGGAGAACCTTCTTGATGACTTCCTCGATGCAAAATTCCTCGATGGTCTTGTGCTTCACGTCGTGGGCGTGTTGCGTGGAAATGACGACGTTGGTGATCTCCACCGGTTGATCGTCCACATATTTCACTGAAACCTGGGACTTCGCATCGGGCCGCAGCCAGGCCACCTTGCCGCTCTTGCGGATTCTGGTGAGGGCCCGGCCAAGCTGGTGCGCGTACATGATGGGCGCGGGCATCAACTCGGGGGTTTCCGTCGTCGCGTAACCGAACATCAAGCCCTGGTCACCGGCGCCTTGTTCAGCTTTCTTTTTTCCCTCCGCTTTGCGCGCATCCACGCCTTGGGCGATGTCCGGCGACTGCGAGGTGATGGCATTCATGATGAGCACCTTGTCGGCATGAAACACATCATCGTCGTGCGTATAGCCGATGTCGCGAATCGCCTGGCGGGCGATCTGGCTGAAATCAAGTTTCGCTTTGGTGGTGATTTCACCGCCCACCACCACGAGGTTGCTCTTCGCATAAGTTTCGCAGGCGACCCGGCTGTATTTGTCTTGCGCCAAACAGGCGTCCAGGACGTAATCGGAAATCGTGTCGCACACTTTGTCGGGATGGCCTTCGCCTACGGACTCGGAAGAGAAGATGAAGTTTTTGCTCATGAATTGGTTTTCAATCTGGTCTGTTTAATTGTCATATTGACGTATCAGGATTTGATGATATAACGGATGTCAGATACGTCAACTGGATTTCTGGGAAAATTTTGAGACGATGGGGATGCCATGTCTGAAACGCTTCGCTCCTTGAGAGCTTTGTCCGACCCAACGCGCTTGCGGATCGTCGCGCTGCTGGAGAAGGAGGAACTGTCAGTCAACGAGCTCCAGGAGATCACGCGCTTGGGCCAGTCGCGCATCTCGACGCACTTGGGCTTGCTGTCGGATTGTGAACTGGTGCAATCCCGGCGCGAGGGCAAACGGACGTTTTACAAGCTCAACCCGCAAGCCAGCAACACGACCGGCGAGTTCATCCAGCTTGCCATCCGCGGCGCCAAGGAACTGCCCGAGCACACGGGCGACCAGATCAATCTGAGGCGGATTCTCGCGCGTCGCCAGGAGCAGGCGCAGTTGTTCTTCAACCAGGTCGCCGGCCGGTTCGACCGGGTTTATGGGCCAGGCCGGTCCTGGCAGGCCTTCGGGCATTTGCTTTTGAGAATCCTGCCTCCACTTACGGTGGCGGACTTGGGCGCTGGAGAAGGTCTTTTAAGCGAATTACTGGCGCGGCGATGCAAGAAGGTCATCGCTGTGGATAACTCGGAGAAGATCGTTGAGTTTGGCGCGGCCAAGGCCAGGAAAAATGGCTTGAAGAATCTGGAGTTTCGGCTGGGCGATTTGCAGAACCCGCCCATTGAGGCCGGCAGTGTGGACTTGGTCATCCTCAGCCAGGCGCTGCACCACGCCGATGATCCGGCTGCCGCACTGGCCGCAGCTTTCAAGTTGCTGAAGCCACACGGGCAAATTCTCATCCTTGATCTCCTCGCGCACAAATTTGAGAAGGCCCGCGAACTATACGGCGACCGATGGCTGGGTTTTGCCGAGAGCGACTTGCAGCGCTGGTTGGAACTGGCGGGATTCAAAAGAATCGAGATCAGCGTCGTGGCCCGTGAAGAGCAGCCGCCGCATTTCCAGACCATTCTGGCCGGCGGAGAACGGTAAGCTTGCGCCCACCGTCTCCGATTCGCCTCAAGGCTGCTTGCTAAAAATGGCTGGGGGTTGTCCCCCGTGGCATTGCGGGGATTCAATAACCCGCGAGCTTCGGAGTCTTGCGGTGCGTGAGTTTGGTTGATTCCTCGGATATACTCAGAGCCAGCACGGCCCAACTCGTGGCGGTGGCTGAAATCCACGAATCCTTCCCGTGCGGAAAGCCGCTTTTCATCGTCGTGGGTTGGAATGGAAACGCCCGGCGGCGCACGTGCCAGGTGCCGTCCTCAAGTTGCGTCTGGAGCAAATAGCGACGCGCGCGATCCAACGCGGCATCCTGGACGGGAAATCCTGCGCCAACGTGCAAGGCATAGACGGCCTGTCCGGTGGCGTAGGCATCGCTCTGGGTGCCGGGCAGTTGGGACCAGCCGCCGTCGGCACGTTGTTGTGCGAGCAGTTTCCGCGCGAGTGATTCCAAACGCTGGGGAGACTCCCCTGCCCAAGCCAACCCGAGAAGTTGGAAAGCGCTTTCGTCGTGATTCGCCGGTTGCACCGTCCAGAGCCAGCGGCGGGCGCGGTCAACTCTCCCGGCAAATTCGGCCTGACGCCCCGGCAACGGATATCTCTGCAAGGCGTGGATGCTCAACGCGGTAGCGCCAACATCGCCGTTTTGGATGGGCGGGCGTGGCAAATTGGCAAACCAGCGGCCATCCCGACCTTGAATCGCGGCGAGATGATGGACCGAAGCGTCCGTCAGTTCATCCGCTGGCAGGCCGGCAAGGGCGTAACCAAACAGGGTGTAGCCTTTCGTGAAAGCAGCGTCAGGATGGAAAAGTGGCTGCCAGTCCCATCGCACCTGGTTGACTCCACGTGTGGGATGGAAACTGAACATGGGATGGTGGAAGGTCACAATGATCCACTCCTGCCGGGTGGAAGCCAGGTCATTTTTGAGCCATTCATACTGGGGTGAACCCGGCGCGGTGGCGTTGTAACCCGCATTGCTGTCAAGCCCGACCAGGTGAATGTTTCCGATATCGGTGGACCACCAGGCTTCATTCCCGCCATTCTTTGGAAGCGAGAGATACTGGTAATACTGCGGCGCATTCCCTTCATGGTTTCCGAGTACTGTGAAGATGCAGACATTTTTGATGAGGGGTTGAAGAGGCTCGAAAAACTGCGGCTTCCATTGGGAGTAATCCTGGCCACGCTGAACCAGATCCCCTGAATTAATCACAAAAGCCGGATCCATTTCGATGATCCGCTGGGCGATTTTTGAATGAGTCACAAAGTCGGAGCGTGAATCTCCATAAGCCACAAAACGAAAATTTCGATGGCCGATCGGGGGTGCGGTCTTGAACCAGGTCGTGTCGGATTCTCCCCCCTCCCAGACAACCTTGTAGTAGTAGCGTGTCGCTGGCTCCAGCCCTTTGATTTCAATTTCATGGGTGCAGGTCGCCACACCTTCCGCTTTCTGTCCCAGGGCGGTTGAAGAACCATATTCCACCCAGCCTTCGCAGGGTTTGTCGGTTTCCCACATGATGACGATCGAGTTGGGGGTAAAGTTCTGCAAGTATGGGCCGACCCGCAGGCTTGCCTCACCCATGCAAGGCTGGCCGATAAAAAGGAAAAAGACCACCACTGAAAATAGCTGACGATACATAAGATCTGCCTCCTTGTGCTTTCGGGCTTTATGTCCATGACGGGATCCAGAGGATTGAAGGCCCCCATGACATAGGTGCGGTTCAAGACTATACCAAATCTCAGCTCGGAAGGCAGACCTTTCAGCCTTGGGTTGATCCGCCGAGAAACCCTCAGACCCTGCGATTATCTATTTTTGTTTCACTTTTCTATAATTTGGTCGATGATTCTTAATAAATTTTCTGGCTTGGAGAGTTTATATCTTGATTTATGAGATAGTTGTGATCTAATATTCAAAGCGGTCCGAGGGGAAAACAGGACCGAAAGGGGAAAATGGGGAGAGGGATGGAAAAGTCTATCGGGGTTTCCCAGAGCCATTGGCTTCATGCCGGCATCATCCTGCTGATGCTCCTCCTGTTTCTGGCGGGATGCAGCGCAGTCCGCCAGGACCTCTTTTCGGAAACGACTGACACGGGCCTCAAACCCGCAGTCACACTCAGGCCCGCGCAGCTGGTCGAAGAGTCTCCGGCGAAAACCAAAGGGGGCATTGTCGGCCCTGAGCTCAATTCAGCCAATTCCACCGCAACCAAAGCCGCTGCACGCAGCTCCCATGTCGTTCTCAATGGAGAGCCTACCCCACCCAATCCGGAAGATGTGAATCAAATCGGGGACCGGCTGATTACTGCCCTGGAGAGCGGAGCCCCGGTTCCCGCGAATCAAGCTGAATCACCCCAGGTGATCGATCCCTGGGCACCCTTGCCGGAGAATGGAACCACAGCACCGGCCCCTTCCCTTCCGGAAAGAAAGAGTTCGGAAGTGACTGGCTCTCCTGTTACAGAATTTTCGGCCGACCGTCCCTGGACGAATGAGGGTGTTCCATCAACAAGCACAACCATCGAATCCAGGCCTCTGCCCGAGGAATGGAACCCGGAGGTTTCTGAGACCGAGATGGTCCCGGTAGACGAACCAGCCGTTCAAGAGGCCGGCGAAGGGAGCTACCGCCTGGGGCCGGGTGACGGGATCGATGTAACTGTGTGGGAAATGCCTGAGCTCTCCCGTGCACTCGTGGTTCGCCCGGATGGATTCATCAGTTTCCCTCTGATCCGCGAAATCAATGCGGCTGGAAAAACGCCATCCCAGCTTGAAGACGCCCTTGAGCAGAGCCTCAAGGAGCACCTGATTGAACCGGAGGTCAATGTGGTGGTCACCTCTGTGGGCAGCAAGTCGTATTATGTATTCGGCGCAGTCGCGAATCCGGGGGTGTATCCACATTTCCGGAATACCACCCTGCTGCAAAGCATTGTCACCGCGGGCGGATTCCCCTCGGTCTTCCGTGCCGGGCAACCGGTGCCGCATGGAGACCTGGGCCGGATCCGGATTATCCGGACAACCGACCGGGGGCGTGAAATCATTACCAAGAACCTGAAAGGCCTCAAAGACCAGGAGGTTCTTACTGAGGATATTGCAGTTCAGCCCGAAGATATCATTTATATCCCGCAGGAAGCCAAGCTGGTGTATGTATTCGGGGAGGTGCTGGTCCCGGGAGTGGTTCCCATTACCGACGACACACGCATCCTGGAGGCCATCCTGGGGGCCGGAGGTGTCCGCCCGACCGCCAAACGCGATCAAATCCTCCTGATTCGTCCCAATACAGGAGTTCCCCTGTACTCCTGTGTCAGCATGAAGGAAATCGAGCGAGGCAGCCTGGCCGCCAACCTGCCAGTCCAGAGCGGCGATATCATCTTTGTTCCACAGAAGTTCATCGCCAAAGTGGCCGAGTTTGTCCAGCTCTACGCCAGCGCGATTCAGCCGGCCCTGGAGACATACCTGACGACATGGGATGCCTGGTTTGTGCATGAGCGGTTCAGCTCCCTGCGAAAGAATAACTGGGGCCTGACAAACACCAGCACAGCGCAGAACAATGTAATTCCGAATCCGGATCCCTGATCGTTGGAAGAAAACCGATCGATCCATATACTATTGGATAATGTCAAGCGAAGATTTTCTTAAGACGTTCCCACCCGAAGATGTGGCCGCACCAGAGGTTCCCCCTCAAAAGGAACCTCTTCCAGCTTTTGCCCCATCTGCGCGTTTCGGAAAGTTTGGTGTTCCACATGGAATCACCTTGAGAGATGTCGCCCGCCTTATATTCAAATACAAATGGACACTGATCATTCCGCCAATCCTCTCTGTTTCACTGGCAGTGGCTTACACCATGGTTTCGGTTCCCTGGTACCAGGCGACTGCAACTGTCCAGATCCAGCCCAACGAGCTGGCCGCCCTGGCTCCGACAGCCAGCCTTGAACGCCAGAAAAATCTGCTGAACGACCAGGTGCAGTTGTTACGCAGCGATACGATGCTGGAACGTGTGGTGGAGGTCTTGCGCCTGGATACCCGCATGGCATCGCTTCTCGGTGAGGAAACTCCATCGGCGGATCGTGTCACTGGAGCGATCCGGATACTCAAAGAAAACATTCTCTCCATCCAGCCGGTCATGGATGCGAATTTTATAACCATTACCGCGATCCTGCCGAATGCCGACCTGGCCGCCACAATCCCGAATACCCTGGCGGAGGAATATGTCATCGCGGTTCAGGAGCGGATCGCCAGCCAGGCCAACCAACTCTCGGGCCGTTATGAGGACGAAGCTCGCAAAATTCAGGAAGAGCTCGAAAAGATCGATGGAAAGATCACCACATTTCTTGCCCAGCATGGAATCCCGGATATTGCTCAAAGATTCGAATCTCTGCGCGCACAGGCCGATCGGATCGAAATCGAACTGCGTGACGCCAAACGGGATGAAGGGCGCCTGACACGCAATATCGAGGCTCTCGAAGGACAGCTCAAGAAGGAACCCCCCACAATCGCATCGACCACCCAGGTGGCCTCCAATCCGCAGTACACCCAGATCAAATCCTATCTCGATCAGCTCCAGCTGCAGCGCACCAGCCTGACAGGGACCTGGAAGGAAGGCTCAAAACGCCTCGAGACACTGGATAAACAGATCGAGGAAGCTCAGGCCGCCCTCAGCCAGCTGGAGCCGGAAACCATCGCCGCCAAGCTGAGTGTGGTCAACCCGCGCCACAACCAGATCCTCGATGAACTGGTCCGCTTGCGCCCATTGCTCGAAGCCAATCGAGAGGATATCAAGACACTTTCTGAGGCTCAGGGAAACATCAACGATCAGCTCTCCGGGTTCGTTTCCATCCGCCAGGAATACAATGACCTGCTGGCTGAGAAAAACCGGATCAGTGCCCAGCTGGATTTCGCCAAAGAACGTGCCCGCACCGCACAGACGACAGGAAAGTTTGCCAACGAAATCGCCGAGGTCAAAATATCCGATCATGCCCGCAAGCCCCTGGGGCCTTCCGGCCCAAATCATGTGATCCATGTCCTGGTGGGGCTTTTGATGGGGGTCGGCCTGGGTGTCGGGTTGGCAGTTCTGAGGGAGGTCCTCAATCATTCGATCGAGACAGCCCATGATGTCCAGAAATTTCTTGGAGTCCCATTGTTAGGCTCCATTCCTGAGAAGGCCCTGGGGAGACGATGAGCCGCCTCGAAGACGCATTGAACAAGGCCTACCAGTCACCTGCCCCGACCCGGCTGCCAGGCACCCCACGCCAGCCCTCTTCGGCGGTTGGCCAGGCCTCGGAAATTCAGAGTCTGTCTTCCCTGTATACGAACATTCAGCTGGCACTCCCGGATGTCGCCAGGCCGATTATTGCCTTTACTTCAGCTGTTCCCAAAGAAGGGGTGACATCGATCCTGTACCACCTGGGCGGGTTGATTTCACGTGAGAAGAAGGTGCTGCTGGTGGATTTCAACATCCTCAGCCCGGGACTGCATAAATTCATGCAGGTTGACAACATCAAGGGCCTCTCAGATGTCCTCCAGGGAAAGAAAGGGCTGGCAGACTGCATCCCTGAAAGCCTCAACCCCAACCTGGATGTGCTGCCTTGCGGGCCAACAGGGGCCGCCTCCTTCCAGATCATGGGTTCAGGTGTGGTTCGGAGCCTGCTGGCAGAGATGCGCAGTGTCTATGATGTTGTCCTGGTGGATTGCCCATCGCTGCGGAATTTCCCTGATGCCGCCATTCTGTGCGCTTTGTGCGATGGAGTGGTTCTGGTGGTAAAAACCCGCAAGACAAAGCGTGAGGTGATTCAGTACTCCCAGGAGCTGCTTGTCAAAGCCGGAGCGCGGGAGCTGGGTGTGGTCCTCAACCGGGTGCGGTATTACATTCCCGAATTTATCTATCGCCGCTTATAGAAAGACGGTACACCCTGAAAATCATCTGTCCGGGAACAATGTCATTCATCCCGATGGACTGTGTCTGGCGAGAAAGCCGGAATACAGACCGCGATATACTCCGCGCCCTCCTCACCGGGTGAGCTGTATTGAACCCACTCCCCGCGACTGGCAATGACCGCCTGTCCTGCCTGAACCTCCATGCTGCCTCCCTCGAAGGCCACTCTCAGGCTGCCTTTGAGAACCAGGGTGTATTCATCGAACTCGGGGGTCTGCCCCGGCTCAATCCATCCGGAAGGGCTGTGCATCCAGGCAATGCTGACAGCCTCTGTTTTTGAATTCACTCTGCCGACAAATTCCTCGATGATCTTTGGCTGGTTTCCGGCAGCTGTAATCCGTGAAGCGGTTTCAATCAGTTTCGGCATCTGACTCATCTCCTCCAGAGGACACTCGGGGAACTCGGGGAAACTCCCCAAGTCCTGGAAAAGCATACCTGAGAAAAACTAAAAAAGAGACTGAATAATTTCCTGATAACTGGTTGTGACAGATCGAGCCATCCTCCATGGTGCACGCTATAACTTGATGGGGTGTTTCAAGTTTTCCTGTTCCGACTTGTCCCGCGTTTAACCGGTCATTATTTTCCCAGACATATTGGGAAGAGGATCCAGGTGTTAACAACCCCAATGTCCCAGGTGAATGAACGACTGCAGTTGGAGTGGTTCGTTTAAAAACATCGAGGAGGAGAAGAAATGGGTTCCTTGAAAGCTTGTTCCGCAGCAGCACTCACCCTGTCCTGTCTGTGCAGTCTGGCCGGATTCGGCCAGGGCATGGACAATCACCCGATGCTGGAGCTCGCTCCACTGGATGATCAGCGCCTTTGGATTGCTGAAGGGGAGCCCGCAAAGTCGGATTTCCCAGATTCCGGCTCCAATGCTGGAAAAGATGCCCCTTCAGAGGCAGCCCTGGAGGCTGACTCTCATATTGATATTACGATCAAAGCCGACTGGGTTTCGAAATACATGTTCCGTGGTATCGATGTTCTCGATGACCGCGGGGCCTACCAGCCCAGTGTCGATATCGGCCTGTGGGACAGCGGATTGCATCTGGTGTTCTGGGCGTCGCTTGCCTCCTCGGGCCGTTACAGCCATGGGACTTATGTCCCGGATGGGAATGGCAATCTCCAGCTGGTGGATTCGGGATCCCCCCGCACAGATGAGCTGGATGAATTCGATTACACAGTTTATTACACGAAAAGCTGCCTGAATGATTGCCTTTCGACCGAAGTGGGAATGACTTACTACGATATCTTTAATCAGGACAGCGAGAAGCTGGATGTCTGGGAATGGTATGGAAAATTCACACTCTCAAAAATGCCCCTTCAACCGCATGTGTACTTCTATTATGACGTTCCAAAAAGGCGTGCGAATGGCGGAGAGGGCTGGATGACCTGCCTGGGCGGAAGCCACAGCTGCGAGCTGGGCGCAATGCCTCTTTTCGGTTCGAATGACCCGGTGACTTTGTCATTCTCCGGGGATGTCTGGTACAACGGGGGCGGGTATTTTCCCGGCATAGACACCGGCTGGACTCATGCCGTCTTCGGGAGCGCCATGACAATCCCCCTTTGCCATGGCCTCACATTCACTCCGGGGATCTATTACCAGATTTCAATGGAAGACACGATCAACAAGGATGATGAGTTGTGGACTCAGCTGTCTCTGGCCTACAGCTGGTAGGAGTTCGACATATTGCATCCTGTGGCGGGGCGGAGAAGAATCAGAGCCGTCCGAGAACTCCACGGATGAATTCATCGCCATGCAGTTCGGGATATCCGCCCTGGCTGCAGCTGTCCTCATCAAACTGCTGAACTGAGTCGGCATTGGGAGAAACACGATTCCAGATCGCGAATGGGACCGCCCCCCGGGCATGGGTCCGTGTTTCGACCGGTGTCAGATGATCCGGCAGGATCGCCACAGTGGCATGGATCCCAGCCCGGTCCAGACCTTCGAGAATCGGTTTGACCAGACGCTGGTCCAGGTCCTCGATGGTCCGAACTTTGAGTTCGAGATCCCCCTCATGTCCCGCCTCATCCGGCGCCTCGACATGGACATAAACGAAATCGACCTCTTTCAAAGCATCGAGGGAGGCCTGCGCCTTGCCTTCGTAATTGGTGTCGTAGAGGCCAGTCGCTCCGGGCACAAGAATTTTATTGAGGCCGGCATAGACACCGATCCCCCGGATCAGATCGACCGCTGAAATAACCGCCCCATTGACTCCGAAACGCTCCTGAAAGGTTTTCATCGAGGGGCGCCGCCCTGGGGACCACAGCCAGATCGAAGTGGCCGGATCTTTTCCATTGGCTATCCGCTGCTGATTGACAGGATGGTCTTTGAACAGATCCCAGGACATCCGTGTGAACTGATTCAACAAATCGGAAGTCTCCCTGGCAGCTGAACCATTCGATGCGGCTCCGGTTGATGCCGGGCGAATCATCAGATCCGCCACCGGCTCATTGGGGTGGTCATGGGGCGGGAAGCACTCAAGCCCCGGGCACAACCCCTCACCCACAAAAAGATGCCGGTAGCTCACTCCCGTGTGGAAACGATAGCGCGGGTCTTTGACCGCCTGGTTGAGAGAATCGAGCAGCAGTGCCGATTCTTCACTTGAGATGTGGCCTGCAGAATGATTCTTGATCAGGCCATCCTGCACACAGATGAGGTTGCAGCGCATGCCGATCTGCGATTCGCCGATATCGACTCCCATGCTGGCGGCTTCAAGAACTCCGCGCCCCTGGAAGCAGTCATGCGGGTCATACCCCAGAACAATCAGGTTGGCGATTTCGCTGCCGGTCGGGAGATCCGGCTCGATGGAATGAAACAATCCGCAGCGGCCTTGAGCCGCAATCCGGTCAATGTGGGGTTTGACGGCCGCCTGAAGCGGGGTTTTCCCTCCCAGCCGTTGAATCGGAAAATCCGCCATGCCATCGCCGAGAATGACTATAAACTTATGCCTGTCCATAGAATCGATACCCGTCCTGTTGCACCAGAGTGATTGTTCTCATGTTACCCCAGCAACGAGGGAGACACTACCGGGAACTGTAATTGGCCAGCAGGCAGTCCCGGAAGGCCGGATAATCGACATCCATTTTTTCATACTTTTCCGGCAGGCCATCAAGGCGTGAAAGGGACTCGGGAACCTCAGGAAGGAAACCCAGCTGGCGTTCGATTTCATCTGGAAATTTAGCCGGGTGGGCAGTCTCGAGAGAAACACAGGGAGTTTGGGGGTCTGAAGATTCCTCCAGATAGGCCTGAAGCCCCCTCCAGCCCACCGCACCATGGGGTTCCAGCAGGAGCCGGTGTTTGTCCCATGCCTGGCGAATGGTCCGGGCAGTCTCCAGATCATCGACCGAGATGGAAAAGAGATCGTTTTTCATCTTGTCCATGTCCGGAGGCTGATGGATAAAGCCTTTCTCATCCATGCATCCGCCATAGACCGCCACCAGCCTCGCCAGGTTGCTGGGGTGGCCGACATTCATGGCATTGGACAGGCAATTCTTCGAGGGTTCGATGCGGTGGTAATCACCGCTCGCCAGAAAAACCGGGAACTCATCATTGGCATTGACAGGAACAACCAGTTTACGAACCGGAAGCCCCATCCGCCATGCCAGAACCGCTCCCATCATATTTCCGAAGTTTCCGGATGGAACTGAAAAAACAACCGGCTCAGCCGGCTCCGCAGCCCGGGAAGCCGCATAAAAATAATAAACCGACTGCGGCAGAAGCCGCCCGATATTTATGGAATTGGCCGAAGAAAGCGGAATTTCGGAAAGTGACGGATCCGCGAATGCCTGCTTGACCAGAGCCTGGCAGTCATCGAATTTGCCATCGACAGCCAGAGTGGCGATGTTGCCGCCAAGTGTGGTCATCTGCTTGCGCTGGCGATCACTGACTTCATCGATGGGAAACAGCACCAGAACACGAATCCCCGGAACATTGTGAAAGGCGCTGGCGACAGCAGAGCCGGTGTCTCCGCTTGTGGCGGTGAGGATATTCAGAGAGCCGCCCTCTTCCTGAACAAACCGCCCGATGAGCCGCGCCATCATGCGTGCGGCGAAGTCTTTGAAGGAGGCGGTCGGCCCCCGGTCGAGCCGCAGGACATGCACCCGGCCGTACACCTTTTCCACCGGGACCGGGTAGTCATAAGCATCACAGCAAAGGTCCTGCAGCACAGATTCATCGAGGATTCCACCGGTGTAGCGTGAGAGGATCCGGCTGGCGATTTCAGCATACGAAAGCGAAGCAAATTCTCGAATCTCTTCCTGAGGGAGAGTGGGAATCGAGACCGGCAGATAAAGCCCCCGATCCGGCGCCTGCCCCTGGATCAGGGCAGTCCGAAGATCAACCTGAGGGGAATGGCCATTGGTACTGTAAAACAGGAGAGGTTTCATTTCGGGCACTGTTTGATCGACTCAAATTGATTCGAATTTCTTTTGCTGAAAAAAGGGGCAAGCACCCTTATGGTGGAAAAGTAACCAACCCGGGCATGAGAGGCAAGATGAGGCCGGTCTGCCAAATGCAGCCTTAAGGCTACGGAGCCTGGCCGGCACCTGCTTTCTCGGAGCTCAGCCCTGTCAGGCGGTCACGCAGAATGGGGATTGCGGCCGATGCAAAATCACTGAGGGTGGCCTGGGCTGCGGCTGTATCGTTATTCTTGATTTGAGTGGCTATCCGGATCAGGACAGAGGGTTGGGATCTCATCAGGATTTGATTGATCACCAGGTGGATCTGATGGATGATGTAGCTGGCGGTTTCTCTGCCTTCACTGAAGAACCAGTAGTTCACCAGCTGATTGTCGGCATCCTGAACCAGGTTGAGGGATGTCGCCCAGGTTCCATGGTCCAACAGGACAGATCCTCTTGTTACAAGGGTGTATCCTCCCGACTGGTAACATATCTCGGGTGGGTGCATCGAGTGCCGGTGCCCCGAGGAGAACACAAGGCTCAATGTCACCGATTTTGCTGTAGTTTCCTGCAGGTAGAGGCGGTGAAAGATATCATCCGTGCCCAGGATGCGCGTTTCCTCTTCGGTGACAGGCATTTCACGTTCAAGGGTCCAAGCCCCCAGCACACTGGGGATCTGCTGTAGAAGGCGGTCACGATGATGCCCCTGGTCTGCGGGTTGGGGAATCAGTTTGTCTGCAGCCAGAGTCAGTGCCACGACCACAATTGCGCCGATCAAAGCGGCCTGCTTCATGGCTGTGCCTCTGGAATCGCAGGTTGAGCGGGTTCCTGCTTCGAGAGAATTTTTTCGAGCAGAAAATAGCAGAGATAAAGCAGGCTGAAGGCCACCACGAAGATCGCCCATCCGGAAATATCATGGACCCTTCCGGAGGCGACCTCGCTCCCCCAGAAATGGGCTATCACGATCAGCGCGAATATCCGCAGTATGTTTGTGATGATGGCAACTGGAGCGGATAAAATGAACAACAGGATCGATCCAAAGGGGGACAGACGAGACAGGAACGCAAAGACCGCCCCGAGTGCCAGGAGCGAGATGATCGACCTCAGGCCCGCGCAGATATCCCCCACCACCAGTGTGTCCCCATTGGGGAAGAAGATGTAATTCCCACTCTTGACCACATACCAGTTGAATGGCTCCGTCATGCTGACAGCGGTTGCTGTAACCGCAATCCGGAGCTTGTAGGTGATCAGATCGATCAACCCATCCGGAAGCGGCACCATAAAAAAGAGGAATGCCCAGGGCAGGAGTGTGGCCCGGGCCATCCTTGTGCCGAAAAGCAGCAAATTGAATCCGAGAAGGTAAAAGACAAAAGCCACATATTTGGGTGGATACATGTGGCACAATGATGAGACGAGGAATATCAGGCTGCAGATCAGCAGAATGGCCAGGCCTGACCAGCTGCTTCGATGCGGGATCGTGAGCAGCACCTCTTTCTGAGTGTACAACATCCAGGCAGCCACAAATGGCACCAGGGGCCCATGAGAGTAATACCCGCCATCTTTGGTCCAGGCACGCCAGACAACCATTAGTGGCTCATAGTAAAGCCAGGCAAAGAGGATGATGAGAATATAACCGGCAATCGGAATCTGCCGTAAAAGCACCATCAGGTCATCGAGGACAGAGGGTTGGGATTTCGGCTGGGTTTGCGCTGGCAAGATGGCACCTTCAGGAACTTTCAGGGCAGAGAAAAAACCAGCGCAGAGGTATCGATATCACCGGAGTATTTCTTTGTAGATATTACGCAGGTTCATCACCATATATTCCTCTGTAAAGAGGGTTTCCGCCCTGTGCCTTGCACCCGCAGACAGTTTACTTCGCAGTTCTTCATCTCTCAAGATATGATTTAATGCATCGGCCAGCGCACTCGAATCGCCTGGCTGAATCACAAGGCCGCTCACCCCATCCTCATTCACAAACGAAGTTCCTGTCCCGACATCGGTGCAGATCACCGGCGTCCCTTGTGCCATCGCCTCGATCTGAGTGAGTCCATAGGCTTCCGTCCGGTTCACTGAAGGGAGGACAAAAACATCTGCCCGTTGATAATATGCAATCAGTTCCTCATCAGAAACCCGCCCGACAAGGAAAATCTTATTTTCCTGGTGATGCTGCTGGATCTGCTTTTTAATTTCCTGCTCGAGATATCCCCCGCCAATAATCAGGCAGGTGGCCTGCACCGAACGCATCGCATCGACTAGAACCTCGATGCCTTTGTAATGAATCAATCGGCCGACAAACAAGACCACCTTACCAGGAAAGGATTCTCTGAGCTTCTTCAGCATCTCGCTGGTTCTTTCGGTGGGGAGGCTGGCTTTTTGTGATATTCCAAAAGGCAGAACCCGAACTTTCTCCATCCAGTTTGACAGAACCGGTGAGGTGCGCGCGAAGTTCGCCGAACTCACCGTGATCAGCCGGGTCCGTTCGAGGAACATTCGCTGAAGGGGAGCATATAAGCTGTTCAGCACCCTCTGGCGGGTCACATCCATGTGGTAGGTCGCGATAACCGGACATTTCAGCCCCGAGAAAAGACACGAGACCTCCGCCAGGGGATTGGTCATGTGAACATGGACAAGGTCAGGTTTCATTCGGCGCAGGTGGAGCGGAAAACTCGGCGAGACAGACATCCTCTGGAAATGAGCGATCCGCCCGACCCGTGTGACAGGTATTCCCTCTTCCTCGGTCCTTACCGTCTTGATACTGGTATTGCAGGCCAGGGCTTCAACTGAGTACAGGCCTTTCAGGCCCTGACAGAATTGGTAAACAACCCTTTCAATGCCACCCAGGGGGCCATAATAGTGAGCGACCTGCACAACCTTCAAGGAAACAAACCTCCAACGGTTCGATGAAATAGAAAAGGGGGAAGGATTATTTCCCTCCCCCGTAAGTTTGTGCCTGAATGCGGGGGATCAAGCAGACCCCCCGCTTCAGAATCTTGTACGCCTCAGTTTCAGGGCTGATCTTCGTCAGACGCGAACAGCTCGATATCGATAGCGTTCTGGGTCGTGATGAAGTTCAACGGCCAGGCTGGCGCCAGCTGGTCTGGAGCCACACGCGCTGAACCGAAGACATTCACCATGCCGAACTTGTCGAGTGTATAGAATCCGCCATCCGGACATCCCGCCGAGAAGTCGAAATCAACGAAGATCGAGTAGGCATCAATGCCATACTGTGATGCATTGCTCTCATCTTCAGCAGTTTCTGGATCATCGAACCCAAGGACGATGTAAGGCATGCCTGTGGTGGTAATCGGTGTTCCCGGATTATTGGGATCATCGTTCCTGGTGAAGAAGACCGGGTTAGTAACCACATTCACCGGAACAGGATGGATACCACCCCAGCCATCAAAGATCACCAGACCTTCCTGGGTAACAGGGAAGATTTCCATGTCACGAGCGATATCCAGACCCGGGAAGAACGGCCAGACATAACCGCCCTGGTTCGGATCGGGTTCGAGAAGCTTGACTGGATCATCCACCGGAGCGCCAGCATAGGTTCCCGCAGCAACCCGGGTTCCATCCGGATTGAACTGATAGTGGGCACCCTGGCTGTCAAGGACAATATAACCCTCGGCACGCGATGCTGGTGGATTTACATCGATCACTACAAGAGCGACTGCCCGAAGTGTCGCACCACCCGGATTCGGGAAGGACGGACGGCGCATGCTGCCCAGACCGACATCATAACCCAATGTCAGAGTATCGGTTCCCGGAATCAGGGATGGATCACCCGGTTCCTTGGTGTCGCCGGCACGGTAGATTGCGCCGTAATCGGTGAGCACCCAGAAGCCTTCACTGCTCTGTGACATCTCCAGATCCACC
>JAANMY010002413.1_pt1 | contig 17776 bp, 12 predicted proteins | sample 7279691 | NCBI WGS metagenome assembly JAANMY01 (sample SAMN14094543, study PRJNA606508) | bioreactor metagenome | isolation source: A lab-scale SPAN reactor treating ammonium-rich wastewater day 388 | place: Ireland: Galway | collected 2018-02-07
GCTTTTATTTACCGGTTTAAAGGTTTTACCGCCTTGTTTTACTACGTCCAGTTGCAGCGCTTTAGCGGCTGCTGTCTGGGTATCTGCGGCAATAGTCCATCCCCGCTTTTGGGGACTGTCCCCGTTTTCGCGTCGGAGCGTAGCCAAACGCCAGGGCGCAAAGAACGCCACGGCCTTTGCGTTGCTTGCCCGATCATCGGCCAAGGGGCGCTCCACTACGCTGGAGCCGTGGCGCTCCCTGGCGCCCTGGCGTTGTTTGCCGCTCGGGCCCACAAGTGACCGCAGAGCGCCAATCAGCCCTTTGCGCCCCCGCGCCCCCGCGTGGCCTCAGCTTTTCTTCGTGAACCTTCGTGCCCTTCGTGGGCAAGCGCAGTTACTTTGCCAGCTGGGCGCGGCTTCTGGTCAGGGGCGTGATTCATCGCCCACAGCGCGGGAGACTGACCCGGCGCAGCGCTCGAATTCAGCGGCAGGTTTTGTCCGGCGCGCTACTTCACAGCCCCGGGATGGCCGGTACGATGAAACGGTTATGAACATACTCTACGTTCTGCAGGTTCTGATCGGTTTCGGCTTCGTGATCGCAATCCACGAGGCCGGCCACTTCTTCGCCGCCAAGCGCGTGGGCATCACCTGCCCAGCATTCAGCATTGGCTTCCCCTTCCCGGTACCGGGCAAGGGCGGCTGGAAGGCCTACAATATCTTCCGCTACAAGTGGCGCGGCACGGAGTACCGCCTGGGATGGATCCCCTTCGGCGGCTACGTAACCATGCAGGGCCAGAGCGACTCGCCCGGACAGCTCGAGAAAGCGAAAGAAGACGACCCGGGCGACTACCGCAACAAAACCTACTGGCAGAAGACCCAGGTGCTGCTGGGCGGCGTCACCATGAACGCCATCACGGCCGTGATCTTCTTTGTGATTGCCTTCCAGGTGGGCGTCACGTTCATTGAGCCCACGGTCGGCATGGTTGACCAGAGCAGCCAGGCCTGGGTGGACAACGAAATCCAGGTCGGCGACCGCATCCTGAAGGTGAACGGGCGCGACGTGGTGGACTTCGAAGACGTGGTCTACGCCGGCATCTTCGACGGCGGCGACAGCATCGAGCTTGTGGTCGAGCGCGACGAAGACGGCAAGAAGGTCCAGAAGGACGTCACCATCAAGCTGGATGAAGACCCCACCTTCGGCATCAAGCTGCCGGCCATCAAGGCCAAGCACCGCGTGATCCTCACTGAGGAAGAAGCCGCCCTGTTCCCCGAGGAACTGGGTGAGGACCGCCCCCAGGAAGGGGACGAGATCCTGAAGGTCAACGGCCAGAAGATACGCAACGCGCAGGACGCCCAGGGCTTCATTGAGGCCAGCCGCGGAGTGATCAAGCTGACCATGCAGCGCGGTTTTGATGAAGACGCCCGCCAGTGGGAGGTCAGCTACACCCCGCGCCGCAAGTTCTACGCCGAGGGCTCAGCCTACAAGGCCGGCATCTCCGAGCTGCCGGCGCCCTGGGTCGACCGGGTGCGCAAGGACGGTCCCGCCGCCAAGGCCGGCCTGAAAAGCGGCGACCGCTTCGTGGCCGTGGTAGGCCCCAACGGCGCGGAACTCAAGCTGGAAAGCTTCGGCGACCTGACCCGCCTGGTCGATGCGGCCGGCGGCTCGGCCATGACCCTGCTGGTCGAGCGCGACGGCAAGCGCGAGCAGCTCAGCATCACGCCCGAGCCGCGCGAGAGCCGCCCCGGCCGTTACCAGCTTGGCGTCACCGTTTCACCGTTCGCTCCGGGCAGCGACAAGACTGAGGAAGAACAGGCCGCCGAGCTGAACCGCACGGTGGTCGCCTACGGCGTTCGCCCCGGCAGCGAGGCCGAGAAGGCCGGCCTGAAGCCGGGCGACAAGATCGTCGGCGTGAAGGTCAACGGAGCTGCCAAGACCAATCCCAAGACCGGCGAGTTCGACCGCCTGGCGCTGGCGACGGCCCTGCAGGACGCGGCGAAGCTGGAAGACCCCGCCGAAATCACTTACGAGGTCGAGCGCGCGGACGGCATCCAGGCAATCAGCTTCAAGACCGACAACGAGGGGCCCGATTCCGGGGCGATGATGTCGATCGCCGCCGCCGAGCAGCGCAGCGCGCCGGTCACCTACGGCCTTGGCGAAAGCGTGGTGCAGGGTTTCTACCACAGCAAGAAGGTGGGCTACAAAATCATCATGACCCTGGCCGCGCTGTTCACGGGGCGCGTGAAGGTTTGGCACCTGGGCGGGCCGGTGGTGATTGCCAAGCGCAGCTACAGCCTGGCCCAGTGGGGCATCGGCACGCTGCTGTTCTTCCTGGCCTTCATCAGCATCAACCTGGCGATCGTCAACATGCTGCCCCTGCCGGTGCTGGACGGCGGCCAGTGGCTGGTCGTCACCATCGAGGCGCTGCGAGGCAAGCCGTTGCCGGAAAAGGCCATGGGCTGGGTGCAGCTGGCCAGCTTCATCCTGGTCGTGGGCCTGATGCTGTTCGTGCTGGCCAACGACATCATCACCGTGGCCTGGCGAAAATGGGTGTAGCGATTTTGGATTTACGATTCTGGATTTTGGATTGGCGTACTTCCTCATTCCATCGGGACGCGGTAATCCAAAATCCACAATCTAAAATCCAAAATCGTCGGTGGGCTCATGACTGATCAAGATCAACCCGTACTCAAGCGCCGCGGCGGTGTCTGGGGCGTGATCGGCCTGCTTCTGGTGGCCGGCATCGTGGCCGTCAGCGTCATCAAGTACATGGACAAGGGTGAGGGCGACACCCCGCCGCCCGAGCCGCTCACCCCGCCGCGCCACCTGCTGGTGATCAGCATCGACACCCTGCGCGCCGACCACCTGGGCTGCTACGGCTACGGCAAACCCACCTCGCCCAGCATCGACGCACTGGCCAAAGAAGGCGTGCTGTTCGAGAACCACTACACCTGCTACCCGCTGACACTGCCCGCGCACCTGACGCAGCTCACGGGCGTTTCCACACTCGGCCACCGCGTGCGCGACAACCTGTACCATCAGCTGCCCTCCGAGCTCGCCACCCTGCCCGAAACCATGAAGGTGCAGGGCTTCCGCACCGGCGCTTTCGTCAGCGCCCACACCATGAAAGCCGGCAGCGGCATCGAGCGCGGCTTTGAAGTCTACGACGACAAAGACGTCCGCACCCTCGAGCCCGGGCGCCTCACGGTGCGCGAGCGCAGCGCACCGGAAACCCTGAAGCTGGCCGGCGACTGGATCTCCACCCTGGGCAGCGACCGCTTCTTCTGTTTCGTCCACCTGTTCGACCCCCACGCGCCCTACCTGCCCCACGCCGACGTCGGCGAGCAGTTCCAGGGCGACAACACCGCCCGCTACGACGGCGAGATCGCCTACACCGACCGCGAGATCGGCCGTTTCCTGCTGCGCCTGACCGAGCTGGGGCTGCTCAAGGACACCCTGGTGGTGATCACCGCCGACCACGGCGAGGGCCTGGGCCGGCACGACGAGCTGACCCACGGCTACTACTGCTACGACACCACCACCCGCGTGCCCCTGATCATCCGCGGTGCGCCGGGCATGAAGGCCGGCACCCGCGTGCCTCACCTGGCCGCGAACTATGACCTGGCGCCCACGCTGCTGGAGCTGATGGGCGTGGAAGCCCCCGAGTTCCGCAAACAGATGCACGGCGTCAGCCTGGCAAGCGCCATGCGCGACGGCACGGACCCCGGCCGCGCCGGCATATTCATCGAAAGCCACTACGCCTGGCTGAACGCAAGCTGGGCCAAGATCCGCGCCCTGCGCACGCCCAAGGCGCTGGCTCTTTTCGCCGGCGACGAGGTGAAGTATCTGGCCGACGCCGAGCAGGAAAAAGACACCGCCGAGGACAACTCAACCGCACTGGCCGAGGCGCGCAGCGAGATCAACCGCCTGATGGCCGCATGGGTGCCGCCCCGCAAGGGCAAGGGTATGGTGCGCGAAACGACGGCCGGCACGCCCTACCCCGGCGAATCGGCCGTGGCCCAGGACTTCGAGCCGGAGTCGCTGAGCGACTCGCGCGAGTTGCCGTCGCCGCACACGAAGGCAAAGACCCTGCTGGCCTACCAGGCCGCCGAGCTGGAGTACGACTCGGAGCGCTTCGCCGCCTGCGCCGCCAAGCTGCGCGAGCTGCTGAACAGCGAGCCCGATTTCCTGATGGCGCTCAAGCTGCTGGCGGCCGTGAACAAGGGCCAGGTGGTGGCTGACCGGGGCATGGGCATCGAGCAGGCCAAGCAGCTCACGCGCGAGGCGGCCGACTCGCTGCGGCGCGTGGATGAGCTGCAGGCGGCGCACGGCCAGGCCCAGGCGTCGCTGGACACGCGGCGCAACCGGGCACTGCTGCTGGTGTGGGTGAACGACATCGCCGCCATGCGCAAGCTGTCGAACGAGAGCGACGACCCGGCCATCGACTGGATGTTCCACCTCACGGCCTATCGCGTGGCGGGCAAACCCAACGAGCCGGCGGCCGCGGAAGAGGCCGCCCGTTTCCTGCAGCAGGCGCCGCAGGGTCTGCCATTCATGAAGGAAGCGCAGCAGGATCTGCAGAGGATGCAGGCCGGTGAGCCGCTGAAGCTTGCGCCCTGGGAGCAGTAGCCCAGGGGTCAGGTGGCAGGTTTCAGGGCACAGGGGACTGCCGACGGACAGCCTGCCCTTTCATCAGGCAGGCGAGATGGGTAAGCACTGACCCCTGAAACCTGAAACCTGTAACCTGTAACCTGATGCAGCTCGGCTACAACACCAACGGCTTCGCGTTCCACCGGCTGGAAGATGCCATCGAGATCATCGCCGAGCTGGGTTACTCGTGCGTTGCTTTGACGCTCGACGTTCACCACCTCAACCCGTTCACCGCTTCCGCCCTTGAGGTCAATGAGGTCGCGAAGCAGCTGCACCGGCTGAACCTCTCCTGCGTGATCGAGACCGGCTCGCGCTACCTGCTCGATCCGCGCCGCAAACATCGCCCCACCCTGCTGGACGACGACTGCGACTCGCGCGTGCACTTCCTGTACCGCGCGGCCGAGATCGCCGGCGACCTCGGCGCCGGCGCGCTCTCGTACTGGTCGGGTGCACGGCCGGAAGGATGGAGCGGCGACGACGACGAGCTGTTCAAGCGCCTGGCCTATCACGTCGGCAAGATTGAAGAAGTCTGCAGCCTGCATGGCACGCGCGCGGCCCTGGAGCCCGAGCCCGGCATGCTGGTCGAGAAGATGGGCGACTACGAACGACTGGCGCGGTTAGTTGGAAGTCGGCCGGGACTCACGCTGGACATTGGTCACCTGGAGTGCGTCGAGGAGAGGCCGGAGTGGGAGTACCTGTCGATTTATCAGGACGTGCTCTATAATGTTCAGCTTGATGACATGCTTCCCGGGCGTCACCGTCATCTGTACTTCGGAGAAGGCAGCGTCGATTTCGCGCGCACGTTCGAGGCGCTGCGTGAAATCTGCTACGAGGGCCCCGCGTGCGTGGAGTTGAGCGAGGCCAGCCGTAACGCAGTAGAAACAGCGCGGCGGGCAAAGGCATTCCTGGATAGTTGCATTGGCACCTGAGAACGAAAAACCGGACGAAGACGAACGCACGATCACCGAGGTCGGGCGCGAACTGTTGAAGTACCTGCACCGCCGCCTCGAAGAGCTGGGCACCAACCAGGCCAGCTATCGCCAGGCGCGCATGGAGCTGCTGAAGCAACTCGAGGAAAACCGGGCGCGCAAGCGCTTCAACTGGGGCTTCGAGGCCGTGTTCACCCAGGAAATCCATACCCTGGAAGAGCTGGGCCTGGTCAGCGTGAAGTACGGCTCGGGCGCGATCATGGCCGGGCGCACCAGCCCCAACCAGATCTACAACGTCAGCCTCACCGAGGACGGCAAAGACACCGCCCGCGTGATCCTTGAGCGCGAGTTGCAGCACCGCAAGGACACCGCGCGCCTCGAGGAAAGCAAGGCCGAAGAGCTGGTCGACGACGAGGACGAAGAAGACCTCGACGACACCGACCAGGCGCCCGAGGAATCCACCAAGATCGACAAGCCACAGGGCCTGCCCGGCGACGCCGCGGCCCACGACGCACCCGAAGACGAATAGGCGGCAAACACGCCAGGGGACTGTCCCCGCAGTTGGGGACTGTCCCCGTTTTCGAGCCTGGCTTGGCACGCCGCCGGGTGTTGAACAGCGAGTTACCAATAACCAATTTTCAATTATCAATGGGCAGGTGCAGCGGTTCCGCGCTGCCTACAGTGGCGCGGACATTCCTGTCCGCGCGCTGAAACCGCAACTGCTCCCGCGCCCACGCGTGGCCTGATGCTTTTCTTCGTGAACCTTCGTGCCCTTCGTGGGCAACCGCAGTTGCTTTCCAGGAAAAGCCGACTGCAAAGGCGTTTGCCCACGAAGCCACACGAAGTTCACGAAGCACTGCAAAGGCATTTGCAACGCGAAGGAACTAAGAAGCGAAGAGTCCTGCGTGGTTCGAATGCGGTTTCTGTTCTAGGGAAGGTGATTCAACGCCAGGACGCAAAGAACGCCACGGCCTTTGCGTTACTCGCAGCTTCATCAGCCGAACGGTGTGCCTCAACGATTGGGCCGTGGCGATCCCTGGCGCCCTGGCGTTGTTGCCGTTTCAGACGGCCGATTGACCGGCGAATACGATACAGCCCTTTGCGCCCCCGCGCCCACGCGTGGCCTGATGCTTTTCTTCGTGAACCTTCGTGCCCTTCGTGGGCAACCGCAGTTGCTTTTCAAAAAAAGCCAACTGCCTAAGCCACGCGGAGGCGCAAAGGCGCCAAGGGCTTTGCGCAACTCGAACGTTGTTTCCGTTCACGGGCTTCGCAGGGGACTGTCCCCGCTTCTGGGGACTGTCCCCGTCTTCGCCAAAGAGAGTGAACCAACGCCAAGCCGCAAAGAACGCCACGGCCGTTGCGTTGTTGCACGCCGGTCGGCCGATCAATTCGCAAGCCAGGCAAAGGTCGTGGCGCAACCTGGCGCCCTGGCGTTGTTTTCAAACCCGAACGGTGGATGGACTGACGAACACCAATCATCCTTTAGCGCCTTCGCGCCCCCGCGTGGCCACCGCCTTTCTACGTGACCCTTCGTGCCCTTCGTGGACAACCGCAGTTGCTTTTCAAAAAAAGCCAACTGCATAAGCCACGCGGGGGCGCAAAGGCGCCAAGGGCATTGCGCAACTCGAACGCTGCTTCTGTTCAGGGGCGTCGCAGGGGACTGTCCCCGCTTTTGGGGACTGTCCCCGTTTTCGCGTCGGAGCGTAGCCAAACGCCAAGCCGCCAAGAACGCCACGGCCTTTGCGTTGCTTGCCCGTCCATCGGCCAAGGGGCACTCCACAACGCTGGAGCCGTGGCGCAACCTGGCGCCCTGGCGTTGTTTCCAAACCCGACCAGCGCTTGGACCGACGAACACGGATCAGCCCCGTGCGCATCTGCAAGGCCTCATCGAGCTGCCACTTGTGGGTTCGACGACAGGGACAGTCCCCAACTGCGGGGACAGTCCCTTTACCCAGTGGCGCGCTCCAGCTTGCGGGGCGCTAAAAGCTCCCAATCCCGGCGTTTCCTTTATGCCCCTGCGGGGTTACGCTTCCCGTCATGCCTGACGATGCCGCCGAGCCGGTAGCCTTCTCCAGCCACCTCGATGAGCTGCGCAAGCGGCTGATCTGGTCGCTGATCGGCGTGTTCATCGCTTTCTCAGTTGTCTTCGCCACCTTCGCCGACGACATCGTCCGCTACATCCTCGACATCGCCGTCGCCAGCCGCGACGGCCACCGCATCCAGTTCGTCGTCATCAACCCCATGGAAACCTTCAGCACCACCATGCGCGTCAGCCTGTACGCGGCCGTGGTGTTTGCTTACCCGTGGGTGATGCTGCAGGCCTACCTGTTCATCGCGCCCGGCCTGTATCGCCACGAGCGCAGCTTCTTCCGCTTTGCCATCCCTTCGATTTTCGTGCTGTTCATGGCCGGCGCGGCCTTCGGGCGCTACCTGCTGCTGCCTATCAGCATCCCGTTCCTGCTGGAGTTCAACGTCAACGAGTTCGGCGTGCGGGAGAACTACACCCTGGGCCAGTACCTGGGGCTGGTCTTCGCCATGACCTTCGGCCTGGGCTTCATCTTCCAGATTCCGCTGATCGTCGCGCCGCTGATCCGCTTCGGCCTGCTGTCGCCCGAGTTCTTCAAGAGCAAGCGGCGTTACACGCTGCTGATCGCCGTCATTATCGGCGCCGTGGTCTCCCCCACCGGCAGCCCGATCGACATGCTGCTGGCCGGCCTGCCGGTGTTCTTCCTGGTGGAGGGCGGCGTCTGGATCGGCCGTTTATGGAAGCGCCGGGTGCTGAAACGCGCCGAGAAAGAGGCGCTGGCTGCCGCCGAGCGCGGCGAGAAAGTGGACCCGGAGGCGCTGGCGGGCGGGCTGGCGGTTGACCTGGAGAAGAAGCTGCTCGAGTTCAGCCAGGGCGGGGCGCGCAAGTTCGCGCGCGAGCTGGTGGCTGGCTTCCGCGAAAGCGGCAAGGACATCGAGACGATCTTCGACGACAACTACAAGGACAGCGACAAGCCGCCGGTAGAGGTGAAGCTGAAGCCCCGCAAGCCGAAGTTCGAGCAGGAAACGGCAACGGCGAGTGCCGAGTCCCGTGTCCCGAGTCCCGTGTCAACAGCGACTGCGGAGCAGCCATCCGAACCGCAAGACACGGGACCCGGGACACGGGACACAGGACTTGCCGCAACCGACCCGGGACCCGGGACACGGGACGCTGGACAAGCGGTACCCGACACGGAACAGGACTACCCCGACCGTCCCTGGGACGAAAACGTGGACGAGCAGCTGGCCCGCTACATCGAGGACCGCATCAGCCAGCGCATGGAGCAGTTCTTCGAGCGCGAGCTGCGCCCCTGGATGGACCGCATCGAGCACGAGCTGCAGGACCGCAACGGCAACGGAAAGCACGAGTAGGCGAACTGGGTGGCGCCGACAATCCTGTCGGCGGTCGCGCCGATTCTGGCGCGACGATGTCGGCTTCGCTCCACTCAGCCGGCCCGACAAGATTGTCGGGCCCACCCCAATGGCAGCTATCGATGTCCAACAGTTACCGGCAGTTTTTTGTGGCAGTACATTTGGTGTTTTCGTGTTTTCGTGGCCCATTAACGCGAAGAGCGCGAAGCTCGCGAAGAACAGCATGTGCTTGCACGCGGACCGTTGCAGACCTTCGTGGCCCCTGGTGGCGCTTCGTGGTTCACCTGTAGTTGCTTCTCGTAATCCGGTATGCTTCGGCCAGGTTTGCAGTGGCACGGGCATTCTTGCCCGCGCAAGCATTGGAACACGAAGGAGCGTAGAGACATTCGCCCCCTTCGCTTCTTCGCGTAAAAGGACGAAGTTTCCCGCACCTCAAGGAGCAGCCGTCTCATGAGCATCACCATCGATGAATGGCGCAACGTCAAACTCTTCGTCTGCGATGTGGACGGCGTGCTGACCGACGGCACCGTGATCTACGGCCCCGACGGCGAGCTGGCCAAACCCTTCTACATCCGCGACGGCATGGGCCTGCGCCTGCTTGAGGCCGCGGGCGTGCGCGTCTGCATCATCACCAGCGAAGACAGCCCCGTGGTCGCCGGCCGTGTCAAACGCCTGATGCTCAGCGCCTACAAGCCGGGCATGAAGCGCAAGGGCGAGGCGCTGAAGGGCCTGATGAAGCAGTTCGGCGCCGAGGCAATGCAGACCGTCTACGTGGGCGATGACGTGAATGACGCCGAAGCCTTCGAGGTCGCGGGCATCCCCTGCGCACCGGGCGACGCCTCAAGTTTCGCCATTGAACGCGCGCGCCACGTGACCCATAAGCCGGGCGGCCGCGGCGCCGTGCGCGAGCTGGCCGACCTGGTGATCGCCGCCAAGGGGCTGGATCCCGACCAGCTCTGGCGCGGCATCCACCGCGCCGCGGAATCCCACGACGCAGGCTCAGTCTGATCAGGCCGCCCGGTTCAGCCCGGGCGGTGTTTCGCTTAGCGCCTGCACCGCGCGCTGCGTGCTCAGGAACACGCGGCCGGGGGCGAGGTGCTGTGTGAATCCGACCTTGTCGAAGCGGTCCATCACCGGGCCCTTCACCTCGGCCAGGTGCAGCGTGATGCCCAGGCCGCGCAGCGTGTGGGCCAGGCTCTCCAGCGCCTCCAGCGCGCTGGCGTCCACGCTGTTGACCGCGCTGAAGATCAGCACGATGTGCCGCAACTCCGGCTGCTCGGCGACCTGCTTCGTCAGCCGGTCCACGATGTTGCGTGTGTTCGCGAAGAACAGGCTTTCGTCGATGCGCACCAGCAGCAGGCCGGGGAAAGTCTCCACCGCGTGGCGCTTCACGTTGCGGAAGTGCTCGCTGCCCGCCAGGCGGCCCACCACCGCGATGTGCGGCCGGCTGCTGCGCGCGATGTACGCCAGCAGCGAGGCGCCCACGCCCACGCCGATGCCGATCTCCACGCCCAGGCCCAGCACGGCCGCGATCGTCACGCCCATCAGCGCGCCGTCGGCCTTGCTGTAGCGCCACAGGCGCAGCAGCTCTTTGAAATTCACCAGGCCGGCAACCGCCACGATCACCGTGGCAGCCAGCACCACCTGCGGCAGGCTGGCGAACATGGGCGCTAAAAACAGCGCGATGGCGGCGATCAGCGCCGCGGTGATCAGGCTGGCCAGGCCGGTGTTGGCGCCGGCGTCGTAGTTCACCACCGAGCGGCTGAACCCGCCGGTGACCGGGAACCCGCCCGTGAAGCCGCTTGCCACGTTGGCCGCGCCTAAAGCCAGCAGCTCCTGGTTCGGCTCGATGGTCTGGCGGCGCTTGGCGCCCAGGGAACGCCCGACCGATACACTCTCTACATATCCCGCCAGCACGATCGCCAGCGCGGCCGGCACCAGCGCGCCGATCACCGGCAGGTCCAGCGAGGGCAGCGTCAGGCCCGGCAGGCCGGTGGGGAATTCGCCGACCACCTTCACGCCGAAGCGCGCATCCAGGCCGAAGAAGAAGATCGCGCCCATGCCCGCCAGCACCAGCAGGGCGGGGCCGATGCGCGAAACCAGCTGCGACGCGCCCTCGGACAGGCCGACGCGCTTCAGCAGCTTGCGCAGGGGGCTGCGCATCAGCACCAGCAACGCGATCGCGGCCGCGCCCATGGCCAGCGTCACCCAGTTGGTGCCGGGCAGCGCATTGGCCAGTGACAGCACCGCCTCATAAGGAAGGTGCCCGGCCGCGGCCTGCACGCCGAAGATGTGTTTGAGCTGGCTGATCACGATCAGGATGCTGGAGCCGGTGATGAAGCCCGCCACCACGGGGTGAGAAAGCAGGTTGGCCACAAAGCCCGCGCGGAACGCGCCCAGCACCAGCTGGATCACGCCGGTCATCACCGCCAGCAGCAGCGCCAGCTTGATGTATTCGTCCGAGAACGGCTCGGCGAAAGGGGCCAGCGCCGTGGCGGTCATCAGGCTGATCACCGCGACCGGGCCTACGCTCAGCACGCGGCTGCTGCCCAGCAGGCCGTACACGAACAGGGGCACGATGCTGGCGTAAAGGCCGTATTCGGGGGGCAGGCCGGCGAGCATGGCGTAGGCCAGGCTCTGGGGAATGAGCATGACGGTGACGATCAGTCCGGCGGTGATGTCGCCGCCGAGGTTCTTGCGTTCGTAGCGGAACAGCCAGTTGGTGAAGGGCAGCAGGTTCTGGAGTTTCATAGTCTTTCCTTACTGCGTGCGGGCGTGACGCCCGCGTTCCGACTGCGGGCGTGACGCCCGGGTGCTTACGCGATGGCCTGCAGGTCCTGGCCGAGCTTCTTGGCGATGCTGCTGCACATCAGGTCACAGAGCTGGAAGACGCTGTCGTCGCTGATGCTGTAGACCGTGAACAGGCCGTCCTTGCGGCGGTTGACGTAGCCCGCGTCGGCGAGCTGCGCGAGGTGCTTGCTGACGTTGGCCTGGCTGAGGCCGGTGCTTTCCACCAGCTCGTTGACGTTCTGCTCGCGGCTCATGAGCGAGTTCAGCAGGGCCAGGCGGGCGGGCTCGCCCAGCAGCTTGAAGCGGGCGGCAACCAGGCCGAGTGCCGCGGGGCTGAGGGGTTTGTTTTCCTTTTTACGTGCCATGGGTCGCTCCTTGAAATTTCGTGCTTCTGCCTATTGACTATATAACCATCAGGGAATATAGTCAATTCCATAGATGTTCCTATAGCAACACCGGAACACGGTAACAAAAGGAGAAAGACATGACTGCAATCGCGACCAAGCCGTTCATCAAGCAGGTCACCATCGAGGGGGAAGGCTGCCTGGGCTACATCATCGGCGACCGCGCCAGCGGCAAGGCCGCCATCATCGACCCCCGCCACGACCTGGTGGATGAATTCCTGGCCATCCTGAAGAAGGAAGGCCTCAAGCTCGAGCTGGTGATCGACACCCACACCCACGCCGACCACCTGTCCGGCGCCGCTGACCTCAAGAAGCGCACCGGCGCGAAGTACGGCATGATCCAGGGCACCCTGGTTGAGCCCGCCGACAAGGCGTTCGCCGACGGCGAGGTCTATCACCTCGGTGAAACCGAGTTGCGCGTCATCGCCAGCCCGGGACACACCCCGGACAGCCTGACCGTCTACGTCGACGGCAACCTGTTCACCGGCGACACCATGCTGATCGGCGGCTCCGGCCGTACCGACTTCATGGGCGGCGACGCCGGCGAGCTGTACGACAGCTTCCAGAAGTTCAGTGAATTCGGCGACGACGTGACCGTGTGGCCGGGCCACGACTACCAGGGCCGCACACACAGCACGCTGGGCAAAGAGCGCGAGCACAACCTGATCTTCACGCTCGGCACCCGCGAGGCGGTGGTCGAGAAGCTTTCCGTGCGCGGCCCGCTGCCGCAGGGCATGGCCGAGATCCTGACCTTTAACCGCAAGGGCACCGACAGCGCCTCGCACATCGAGTGCAAGACCGTGCACGAGATGCTGAAGGATGACCCGCACGCCCTGCAGATCGTGGACGTGCGCAGCGCGCTGGAGTTCAGCGGCGACCACATCGAGGGCGCCTGGAACATCCCGCTCGAGGAACTGGAAAAACGCGTCACCGAGCTGAACACCGCCAAGGGCACCGTGGTGCTGACCTGCGCCACCGGCAACCGCGCCCTGATGGCCAGCCAGATCCTGCAGCGCCGCAAGTTCAACAACTTCAAGATCATGGACAGCGGCATGAACGGCTGGATCAAGAAGAAACTGCCCTACAACAAGGGCCGCCGCGTGCTCAGCCTGATGCGCCAGGTGCAAATCGGTGCAGGCCTGCTGGTGCTGCTTGGCATGGTGCTGGGGACCTTCGTGAATCCCTGGTTCTACGTCATCAGCGCGTTCGTGGGGGCAGGCCTCACCGTCGCCGGCACCACCGGTTTCTGCGGCATGGCGCTGGTGCTGATGCAGCTGCCCTGGAACAAAGTCGCGCCAACACCGGGCGGCGGCACCAGCGGCGGCTGCAGCGTGGGAGGCACGGCCTCCGGCGGCTGCGGAGTCGGCGGCGGGGCCGTCAGCGGCGGCTGCTCAGTCGGCGGCTAACTGAAACCGGCCGGTGGTCAGCCAAAGCGCTGGCCACCGGCCCAGGTTTCCGGGTCTGCGCCGTCTACCGGTCTGATGGCCGCGAAAACACGAAAACACAAAAGGCACCATACAAAAAGGACAAGGCAGTCTTTCGTGGCTTTCCTTTTGTGATTTTGTGTTTTTGTGGCCCCTACCATCGGGCGTCAGCACAGTCTGTCGCGCACTCGCTGAAGCGTTTCTGACTTGCCCGGCGGGAAGCGAAACTGCCGCCTCGACGTTTCCTGTATGGGCCCCGAAGCTATCGTGGAGCACCAAGGAGAAGCACATGCCCGTTGCTACGCTGGAGATGAAGGTCGTTGACTTCGGCCGTGACTGCAAGACCTACCTGCTGTGGGACGCCGCCAGTAAAGAGGCCGCGCTGATCGACCCGCGCTTCGACTACACCGCGGCGTACCTGAAAGAGCTGCAGGGCGCGGGACTGAAGCTGAAGTACGCGATCGACACCCACACCCACGCCGACCACCTCTCCGGCGCCGACCGCCTGCGCAACCTGACCGGCTGCGCGATCGTGATGAGCGAACACACCAAGTCCAAGGTCGCCGACTACAAGGTAAGCGACGGGGAGAAACTCAATCTCGGCGAGCACGAGCTGACCTTCGTGCTGACCCCCGGCCACACGCCCGACAGCATGAGCATCTTCGACGGCGCGCGCGTCTACACCGGCGACACCCTGTTCATCGGCAGCGCCGCGCGCACCGACTTCATGGGCGGCGACGCCGGCAAGCTGTACGACAGCTTCCGCAAGCTGGAGGCGCTGGGCAAAGACGTCGAGGTCTGGCCCGGCCACGACTACAACGGCAAGCACAGCAGCACCATCGCCGCCGAGCTGCAGAACAACCCGCACTTCAAGGCCGACAAGGACGGTCTCAAGGCCATGCACCGCATGAAGGGCGAGCTGCCGGCCAACATGGCCGAAATCCTGAGCTTCAACAGCGAGGCCGGCCTGCCGGAAGACAAGATCATCCGCCCCGCCGACGTTGCGAAGCTGGGCACGCCGGGCAAGGACTTCACCCTGCTGGATTCGCGCTTTATCGACGAGTTCGAGGCCGGGCGCATCGAGGGCGCGGTGCTGATCCCGCTGCCGGAAATGCGCGATCGCTGGGCCGAGGTCGAGAAGCTGCCGCACCCCATCGTGAGTGTCTGCCGCAGCGGCGTGCGCGCCACCATGGCGATGATGACCGCGCGCCACGCCAACGATAAGGACTGGCTGCTGCTGGAAGGCGGCATGCAGGCCTGGCAGAAAGACGGCAAGCCGATGGTCAGCGACAGCGGCAAGCCGGACGTGATCAATTCAAAGTTCGCCACCGGGGGCAGCTGCGCCGCCGGCGGCGGGACATGCTCGACTGTGGGGTAGAGAACAAGGGGACTGTCCCCGCAGTTGGGGACTGTCCCCGTCTTCGAGCCTGGCGTCGAACAGCGAGTTACCAATAACCAATTTTCAATTGGCTGGCGTGCAGTAGCGCGGACATTCTTGTCCGCGCTTTGAAACTGCATAGGCCACGCGGGAGCGCGAAGGCGCCAGGAGCCTCGCGGCACTTGAGCGCGACTCGTGTTCAGGGGGCGTCAGACAACGCTGTGGCGCACCCTGGCGCCTTGGCGTTGTTTGCCGCTCAGCCCCACAAGTGACCGCCGAGCACCAATCAGCCCTCCGCGCCTCCGCGTGGCCTGAAGTAGTTCTTCGTGAACCTTCGTGCCCTTAGTGGGCAACCGCAGTTGCTTTCCAACCCGGGCGCGGCGCACGAAAGCCAACTGCAAAGGCGTTTGCCCACGAAGCCACACGAAGTTCACTAAGAACTGCAACGGCATTAGCAACGCGAAGGAACTAAGAAGCGAAGAGTCCTTCGTTGTTCGAAACCGGTTTCTGTTCAGGGACGGGGATTCAACGCCAGGACGTAAAGAACGCCACGGCCTTCGCGTTACTCGCCTGACCATCGGCCGAACGACGGGCCGTAACGAAGGAGCCGTGGCGCGACTTGGCGGCCTGGCGTTGATCGCCGATCAGCCCCACAAGTGACCGCCGAGCACCAATCAGCCCTTTGCGCCTCCGCGCCTCCGCGTGGCCTGAAGTAGTTCTTCGTGAACCTTCGTGTCCTTGGTGGGCAACCGCAGTTGCTTTTCAAAGCGTGCGCGGCGCGCGCAAGGCGAACTGCAAAAAGCGATTGCCCACGAAGCCACACGAAGTTCACGAAGCACTTCAAACTGCATAGGCCACGCGGGGGCGCGAAGGCGCCAGGAGCCTCGCGGCACTTGAGCGCGACTCGTGTTCAGGGGGCGTCAGACAACGCCGTGGCGCACCTTGGCGCCCTGGCGTTGTATGCCGCTCAGCCCCACAAGTGACCGCCGCGCACCATTCAGCCCTCCGCGCCTCCCCGTGGCCTGTTGCCGTTTGCTTTTTTGGGGATTTGACGACAGGGACAGTCCCCTTCGGGGGCAGTCACTGGCCTGCCTCGAAAAAACTTTCGGCTGGCGAGGCGCTTGGTTACGGGCTTTGCGGGCGATTGCTGGTTGCTGTGCCGGAAAAACATCCCGCACCCCCGATTTTTGTCGCACTGGTCGGGATACTGCCGGGGTGACCAGAACAGGAGTTCGCTATGTCCCGTTACCCCCATGTCAGACCCAGGCCGCAGCAGCACAAGCCGGCGCCCGCAAAGCCGGCCGAACAGACGCTGGACCAGGACGCGCTGCGGCTCTACCGGCTGAAAGGCGGCGAGTTCATTGAGGCGGCCATCAAACGCCTCGAGAAGCTGCTCGCCCTGCACGACCGCGAAATGGCCGAGCCCGACATCGAGAGCCTGGGCAAGAAGCGCTGGCTGGTTTCGCCCTCCATGGTGCTGCGCCTGCAGCGCGAGCTTGAGCGCTACCTCAAGATCCGCGCCGACCTGATCCAGCAGGTCTTCCAGCTCACGGCCGAGGGCTCCTCCGCCCCGGACGTGCCGCAGGTCACCCCGCCGCAGGCGAAGCAAGAGCGGCCGGAAAGGAGGCAGGCCGAATCGGCCGCCAGCGCTGTGGCGTGACGGGCGGGAAGTGGTCAATAGAGGCTTTTCAAGGGCGGGCGGTAAGCCTAAATTCTGCCGCAACCCAGAAGGCCGTAATGACCGCCAATCCCGTGAACATCGTTGTCGCCACCAACAACCGGCACAAGTTCCGTGAGATCAACCAGATTCTGCACGGTCTGCCGGGCATTGAGCTGCAGGCGCTGACAGCCTACACGGGCGTGCCGGACGTGCGGGAAGACGCCAGCACCTTCGCGGGCAACGCGCAGAAGAAGGCGCTCGAGATCGCGCGTTTCATCGCGCTGGTGGGGCACGTGGGTTTTGCCAGCCAGTCCACGGCGATCGACGACGACGATGAAACGGATTTCGAAGAGCTGTCCGCCAAGCGCCACCGCAGCACCAGCGGGCGCCAGCGCAAGGTAAGCCTGACGCCCGAAAGCATGCCGAAGGTGGAGCGGCCCCGCAGCCTCGAGCTGCTGGTGATGGCCGACGACAGCGGGCTTGAGGTGGACGCGCTGGGCGGCGCGCCGGGCGTGATCAGCGCGCGCTACGCCGGCCGACAGGGCGACGACGCGGCCAACAACGCGCTGCTGTTGAAGAACCTGAAGGGCGTGCCGCCGGAGAAGCGCAAGGCGCGGTTCGTGTGCGAGATCGCGCTGGCATGCCCGGAAGGCATACTGTTCACGGTGCGCGGCACGGTGGAGGGCACGATCATTGACGAGCCGCGCGGCAAGGGCGGCTTCGGCTACGACCCGTTGTTCATGTATCCGCCGCTGGGCAGGACTTTCGGCGAGCTTCCGGCGGAAGAAAAGAACAAGATCAGCCACCGGGCAAACGCGCTGGCGAAGTTCAGGCTGGAGCTGGAGAAGCTGTTAGGGGGAGGCGGCAGTTAACGGCGACTGCGGGAGTTCTCAATGGCGCGGCGGGAACGGAGCGGTTTTCGGAACCTCAACGTGTGGAAGAAGGCGATGGTCGCCGTAAAACAGATCTACCAACTGACCCGCAGGTTCCCGAAAGACGAGCTGTACGCCCTGACCAGCCAGATTCGCCGCGCGGCCGCCTCGGTACCGATGAACATCGCCGAGGGCTATAAGCGCCGGCGATACCCTGAAGACTATGTGCGGCTGCTGGTCACCGCACACGGTTCCCAGGGTGAAGTCGAAACAGCGATTGAGATAGCATTCATGCT
>JAANMY010002417.1_pt1 | contig 17746 bp, 12 predicted proteins | sample 7279691 | NCBI WGS metagenome assembly JAANMY01 (sample SAMN14094543, study PRJNA606508) | bioreactor metagenome | isolation source: A lab-scale SPAN reactor treating ammonium-rich wastewater day 388 | place: Ireland: Galway | collected 2018-02-07
GCGGTACATGGGTGGCCTCCTTCAGGAAACCTCCCATCTCGCGAGAAGGGATCTACCCTCATTATAGGATCGATACCAAATTGTCAGAAACGACCTAGGTTGCCGGTGTCAGCCGTACCAGCGCCGGCGGGAAAATCCTGTCGGGCACCGTCGCACCGCCCGTGGTGGGACCGGCCTGGCATCCTCGGCCCGTCTTCCCCGGTCATCCCCTTCAGCATCTCTACCTGCACGAGCCGGACAAGTTCTTCGTCCACATCGACGCCATCCCCCTCCAGCGCCCGGACGACCTCCCCGGCCTGGTGTGCATCCCCAGGCGGCTGAAGGCGTTCCTGATCGCTCGTTTCTTGCTGATCTTTCGCACGGCCATTTCTGCCACGGGCCGCTGACGGGGCGCTCGCCGTGCATTCTACCGCCGACTACCGCAGCCTGCTCGGCCCAAGCTAGCTATACTGAACTCCAGTCCATTTGTCAGGCAGAAAAAAGATGTCCGCCCTATTGCCAAATGATACCGCCCGTAGTATCATTTAATGCAAGGAGGCTCCCCCTAAGAACAAGGAGCAGTGAATGGCACGGGAGAAATGTGTTCTGCTATTTCCCCTGACTTTCAACGATGGCACCGCCGTCCCCCAGGCGATCTGGAACGAGTTCAAGGACGAACTGTTCGTCATTGCGGGGGGGCACACCGTCGCCGGGACGGTGAAAGGGGAGTACCGGATGAAGTCAGGAGCCAAGCAGGTGGAAGACCTGCTCGAAGTCTGGGTCGCCGTTGAAGAAACAGATATTCCAGAGCTTCGTCGTGTGATCGCCGTGTATGCCCAACGGCTCGGCCAAGAGTCGATGTACTTCGAGCGCACCAAGAGCGTTGTCGAATTTATCCCGCCTCTCGTGGCCGAAGGAGCGTAGTCATGACCACCAAGGCAAAACAGATTCTCGAATCCAGCCAGAACCTTGCCGTGACGGCGGAAACCTGGGCCGACCTGTCGAACCTGCTGTTCGATCCCGTCGATGGCCTCGTGGCGAAAGCCTACCCAACCCGTGAGGAGCGGGAGCAGTTCGTCAAGACCAAGGAATACCGGGCGATCCAAGAGTTGATCGACTCGGCTGTGCAGCGCACGGGCCTCGTGGAAGGGGCCACGCCGAAGAAGAGTGGTCGGTTCGTCGTCCGTCTGCCGCACACCCTGCACGCTGCGCTCGAATCGGAGGCCGAGGACGAAGGGGTGAGCCTGAACCAACTCGTCGTCACGAAGCTCGCCGTGCAGATGTCTCGCCTCGGCGCTGGGTCCGTGCCGGACATGGCCCGGATCGCCCAGGCGTACCTGGAGGTCCGGGAGGGCTACTCGATTGACCGGGTGGTGGCCGACCCCGAACTGGACCGCAGGTTCCTGCGCCGCTGCCGGGAACTTGGCCTGGGGGGCACGGACTTCGAGTTGAACTGGCGGCTGTTCAACGGTCGGAAGAACAAGTGGCTGACCGACCTGCCCAAGACCAAGAACTACACTCCCTCCCGCAAGGACGAGTTCGAGTTCTCTAGCGAGATTGCCATTCGCCACGTTCAGGAGCAGGTCGAGGCACGGGACCGCCGGCAGGTGTCGCTCGACAAGATCATCTGCGACCCTGACCTTGCCGACGAGTTCGATCGGATCGCCGCCCGGCTCGCACCGGGGTTCAGCCCGCTCGACTACCGCTGGGTCGCTCTCGGCGTCCGGAAGGCGGCGGGGAGGTATGCCAGCAAGGCCAAGGAAGCGAAGGTGCTGTCGTTCAAGGACTTCGCAGCCACCCTGTCCGTGAAGGCCAGCAGCATCCCGACCGACCAGGGCGTGTACCTGTTCCGCTGCGAGGACGAGTCGCTGTTCATCGGGGAAACCGACAACCTGCGGCACCGCATCGAGCGGCACTTCGACACGAGCGGGATGCAGGGACTACCGGACTGGCTGTACGACCGGGGGTCACGGCTCATCACCCTGTCCTTCGTCCCGACGCCGGAGATTTCTCCGACCGAGCGCAAGATCATCGAGTTGGGGGCCGTCAACACGCACCAGCCGTGCTTCAACTACCTTGGCGGGCAGGTCGCTTGACATTCCGCCGCCACGGAGGTTCGCTGGCTCTGGTAGGGCAAGCCGATATGGACACGAACGCCGAACCGCTGCGTCCGCCTGTCAAGTGGCACGGTGGCAAGTTCTACCTCTGCCAGCGGATCGTGCAGCACTTCTCGCCGCACCACACCTACGTCGAGCCGTTCGGTGGTGCGGCGTCCGTGCTGCTGAACAAGCCTCGCTCGCCGGTGGAAGTCTACAACGACTTGGACGAGCGCATCACCCGCCTCTTCCGGGTCGTGCGTGACCACGGGGAGGAATTTCACCGCCGTCTCAGCCTGACGCCATACAGCGAGGTCGAGTTTCAGCAGGCTGAGCAGCCAGCCGAGGATGAGATCGAGCAGGCCCGGCGGGATTTCGTCCGCTGGCGGCTTTCCCTCGGCGGGCGGGGCGACTCGTTCAGCTTCACCCTCCATCGGGTTCGCCGGGGCATGGCCGACGTGGTGTCGGGCTACCTGTCGATGATTGACGAGGAACTGCCCCGGATCATCGAACGGCTGCGAACCGTCGAGATCGTGAGGCGACCGGCGCTCGACGTGATACGCACCTGGGACGGCCCGGAGACGCTGATTTACTGTGACCCGCCCTACCTGCACTCGACCCGACACGAAGGTAGCCGTGCCATCTACGGATGCGAGATGTCTGAGCAGGATCACCGGGAACTGGCGGACGTGCTACTTCGCTGCCAGAGCCGAATCGTTCTGAGCGGCTACCCGTCGGACCTGTATGCCGACCTTTTCCGGGAGTGGAGGGTGGTCGAATTCAACATGCCGAACCACGCAGCAGGGGGCCGCTCGAAAGCAAGGAAGCAGGAGACAATCTGGCTGAATTGGTGACATTGGGCATCTTGGGATGGCCCATGTCGCCCCGGCATCCCCCGCACCGAGGAAACGAACCACTATGACCGCCCGCTTCTCGGAGAAGTTTCGTCTTGGTTGCGGGCAAGCCGACCTTGCCTTTGTTGACGTGTTGCTCAACACGGACCTTCCCTTATACGTTGACCCATTCGCTTTCAAGATCGGCGTGGACGACTGGTCTATCGAATGCAACAACCTCGTAGTGGATTTCTTCGAGCAGGTGGTGGAGAGCATCAAACACAAGAACTACCTCCGGGGTCGTGAACTTCTCAGCAACCTGCACGAGCCGAACACGACGCACCTGGGCCTTTCCAAGAACAGGCCGGCGGGGCGGGGCATTGGTAAGGAGCAAGCGGACGACCTGTTCAACCGACTGAAGGGCAGTAAGGCCATCGAGACGGGCATCCTGCAAGACTTGAGCGACTGCGAGTTGTTCATTCCGGGGATTGCCGGCGACAAGATTTCCGACATCACCATCAACATCATCCGAGGCAAGCTGGTAGAGTTCACGACGGCACAGTGTCTCGCCCTCGGCATCCCCACGCAGAGCGTCCCGACCGGCCCGGCGTGGGACTACGACAACTCCGAGTGGCGGAACGGTTATGCACGTCTGCCGGTCTATGAAAACTTGCCTGTCATTCTCGTCCCGAAGGCGTCCGTCCGCTGGCGGATCGCCGTGGACGACCGGGAATACTTCGATCACTTCGTATTGCACTATCTCCAGCAGGAAAATCTCTCCTCGAACTCGTCGCTGGTCAAGGTGCTGAAGAGCGGAAGGCGAGTCGTCACCAAAAAGTCGATCAGAGAACAACTGACCTACACGAAAGACTTGCTGAGGGAATTCTCGGAGAAACACCCGGACGTTTTCGAGAAGTACAAGGAGTCGTTGAAGGACCGGAAGTTTACGCCCAATGACGGCTTTCTTGAAGCACTGATCCGTGCGGTGGAGTCCGGCCAACCAGTCAGTTTAACCTACATTCGGGAGGCAAACCTCGTGGGAAACAAGAACGTCGTTCACGGTGACAATTTCGGGGGTGCTGTGGGCCAGGGGAACACGGTCACGGCCACGAACTTCACCGTCTACAAGACCTCTGTGGAGGAATCGAAACTCGACCCCGAACTGAAAGACTCACTCATCAAGGCCAGGGAGGCGCTTGAAACGCTGACTCTGGGACCGCCAGACAAGGAAGACGTGGCCGAGTCGCTGGTGAAACTGAAGGTTGAGTTGGAGCAACCTCAGAAGGACGAGGGCCGTATCAAACGGTACATCAAGCGGATCGCAGAAATCGCCCCCAGCATCGTGACCATCCTCGGCAGTGCCCAAAGCCTTTACCACATGATTCACGGGTAGTTCTTGTCCAAGGGCAGCCCCTTGGGTTTTCTCGACATCCCGGCAAGTCGGAAGGCTTTGAACGGCACGAGCGATTCCCTTCATCTTTTGGTGCTTGCCTTGGGCGGCTGCTTCTGCTCGAAGCCGGCTATCAGGGAGTCGAGGGCGTCGTCGTCTAGCCGGGCCAACTTGCGGAAGGCGTCGGGGCGTTCGATCACCCGGCGGCGGATGCTCTCAGGCACTTTCTCGGCCAGGAGCATCAACTCCTCCTCCTCGGCCCCCAGCGCCTTCGCCAGCCGCACGATCAGCGCCTCGCTCGGAAACTCCCCGAAATCCAGCTTCCCACACTCGACCTTGCTCAAATAGGTGAAGCCCACGCCGACCTGTTTCCCCAAGGCCCGCAGGGTCAGCCCCTTCGCCTTCCGCAGTTCTCGGACTCGCTCGCCGAAGCTCATTTGGCGCTACCAAGGTTGCAAGGGCCACCCCTTCACCGTAGTATAGTTGCAGTCCGGGGTCAACTACCTTCAAGCGATCTATCCCGACCGCCACTCTCTTGCGGGGCGGCACGAGCGGGCCGAATCGCCAGCGGTGCGAGGTCCGCATGGTCACAGCCGTCTCCAGCCCGCCCGAACAGGGACAACTGGTCAGCGTCCGCTCCCGCCAGTGGGTCGTCAACGACGTGCGCCCCAGCACCCTGCCGGGGTCCGTCTTCAAGCCCACCTTCTCCGGCCCGCAGAATCTCCTGACCCTCTCCTCCGTCGAGGACGACGGCCTGGGCGAAGAACTACAAGTCGTCTGGGAGATCGAGCCGGGGGCGAAAGTCATCGAGAAGGTCGCCCTCCCCGAACCGACCGGCTTCGACCCTCCCGACAAGCTCGACGCCTTCCTCGACGCCGTGCGCTGGGGAGCCGCCTCCACCGCCGACCTGAAGAACATCCAGGCCCCCTTCCGCTCAGGCATCGACATCGAGGACTACCAGCTTGACCCGGTAGTGCGGGCCATCCAGATGCCACGGGTGAACCTGCTCATCGCCGACGACGTGGGCTTGGGCAAGACCATCGAAGCCGGCATGACGGCGCTGGAACTCATCATCCGGCACCGTGCCCGCCGCATCCTCGTCGTCTGCCCCTCGGCCCTGCAAATCCAGTGGAAGGAGCAGATGCGGGACAAGTTCGGCCTCGACTTCCGCATCGTGGACTCGGCTTTGATGAAGGAGCTTCGCCGCAGCCGGGGCATCCACGTCAACCCCTGGTCGCACTTCCCCCGGCTCATCACCAGCATCGACTTCCTCAAGCGTGAACGGCCCCTGCGCCTGTTCCGGGAAGTCCTGCCGGGGCCGGACGAGCCAGCCTACCCCCGTCGGTTCGACCTGCTCATCGTGGACGAAGCGCACAACTGCGCCCCTTCGGGCCGGGGCAAGTACGCCACCGACTCACTGCGGACCCTGGCGCTGCGGGTGTTGGCCCCGCACTTTGAACACAAGCTGTTCCTGACCGCCACGCCGCACAACGGCTACCCGGAGTCGTTCACCGCCCTGCTCGAACTGCTCGACAACCAGCGATTCGCCCGTGGCACGCCGCCAGACCGCAAACAACTCGATGCCGTCATGGTGCGCAGGCTCAAGTTGGAGTTGCCTCCGAAGTGGGACGGCTCGCCTCGATTTCCGAAGCGAGTGCTGGAGCCGCTGGAGGTCGCCTACACGCCGGAAGAGCGGGCCATCCACGCTGCCCTCCGCAAGTACGCCGAACTGCGCCAGGCCAGGGCCGAAGACAACGCCGAGAAGTTCGCCACCGAGTTCGTGCTGAAGACGCTCAAGAAGCGGCTGTTTTCCAGCCCCGCCGCCTTCGCCGCTACCCTGGAGCAGCACGAGAAGTCTCTGTACACGGCCCGGCGCTCCAGGGCAGCCGAACGTCCCTCGTTCGGCATCCTCCAGCGGGAACTGGACCGCATCGAGGAGGAGTACGCCCACGATGAGGAGTACGACGAGGCGACCACCGATGCCGTTGACACCGCCAGCCGCCTGTTCAGCGAGCCGTCCGAGGAGGAACTGGCCCTGCTGGCGCAAATGAAGCAGTGGGCGGGCCGGGCCTCGGCGCAACTGGACTCGAAGGCCAGGGAACTGATCCGCTGGCTCAACGACCGCCTGCGGCCCGGCAAGCAGTGGAACAGCGAGCGGGTCATCCTCTTCACGGAGTACCGGGCCACGCAGAACTGGCTCAAGACGGTCCTGGCGACGGAGGGCTTCACCGGCGGCGACCGGCTCTTGACCATGTACGGCGGCATGGACCCGCACGACCGGGAGTCCGTCAAAGCCGCCTTCCAGACCGCCCCCGGCATCAGCCCGGTGCGCATCCTGTTGGCGACCGACGCCGCCAGCGAGGGGCTGGACCTGCAAAACTTCTGCTCCAACCTGATCCACTACGAGATTCCCTGGAACCCCAACCGCATGGAGCAGCGGAACGGGCGCATCGACCGGCACGGGCAGAAGGCGTCCCAGGTCAACGTCTTTCACTTCGTCGCCGCCGGCTACAAGGACCGGGAGCGGCGCAACTTCTCCGACTCGGCCAGCGACCTCGAAGCGGACCTCGAATTCCTGATGCGGGTGGCCCGCAAGATCGAGACGATTCGGGAGGACTTGGGCAAGGTCGGGCCGGTCATTGCCGAGCAGGTCGAGGAGGCCATGCTGGGCCGGCGCTCGACGCTGAACACGGCGCAGGCCGAGCGGGACGCCGAGCCGGTGCGGCGGATGCTGAAGTTCGAGCGTGACCTGGCGAAGCAGGTCAAGGCACTGATGGAGCAGTACCACGAGACACAGAAGGAACTGCGGCTCTCGCCGGAGAACGTGCGGAAAGTGGTCGAGGTCGCCCTGGAACTGTCCGGGCAGCCGCCGCTGCTGTCGGCCAACCTGCCCGACAGCCGCACGGGGTTCCTCCTGCCGGGCCTGAAGGGAAGCTGGGCGGCGTGCGCCGACGGCCTGACGCACCCGCACACCCAGGAGGTCCGGCCAATTGTCTTCGACCATGCCTCGGCGCAGGGCAAGGACGACGTGGTGCTGGTCCATCTGAACCACCGGCTGGCCCAGATGAGCCTGCGGCTGCTGCGGGCCGAGGTCTGGAACACCGGCAGCAAGAAGGGGCTGCGCCGGATCACTGCCAGGGTCGTGCCGGACCATGTGCTGCCGACGCCCGCCGTCGTCGCCCACGCCCGGCTGGTGGTCATCGGCGGCGACAGCCACCGGCTGCACGAGGAGGTCATCACCGCAGGCGGCTTCATCAAGGAGGGCCGGTTCTCCCGCATGAACGTCGGCCAGGTCGAGGACGCCCTGGCGGCGGCGACCGGGAGGGAGCCTTCAGAGAAGATGAAGGAGACGCTGCTGGCGCTGTACCCGAAGCTGGCAACGGCGCTGGCGGCGGCGCTCCAGGCCCGCACGGAGGACCGAACGGCGGGGTTGCAGAAGAAGCTGGGCGAGCGGGCGAACAAGGAGGCGGACGACATCCGGGCCGTGCTGACCGAGTTGAAGCGGGCCATCGAGGGCGAACTGGACGAGCCGGAGGTCGTTCAACTCGAATTGTTCGCCGACCCGGAGCGGGAACAGTTCGAGCGCAACAAGCTGTCACTCCAGGGGCGGGTGAAGGAAATCCCGGCTGAGATCGAGCGGGAGACGGGGGCGATCCGGGCGAGGTACGAGAACCCGACGCCCCGCATGTTCCCCGTGGCGGTGACGTTCCTCGTGCCGAACAAGCTGAACTAAGAAGGGAGAAAGAAGTGGCTACGTCTCCTTGGGCTTCGGGGCCGGGCGAAATCCTTCGGCATGGGCTGTCCTTGCTGCGAAACGACTCGGACACCAATCGAAGGCTCGCCATGTTGAGCATCGACAATTCGGTGGAGTTGATGCTCAAGACGTACCTTGGGCTGCCGAGCCGGGTCACGGGGCTGAATATCAGCCGTGCGAAATACGCCGAGTTCAGCGAGAGTTTTCCGAAGCTCCTCGACGCCATCAACGAGTTTGCCAGCGACAAGATCGAGGGAATCGACCTCGGCGAGATCGAGTGGTATCACAGGTTGAGGAATCAGCTTTACCACCAAGGGAACGGACTCACCGTCGAGCTTGAGAAGGTTCGGGTCTATGCCGAACTTGCCCGGCTCCTGTTCAAGAACCTGTTCAACAGCGAACTCGACGTGGACGATGTGAGCGGCAAGGAGCAGTTGTTGGGGGCGTTCCTTGCCGCTTGGGTGAAATGGGATCAGGCGTTCGGCAAGCTCAGGTCACAGCTATACCCCGGCCAGGAGCGACTGCCTCTGCTGAACCCCGGCGAGTTGGCCCAGCGAGGGCTGGTGACAACCGATCTAGCCGAGCAAATCAGCAAACTGCGCAAACTGAGGAACGGGGTGGTACACGGCGACAAAGATGCCATCGAAAGGCTTCAACGGCGTGACATCGACGAAATCGTGTCTGTGACGAGCAAGGTCGAAGAAGTCATGCAGAAGCTAACCGAGCAGGGCTAACGGAGGGCGGTCATGTCCATCGCTCGTCATCATGCCGAATGGCTGTCGCTGGTCGAGGTTTCCGGGCCGTTCCTCAGCCTGCCTGTGCTGCTGGAGGCGTTCCCGCAGGGGCTTGAGGCCCACGACCCCGACCACCACCGCCTGCTGCGCCTCGCCCATGACGAGTGGGAGGCCAAGTTCAACCACGCCGCCACGCACAACGCCTGGGTCCGCTTCGTCCTGCGCAAGACTCTCGACTACGCCCCCGAAGCGCTGGCCGAAGGGCAAGCCGTCTCGCAGACGCTCCACGCCGAGGTTGCCGAGCATCACGAAATCCTGCGGCCCGACCTTGTGCTGAAGGAGCCGGTGACGAACACGCCCCGGCTGCTCATTCAGACCTACCCCGCCGGCCAGGACTTGACCCGGCCCGTGCCGGGGCTGCCGTGGAAGGCGTCTCCCGACACCCGCATGACCGAACTGCTCCACGCTACCGGCGTGCGCCTGGGCCTTGTCACCAACGGAGAGCGCTGGATGCTGGTTGATGCGCCCAGGGGTGAGGCGAGCGGCTACGCCTCGTGGTACGCCTCGCTGTGGCTCGAAGAAAAGATCACCCTCCAGGCGTTCAGCAGCCTGCTCGGCTCCGACCGCTTCTTCCGGGTGGCAGAGAACGACACCCTCGAAGCTCTGCTCAAGAAGAGCGCCGCCAACCAGCAGGAAGTCACCGACCAACTCGGCTATCAGGTCCGCCGGGCCGTCGAAGTGCTGATCCAGTCGCTCGACCGGGCCGACCAGGACCACGGGCGGGAACTGCTCCAGGGCGTGCGGGAGGCCGAACTGTACGAAGCCGCCCTGACGGTCATGATGCGACTGGTGTTCCTGTTCTGCGCCGAGGAACGGGAACTGCTGCTCCTGGGCGACCCGCTCTACAACCAGAACTACGCCCTGTCCACCATCCGGGAGCAACTGCGTGCCGCCGCCGACCAGCACGGCGAGGAAGTCCTCGAACGGCGGCATGATGCGTGGTGTCGGCTGCTGGTGAACTTCCGGGCTGTCCATGGCGGCGTCTGGCACGACGACTTCAAGCTGCCGCCCTACGGTGGTCGCCTGTTCGACCCCGACCGCTTCCCCTTCCTCGAAGGGCGCAAGCAGGGAACCGCCTGGAAGACCGACGAGGCCACGCCGCTGCCGGTCAACAACCGCACTGTCCTGCACCTGCTTGAAGCGCTGCAAGTGCTGCAAGTCAAGGTTCCCGGCGGCGGGGCTGCCGAGGCCCGGCGGCTCAGTTTCCGGGCGCTGGACATCGAGCAGATCGGCCACGTCTATGAGGGCCTGCTCGACCACACCGCCCGGCGTGCCGGCGAGCCGCACCTGGGCCTGGCCGGGACCAAGGATCAGGAGCCGGAAGTCCCGCTGGCGAAGCTCGAAGAACTGCGGGCCAAGGGCGAGAAAGACCTGTTCAAGTTCCTCAAGGACGAAACGGGGCGCTCCGAGGCGGCTATCAAGAAGGCGCTGAAGGCCGAGTTTGACGCCCAGCAGGTCAGCAGGTTTCGCTCGGCCTGCCAGGGGGAGGCGCTGTGGCAGCGGGTGCAGCCGTTTGCCGGGTTGGTGCGGCTCGACTCGTTCGGCTACCCGGTCGTCATCCCCACGGGGAGCGTCTTCGTCACCGCAGGGACCGACCGTCGCTCCAGCGGCACGCACTACACGCCCCGTGAACTGACCGATCCCATCGTGAAATACACGCTGGAGCCGCTGGTCTACGTCGGCCCCGCCGAGGGGCTGCCCAAGGAGCAGTGGAAGCTGAAGAGCGCCAGGGAACTGCTCGACCTGAAGGTGTGCGACATGGCTTGCGGTTCAGGAGCCTTTCTGGTCCAGGCGTGCCGCTACCTGTCGGAGCGGTTGCTGGAGGCGTGGGAGCGTGCCGAGCAGGACGCTCGCCCCGGCCAGCAGACCAGCCTGTTCGGCGGCAGCACGGGCCAAGCGGAAGGGGTGCGCATCACCCCCTACGGGCTGCCCTCGGCGGCGGGCCTGTACGAGCAGCTTGTGCCGGTCGATCTGGCCGAGCGGCTGACCTACGCCCGGCGCATCGTGGCCCAGCGCTGTCTGTATGGGGTGGACAAGAACCCGCTGGCCGTCGAGATGGCGAAGCTGTCGCTGTGGCTGCTGACGCTGGCGAAGGACAAGCCGTTCGAGTTCCTTGACCACGCCATCCGCTACGGCGATTCGCTGGTCGGCATCCACGACCTCGACCAGTTGCGATTCTTCAATCTCGACCCGAAGAAGGGCCGTAGCTTGTTCACCGGGCCGGTCTTTAACCTCGTGGACGAGGCAGTAAGTCTGCGCCAAAAGATCGAGGCCATGCCCAGCAACACGGTCGAGGACGTGGAGGCCCAGGAGAAACTGCTGGCCGAGGCCGAGGAGAGGACCGCCCGGCTGCGTTGCGCCGCCGACCTGCTGCTGTCCGTCGAGTTCCAGGGGGTGAGCGCCGCCGACAAGCAATCGCTGCACGACAGCATGGCGATCCAGGCCGGGTATCACGTCGAGAAGGAGACCATCGAGGAGTTCCGGCAAGCGGTTCGGAAAGCACTGAAGGGGCAGCAGACGTTTCACTGGCCGCTGGAGTTCCCGGAGGTCTTCCAGAAGCGGGGCGGGTTCGATGCTTTCGTCTGCAATCCGCCGTTCATGGGTGGGCAGAAGATTACCGGAAATCTCGGCGACGAGTACCGGGAGTTCCTTGTCAACCATCTGGCAAATGGCAAGAGGGGCAGCGCCGATCTCTGTGCATATTTCTTCCTGCGGGCCAAGTCGCTTATGCGACATGGAGGACAGTTCGGAATCCTGGCGACCAACACCATTGCTCAGGGAGATACAAGAGAGGTCGGCTTGGATCAGCTATGTAACGACGGATGCACCATCCCTCGTGCCGTTCCGAGCCAACGCTGGCCGGGTGTTGCGAGTTTGGAAGTGGCACACGTTTGGATTCGCCGGGGACCGTGGAGTGGGCTTTTCGTGTTAGGCGAGATGCTGGCGGACGGGATTTCTGCGTTCCTAACTCCATCAAGCCGAGTGACTGGCAAACCGCACAACCTCGACGCCAACAAGAAACGGGCATTTCTTGGGTCAAATGTCGGCAGCATGTTCATACTTGAACAAGACGACGTAGAGGGGCTACTCGCCAAGAACGAGGCAAATGCCAAGGTGATCCGCCCGTTCCTGAACGGAGACGACATCAATAACTCTCCTCAACAGCAGCCGAGCCGTAGGGTGATTGACTTTTTCGATTGGCCTCTCAGCAAGGAGATGGCTCCTGCGACGTACACAGGACAAGTAGCGGAAGAATTCCCTGATTGCCTAGCGACGATCCGCCACCGCATTGAGAACATCTCGACGGACAGGCGATGGAAACCTACCGAGAATCGGTGGTGGCAGTTCGAGAGAATTCGGAAGGAACTCTACTCCACGATTGCTGAGTTCGATAAGGTCTTGGTCGTCTGTCAGACCGGAAAATACCACAGCTTCGTCTTCGTACCCACGGGCATGGTCTACAGCACAAAGGTTGTGGTGTTTGCGCTTCAAGAACCATCGGATTTCGCAGTGCTTCAATCCACGATTCACCGAGAATGGGTTCTTCAGTACGGGGCAAGCCTGAAACTTGATCCCGTCTATACGCCAAGTGACTGCTTTGAGTGCTTCCCATTTCCAGCCGATAAGGGGCAGTGTCAACACGTCGGACAGCACTACCATTCATGGCGGCATTCGGTAACGGTGGATCGAAAGCAAGGGCTTACTGAGACATACAATCTATTTCACAATCCTGATGAAACCAGCGCCGACATCCAGAAACTTCGTCAGCTTCATGTCGAGATGGATCAAGCAGTCGCCGCCGCCTACGGCTGGACCGACCTCGACCTGGGCCACGGCCTTCACCAGACGAAGCAAGGGCTGCGCTACACCATCAGCGTTCAGGCCCGTCGTGAAGTCCTCGCCCGCCTGCTGAAGTTGAACCACGAACGCTACGCTGAGGAAGTCCGGCAAGGGTTGCACGAGAAGAAGAAGGGAGGCACCGGACGGAAACGCCAGGGGAAAAAGAAAGAGGACGGCGACAGCCATCCTCTGTTCGATACGCAGGAGCGGGAGGAGGTCAGTTAGCGAGGCACAACTCCGCATCGACCTCGGCATCGTCAGCCACTTCGATCAATTTTTGATACACGAGGGCTGGCATGTCTTGCGGCTTGAGTTTCGAGGACCAGAGCCGGGCACGGAAGATGTGGACGAGGCGGACTCGGCCATCGTGGACCTCGACCTTGAAGCCGGGCATCTTCTCCAACATCTGCTTGCAGAAGCGAGAAACGCCCTTGAGGAGTGAACCGATGACTTCATCGGTTTCCTGGCTGTAGTAGACGGTCAACAGGTCATCAACCCGTTCGGCGTAGAACGGGTCGGGCTTGGCAAGGAATTCGATGCAGTCGCCATCGGGATCGTAGGTAGCCGTTGGCTCAAACTGCTCGGCGGGCCTTGCCAGGAGCATCATTCGCTTGGCGAATTCTTCGTTTGAGGTAACGGTCATAGTACCCTTTGCTTGAAGCGTGTGTCGTGGTCTTGTGGTAACTTGGGGTCGTCGGCGTCGGCTTTCTCCCAGCGCCAGTTGTACGCCACCCCATCTTCATTGACGAACACCAGGTAGACCTGGTTCGGGTACGGGCGTCCGGCGGTCCCGTCTGCCCGGTAACTGTGTTCGGGGATGCCGCAGTAGCAACGCCACCCGACGCCCCTGGGGTCTTCGTCCTCGTCCCGCCGCAAGCCCTCGAAGATCGCCGTGGGCTTCTGAAGGATCATCGGGACGATGTAGCCGCACTCCTTGGCATGACCGAGACTTCGCTTGGCGACGGCCTGCATCCGGTCAAATGACAGATGGACCTCGCAAGCCTTTCCATCCGAAGGATTTACGGCTTGCAGAGTCAGACCTTGGCGGCGAGAATCTTCCTTGTCTGCCATAAACACCAGGGTAGCGAAATTGTCAAGATCAGTCAAGAACCGAAGCAACTGCCGTGCCAAGGGCGGCTAATTGAAAGGGTCGAGTATGACGGTTCTGCCGGACGTTCTTCCGCCCACGAGCCTTCGGGCTGCACTTGAGCAGATGGTCGTCGGCGATCTGCTCGGCCCTGCCGGTGGTCCCGAAGAGGAACTGACCGAGCGCAACGTGCGGGACCGCTATCTCGTCGGCGTCCTGGCTCCCCGCTCGCAGCCACAGCCCGTCCCGCCCAAGCCCGACACAGACGAGGACGACGAGGAGACCCCCCTGCTGCCCGACGAGCTTTCCGAGGGCGGGGCCGACACCGCCGACGACGGCACGACCGACAAGGACGTGCCCATCGTCCAGGCCCACCTGCCCTCTTCATTCGGTCTCACCTTCTGCGTGGACAAGTCGGCCAAGACCCTCACCGTCGAGGCCCGCTGGGGGCAGTACAAGCGGGAGAAGAAGGAGGACCAGACCGACGACCGCACCGGCAGACCGAAGCGGGTCTGGAAGCGCTACCAGCGCAGCGGCTCCGTCACCCTCCGGCTCGACAGGACCGCCGTGCCGCCGACGCCCCTCTCTGACGAGTTCCCCGGCATCTACGTCAAGGGGCAGGTCCGCAAGCGTGACCACGGCATCATCGTCACCCTGTTCCTCGTCAACGGCCAGGAGGAGGGACGGCCCAAGGACGAGTACCACCTGTTCCAGCCCGAACTGCTCGTCACCGGCCCGGACGGGGCGGCGGTTTTCTGCAAGCGCCTGACGAGGAAGACCTCGGCCAAGGCCGACCCCGGCGTGCGGCTCGAAGAGGACACGATGGCGATGCTCTACCGCCGCCACGTCGAGTTCGCCGTGGGCCACGGGGTCGCCGTCCACGCCGAGGCTTCGCCGGACGAACCCGACCGGGCCGTGCTGGTCAAGACCTGCATCATCCCCCGCCACGAGATTTCCCGGACCACGCCGCCGACCGCCGACGACGCTCCTCTCCACCCGGCCTTCGCCAAGCTCGCCGGCCTGGTCCTCGACATGAAGGAACTGGCCGACCTCCAGGGCAAGCAGGTCAAAGCCAAACTCGGCCCGCTCGTGACGGCCTACCGGGAGTGGACCGACCAGCAGGAGGCGTACCTCAAACAGCACCAGCAGTCGTTCAAGGACTACGACGAGGCCCCTGCCGAGGCGGTCAAGAAGTGCCGCCACAACCTGGCCCGCATCGAGGCAGGGCTGAAGCTCTTGGAGGAGGACGCCCAGGCGGGCGAGGCGTTCCGCTTCATGAACCGGGCCATGTGGCTCCAGCGCACGCACTCGCTTTACTCCGAGCAAGTCCGTCGGGGCGGTCAGCCCGACTTCGACAAGGACATCGACGTGCCGGCCAACCGGACGTGGTATCCCTTTCAGGTCGCCTTCGTCCTGCTCAACTTGCCGGGCCTGACCAGGCTCGACCACCCCGACCGCAGCGACGACGTGTCCGCCCTGGCCGACCTGCTCTTCTTCCCCACCGGCGGCGGCAAGACCGAGGCGTACCTCGGACTCAGCGCCTACACGATGGGCCTGCGCCGGCTGCAAGGGACGGTGGCCGGGCGGTCGGGCGAGAACGGCGTGGCCGTGCTGATGCGGTACACGCTCCGGCTCTTGACCATCCAACAGTTCCAGCGGGCCACGGCGCTGGTCTGCGCCTGCGAGTCGATCCGCCGCAAGGCGCTGGAGCAGGGCGACGGGCGCTGGGGCAAAACGCCCTTCCGCATCGGCCTGTGGGTGGGCCGGCGCACCACGCCGAACAGGACCGACGACGCAGCGGAGGCGATCAAGCAACTGCGGGGCAACCAGTACGCCGGGGCCGGCATCGGCTCGCCCTACCAGTTGACCTCGTGCCCCTGGTGCGGCAGCGCCATCGAGGCGGGCAAGCATCTTGACTGCAAGCCCTTCCCCAACGAGGCGGGCCGCACGCTGACCTACTGCGGCGACAAGGCGGGCCTGTGCCCGTTCGGGCGCAAGCTCGCCGCCGAGGAGGGGCTGCCGGTCGTGGTCGTGGACGAGGAAATCTACCGCCGGCTGCCGACGCTGCTGATCGCCACGGTGGACAAGTTCGCCCAGATGCCGTGGAAGGGCGAAGTGCAGATGCTCTTCGGCATGGTCAACGGCTTCTGCGAGCGGCACGGCTTCCGCAGCCCGGAGGTCGAGGACTCGCAGTTCCACCCCAAGACACGGGCCGGGCTGCCTTCCGCCAGGACCGTCGAACACGCCCCGCTGCGCCCGCCGGACCTCATCATTCAGGACGAGCTACATCTCATCAGCGGGCCGCTGGGCACGCTGGTCGGGCTGTACGAGACGGCCATCGACCGCCTCTGCACCTGGGACGTGGGCGGCAAGAAGGTTCGGCCCAAGGTGGTGGCGTCCACGGCGACCATCAAGAGCGCCGACGTACAGATGCGGGCGCTGTTCCTGCGCACGGTGAATGTCTTCCCGCCGCACGGCCTGGAAGTGGGCGACAACTTCTTCTCGCTCCAGCGCCCGCCGTCCGAGGAACACCCAGGGCGGGTCTACATTGGCATCTGCGCCACGGGCAGGCGGCTCAAGGCGGCGCTCATCCGGGTCTACACGGCCTACCTCTGCTCGGCCCAGGCCCTCTACGAGAGGTACGGCAAGGCAGCGGACCCGTGGATGTCGCTGGTCGGCTACTTCAACTCGATGCGTGAACTCGGCGGTATGCGCCGCCTGGTGGACGACGACGTGTTCACCCGCTGCAAGAAGATGGACCGCCGGGGGTTGGCGAAGCGGTTCTTCCGCACGGACTACCTGGCCGAACTGACCAGCCGCATGAGGAGCGAGGACATCCCGCAGACGCTCGACCGGCTGGAGGCGGTGTTCGACCCCGAACAGGAAGAGCAGCGCCAGGCGGCGTACCAGCGCAAGGATTGGAAGTCGGCCCCGAAGAAGCCCCTGGACGTGCTGCTGGCGACGAACATGATCTCGGTCGGCGTGGACGTGAAGCGGCTGGGCCTGATGGTCGTCGCCGGACAGCCCAAGGCGTGCGCCGAGTACATCCAGGCGACCAGCCGTGTGGGCCGCAACCCCAAAGCGCCGGGCCTGGTCTGCACCGTGTTCAATTGGGCCAGGCCCCGTGACCTGTCGCACTACGAGACGTTTGAGCATTTCCACGCCACCTTCTACAAGCACGTCGAGCCGCTGTCGGTGACGCCGTTCTCGCCGGGGGCGCTCCAGCGGGGGCTGGCAGGGCTGCTCGTGTCGCTGGTGCGGCTGGGGCGGATGGAGTTCAACACCAACGAGTCGGCCAACCGCATCCAGACGACCGACGCCTACGTTCAGGACGCCATCGCCGCCATCTGCCGGAGGGCCGAGTTGGTGGGCGACGGGACCGCCGTGGCCGACTACTGCCGGGCGCAGTTGCAAGCCAAGGTGGACCTGTGGCAAGCCGAGGCGCAGAACCAGACGGGCGGTCGCACGCTGACCTTCTCCGAGCCGAGGGGCGGCGACGGCCCCAAGCGTGGGACGACGGTGAGCCTGCTGCGTCGGCCCGGCCTTGAGCGGTGGGAGGAGTTCACCTGCCTCAACTCGCTGCGGGAGGTCGAGCCGAGCGTGAAGCTCATCATGGACGACGGGGGGCTGGATGAGACGGGCGAGCAGCCGCCCACCGACTCGGCAGACGGCGGGCAGCCCGAACAGGAAGGAGGCCAGCCGTGACGACCTCCAGCACGATGCGCCGGAGCGAAGTGGGCGAACTGAGGCCCAGCCAGGTGTTGACGACTTTCGGTGTCGGCTCGCTGGTGGACCTGCCCAACCTGTCGGTGATGGTCATGGGCCTGGAGTCCTGGCCCGACGCCTACGGCACGGAGATTGGCGAGGAGCGGCTGCTGGCCTCGGCCCAGCAAGTCCTCGGCCCGCAACTGAAGCGGCTGCTGGCAGCGCCGAGGGGGCCGGAGTCGGTCGGGGCGCAAACGAACTGGTTCGA
>JAANMY010002418.1_pt1 | contig 17740 bp, 16 predicted proteins | sample 7279691 | NCBI WGS metagenome assembly JAANMY01 (sample SAMN14094543, study PRJNA606508) | bioreactor metagenome | isolation source: A lab-scale SPAN reactor treating ammonium-rich wastewater day 388 | place: Ireland: Galway | collected 2018-02-07
AGCGTGATCACCGCCTCCTGGCCCTTGCGCAGCCACGAGCGCGACGAGGACAGGAACAGGTTCTTGGCGAGCTGCTGGCTGATGGTCGAACCGCCCGAGGCGATGCGGCCGCGCTCGGCGTTGCGTTCGAGCGCGCGCTCGATGCCCTCCCAGTCGAAACCGGCGTGGTCGAGGAAGCGGTCGTCCTCGGCCGCGACCACGGCGCGCTTGAGGTGGATCGAGATGCGCTCGTAGGGCACCCACTGGTGGCGCAGCTCGGCCTTCGGGTCGGCCTTGCGCATTTCGGCCAGGCGGATGCGCATGAAGCTGGTGCTGCCGGGGTCGAAGCGGCTCCACCAGATCACCTGGGTCAGCAGCACCGCCTGCCAGAAGATCAGCAGCAACAGGGCGGCGGCGAGGCCGCGGCCGAGCCAGGTCAGCACGCTTCGCGGCTTGATCGTGAGGTGGGCTGGCAGCGCCACGCTCAGCCCGCGTCGAGCTGCCGGCGCAGCGCGGCGAGCACCGGAGCGCTGTCGGGGCGCACGCCACGCCACAGCGTGAAGCTCTCAGCCGCCTGCTCGACCAGCATGCCGAGGCCGTCGGCCACCCGCGCCGCGCCGTCGGCCAGGGCCGCGCGCATGAAGCGGGTGGGGTCGCGGCCGTACATCATGTCGTAGGCGAGCGCGTCCTCGGCGTACAGGCCGGGCGGCAGCGGCGGGAGCGCGTCGGCGAGGCTCGCCGCGGTGGCGTTGATGACCAGGTCGAAGCGCCGTCCGGCGAGCGCGTCGAAGCCGCAGGCATCGAGCACGGTGCTGCCCGCACGCGCGGCGAACAGCGCGGCCAGCGCCTCGGCCTTGGCGACGGTGCGATTGGCGATGGTCAGGCTTGCGGGGCGGCTGTCGAGCAGCGGCAGCAGCACGCCGCGCGTGGCGCCGCCGGCGCCCAGCAGCAGGATGCGACGGCCGGCGAGCGCGAAGTTGAAGTTGGCGCTCAAATCGCGCACCAGCCCGGCGCCGTCGGTGTTGTCGCCGAGGACGCCGTCGGCGTCGAAGGCGAGGGTATTGACCGCGCCCGCCGCTTGCGCGCGCGGTGTGTGGCGATCGGCGAGGGCGAAGGCCTCGAGCTTGAAGGGGACGGTGACGTTCAGGCCAAGTCCGCCCCGAGCGCGGAAGTCGGCGACGGTCTGGATAAAGCCGTCCACCGGCGCGAGCACGGCCTCATAGACCAGTTCCTGCCCGGTCTGGCGGGCGAAGGCAGCGTGGATCTGCGGTGACTTGCTGTGGGCGATCGGGTTGCCGATGACGGCGTAGTGGTCCATGGGCGGCTCTCGTGGTCAGTAGGCGCGGACGCGGTCGCTGCGTTCGAATTTCCAGGTGCGGGTGATCTCGATGATGTCGTAGTCCTTGCGGATGTCGGGCGGGAAGGGGGCATAGGGCGCCGCCATCTTCACGATCCGCACCGCGGCCTCGTCCAGCACCTTGTGGCCGGAGCTGCGCTGCACGCCAATCCTGTCGACCGAGCCGTCGGCGCGGATCGACACCGACAGCAGCAGGCTGCCGTAGAGCTTGCCGCGCGCGGCGTCCGGGTAGTTCAGCGTGCCCACGCGCTCGACCTTCTGCCGCCAGTCCTCGACGTACTGCGCGAAGCGGTATTCCTGCGCGCGCGCGCCGATGAACTTCTTGCGCGGGCGCTTGGCCAGTTCCTGCAGGTCGCGGTCGATCTGGGCCTCGAGGCGGGCGACGGCCGCGGCACTGTCGAGCAGGTCGAGGCCGCTGAGCTCGGGCGGCGGCTCCGGCTGGGGCACCGGTTGCTCGACCTTCTTCGGCGCGGCGGCGACCTTGGCGGGGGACTTGTCGCGGGTGATCACCTGCTTCTGGTTGCGCACCGGCTCGGGCGTGCGGCGCTTGGCCTCGACCAGCGCATCGCCGTCGCGGCGCGTGGGCTGCGGCGGCAGCGGCGTGCTTGGGCGCAGGTTCTGCTCGGTGTTGCCGCCGCCGTCGACATTGGCCTGGGCGAGGACGTCGGGCTTGTCCGGCGCCTTGGCGTGACGGGTGTTCACCAGCACCACCTCCAGGCCCTTGTCGCGCACCGGCTTGCTCTCGGGCAGGCGGAACTGGATCAGCAGCAACAGGCCATGAAGGGCGAGCGAGATCGCGAACGCGGCCACCAGCAGCGGGCCGCCGATGCGACGCAGGTGGCCGGCCGCGGTCCGCGCACCCGCACGTGCGCGCGCAGCGATCGGGGCGGAGGAGGACGGCGCGGCCTGCGACATGGCGGGTGCGGGCGAGGTGGCTGTGGACGAGGGCGCTGTTGACGAGGTGGCTCAGGCGAAGCCGAAGCCCACCTCGGTCACCGTCTCGGGGTCGGGTTCGGACAGGGTCTGCACGAAGCGCGCCTCGATCTCGACGTCGAGCAGATCGGTATGCTCGACCAGCAGTTTCACCCGGCTCCCCGTCATCTGCAGCGGCATCGACGGCACGCGGAACACGAGCGGGATCTCGCTCAGGCGCACGACGCTCTCGCGCAGCACGGTGGCCTCGACCTCGCCGCGACCGTGCTGGCGCAGCCAGCGCAGGCACCAGTAGCGTTCCATGCCGCGCTGGAACTCGGCGTACTCGGCGTAGGTGAGCTCGAAGTCGCGCAGCGCCGCCATCAGGTCGGCCGACTTGGGCGCGAACGCGGGCGGCGTGCCCTGCAGCACCGCGACGATCTGCCACTGGTTGACCAGGTCGACATAGCGCCGCAGCGGCGAGCTCGACCACGCGTAGCAGTCCACGCCGAGACCCTCGTGCGGCGCGGCGACCGTGGTCATGCGCACCTTGCCGCCACCCTGGGCGCGGTACAGGCCCGGAACGCCCGCCTTGTCGAGCAGCTTGCCCCAGGTCATGTTGGCGTAAATCATCAGCTCGGCGACCAGCTTGTCCATCGGCGAGCCGCGCAGGCGTCGGCTGATGCTGACCAGGCCGGGGCCGTCGGCGGTGTCCTGCGTCCAGTCCACGCTGAAACCGAAGTCGATGCGATCCTCGTTGCCGGCGGCCTTGCCGCGACCGGCCTCCATCACGGTGGCGAGGTCCCACAGCAGCGTGAGTTCGCGCTTCCACTGGAAGTCGGGCCCTTCGCCATGCACGGTCTCGTCGTTGAACACCGGCTCGATGTCGTGGTGGCGCAGGTTGGCGACGATCGGCACGATCTCGACCCGGCTCTCCTCGCCGACGATGGCCAGCCCGGGCGTGACGTCGAGGTAGAGCGACACCGCAGGGCAGTCGCGCCCTTCGGCCAGGGTGAAGGTTTGCACCACCTCGTCGGGCAGCATGGTGATCTTGCTGCCCGGCATGTAGACGGTGGACAGCCGTCGGCGGGCGATCGCGTCCACGCCCGAGCCGCGCGCGAAGCCGAGCGCGGGCGCGGCGATGTGGATGCCGATGCGCCAGCCGCCGCCGGCGCGCGGGGTCACCGAAAAGGCGTCGTCGATCTCGGTGGTGGAGGCGTCGTCGATCGAGAACGCGGCCACCTCCGCGCGCGGCAGGTCGCCGGGCAGGGTGGCGGCCTCGATGGCGGGGAAGGCCGTGCCCTCGGGGAAGTGCTCGAACAGGAAGCGGTTGTAGTGGAAGTCGTAGCTCGATGCGAGCGCGCCACACTTGAGCAGCAGGCGCGCGGCCGACAGCCCGCTGTCCACGCAGGCGGCTTCCAGGGCCTTGATCTCGGGGCGGTTGCGGTCGGGGCGGTAGAGCGCCTGCGGCAGCAGTGCGGCGAGTTCGGGCGGCATGCGGCCGTCGACCAGCTCGGCGCGCATGTGCTCGATGGCGGCGGCCTGCTGGCGTTTCTTTTCCAGGCCGGCGAGCGCGGCCTGCAGGATGTCGGCCGGGGCCTTGCGGAATCGTCCCTTGCCCTTGCGATGGAACCAGATCGGCGCCGAGTGCAGGCGCAGCAGCACGGCGGCGGATTCGACCGCGGTCGGCTTGCGGCCCTGGTATTCGGCGGCGAAGTCGGTGAAGGCGAACTCGTCGTCGCCGCACACTTCCCACAGGAATTCGACGTCGAGCGCCTCGGCTTCGGCGTCGGCGCGGGCGAGCAGGTCGGCGGGGCCGGGTTCGCGGAACTCCATCAGCACGTGGGCGCGCTTGAGCTTCACGCGCTTGCCGTGGGTGTTCTCGACCTGCAGCGTGGCTTCGTTATCGGCGAGGATCGTGCCGGCCTTGAAGGCCCCGTCCTCTTCATACAGCACGAACATCGGCATCCGCCTGAAGAAAGCAAGCGCACTAGTCTACTGGATTCGGGCCGCCGGCCCTATCGCCGGATGCGTGGCCGGGTCCGTCGGTCAGATGCGTCGATCAGATGCGTCGGCGGGATGCGTCGGCGGGATGCGTCGGCGGGATGCGTCGGCCGGGTTCGCCGGTCTCCGCGCGCCTCCGAGCCGGCCGCGGGGCCGGGGCGGGGGGCGCCGCCTGCATTCGCGGCCCTTCGCTTCGCTGCGGGCTGCCCTCGGTGGAGGTCGTCGCGGGGGCGGCGACGCAAACTCGGCGCTGCGCGCCTCAGACATGCGTCGCCTTGATTCCCCCGCGACGACCTCCACCTCGGCGCTCATGAAGTTGGTGCCCCCCGCCCCGGCCCCGCGGCCTACTGCGTGCGGGCTTCGCGGGCAACAGCGCTCCGGCCCGCAGCCTACCGTGCCTTGGCCGCCTTGCGTCCGGCGTGCAACAGGTCGGCCGAATACACCGCGAGCGCGAGCCAGATCAGCGCGAAGCCGACGAGCTGGGTCGTGTCGAAGGGCTCGCGGAAGAGCAGCACCGCGACCAGGAAGTTGAGGCTGGGCGCGATGTACTGCAGGAAGCCGACGGTGGCCAGTGGTAGCCGGCGCGCGCCGACGGCGAACATCATCAGCGGGACGGCGGTGATCACGCCGGTGAGCGGCAGCAGCCAGTCGGTGATCCCGCCGCCGCCAAACGCCAGGTTGCCCTGATGGTGCAGCCAGGCGAGCCAGGCGAGCGCGAGCGGGGCGACGAGCAGGGTCTCGACGAACAGGCCACTGACCGCGTCGACCGGCGCACGTTTGCGCAGCAAGCCATAGAGCCCGAAGGTGCCGGCGAGGAAGAGCGGAATCCACGGCAGGCTGCCGAGCTGCCACACCCGCCAGCCGACGCCGGCGCAGGCGATGGCTACCGCCACGGCCTGCAGCGGACGCAGGCGTTCGCCGAGGAAGATCGCGCCGAGCGCGACGCTGACCAGCGGGTTGATGAAGTAACCGAGGCTGGCCTCGAGCAGGCGGCCGGCATCGATCGCCCAGATGAACACCAGCCAGTTGCTGCTGGTGAGCAGCGAGGTGAGGGCGAGCAGTGCGAGCAGGCGGGGCTGTTGCCACACGGCGCGTACGCGCTCGAAGCCGCCGGTGAAGGGCACGAAGGCGAGCAGGCCGGCGAGGAAGAGCGCGGACCACAGCACGCGGTGGGCGACGATCTCGAACGGCGGCACGCTGCCCAGCGCGCGGAAGTACAGCGGGGCCAGGCCCCAGACGATGAAGGCGAAGAGGGCGGCGAGCATGCCGTTGCGCACGAAGCTCGGGTCGGGCGCGGGCGCGGGCGTGGGCGCGATGGCTGCGATGGGTGCGGCTGCGTTGGCGTGGTGAGGCTGGGAACGGGTGTCGGGCACGTGGTCAGGCAGGGGCTGGAAGGGTGTATGGGGGGCGAGGGTGATGCCTGCAGGAAGGATGGCGCGCGGCCGGCAGTCTGGGGTGCGTCGGACGGTGGCGGCCGGGCGGCAGGTCGTCAGTCCGGGCGGCGCGCCGATGCGACCAGGGTGCGCGCCGGCATCAGATAGCCGCCGCGGCCGTCGTCGCAGCAATGCGTGGCGAGGTCCTCGGTGACCGCGGCCCGCAATGCGGCCTGGGTGGTCTCGGGCAGGCGGCCGAGCGCTTCCGCGGCGCCGCCGGCGAGGTCGAGGAAGGCCTGCCAGTAGGTCTCGGCGTCGCCGAAGTGACAGGCGAAATCGCACGGCCGGATGTGGATATCGTCGAAGCCGGCGGCTGCGAGCGTGGCGGCCAGCACGTCAGGATCGCCGTAGCGGAACACCGACGGGCGCGCGACCTTGGGCGGCGGCAGCAGGCGGGCGATGGTGTCCTGCGCGCGGTGGATCAGCGGCACGGATTCGCGTACGCCCCACACCGACAGCGCGACCCGGCCGCCGGGCACGAGCACGCGCTGCATCTCGGCGAGTGCGCGCTCGGGGTGCGGGAAGATGAACAGCGCCAGCCCCGCCAGCACGCGGTCCACGCTGGCGTCGGCCAGGCACATGTGCTCGGCGTCGGCGGCGGCGAAGCAGGGGGAGTGGGCGTGTTCGCCGCAGCGGCGGGCGCCCTCGGCGAGCATGCCTTCGGCGATGTCGGTGGCGAGCACGGTGCCGCCGGGGGCGACGCGCAGCGCGGCGTCACGCGCGAGCAGGCCAGGGCCGCTGGCGAGGTCGAGCACGCGCTGGCCGGGGGCGAGCGCGGCGGCGTCGAGCAGCGCGGCGGCGAGGTCGGCGCGCAGGTGGGCGCCTTCGGCGTAGCGCGCGGCGATGCGGTTGAAGCCGGCGCGCTCCATGGCCTTGAAGCGGCGGGCGTCGAAGCCGGGTGGCGACGGATCGGTGGGCTGGCTCATCGGGTGCGCTCCGGGTTCGACGGTGTCAGGGCCGGGAGTCGCCTGCGGCGGCGGGCCCGGAGTTGCCGGGGCTGGCGGATGTGCGCGCGCTGGCGCCGGCCTGCGCACCCGAAGCGTTTCCGGCGCAGGGTGTGTCGCCGAGTCCGGCGCAGGTGGTTCCGCCGAGTCCGGCGAAGGCGATCACCGCGTCGAGATAATCCCCCCAGCGCGAAAAACCATGGTCACCGCCTTGCAGCACGGTCTGCCGCGCGCCGGCGTATTTGTCCACCGCGTGGCGGTAGTCGAGCACTTCGTCGCCGGTCTCGACCAGCAGCCAGTAGCGTTGCGGGTGGGTGATCGCGGGCACCTCGAGTGCGCGCAGCTCGTCGATGTGGCCGTGGGTGAACTCGAAGCGCTCGCCGGTATACATGTTGTCCTGCATGCCGACATAGGCGCCGAGTTCGAGCGGCGCGACCACGGCCGGATTGACCAGCACCGCCTGCAGGTCGTGGCGCTCGGCGAGCCAGGTGGCGTAGTAGCCGCCGAGCGAGCTGCCGACCACGGTGGGCGTGAGCCCGGCGGCGCGGGCGCGGGCGATCCCGGCTTCGGCGAGTGCGATCGCGGCGCGCGGCGACACCGGCAGTTGCTCGCACCAGAAGCGGTCGGCGAGGCCGCGTTCGGCCATGCGCGCCTTGAGCGCCTGCGCCTTGATCGAGGCCGGGGCGGAACGGAAGCCGTGCAGGTAGATGATCATCGTGCGTGCTCGATCAGGGTTCGGACCATTCCACCCAGCCGAAGTACCAGGTCGCGAGCACGAAGATGCCGAACACGATGCGGTACCAGGCGAAGGCGATGAAGGTGTGGTTGGAAATGAACTTGATGAAGCTCTTCACCGCCCACATCGCGGCGACGAAGGAGGCGACGAAGCCGACCGCGAACACCGGCAGGTCTTCCAGGCGCAGCAGCGCCCAGTTCTTGTACAGGTCGTAGGCGGTGGCGGCGAACATGGTCGGGATCGCCAGGAAGAAGGAGAACTCGGCCGCCGTCTTGCGCGACAGGCCGAAGATCACCCCGCCCATGATGGTCGCGCCCGAGCGCGAGGTGCCCGGGATCATCGCCAGCGCCTGGGCGAAGCCGACCTTGAGCGCGTCGGTCCAGCGCATGTCGTCCACGTCGTCGATGCGCGGGTGGTAGGCGCGCTTTTCCACGTACAGGATGATCAGGCCGCCGACCACGAGCGCGGTCGCCACCGTGATCGGGTTGAACAGCAGGCCCTTGATCGTGGAGTGGAACATCAGCCCGAGGATGGCGGCGGGCAGGAAGCCGATGAACAGCAGCCACACGAAGCGCTGCGCAGCCGGTTCGGTGGTGAGCCCGCCAGCGACCTTGATCAGGCGCTCGCGGTAGTCCCAGCACACGGCGAGGATGGCGGCGAGCTGGATGACGATCTTGAACACCTTGCTGGTGTCGTCGTTGTAGCCTAGCAGGTCGCCGATGATGATGAGGTGGCCGGTGGAGGACACCGGCAGGAATTCGGTCAGCCCTTCGACGATGCCGAGGACGAGTGCGACGAGGAGGAGGGAGAGGTCCATGCGGCTGAGGTCGGGCGGTTGGCAGAGGCAGCGATTATAGCGGCGGGAATATTGCGCTGCGGGATGGCGTGTCGTTGATCAGCTCGATGTCATCGCTTCCAGCTTCGTCAGATAGTGCATCGCCTGCGCGCGGTCCGTGCCGCACATCTCCAGCGCGGGCCGCAGGCTGGCGCACACGGCGGGACGGCGCGGGTCGTTAAACAGGCGGCAGCGGTCGGCCGCGTCGAGCTGGATGCAGCGCACGCCCGCGGGCTTGCCCTGGGGCATGCCGGGAATCGGCGACGAGATCGATGGCGCGATGCAGCACGCAGCGCAGCCGGGGCGGCAATCCACGGCTCAGCCCGGTGCCTGTTGTTCAGACCACCACTGGAGGATGGCCTCGAGCGTCGGCGGCAGCAAGGCGCCCTCGCCGCCGGTGAACTGCTTCCATTCGTCGAGGAAACGCTCGCCCACTGCGGTCAGCAGCGGCACGCCGGCCACAACCGTCTCGCCCATCTCGTCGCGCAGGCCGGCGCCTAACACCTCCTGCGCGCCGAACTTGTTGATGATGACCAGATCGACACCGCGTTCGAGCGCGCCGCGCACTGCCACCGAGCCGCGCGCCAGCGCATCGGGGTCGACCCGGCACGACACCGAGCCGCGGCCGAGGTCCTGCGACAGCGGGATGCTCTCGCCGGTTTCGAGGTTCTCGAGCTGCATCGCGCACGGGTCTTCGATGACGGTCGGGATGTCGTGCTGCAGCACGCCGCCGAGCCGCACCCCGCGTTCGGCCAGCGCACGCGCGGCACGGGCGAGCAGGGCCTCGATATTGTCGGTGGGCTTGTAGACGACTGCGGCGATGGCGTGTGCGGGCATGGTCGGGTTCGGCGGGTCGAGGAGTACGGGGTATTGTCGCACCGCCGCGTGCGCGCGCGTTGAGGCCTTGGCTGATTGTTCACCGGGCGCGGGGCGCTACGCGACGGTACGTCCCGCCCTCACGGGCGGGACGTAAGGTGTTCTTGCCCGCACCCTGCGATAATGCGCGGCCCGACGAAGCCGAAACGGATCCATGAGGGCTGAACACCAGGGCGAGCGCAGCCCGTCCGCGCTGCCGAATTTCGATGATTGCCTGAGCGCCGACCGTCCGCGCCTGAGGCGGATCGCGCGCGACTTGGCGCGTGGAGCGCCGGCTGCGCCCGGCAGGCGCGGGAGCGCCGGCGCGCGAGCGGGCGCGGGACAGGCGCGTTCGCAAGAGGACTTGCGTGTGCCCGAAGCGGGCGCGGGCGGCGCGCCGGGCGCGGCTGAGGCGCAGCCCGGGCGGGATCGGGTCGAGGCGCGGACAGCCCGCCTGCAGACTGACTTCGACGCGCTGCTCGCGCGCTCGCGTGCCGCCTTCGCCGCCCGCCGCGCCGCGCTGCCGGTGCCGGACTTCCCGCCCGAGCTGCCGGTATCCGCGCGCCGCGACGAGATCGCCGCCGCCTTTGCCGCCCATCAGGTGATCATCGTCTGCGGCGAAACCGGCTCGGGCAAGACCACCCAGCTGCCCAAGATCGCGATGACGCTCGGGCGCGGCGTCGCCGGCCTGATCGGCCACACCCAGCCGCGCCGGCTCGCCGCACGCGCCACCGCCAGCCGCATCGCGCAGGAGCTGAAGAGCGCGCTCGGCGAGGTCGTGGGCTACAAGATCCGCTTCACCGACAAGACCAGCGAGCGCAGCCACGTCAAGCTGATGACCGACGGCATCCTGCTCGCCGAGACCCAGACCGACCCGCTGCTCGCGGCCTACGACACGCTGATCATCGACGAGGCGCACGAACGCAGCCTCAACATCGACTTCCTGCTCGGCTACCTGAGGACGCTGCTGCCGCGCCGGCCCGATCTCAAGGTCATCGTCACCTCGGCGACGCTGGATGCGGAGCGCTTCGCGAAGCACTTCGCCGACCCCGCGGGCAAGCCGGCACCGGTGATCGAGGTGTCCGGCCGGCTGTATCCGATCGAGATGCGCTACCGGCCGGTGGAGAGCGAGGACGTCGATCCGGCGGCCGCGGCGCGCGCGTCCGCGAAAGGTGGCAAGGAGGGCGAAAAATCGAAGGCGGGCGGCAGGGACAAGGGCCGCGATCTGATGGATGCGCTGGTCGACGCGGTCGACGAGGCGCAGCGCTGTGGCCCGGGCGACGTGCTGGTGTTCCTGCCCGGCGAGCGCGAGATCCGCGAGGCTGCCGAGGCCCTGAGGAAGGCCCACCACCTGCCCGGCACCGAGGTGCTGTCCTTGTTCGCGCGCCAGTCGGCGCAGGAGCAGGCGCGGGTGTTCGCGCCCTCCAACGGCCGCCGCGTGGTGCTATCCACCAACGTCGCCGAGACCTCGCTGACCGTGCCGGGCGTGCGCTACGTGGTCGATACCGGTCTCGCGCGCATCAAGCGCTACTCGCCGCGCACCAAGGTCGAGCAGCTGCAGGTCGAGAAGATCGCGCAGTCGGCCGCGCAGCAGCGCGCCGGGCGTTGCGGGCGGGTGATGGACGGCATCTGCATCCGGCTGTACGACGAGGACGATTTCAGCCGTCGTCAGGCGCATACCGACCCCGAGATCCTGCGTTCCTCGCTCGCCGGCGTGATCCTGCGCATGAAGGCCTTGAAGCTGGGCGCGGTGGAGGATTTCCCCTTCATCGATGCGCCCGGCTCGCGCCTGATCGGCGACGGCTACGCGCTGCTCGCCGAGCTCGGCGCGGTCACCGACGACGATCAGCGCAAGCTCACCCCGACCGGCATCGAGCTCGCCCGGCTGCCGCTCGACCCGCGCATCGGCCGCATGATCCTCGCCGCGCGCGACCGCGGCGCGCTCGCCGAGCTGCTGGTGATCGCCGCCGCGCTGTCCGTGCAAGACCCGCGCGAGCGTCCGCAGGACAGCCCCGGCGCAGCCGACCAGGCGCACGCGAAGTTCCGCGGCGGCGAGCAGGACGAGAAGTCCGAGTTCCTGTGGTACTGGCACCTGTGGAAGGCCTGGGACGAGGTCCAGCGTCACGAGACCTCGAGCAAGCAGAAGGCCTGGTGCAAGAAGCACTTCCTCAACTACATGCGCATGCGCGAGTGGCGCGACGTGTTCAGCCAGTTGCATACGCTGTGCGCGGAGCACGGCTGGAAGGAGAACGCGCAGCCGGCGAACTACGAGGCGATCCACAAGGCGCTGCTGGCCGGCCTGCTCGGCAACATCGGCTGCAAGGTGGACGATGGAGAGTACGCAACCAAGGGGCCGCAGGCGGGTTCGTATCTGGGCGCGCGCGGCATCAAGTTCTGGCCGCATCCCGGCTCGTCGCTGGCGAAGAAGGCGGGCAAGTGGATCATGGCCGCGGAGCAGGTCGAGACCTCGCGCCTGTTCGGACGCTGCATCGCCCGCATCGAGCCGGAGTGGGTGGAGGAGGTCGGCGCCCATCTGATCAAGCGCCAGGTGTTCGAGCCGCACTGGTCGAAGGCCTCGGGCGCGGTGCGCGCCTGGGAGCGCGGCACGCTGTACGGCCTGGTGATCTACCCGCGCCGCGGCGTGGCCTACCGCGACATCGACCCGGCGCTGTGCCGCGAACTCTTCATCCGCGAAGGCCTGGTGCAGGGCGAGATCGCCGAGGGGCCGGCGCGAGCGATGGCCTTCCTCGCCCACAACCAGCGCCTGGTGGCGGAGATCGAGCGCCTCGAGCACAAGTCGCGCCGCCCCGACGTGCTGGTGGACGAGACCCTGATCGAGGCCTTCTACGACAGCAAGATTCCCGCCGAGGTCTGCGATCTGGCCGGCCTGGAGGCGTGGCGCAAGCCGGCGGAGAAGGCCGAACCGAAGCTGCTGCACCTGTCGCGCGAGCAGCTGATGCGCCACGACGCCGAAGGCGTCACCACCGACCGCTTCCCGCCGGCGATGGAGGTGCTCGGGCAGAAGTTGAAGCTCACCTACCTGCACCAGCCCGGCGAGGCCGACGATGGCGTCACCCTCGCCGTGCCGCTGGCCATGCTCAACCAGATCCCCGCCAACCGCTGCGAGTGGCTGGTGCCCGGCCTGCTGGAAGAGAAGGTCGCAGCGCTGATGAAGACCGTGCCGCAGAAGCACCGCCACCGCCTGCAGCCGGTGGCCGAGAGCGCGGCCGCGTTCATGGCGGCGTTCGAGGCCGGCGAGTTCGATCTCGACGAGCCGCTGCTGAAGATGCTGCAGCGCTTCGTCGAGGAGCGTGTGCAGCTGAAGCTGCCGCTGGAGAGCTTCCGCCCGGAGAACCTCAAGCCGCACTGCTTCATGAATTTCCGCGTGATCGACGAGCACGGTCGCGTGATGGGCCAGTCGCGCAGCCTGATGGAGCTGCGTGCGCGTTTCCGCGAGCAGGTGGCGGCGCGCTTCTCGGCGGCGAAAATCGGCGGCGCGCTCGCGGGTGCGCTGTCGGCGGTGGGTGTCGGGGCGGCGGCGGCTGCTGCGGGTCAAGGTCGTGGTGAGGATGGACCGGGTGCCGCCGGGCGGGGGGCTGGATGGGGCAGCGGCGAGGCCGGTGGCCGTGCGCACTCCGGCGCGGATGCGGGCGGTGCCGCGGTGGGTGCGGGTGGGCGCGCAGGGGCGGGGCAGCCGGGGGGCAAGGGCAGTGCCAAGGCGGCAGGCGACACGGCAGGCCAGGGCGCTGCGCCGGCCGAGTTCCCTGCGCAGGCGCTGTCCGGCTTCACCGCCTGGACCTTCGGCGCCCTGCCCGAGCTGCTCGAGGTGCGCGTTGCCGGCCGCGAGGTGATCGGCTTCCCGGCGCTGCACGATGACGGCGACAGCGTCTCGCTACGCCCCTACGACACGCCGGAAGAGGCGGCGCGCGTGCATCGGCGCGGTCTCGCCCGCCTGTTCGCGCTCAACCTCAAGGACCAGGTGCGTGCGGTCGAGCGCCTGCCCGGGCTGCGCGAGCTCGCGCTGCAGTACATGAGCTTTGGCACCGAGGCCGAGCTGAAATCCCGCCTGGTCGAGGCCACGCTCGCCCGCTGCTGTCTGCTCGATCCGCTGCCGATCGACGCCGACGCCTTCGCAAAGCGGTGCGCCGAGGCCAGGACGCGGGTGAGCCTGGTCGCGCAGGAGTTCATGCGCCTGGCCGGGCAACTGCTGGTGGAGTACGCGGGGCTGCAAAAGCGTCTGTCGGGGCTCAAGACCTTTCCCGAGGTCATCGCCGACATCCAGGCGCAGCTTGCGGGGCTGTTGCCGAAGGACTTTCTGGTGGCCTTCCCGTGGGAACGGCTGGCCCACTTTCCGCGTTACCTCAAGGCGATGGGAATCCGCGTCGACAAACTCCGTAACAATCCGGCCCGCGATGCGCAGTCGATGGCCGAGTGGAGGACGCTGGCGCAAGCCTGGGAGCGCGAACTTGCGGCCAAACGCCGCGCCGGCGTGGTCGATCCGATGCTCGAGGATTTCCGCTGGATGCTGGAAGAGCTTCGCGTCGGCCTCTTCGCGCAGGAACTCAAGACGCCGATGCCGGTGTCGGTGAAGCGCCTGCAGAAGATCTGGGACAGCCGCCCGCGCTGACGGGCGGCGATGTCAGGAGAAGCGCAGCGCGCTCAGCGCAGCGGAATCACCAGCGGCGGGATATCCACGCCGATCACCACGGCCGGCGAGCGGCTGTAGCTGTACGAGCGGTAAGGGCGCTCGTAGTAGTGGTGGTGGATCTCCGGTTCGCGGTAATAGCGCGGGCGTTCGCGGATGATGACCTTCTCGCGATAGACGGTGCGCTCGTCCCAGTGGCGGCGGTGCTTGTGATCGTGCTTGTAGTAGTGCTTCTGATGGCCCCAGCGCGGGCCGCGATCGTCCCGGTCGGCATGGGCGGCGGGCGCGGCAGCGGCAAGGAGGCCGCCGCAGAGCAGGGCGGTGACGAGCTTGCGGGTCAGGGTCGTGTTCATGGTCTGCCTCGTTCGTGTTGTTGCAGGGCAGGGCCCCGGTGATTCGGATACTAGGCGAGGCGGGCGCCGCGAGGCAGTCGCAGAGTGTAAGCGGGCTTTTGTAACGGCACTCCCGAATCCCGCACCTTTGCAGTGGCCTTTGATTTTCCGGACTTTCTTGCTAGACTGGCGAGCTTCCCTTGCTCCACCGGACCGCATGCCGGGGGGCTGCAACAACCAACCGCAAGGAGTTTGCATGCGACATTATGAAATCGTATTCATCGTGCACCCGGATCAGTCCGAGCAGGTGCCCGCGATGGTCGAGCGCTACAAGTCCATCGTGACCACCCGCAACGGCCAGATCCACCGTCTGGAAGACTGGGGACGCCGCCAGATGGCCTACCCGATCCAGAAGGTGCACAAGGCTCACTACGTGCTGATGAACATCGAGTGCGACGGCGAAACGCTGGCCGAACTCGAGCACTCGTTCAAGTTCAACGATGCCGTGCTGCGCCACCTCACCATCAAGATGAAGAAGGCCGTCACCACGCCTTCGCCGATGATGAAGGAAGAGAAGTCGCGCTCGATGAACATCGGGTCCGACGAAGCCAGGCCGGCCGACAGCGAAGCCGCTGCCGCCTGAGTTGCGAGTTGCCTGAACCGGTTCTGAACGAACTGCGCCTCGATGCGCGCGTGGCCGAAATGCTGCCGCTGCGTCGAACCCCTGCCGGAGTGCCGATCGCGAGCTGCGTGCTGGCACACGAATCGAAACAGATCGAAGCGGGATTGAGCCGCGACGTGATGGTGGAAGTGCAGGCGGTGGCGCTGGGCGATCTGGCGGCAGTGCTGGTTGCGGCAGTTCCGGGCAGTGCGCTGCGCGCCACCGGATTCCTAACCGCCAAGAGCCTGCGCAGCCGAACTCCGGTTCTGCATCTGAACACAATCGAATTTCTCGAAGGAAACTGAAAATGGCCTTCAAGCCCAAATCCAAGTTCAAGAAGAAGGACGACCGCGGCGGTCGTGGTCTGTTCAAGCGTCGCAAGTTCTGCCGCTTCACCGCGGAGAAGATCGAAGAGGTCGACTACAAGGATGTGGACATCCTGAAGGACTTCATCACCGAAAACGCCAAGATCATGCCTGCGCGCATCACCGGCACCAAGGCCGGTTACCAGCGTCAGCTGTCGGTCGCCGTCAAGCGCGCGCGCTTCCTGGCGCTGATGCCTTACACCGACCTGCACCAGTAAGAGAGGGACGAACTCATGCAAATCATTCTTCTCGACAAGGTCGTCAATCTGGGTGGCCTCGGTGACGTGGTCAAGGTCAAGGATGGCTACGCCCGCAACTACCTGATCCCGCAAGGCAAGGCCAAGCGCGCGAACGCCGCCAACCTGGCCGAGTTCGAAGCCCGCCGCGCCGAGCTCGAGCGTGCGCAGGCTGAGAAGCTGGCCGCTGCGCAGGAACTGGCTGGTAAGCTGGAAGGCGTCAGCGTCGAGGTCGCCCGCAAGGCCGGCATGGACGGCCGTCTGTTCGGGTCGGTTGGTAATGCCGACATCGCCGAGGCGCTCGCCGCCAAGGGCTTCGACATTGATCGCTCCGCCATCCGCATGCCGGACGGCCCGCTCAAGCAGGTCGGTGAGACTTCGCTGGAAGTGTCGCTGCACGCTGACGTGCTGGCCAGCATCACCGTGGTGGTGGCGGCGGAGCAGTAATCCCCCGCTTGCTACTGCAGGTAGAAAGGGCTGCCGTGTGCAGCCCTTTTTTATTTCGTGCGCGTCCTTGTGCGATTTGGCCTGCCGCTACAATGGCGCACACGAGGCATAGGTGGTGTTTCCAATGAGTTCCGCGTCTTCCCGTTTTTCCGGTTTCTCCGCAGACCCGCAGCTCGCCCACATCAAGCTCCCGCCGCATTCGCTGGAGGCCGAGCAGTCGTTGATCGGCGGCATCCTGCTCGATAACCAGGCGTGGGAGCGCATCGCCGATCTGGTGAACGAAGCGGACTTCTACCGCGACGATCACCGCCGCATCTACCTCCACATCACGAAGCTCGTCGACCAGGGGCGGCCGGCTGACGCCGTGACCGTGTTCGAGTCGCTGGAAAAGAACGGCGAGGCAGAGCAGGCCGGTGGTCTCGCCTATATTGCTGAACTCGCAAACAATACCCCCTCGGCGGCAAACATCCGGCGTTACGCCGAGATCGTCCGCGAGCGCGCGATCCTGCGCAAGCTGGTGGCGGTGGGCGACGATATCGCAGCCAGTGCGCTCAGCCCCTCGGGCAAGGACGCCAAGGCACTGCTTGACGAGGCCGAGGCCAAGGTGTTCGAGATCGCCGAAGCCGGCGCCCGTCATGCGAGCGGCTTCGTGTCGATCCAGCCCATCCTCAAGCAGGTGGTCGATCGCGTGCAGGAGCTCTATGACCGCGACAATCCCTCCGAGGTGACCGGTGTGCCGACCGGACTGGTCGATCTCGACGAGAAGACCTCCGGCCTGCAGCCCTCGGACATGATCATCGTCGCCGGGCGTCCGGCGATGGGCAAGACCACCTTCGCGCTCAATCTGGCCGAGCACATCGCGATCGAACAGCGCCTGCCGGTGGCGATCTTCTCCATGGAAATGCCGGGCACGCAACTCGCGACCCGTTTCATTTCATCGGTGGGGCGGATCGACATGCAGAAGATCCGTAGCGGTCGCCTCACCGACGACGACTGGCAGCGTCTGACGATGGCAATGGGCAAGCTCTACGACGCGCCGCTGTTCATCGACGAGACGCCGGGGCTCAATCCGATCGACCTGCGCGCACGCGCACGCCGGCTGGCGCGCCAGTGCGGCAAGCTCGGCCTGATCGTGATCGACTACCTGCAACTGATGAGCGGCACCCGGGAAGGCGACAATCGTGCCTCCGAACTGTCCGAGATCTCGCGCTCGGTGAAGTCGCTGGCCAAGGAGCTGAATGTGCCGATCATGGCCTTGTCCCAGCTCAACCGCAGTCTCGAGCAGCGTCCCAACAAGCGACCGGTAATGTCCGACCTGCGTGAGTCGGGGGCGATCGAACAGGACGCGGACATCATCATGTTCATCTATCGCGATGAGGTGTACAACCCGGACTCGCCCGACAAGGGGACCGCCGAGTTGATCATCGGCAAGCATCGTAACGGCCCGACCGGGACGGTGCGGCTTACGTTCATCGGCGAGAACACGCGCTTCGAGAATTACGCGGCCGCCCCTGGCATGTACTGACGCCGGCGGGCCCGTGCCGGGTGCCTTGAGGGATCCAGCGGCCCCAAGGGTGTTCGCCGCCGCGGTCGCCATGAACTGCGCGCTGCGGGCAGGAAATGGGGTCAGTAGGGGCATGTGACTCAGCGGCGATGGGGTGCCGGGTCGGGCCACTCATGCCCGCATAAGAATCTTCCCTTATACAAGTGTTGACGCTTCATTTTGTTTGTCTATAATGCGCACCTCTTCAGCGCTGCAGCGGTTGGTACGCAAGACGAAGCGGCAGTGGAGAATGTTGTAGCTCAGGTGTTTTGTGGTCTTTGCTCGGGTGTTGTGCCGGGGCGGCGGTTAAAAAGACTGACGAAATGCTTGACCGCGGTAAGAAAGCTGATCATAATCTCGCTTCTTTGCTGCGGTGCTCGCAGCGGTTCTTTAAAAAGTTGAACAATCGATAAGTGTGGGTGCTTGGTGGTTGTGGTCGAGATGGCTTTGGTCATC
>JAANMY010002419.1_pt1 | contig 17739 bp, 20 predicted proteins | sample 7279691 | NCBI WGS metagenome assembly JAANMY01 (sample SAMN14094543, study PRJNA606508) | bioreactor metagenome | isolation source: A lab-scale SPAN reactor treating ammonium-rich wastewater day 388 | place: Ireland: Galway | collected 2018-02-07
TTACCTTCTATTTCATGTAGGACAGCGTGATATTTTAGTTTGTAATCAAAAGGAATTTCTGCTATTTGATGAAAATCGTCTTCTAGTTTTTTTATCGGCCAGCCAGTTTTTACCGCTAGAATTGAAAGCGCTGCTTCTGTTGGATCTCCAGAAATCTTCCAATTGCCATCTTTTTTGAAAATTTTAGCGTTTGAGTAAAGATCGGCGATTAAACCTGCTCTTTTGAATAACAAATTATCTTCCGGAAAAATTTTTTTGTCTTGGAATGTGATTTCTCCTTCTGAATCATAACCAACACCGGTAATTGAAAAGTTTTCTTCACTGCCGAGATATAGTTTTTGCGTCACTAACTGACTTTTTGTCAGTGTGCCGGTTTTGTCTACGGCAATAATTTGTGCTTGGCCGAGTGCTTCAACAGCTTGAAGTTTTTTAATTAAAACATTGCGCTTACTCATACGCCAAACCCCAGTTGCCAAAAGCAGGGTAATAACAATTGGCAGACCTTCCGGAACGGCAGAAATTATTATAGACACCGACAAGAGAAAAATTTCCTCAATTGCTTTTCCGGTCAATAAGCCAAGAAAGAAAATAAGAGAGCTAACAACTAACACTACTATAATTATCAAATTTGAGAGATTCTTGATATTTTTTTGGAGTGGAATTTCAGTTTTTATCTCACTTATTTTTTCGGAAATTCTTCCTATCTCTGTATCTAAACCTGTAGCTACAACCACCGCTTTTCCATTTCCACCAACAATATGCGTTCCTTTAAAAACCATATTTTTTTGTTCAGCTGGTGATAAATTTTCTTCTTCTAAGATTTCGGTAGTTTTACTTGAAGGTAAAGATTCGCCGGAAAAGGCGGATTCATCAATTCTTAAGTTATGGGCAGATATTATTCTGGCATCAGCCGGAATTTTGTCGCCTTCTTGTAGAATAAGAATGTCACCTGGGACCACTTCTTGGTCCGGCAAGATTATTTCTTTACCGTCACGTAAAACGGTGGTGTTGGTCTCGGTAAATTTTCTTAGAGCTAATAGAGTGTTTTGAGCCTTACCAGCCTGTACGGTTCCAGCTATAGCATTAAATAAAAGAACAAAAATTATGATTCCGGCATCAATCCATTCTTCTAAAAACATTACCAGAACCGATGCGGCTAAAAGTAAGTAAATTAAAGGACTTTGGAATTGTCTAAAAAATATAACAAATAAACCATCTGGTTTTGATTCTGGAAGTTTATTTGGGCCGTATCTTCTCAAATGTTCATCGGCCTCTGTTTTGGATAAACCAAATGCTTGATTTACACCGAATTCCTTTGTGATTGTCTCTAAATTTTTTTTATACCAATCAGTCATTTTTAGAACATATTATCATATCTTATACATGAGTGTTTCTATCCAGAAATAATCATAGTTTTTGTGATGAAAACTTCTACAAAAGCCGCAAAAAGCAAAAGAGGCAACAAAATTCTTGCAAAAAAACTAAATGCTAATTTAGATTCTGCTATCAAGACGTCCTCGCCGTTCAGGAATTTTATAAAAGATTTTCCGAGCTCAAGACCCATAGCGCCGGCAATTATTAAAACTGGGATTTCAAAAATTCCGTGAGGCAGTATGGCTTTCAAGAAAATTGCCCAACCATTTTCAGATTGCGTCATAAAAGCTACGACTCCAAGTAAGAAGCCGTTTGCTGTCAAAAAAATTATTGGAGCAATTCCCAATAAAATCCCCAGGAAAATTAAAATGGCGATTTTAAAGCCATTGTTAAAGAAAATCAAAATTGTCAGCTCGTGTTGTTTTAAGTCAACTATTTTTCTTGAAAGTTCGGTAAAAATTTCTAAAAATCTTTGTGAGGATTCGGGATGCAGAAAAATGAAAAAAAATCCGTAAACAGCCGAAGATAAAAAAAGCAACGATGAAAAAACGATCATTCTACGTAGTTCTCGCAGATAATCTACGTCTGTTTTTTTGAAGAATTCAATTTTTAGAAAATTTCTTGTCATTTTATTTTAATAGAATTCTATCATTTACGGCGCTTGAAAGCATAGGTTTTCTAAAGAAAAAGAAAATTAACCCAAAATTATTTCCTCAAAGTTCAGATAAAGAAAGACCCGCGCTCCAGTTGGTAGCGCGGGTTGAGTTCCCTATTCTTTTTTTTGTTGTTTTCGCTTTGCCTGAATTGCATTGGCTTCAGGAACTCTGATGCCCGAAGCCAATCCCAGCCATTCCAGGCCTTTGATTATCCACCAACTAGGGTCCATCTGTCCGTGTAGAAGACCGTCTCCGTAAGCATGAGGCGAGTGTGGATCGTTTTCTCCATCGCTATAGCGATGGTGCTTCATGTGAACGGCGCACCACTGGAACAGGTTTCCTTGGGCTGTCATTGAGCCCAAGATTCCTAGCGTAGCTTTCACCGGAGAGTAGGTCTTGAATGAAGCGTGAGTGAAGAGTCGGTGGAAACCGACTGTCACTCCCAATCCGGTGATGGAGTGCCAGAAGACGAGCTGGATGATGTCGAGGGCGTAAACCCCGCGCCCCCAAGAGAGCCAGATGGCCAAGATCAGGCCGACGATCGGGGCAATGACGAAGAACAAAACTCCCAGTCTTGTGGAACGAGACGACGGCAGAGCCGTCACTCCGGTCTCTGCGGTCGTCATTTTGTCTTCTCCTTCTTAGTTTGTGGTGTGCTTTGTATCAGTATATTTACCTGTCGTTCTGAACACGGGCATGAGCAAGAAAGACGAAGAGGGACTTTCCACCTTCCAATATAGCACAATTTTGTGACGTCGATTAATTTTTACCACTAATACTTCAAATACTTCTTACCTCTTAATTTCTCGGGTAGATAGCTTTCCTTTCCGTCGTCTGGTGGATATTTTTCATAACCTTTTCCATAATCTAAATCCTTCATTAATTTTGTCGGAGCGTTTCTGATTTTTAAAGGAATCGGCAAGTTGCCAAATTTTTTAACATCTTCCAGAGCGCGGAAGTATGCGTCATAACTTCGCCTATCTTTTTTGGCAGTGGAGAGATAAACCACACCATGAGCCAAATTAATTTGAGCTTCGGGCATACCGATTACTTCAACCGCCTTGAAAACTTCGTTGGCGACAACGAGTGCTGTCGGTTGCGCCATCCCGATATCTTCCGAAGCAAAAATAACCATTCTGCGAGCTATAAATTTCGGGTCTTCGCCGGCATCAATCATTTTAGCAAGATAATAAAGCGCGGCATCCGGCTGGCTGGCGCGCATCGATTTTATGAAAGCGCTTATAGTGTTGTAATGCTCGTCGCCCTTTTTATCATAACTAAGATGTTTAGATTGAACAGTATTTTTTAAGTTTTCTAGTGTAATTTTTTTAAAGATCCGTTCCGTATTATCAAGGATTGAAATTGCTTGACGGGCATCGCCTTGAGAATAGGAAATTATCCAATCTTCCGCCGATTTTGGCATTTTCATTCCGGTTTTTTTAAGAATTTTTTTCATATCATCTTCTGAAAAACTTTCAAGAACAAAAACTTGGCAACGTGAAAGAAGTGGCGCGATAATTTCAAAGCTCGGATTTTCTGTTGTAGCGCCGATCAAAGTTAATTCCCCGCTTTCAACGAATGGCAGAAGATAGTCCTGCTGGGCTTTATTGAAGCGATGAATTTCATCGAGAAATAGAATATGGGGTTTAGGGTCTAGGGTCTGAGGTTTAGGGGCGATAATTTTTTTGATGTCTTCCTTTCCCGCAGAGACTGCAGATAATTCGTGTAGTTCTCCTCCTAAGCTTTTAGAATAAATTCTGGCGAGCGTAGTTTTTCCACATCCTGGCGGACCCCAAAGAATAAAAGAGAAAAGATGTTCTTTCTCAATTGCTTCGCGTATAGGCCCGCTTTTACCAACCAAATGTCCTTGGCCGATAAATTCCTTGAGGTTTTTTGGTCTGATTTTTGAAGCGAGTGGTTCGGACATTGCCCGATAATTATATCAAAAATGACAACTGTTTTTTTGTTTTTTTGAATCGATCTTTTTTCGATTATTTACTTCTTTATTTCACCCCTTCTGCCAATTTTATCCCCAATCTTTTTACTATCATACTATATAGTATGATAGTAAATTAAGTTGAGAAAAGTTGTGGCGAAATTTTGAAAAATTTACAAAAAACTTGACAGAATCTAAATCTTTCTGATAATGTTTGGTTAGACTTCAAGGAAGTGGTTTCCTTGAATAAGGTTCACAGATCGTACAAAAGGAGGCCGTAAATGGCCGAGAAGAAACGGAGTGTTGGACTGGTGGTGCTGACCGAGATTCCCGAGGTGGGAGTGGTTGCGGTGCTTCAGCGCCGATCGCCAACCGACAGTTACTCCGGTGGCTGTCAGGTGACCTGTCACGGCCGGATCGAGGAAGGAGAGGATCACTATTCCGCGCTGCGACGGGAGTCCATCGAGGAGCTTGGGGAACGCGCTGCGTTGGTGATTCTTCCTCCAACTCTCGACGGATTGACCTTGCTGGTCGAGAAGTCAGATGAGAAGGAAGACGCGACCACCTACGGCATCTTTGTACCAGATCCGGCATTCCTGGATCTCCTGGTCAGTGAGGATTCAACAGTGGATCCCTCGGACAGATTCCCTCGCCTCCGGCAAGACGAAATCGCCAACATTCAGAATCTGAAGAACTTCGACAAGCGCGTTGGCGTGACTGATCCCGGTGTGATCGCCATGTTCTCCGACGAGGCGAAGGCCGTTCGGCTCGCCTTCGAGAAACTCGTTCCCTAGAGTTGACTCTCGGAACCGTCCCCGTATTTCCACGCCCCGCGCTTCGCGCGGGGCTTTTTCTATACAAAACATTCCAACATTCTATAGAATGTTGGAATGTTTTGTATGAGACTAAAAACAGCTAAAAACTTCTATAATAATTCTCAACCTCTCTCAAACAAACATCGCTGATATCAGAATCGAAGGTGGTGCAAAGTTCCTTTGCTTGGCTATCAGAATGAAAATAAGATACAAAATCACGGGCTGCGCCGATAACGCAATATAATTGTTCGCCACTGTTTTCGCTGATGAGGCAAATGTCTTTTGTGTTTTTAATATCACTTACCGTTTGTCCGGAAGCATCTCGTCCCAAGCTCTGAAAACAAGTTCTCTTGTATCTTTCCTCAACTTTTCGACACTCACTAAAAGCATCAGCAAAATCATAGCCGTTGTTTTTTAACACAAAAGAAGTTTGCATCAGATAACAGGCATGCTTGTTTTTCTCCGGCACAGCGGGGCAAGGATACATCGGTTCATCTGGTTTCAAATAATCGGTAAAGTGATTTTCAAAATCAGCAATAACATTTTCCATAAAGACTCCGCCATAGCACGATTCTCTCTCCCACGCTCCGTCCAAATAGTCGCAAAGCTTGAGCGCTTTAAAGAGCTCGTTTTTAGTCACATACATCACCCCGTGTCCCAAACCATGAACACAATTGTAATAGTCAAAAGAATAATTTTCTCTACCCGGAATCTTCTGACAAATTTCGTTTATAACTTTTGGTAATTCTTCTGTTTTGGTTTTGTAGAGATTACCCTCCATTACACCATGATAATATCCTGACCAGCAAAAGTGGTCTCCTTGTCGATAGGCCTCTATCAAATCAGGATATTTTTTAACCGCCGCGCGCCCGATGACGTGAGTCAAAAGATGGCAATAATTTTTGACTAAAGAATTGTCTTTCTCATATTGCATTTTTAGGTCGGAAAAAGCCGCGGTTATGTTTTGTTTTTCCACTAGATTCTGATAGTGCTTTTCAAAGCAGTAAAAATCAGCGCACTCTAAATTTTGTTTTTCAGACTCTCTATCTTTTTTTTCTGAAGAAATAAGAATCAATAAAGTCGCTGAAAGAAAGGCAATTAATAAGATGATTATGATAATTGGCTTTTTACTCATAACTTAATTAAAGACTATTTAACAACAAAACGCCACTTTTTCTTACTCCAAATGGGCCCGGCGTAATGAATCCCAATTCGGGGAGTTCTTTGGGTTCTGTTTTTAGGAATTTTGAATCCCCGATCTTCAAACCAGAGTTTATTTTTAGGTATCGCTTTTCTTTCATTAAGTTTTTTATCTATTTTCAAAAACCCACTCAATTTTCCCGGTCCGTTTAAATTAGTTTTCAGATTTTGCTTGCCTGCCGGTGAGGTAGAGATGTCAGCTTTTAGGTTGGAAACAATTTCTCCGCCTCTAATTAAGATTGCTGAAGGATAATCTTTCTTGCCGACGACGATATTTATCATCCAATGCATGCCATAGCATAGGTAAATATAAAATCGCCCGCCTTCTTCAAACATTATTTTATTCCGCTCGGTTTTGCCGTGGGAAGCATGACTAGCGCGGTCTTCAAAACCGTCGTAAATTTCAAGCTCGGTAATTTTTATCGCGATTTGTTTCCGACCAATTCTCCTAACTAAAACTTTTCCAAGCAAATCAATAGCTACCTTTTCCGTCGGCCTTTGAAAAAATTCTTGAGACAGGACTTTAGGCATTTTGAAATGATATCAAACTGATGAAAAAATATAAAAAAAGGCCGCCTCACACCGAAGTGTTTGGCGGCTACTCACGTTCTACCCATGAGAAGTATTTGCGTTTTGGCGGTCTAGGAACTCGCGCCCCTTGCCAACATCCGTATTGATCGGAACGTTCCGCTCACAGAGCGGACACGTCGCCTCGTCGTATGCGTAGAACGTAACGTTTACCAGAGCGTCGAGCCTTGGAACATCGCCCACATCTTGCGGCGTGATCCCTCCGCGGTTGCAGAGAACGCCGAGGCCGACGACGATTCCTCCGGCAGCTCGTGTAGCCTCGATGACCTTCTTTACAGAGCCGCCTGTGTTGAGAACATCTTCCACCACCAGAATCTTCTTGCCGAGGATGAGCTTGTCGTAGCCACGCTTGATGACGAAGGTGTCGCCATCGGACTTCTCGGCGTAGACAGGACGAATTCTCCTGCCAGTCATCCGAGACAACTCTCTTGCAACATCTCGCGCGAACAAGGCACCACCAACCGCTGGCCCGATCGTCACCTCTACACCATCGTTCAGAAAGCGATCGGCGAGAGCAGAAGCAAGTGCGTCAGACTCTGGAAGTTCAGGGTAAACCGCATCCTTGTTGACGTACGCCGTGCCGTGCAAGCCACTCGTGTAGACGATGTGGCTATCAGTGATGACTGCACCGACCTTGCCGAAAACCTGCAGGACTTCTTGCTCGTTCATGGTTTCTCCTTTTTATCGGTACTGGTTGATGTGATCTGCCAACTTTTTTGCCTCACGGCGGGCCACTCCCGCGAAATTCAAACCGTTCGAGGCGAAGATGATCCCGCGCGAGGAGTTCACGATAATACCTTGTCCGCGGCTATCCTTGCCCGCAGATATGGTTTTTCCCAGGTCGCCCTCTTGTGCGCCGATGCCCGGAATGAGAATCGGCACATCGGAGGCGATCTGTCGGACTTTGCGGAGTTCATCGGGATACGTTGCGCCAACGACAAGTGCGCAGTTGCCACTCTTGTTCCATTTCGTAGCCACTCGACGCGCGACGTAAGCGTAGAGCGGTTCGTCGCCGTTCACGGACAAGTCCTGAAGCTCGCCCGCGCCTGGATTGGACGTGCGGCAGAGCACGATGATACCCTTTTCCGCTCGCTCGAGGAACGGCTGAAGCGCTTCGCCCCCGAGATACGGACTGACCGTGATGGCATCTGCCTGAAGGTGATCAAAGGCGAACGAAGCGTAGCCATTGTTAGTGTTGCCGATGTCCGCGCGTTTGGCGTCCAAAATCACTGGAACGTCCGGTGCGATGGCGTGTATGTCTGCGATGGTTCGTCTCAAAGCTTCGATGCCTTTCGCGCCGTGTGTCTCGTAGAACGCGGTATTCGGCTTGTAGGCGCACACGAGGTCCTTCGTCGCTTCTACGACAGCACGATTGAATGAGACGATGGTATGTTCGGGATCAACATTACCATCGTAGTCCCTCCTGTATGCGCATTCGGGAATCTTGCCGAAATCGCTGTCAAGTCCGACGCAGACGAAGTTGCCTTTTGCCCACCGGGCTTTGAGCATTTCCATGAAGTTTCGGCCATTTCCACTCATGAGTATCTCTCCTATTTTTTGAGAACATTTTACATCCACCCGGACAGTCCGGCTGAATTCTGCCGACAGATTATCATAAAATTAGAAAAAGAAAAGAGCCGGATGTTGGGACAGCCGGCTTCGGTGGGTAGCACGATGTGATAGTCAGCCGATTTGCGGACCAACCCCGCACTGGGAGCAATTTCCAAACTGGTTAAACTCACAGTTTCCACAGTTTCGACAGGGACTTTCGCCAGCAGGGGGCTTGTTTGGTGTGGCTTCACCATGTTGTGCTTGGTGTATTTTGAAGCACTCTTCGCATAGTTCGGGTGTATTTCTGTCAACCTGTCTATCCATGATTGCCTTGAGATCAGGATCGCAGACCCGACAAATTCTAGCACCTTCCATTGTGATGTCCGCATCGCACTTCTTACAGGTCATCTTTGCTCCGCGACTCATTCTGTGTCTCCTTTTGTTCGTGTTCCAGATTTAATTTATCAGGAGTTTTGAGATTAAGCAACATCTCCTTCTTCCAAAGTCAGAGAATATTTGCCAAGAGTTGCCAGAGAGTTCATTTTAGCGCGGTGGAGAAAAACTTTTTGAGCTTCTGGAACATTTTCTTTTTTACCAGCCCAAGTTTTTAAAGTGCTTTCTTGAAGGGCTCGGCCATAAGAGAAACTCAAGCGCCACGGCAAATCCTTAATTTGATTCATAGCATTTAAATTTTCGGTTGCTTCAACTTCACTTTGTCCGCCGGAGAGAAAAACAATGCCAGGGAGATTTTCAGGTAAAACTTTCTTAAATAAACTTATCGTAGCTTTGGCAACTTCTTCCGGCGAAGTTTTTTGTCCCGAATTTTTTCCGGGGACAATCATATTGGGTTTTAAAATTATTCCTTCAATTTGTACTTTGACTTTATTCAACTCTTCAAAAAGATAATTTAAAGTCTTCTCTGTAACTTCTTCACATTTTTCTATTTTATGACTACCATCCATTAAAACTTCCGGCTCAACAATGGGCACAATTCCCGCTTCTTGGCAGTATTTGGCATATTGAGCTAAATCTCTAGCAGTTATTTTTAGATTTTCTTCGGTCGGCAATCCATCAGTTTGCGAATAATTTTTGTTAATTGTTATAACAGTGCGCCACTTGGCAAATTTTGCACCAATAGAGGCATATTCTTTTAGTCGTTCCGACAAGCCCCCCAATCCTTTGGTAATTTTTTCATCAGGCGAGTTCGGGTCTGGGATAGTCCCATGGTCAACTTTTATTCCTGGCAACACTCCTTCATTTTGTAAAACCGAAACAAAGCTATTTTTACCTTCTGTTTTTTGGTGAATAGTTTCGTCATACATAATCACACCGGAAATATATTTTCCGATATCAGGTGTTGTAAAAAGAAGCTCGCGATAAGCTCTTCTGTTTTCTTCGGTATTTTCCAGATTTATGGCACTGAAACGTTTTCCAATCGTGTCGGTGCTTTCATCAGCCGCCAGAATTCCCTTCCCCGGCGCAACCATCTGCTTTGCGATTTCGTTTAGTTCTTTTATATTTTTCATTTCATAAATTATATCAAAATCTATTTAAATAGTTGGTTTTTGTTATAAGTTACAAGTTACTTGTTATTTATTTAACCTATGCTCTGTCGTGATATACCTAACTGTTCCCGACTGACTGCGTATGACTATTGAATGGGTAATAATTTTATCTCCGGCAAAGCGAACACCCTTTAGAAGCGGCCCGTCAATAACTCCAGTGGCGGTGAAAGTCAGCACTTTGCCTTTCGCTAAATCATTTGCTGAATAAATTTTCTTTGTGTTTAAACCAGATTTTTTTAAAAGATTTTTATGATGTTCGTTTGGTGGATTAAATCGGCAAAAAATTTGGCCACCAAAGGTTTTTATTGCTGTAGCTGACAAAACCGCTTCGGCACTGCCCCCAGTGCCCATAAGCAGGTCAATTCCAGATTCAGGTATACAAGTTGCAATACTTCCGGAAACATCACCGTCTGTTATAAGGCGAACTCGCGCGCCGGCTTTCCTGATTTGGTTTATTAAGCTCTCATGTCTCGGTTTGTCTAAGACCACTACCGTGATGTCTCTTACTTTTTTACCGAGAACTTTGGCGGTTTTCTCTATATTTATTTTAACCGGCGCGTCTAGACGAATTAGCTTTGCTACTTTTGGCCCTGCGACGATTTTTTCCATATAAGTGTCTGGTGCTGAAAGGAGAGACTCTTTTGGGCCAGAGCAAATGACCGACATTGCATTTGGTCGGCCATAAGCAACACTTGCCGTGCATTCCAAGGGGTCAACGGCAATATCCATTATTGGGCTTTTTCCTCTGCCGACTTTTTCGCCTATGTAAAGCTCCGGCGCTTCGTCTTTTTGTCCTTCGCCGATGACAATTCGTCCGGCAAAATTAATCTGATTAAACCGGTCGCGCATTTCATCAACCGCCGCGCCGTCGGCTTTTTTCTTATCTCCTCTACCAATCCAGCGAGCGGCGGCGATAGCCGCCGCTTCCGTTACTCTTACAAATTCTAATGCTAGGTTTCTGTCCATCCCGTTAGTAGTAGGACGCGAACGCTAAAATCGATGTTTTAGAGTTCGACTCCGTAAATTAATTTTTAATTTTAATATCATATCTATAATATTATACAATGTGCGTCCGCCCTGCCTGCAGGCGGGGACTACTAACGGGATCCATATTTGTTATCTTTTCCACTCCTCCACTTCAGGGTGGAAATGTATTAATTAAATTTCTATACCCTAAACCCTAGTGCCTAAACCCTAATTCAGTTCGGGCTGCCCGGAATCCCGATACAACAGCAAAGCTGTGTACGGGACAAGTTGAACCTATTTTACAACTTTTACCTCGTAGTAATTTGGGAAGTTTTGGTCGGAGTACCCGGAATCGAACCGGAGCCGCACCCACCCCATGGGTGTATACTACCACTATACTATACTCCGTTTTACTTCTAATTAAATAAAAACTAATCCTCTTTATATTTACCCCGTATCAAGTTGTCTGACAACTTTGGTATGGGGCCACAGCCCGCATTATTTTATGTATTGTATCAAGCTGTTTTAAAGCAAACAAAAACCCCGCCGGGACAGCGGGGGTCGATTGAGAGCTAGGTTGGGACTAGAAGAGGGTTAGTTGTTTTCGCTCTCTCGCTTCTCGTTTGGCTTCTTTCTTCCGACGCGCTTTGCGCTTGATTGCCGGGAATGACACTTCCTTGATTTTGCCGTTTCCTTCCTGACAATAAACGACAAAATCTCTGCCCTCTTTGACGTCTTTGTTTTTTCTCAAAAGAGCGATTTGGTCGTGTTTGCGACAACGCCAAAGATTGCGGGTCGAGTTGTCTTGTAGTAGGACTTGTTCGCAGGTCTCTTCGGCATCAAGCATGTTGCTCAAGATGAGGTTGGCAAGAGGACTGGTTGGCTCCACATACCACGTGTACTCGCGCTTACGGCGCTTACGTATTTTCTTTTCATCTTTCGGCATCCGCCACCCCCTTTTCTGGTTTTGTGGTGTCTTGAATCTTTTTTAATTCTACCCAAAACAAAAGAAAAATCAATAAAAATCGGGCTCCCTGCGGAAGCCCGATCTAGAACTACTTGTTGTTTGAGACATTCTCACCCGACAACAAAGAGAACAGTTGTGCCTGTTTCGATCTTGTCGGTGGCAAAGGCGCAGACGATCTCCGGTTGCCCAACTGAATCTGTTGAGAGGGCGAGAATCATCGGAATTTGGGCGCTAGGGACTTTCACACCTTTCATTCCAATGAACGTATGCGTCTCGCAGAGATCTGGATGTTGCTCAGCGATATCTGTCACCAAAGCCGGATGGCAGAGACGGAGCTTCCCTCCAAAAACACAGCACCTTGCTGCCTCCTCGCAGAATCTCTGATGATTGATTTCTTCTTCTGTGATCCCGAGCATCTCGGGCGTAATCCCGATGATTTCGATTTTTTCGTCCCTCCCGGGTTGGATGACATCCTCCACATTGAGTAGGACATTTATCACCCAGATGTTGAAGTCGTTGTTGCCTCGTGTTTTTTTTCCAGCTTTCTTGATCACCACCTCCCTTCTTACAGCTTGATTGAGTGGAATCTTTCTTCTGACGTCCGTGCCATTGAGGCCACCCATTCTGAACACCCCCATTTTAATCATTGAAACCGAGAGACAATCTCGGTTTATCTTGTGCGTTCCATGGAAGATATTAATCCAAATTTAGTTTTGTGTCAAAAACCCCGACTTTTTTTAAATAAGAAGTTTTAGTTAGAATTTAATTACTCGGTTTGTAAGCGACGTAGTTCGCTAGCTAATGAAGATAAATTGGTTACTAGATGTCTAAAAACTTACTAACACCAAGACTTCCCTATCACTAACTTGTAGAGTGCCACCGGCAATCGGATATTTTTCTTCGCCACCATCGGTTTTTTCTATTATTAAATCACCCTCTTTAAGTAGAGAAATTAAAGGCGCATGTTCAGGTAAAATTTGAAGTTCCCCTGTTTTACTTGGCACAATAAGCGACTTGGCATCGCCGACAAAAATTTCTCGATCTATTGCGAATACGCGAAGTGGAAAGAAATTCATAAAGTTTCAAAATTAAACCTCGTCTATTCCGCCTTTTAAGTAAAATGCGGATTCGTCTTTTGCATCATGTTTGCCGTCAATAATTTCTTTGAAAGCTCTAACGGTGTCGGCTAGAGGAACATATTTTCCTTCTCTGCCGGTGAACTGGGCGGCAACGAAAAATGGTTGTGATAAAAATTTTTGAATTCTTCTGGCTCTGGCGACAATCCTCTTATCTTCGTCAGACAATTCTTCCATTCCCAAAATCGCAATGATATCTTGCAATTCTTTGTATCTTTGTAAAATTTTCTGGACTGCTCTGGCGACAGAATAATGTTCTTCGCCGACGACGTTTGGATCAAGCGCTGAAGAACGTGAATCAAGCGGATCTACAGCTGGATAGATTCCGAGCGAGGCCAATTCACGAGATAAAACTATTGTTGAATCCAAGTGAGAAAAAGTGGTAGCCGGAGCTGGGTCTGTAATGTCATCAGCCGGAACATAAATTGCTTGAACAGAAGTAACCGAACCGTTTTTGGTTGAGGTTATTCTCTCCTGCAGAAGACCGACATCTGTTGCCAAGGTCGGCTGATAACCCACGGCTGACGGCATTCTGCCCAATAAGACCGAGACCTCGGAGCCAGCTTGGACAAATCTAAAGATGTTATCAATAAACAAAAGCACGTCTTTTCTTTTCACATCTCTAAAATACTCGGCCATTCTCAAACCGGTTAAAGCCGCACGAAAACGAGCGCCCGGAACTTCATTCATTTGCCCGAAAACCATGGCGGTGTTTTTTAATACCCCCGATTCCTCCATTTCTCGGTAAAGATCATTTCCTTCTCTGGTTCTCTCTCCTACACCTGCAAAGACAGAATACCCACCATGCTCTCTTGCGGTATTGGCGATAAGCTCTTGTAGAAGAACTGTCTTTCCAACTCCGGCGCCTCCGAAAAGCCCGACCTTGCCACCTTTGATGATGGGCGCTAAAAGATCAATAACTTTTATTCCAGTTTCGAAAACTTCCGGCTCGGTTTTTTGGTCTTCCAATTTTGGGGCCGGTTGATAGATCGAGGACCTCTCGGCTTTTACTTCCCCCTTTTCGTCAATTGGATTTCCAAGCACGTCAAACACCCTTCCTAAAACTTCTTCGCCAACTGGCACGGAAATCGGAGCGTTAGTGTTTTCAACTTCGGTCTTTCTTTTTAATCCATCGGTAGAATCCATAGCTAAAGTTCTGACCCGGTTTCCCCCTAAATGTCCGGCCACTTCCAACACTAAATCTTTTTGGTTTTCCCGCTTAACTTTTAGAGCAGTTTGAATGGAAGGCAGTTTTCCACTTTCTTCCGAAAATTCTACATCAACTACCGGACCCATAATTTGTATAATCTTTCCTTTGCTATTGTTCATATGTAATTGGTTGTTAATTGTTTGTAAGTGCCTCTTTGGCGGTTGCGATTTCCGTCAATTCTTGAGTGATTCCTGCTTGACGAGCTTTGTTCAGCTTCAAGGTTAATTCTTCCTGAAGTCGTCCGGCGTTTTCAGTCGCATTTTTCATCGCCAACATTCTGGCTGAATGTTCAGAGGCGTTTGATTCAAATATAAAATGCATTATCATTATCCTTATCAAATTTTCCGATAGATCTCCCATTATCTCTTCTCTTGCCGGTTCCAGAAGGTAGGATAAATTATTTTCTTCTTTATGGGCTTCTTCTTTAATCTCTGAATATTTTCCGGTTTTGGGGACAATTCCGTCTATGGTTTTCTGCAGTTCATCCTTGTCTAACGGCAAGACCTGATGGATCCCAACTTTTTGTAACAAAGCTGAAATAAATTGGTTTGAACAAACAAAAATACTACCGTATTCATTGTTTTTAAAATTATCTAAAACCCAATGACTAAGATTTTTTGTATCTTCAAAGCTAACCAGATCGCCAAGATTTGCAAATTCGGCCACGATATTTGAATTTTTTGTTCGGAAGAAGTCTCGGGCTTTTTTGCCGACTGTCACAATATCTACCTCAAACCCCTCCTCCTCTTTTGTATTTTTCCATTGCCAGGCGCTTCTTAAGGATGAGCTGTTAAAGTTGCCCGCCAATCCTTTATCAGAAGTTATGACAACTAAAGCGCATTTTTTGTTTTTATTTTTCTGCCACAAAAACCCGGTTTTTTCGTCTGTTTCGGAGTATTTTAATAAGTGGGACAGAAGAATAAAAGATTTCTTGGCGTAGGGTCTTGCGTTTAACGCCACCTCTTGGGAACGTCTCATTTTTGTAGCCGAAACCATTTGCACCGCTTTGGTGATTTGTTTGATATTTCTAACGGACTTTATTTTACTTTTTAGGTGTCTTGAGGATGGCATATCAAATTTTTATCTCTCCAAGCGCTTTTCTGATTTCTTCTTTTGATTCGTCTGTTAAGTCTCTTGAGTTTCTTATTATCTCTAGAATTTTCGGATGATTGTCTTCCATGTGTCTAACAATTTTATCTTCAAATTCCCGGACTCTTTCCAGAGGAACTGAATCAAAATATCCTTCATTTACTGCAAACAAGATGACCACCTGATTTTCTAAAGGCACTGGCTTGTATTGGCTTTGTTTTAAGATTTCCATCAGTCTCTCTCCCCGGTCAATTTTAGCTTTGGTTTCTTTGTCCAAATCTTGAGCAAACTGGGCAAAAGCTGCAAGTTCTTGAAATTGCGCCAAATCGAGTTTTAGTTTGGCGGCAACCTTTTTCATGGCTTTGGTTTGTGCGGCCGAGCCGACGCGAGAAACGGAAAGTCCGATATTAACTGCTGGCCTCTGACCTTTTGAGAACAAATCAGATTCAAGATAAATTTGACCGTCGGTTATGGAGATGACGTTTGTTGGAATATAAGCCGAGACGTCGCCAAGCTGGGTTTCGATTATTGGCAGAGCAGTTAAAGATCCGCCACCTTTTTTGTCGGAAAGCCGAGCGGCACGTTCAAGTAATCTTGAGTGTAGATAGAAAACGTCTCCCGGATAAGCTTCGCGTCCGGGTGGACGGCGGAGAAGTAAAGCAATTTGTCTCCAAGCCCAGGCGTGTTTTGAAAGATCGTCGTAAATTATTAAAACATCCTTACCTTTGTCCCGAAAATATTCTCCCATAGAACAGCCAGCGTAAGGCGCAATGTACCAAAGTGAAGCTGGTTCTGAAGCGTTTGCTACAACAACAATCGTAAAATCCATAGCCCCTCTCTCCTCTAATTCCTGGACAAATTTTGCAACCTTCGAAGCTTTTTGACCAATGGCAACATAAATACAAATTGGTCTTTTATCCTCCGGTTCGTTTAATTGGTTTAAAATCGTATCTTGTGCTAGAGCTGTTTTGCCAATCTGTCGGTCACCAATAATAAGTTCTCTTTGCCCGCGACCGATTGGAATTGCCGCGTCAACAACTTTAATTCCTGTTCCAAGTGGTGTATCAACACTTTGTCGGTCAAAAACCGAGGGCGCTGGTCTTTCAATTGGCAAAGTTTTCATGTTTGCTGGCAGACTTGATTTTCCATCTATCGGCTTGCCGAGTGGATTTAAAACTCTACCCAAAATTTCTTCACCCACAGGGACTGACAAAACCTTGCCAGTCTTGCGCGCGATATCACCTTCTCTGATTTTTGTATCTTCGCCCAAAATTACCGCGCCGATAGCATATTCTTCCAAATTTAAAACCATAGCCGGTATGGCATCTTCACCGATTTCAATCATTTCGGAAAACAAAACGCCGGGCAATCCTTCAATCTGTGCCACCCCATCTCCGACGCTTATGACTTTGCCGATCTCTTCTCCAGATCCGGTGTCTGTTAGACCCTCAAGCTCTTTCCTTAAGATGTCAAATGTGAAGTCGTTTTTATTCATGGCTGGCTTGTATTATTTTTTCTAATTTCCTTAATTTTCCCCTGTAAGAGGCGTCGATTAAATATTGATTTCCTAGAAAAACCGAAAGCCCACCAATCAAACTCTCATCGATACTCTCTTTTGGAACATACCCTCTAGCTTTCAATTCAGAATAAATTTTTTCTCTAGTTTTTTCTTGAATCGGTGTTGCTGAAATAATCTTGGCGATTGGCCCCATCCTCTCGGCCCAAGCTCGGGAAAATTCGCGCAAAATATCTCCAGCTAATTTTACCTCGCCTCTTTTTTGTAATATGAGCTTCAGTTTTTTTGCCTTGTCTTTTATCTCCGCTTCGGATGAGGCGGATGTAAGCACTGACACCAAAACTTCCGCGTATTTTTTAGGACTGTTTCGCATAATCCATTTTTTCCAATTGGTTTAATACTTCTTCTGCTGCTGTATCTTGATCTTCTGGTTTAGTGCTACGAGAAAGCAATTTTTCAGCAATCAAAATGGCTAATTTTTTCATTTCGGTTTTGCCATTAAGAACGGCTCTGTTTTTCTCCTCTCCCGCTTCTCTTTTTGCTTTATTCAATATTTTTTCAGATTCCAGACGGGCGAGGGTGATTGCCGCTTTTTCTTTTTCTATCGCAGTACTTCTTGCGTCAATCAAGATTTTCTCTGCTTCACTTTTAGCTTTTTCAATTTCTCGGTGCCGAGCTTCATTTATCCTCTCTATTTCCCTCTCGGCTTTTTCGGTTAGGACCAAGCCACGCTCAATCTTATCTTTCCTAGATTCAAGATGTTTGGTGATTTTTTTGAAAACAAACCTATTGAGCAACCAAAGCACGATCAGAAAATTGATCGTCTGTGCAATTAATATTTTCCAGTCAATTCCAAGATTACCCAATAAATCTCCCATAAGAAATTATTAAACAAATTTAATAATCAGCGCTACTACCAGCGCATAAATAGCGATAGCTTCAGCAAAAGCGATAGCCAAAATCATTGCGGTCTGGATTTTTGGCGCGGCTTCCGGATTTCTACCGATTGACTCCATTGCTTTACCGGCGAGTAAACCGATTGCTATGGCTGGGCCCAATGCCCCAATTCCGATAGCTAAAGCTGATGCTAACAACCTCATTGATTCTACTTCCATATTGTTTGTTGTAATTATTAATTAATAAATTTTTTAAACGACTTTTTTATAATTA
>JAANMY010002420.1_pt1 | contig 17733 bp, 13 predicted proteins | sample 7279691 | NCBI WGS metagenome assembly JAANMY01 (sample SAMN14094543, study PRJNA606508) | bioreactor metagenome | isolation source: A lab-scale SPAN reactor treating ammonium-rich wastewater day 388 | place: Ireland: Galway | collected 2018-02-07
TGGCGCGGGTTCTCCAGGAACTTCTCCATGTAGACCATGTCGTTGCCGAACGCGGCCTTGGCTTCCTGCTTGGTGGTGGCGATGGCGTTGACCAGCGCGGCTTCGGTATGGACCACGCGCATCCCGCGACCGCCGCCGCCGCCGGCCGCCTTGACGATCACCGGATAGCCGATCTCCGCCGCGATCTTGACGTTGGTGGCCGGATCGTCGCCCAGCGGGCCGCCGCTGCCGGGCACGCAGGGCACGCCCGCGGCCTTCATCGCGCGGATCGCCTCGACCTTGTCGCCCATCAGGCGGATGGTGTCGGCCTTCGGACCGATGAAGATGAAGCCGGACTGCTCCACCCGCTCGGCGAAGTCGGCGTTCTCGGACAGGAAGCCGTAACCGGGATGGATGGCCTGCGCGTCGGTGACCTCGGCCGCGGCGATGATCGCCGGCATGTTGAGATAGCTCTCCGCCGACGGCGCCGGGCCGATGCACACGGACTCATCCGCCATGGCCACGTGCTTGAGATTGCGGTCGACGGTGGAGTGCACCGCGACCGTGCGGATGCCCAGCGCGTGGCAGGCGCGCAGGATGCGCAGCGCGATTTCGCCGCGGTTGGCGATGACGACTTTTTCGAGCATGGTCGCTTATCCGATCACGAACAGCGGCTGGTCGAATTCCACCGGCTGGCCGCTCTCGCACTTGATCGCCAGCACGGTGCCGGAGACCTCGGCCTCGATCGGGTTGAACATTTTCATCGCCTCGATGATGCCGAGGGTGTCGCCGGCCTTGACCGCCTGGCCGATCGACACGAAGGCCGGCTTGTCCGGGGCCGGACTGGCGTAGAACGTGCCCACCATCGGCGCGCGCATCACGTGGCCGGCCGGCAGTTCCGGGTCGGCGGGCTTGGGGCTGCCGCCGGTGGCGGCCTGCACCGGCGAATGCATCGGCATCGCCGCCACGGGTGCGGCGACGTGCTGCACCATCGGCGCCGGGGCGGCCATCTGGGTGCCCTTCGGCACGCGCGCCAGGCGCACGGACTCCTCGCCTTCCTTGATCTCGATTTCGGCGAGGTTCGACTCTTCCAGCAGGTCGATGAGTTTCTTGATCTTGCGCAGATCCATGACGGGTCCTCTTGCTTGGGTCCGGCGGCGTTGATGGCGCCGCGCCGGGGATGGAATGGGGAAAGACGGTGTCGCCGGGCTCAGCGGGCCAGCCGCTGCAGCGCGGCGTCCAGGGCGTAGCGGTACGAGTCCGCGCCGAAGCCGCAGATCACGCCCACCGCCTTGTCGCTGAAATAGCTGTGCTGGCGGAACGGCTCGCGGGCGTGCGGGTTGGAGAGATGGATCTCGATGAAGGGGATGGCCACCGCGGCCAGCGCGTCGCGCAGCGCGACCGAGGTGTGGGTGAAGGCGGCGGGGTTGATCAGGATGAAGGCGGTGCCATCCAGGCGGGCGGCCTGCACCCGGTCCACCAGCGCATGCTCGGCATTGGACTGGAAGCTGTGCAGCACATGTCCGGCCGCCTGCGCGCGCGCCGCCAGGTCGGCATCGATGTCGGCCAGCGTGGTGTGACCGTACACCTCCGGCTCGCGGCTGCCGAGTAGGTTGAGGTTGGGGCCGTGCAGGAGCAGCAGGGTTGCCATCGATTGGGTCGGGTGCCCCGGAAAACAGGCGCGCAGTGTCCCGCGAAAGGTGGATGCTGTCCAGTTCGGCGAACTTTTGCCGGATAACGGGGTTTTAATCGGATGTTGGAGCGGCGGCTCTAAATGGTAGCGAGCCGCTTCGCCGCAAGCGCCGTGTTCTTGGCGGCGGACGACGGGCTCCGCGGACACATTGCCACGGAACCCGTAGTCAACGCGTGGATGCCGCGCCCGTCCACGCGGCGATGTCGGCGGCGTCCGTGAATGGCCCGATCCGGGTCTTCAACAGGCGCCCGTCGGCCAACACCAGCACCGAATAGGGCAGCACGCCAGCCGGATTGCCCAGTCGCACGCCGGCGTCGGCGGGGCCGGCGGCATCCACCAGCACCGGATAGGTGATGCCGTGCTGGCGCAGGAACGCCGCCACCGCGGCGGCATCGTCCAGGGCGATGCCGACCACCTGCACGCCGGTGGCGCCCTGCGCGTCGGCGAATGCCTGCAGGTCCGGCATTTCCTTCAGGCAAGGCGCGCACCACGTCGCCCACAGGTTGACCAGGGTGGTACGCCCGGCCCAAGCGGCGGGAATGGCGACCTGTTTGCCATCGGGATCCGGCAGGGTCATGGCCGGCACGATGCCGCCCTTTTCCGCGATGGTGACTCCCGCCGGCGCCGCCGGCGCACGTGCCTTCAGCGAGGCATCGAGCACCTGCTGGCCGACCTCGGTGCCGGCCAGCCGGTAGGCGATGGTGGGTTCGAACAGCAGGCTGGCGCCGGCGCCTGCGATCGCCGCCAGCAGCGCCACCACCAGCACCGCGCGGTTGGACGGCATCAGCGCGCGGCCTCGCGCAGCGCGTCTTCCGCCATGCCGGGGGTCAGCAGGGTGGGCAGGATGCGGCCATCGCCCCCCCCGCGCGGATACACCACGTAGAGGGGCACGCCGACTGCGCGGTGGCGCTGCAGGTAGGCGGTGATGGCCGGGTCGACGTCGGTGTAGTCGCCGACCATGTAGACGGCGTTGGCGGCTTCGAGTGCGCCGCGGAAGCGTTCGCGGGCGAACACGGTCTTCTCGTTGGCCTTGCAGGTCACGCACCAGTCGGCGGTCATGTTGACGAACACCGGTCGGCCCTGCGCGCGCAGGTCGGCCAGCGCCTGTTCCGACCAGGCCACGCTGGCGATGCCGGCTGGCGCGGAGACGGCGTTCGCCTGCGGACGTGGCAGCGCGTGCAGCCTGGTCAGCGGCCAGCCGACCGCAAGCAGTGCCAGCAGCGCCAGCGCCTGCCAGCCGCGTGCACCGCCGCTGCGCGCGCGCATCCATGCCCAAGCTGCCAGCGCCAGCAGGATGGCCGCGGCCAGCCACAGGCCGGCGGCATCGGCCCCGCGCAGTTTGCCCAGCACCCACACCAGCCAGGCCGCGGTGGCGTACAGCGGGAAGGCCAACAGCTGCTTGAGGGTCTCCATCCACGCGCCCGGCTTCGGCAGCAGACGGGCGAAGGCCGGCACGAAGCCGATCAGCAGGAACGGCAGCGCCAGCCCCAGCCCCAGCATCAGGAACACCAGCAGCGCGCCGGCGGTCGGGCCGGTGAAGGCATAGGCCAGCGCCGCGCCCATGAACGGTGCGGTGCAGGGGGTGGCCAGCACGACCGCCAGCACGCCGGTGAAGAAGTCGGCGCGGATGCCATCGCCCCGCAGTAGCGCCCCGGTGCGCTGGCCCAGCCCGACATTGGCCTGCCACAGCCCGGACAGCGACAGCCCCAGTGCGAACATCACCAGTGCCAGCCCGGCCAGCACCAGCGGCTGCTGCAGCTGGAAGCCCCAGCCCAGCGCCAGCCCGGCATGGCGCAGCGCCAGCACCAGCGCGCCCAGCGCCAGCATCGAGGCCAGCACGCCCGCGGTATAGGCCAGCGCGTGCCGGCGCGCCTCGCCGCGGCCGGCGCCGCTCTGCGCCAGCGACAGCGCCTTCAGCGACAGCACCGGCAGTACGCAGGGCATCAGGTTGAGGATCAGGCCGCCGCCCAGCGCCAGCAGCAGCGCCGCCAGCAGGCCGGGGGTCCGGCGCTGCGGCGGGGTTTCGCGCGCAGGCTGGGGCGTGCCGTCGACGGCGGTGGCACCGCCCGCAGCCTCCACGGCAGCCGTGGTGGCTGCGGCAGAATTTGCCGTGTCCGCAGCCGGAAGCGGCGTGTCGGCCGGCGTCGTTCCCTGCGCAGGCAACGGTGCGGCAAGGCCGCTGTTGCCGGACACAGTGTTATCGGGGACGGCTGCCGGCTTCCCCGCGGGCAGCGAGAACGCCAGCCGCCGGGTCATCGGCGGATAGCAGATGCCGTTGTCCTGGCAGCCCTGCAGGCCAAGCACCAGGGTGCCGCTGGCGGCGAGGGCGGTGGTGCGCGCCACCGGCAGGGCGATCTCGACCTGGTCGAAATACACCGCCACGTCGCCGAAGTGCTCGTCGCGGTAGGGCGTGGCCGCCGGCAGCTTCGCCGCCGCCGGCAGCTGCACCGACAGGCCGGCGGCGCCTTCCAGCTTTACCGACAGCTTGTCGCGGTACAGGTAGTAGCCCCGCGCGGGGGTCAGCCGCAGCAGCAGGGTGTTGCCGTCCAGCGCGATCAGGTCACTGCCGAAGGCCTGTGCAGCGGGCAGCGGCGCGGCGTCCCCCGCGGCGCCGCGGTTGCCGAGGCCGAACAACCCGCCGCCGGCCTTTCGGCCCGGCAGGAAGTCGCCATCCGCCTCGGCCTGCGGCAGCGTCACGCTCAGCGTGCGGGTCTGCGGCGGATAGCAGACGCCGGCATCGGCGCAGCCCTGGTACTTCACCGTCAGCGCCACGCCGGTGGCTGTCGCGGCCGGGACGCCGGTCACCACCCCCACCAGCTGCGTCCGGTAGGTCTCGACATCGCCGAAGAATTCGTCGTGGTGCTTCCTGCCATCCGGCAGGGCCAAGCGCGGCTCCGCCAATCCGGCGCCCACCTTCACCGATGTGCGATGCCGGTACAGGTAATAGCCGTCGGCGATCTTCCAGCGCACCTCGATGCGGTCGCGCGCAGTGGCTTGCGCCGACAGTACGAACACCTCATCCACCGGCGGCAGCTCGAAATCGGCGGCGATGGCCGGGGAGGCGGCGAGAAGGCCCGCGAGCAGGGCCTGCGCGGCCAGCCAGCGGCGCAGGCGGAGGGTCAATCCGATCATCGGGTCATTCTACTGGACGGGTCGATTCGACCACCCATTGCAGGTACGCGGGCAGGCCGGCGACGGATTCGACCGCCAGCAACTCCGGCAGTTCATACGGATGCAGCCGCGCCTGCAGCGCCGGGTAGCGTTGCCGGGTGGTCTTGACCAGCAGCAGTACTTCGGCGTCGCGCTGGACCTGCCCCTGCCAGCGGTACACCGACTGCAGGCCGGGCAGGAGGTTCACGCAGGCGGCCAGCCGTTCCTCCACCAAGGCCTCGGCGATGCGACCGGCGGTGGCGGGGTCGGGGCAAGTGCACAGGCAGAGCAGGACGTCCATGCCGACAGGGTAGCCCGCCGGGCGATCTGGCATGGCCCCCCTTGAAAGCCGCCTGCGGCGCCCCATCTCCCTGCCATCCCGGCCCCGGGATGTTTTTGTCCCTGGCGTTGGCAGTTGTCATGTCCGACTGCTAAAATTTCCGGGTTTTCCCCGTTCAATCAATCATTTGCAGAGGTTGCACATGTCCAGCATCAAGCCGCTGTACGACCGCGTGGTCATCAAGCGCATGGAAGAAGAGAAGCTGTCCGCGGGCGGCATCGTCATCCCCGACAGCGCCACCGAGAAGCCGATCAAGGGCGAAGTGATCGCCGTGGGCACCGGCAAGGTGCTGGACAACGGTCAGGTCCGCGCGCCGCAGGTGAAGGTGGGCGACAAGGTGCTGTTCGGCAAGTACAGCGGCACGGAAGTGAAGCTGGACGGCGCCGAGCTGCTGGTGGTCAAGGAAGACGATCTGTTCGCGATCCTCGGCTGATCGCGCGTCGCTTCCCACCCTCATCCCACTGAATACTTACTGAGGTAATCGCAATGGCTGCCAAGGATATCCGTTTCGGCGAAGACGCCCGCGTGCGCATGGTGCGCGGCGTGAACGTGCTCGCCAATGCCGTCAAGGCCACCCTGGGCCCGAAGGGCCGCAACGTCGTGCTGCAGAAGAGCTTCGGCGCACCGACCATCACCAAGGACGGCGTCTCCGTCGCCAAGGAAATCGAACTGTCCGACGCGTTCGAGAACATGGGCGCGCAGATGGTCAAGGAAGTCGCGTCCAAGACCTCCGACAACGCCGGTGACGGCACCACCACCGCCACCGTGCTGGCGCAGGCGTTCATCCGCGAGGGCATGAAGGCGGTCGCCGCCGGCATGAACCCGATGGACCTGAAGCGCGGCATCGACAAGGCCGTGACCGCCGCCGTGGCCGAGCTGAAGACCATCAGCAAGCCGTCCTCGACCAACAAGGAAATCGCCCAGGTCGGCACGATCTCCGCGAACAGCGACGCCAACATCGGCGACCTGATCGCGCAGGCGATGGACAAGGTCGGCAAGGAAGGCGTGATCACCGTCGAGGACGGCTCGGGCCTGGAGAACGAGCTGGACGTGGTCGAGGGCATGCAGTTCGACCGCGGCTACCTGAGCCCGTACTTCGTCAACAACCAGCAGTCGATGCAGGCCGAGCTGGACGACCCGTTCATCCTGCTGCACGACAAGAAGATCGCCAACGTGCGCGACCTGCTGCCGGTGCTGGAAGGCGTGGCCAAGGCCGGCAAGCCGCTGCTGATCGTGGCGGAAGAAGTCGAAGGCGAGGCCCTGGCGACGCTGGTGGTCAACACCATCCGCGGCATCGTCAAGGTCTGCGCGGTCAAGGCGCCGGGCTTCGGTGACCGCCGCAAGGCGATGCTGGAAGACATGGCCATCCTGACCGGCGGCACCGTGATCTCCGAGGAAGTGGGCCTGTCGCTGGAGAAGGCCACGATCAAGGACCTCGGCCGCGCCAAGAAGGTGCAGGTCTCGAAGGAGAACACCACCATCATCGACGGCGCCGGCGAAGGCGCAGGCATCGAGGCGCGCATCAAGCAGATCAAGGCGCAGATCGAGGAGACCTCCTCGGACTACGATCGCGAGAAGCTGCAGGAGCGCGTGGCCAAGCTGGCCGGCGGCGTGGCCGTCATCAAGGTCGGTGCCGCCACCGAAGTCGAGATGAAGGAAAAGAAGGCGCGCGTCGAAGACGCCCTGCACGCCACCCGCGCTGCGGTCGAGGAAGGCATCGTCCCGGGCGGCGGCGTCGCCCTGATCCGTGCCAAGGCCGCGATCAAGGACCTGAAGGGTGCCAACGAAGACCAGAACCACGGCATCCAGATCGCCCTGCGCGCGATGGAAGCCCCGCTGCGCGAGATCGTCACCAATGCCGGCGACGAGCCGAGCGTGGTGCTGAACCGCGTTGCCGAAGGCAAGGGCGCGTTCGGCTACAACGCCGCCAACGGCGAGTTCGGCGACATGATCGAGTTCGGCATCCTGGACCCGACCAAGGTCACCCGCACCGCGCTGCAGAACGCGGCCTCCATCGCCGGCCTGATGATCACCACCGAAGCCATGGTGGCCGAGCTGCCGAAGAAGGACGAGCCGGCGATGCCGGGCGGCGGCATGGGCGGCATGGGCGGCATGGATTTCTGATCCGCACCCGGCACCACGTGAACCGGAAGGGCCCGCGCAAGCGGGCCCTTTCTTTTGGCCGGAACCTGTGTTGATGTGATCATCATCACACTATGGCTCGGATGCCGCGTGCGTTCCATGAACCGAATCTCGTTGGATGTCGCCGTTTCCCCACCCTCCGGGGAAGACGGCCGCAAGGCCGCGGACGCGATCGCGTTGTTGCGCCGGGGCGAGCGGGAGGCTGCCACCCGCCTCCACCTCGAGGCGGCGGCCGCCAACCCCGTTCAGGCGACGACCTGGTCGAATCTGGCGGCTTTCGCCCTGCTTCGTGGTGATATTGCTGCGGCATCTGGATACACCAGTCGCGCGCTGTGTCAGGCCCCAGATTGCGTGGACGCACTGGTCAACCTCGCGCTGGTCCATGTCGCGCGGCAGCAGAATGGGGAGGCACGGGCCCTGTTGGAGAAAGCGCTGGACGCGGCTCCCGTCCATGCCCGCGCCCGCGCGAACTACGCCATGTTGATCGTCTCGACCGGCGAGCTTGACGAGGCGGAAGAACAGCTGCGTCTCGCCGCCTGCGCCTGCCCTCGTGACTGGCATATCCCGCTGCAGCATTCCCGGGTCGCCCGCGCGCGCGGCGACCACGCGGCGGTGCGTCCGCTTGCGTTGGCGGCGATCGAGCGGGTCGTCGACGTCTTGCCGCCGCGTCTGGAGCTTTTGCCGCACAAGGCCCCACATACAGTGACCGGACTGGGCGATGCGCTATGTGCCGTCGGCGACCTGCTGCGCAATGCGGGACAGCCCTTCCACCTCATGGCAGGAACACTGCTGGCGCTGGTCCGGGATGGCGAGTTGTTGGGGCACGACAAGGACATCGATCTTGCGCTGCCCTGGGATTGTGATCGCGAGGCGCTGGTTGCCCTGTTCCGCGGGGCGTCGGGATTCATCGCGCCGTCGGAGCCGATCGAGGGGCCGAGGCGCTGGAGCTTCAGTGTGGTCCACGAGCCGACACGCGTCGGTATCGACCTGTTCTTCCTGCGGCATGAGGCCGATGGCGTTCTCTCCGGCGTGGGTGCGTCTTCGCTGATGCTGTACAGCCGCGTCCGGCCATTCGGCCTGGCGGAGCTGCAATGGCGCGGTCGGCCGTGGCCTGTTCCGTCGCCTCCGGAGCAATACCTGGAGGATGTCTACGGACCCGGATGGCGGGAACCGGATCCCTACTTCGATACGGTGCTGTCGAACCCGTCAAGAACGGCGGAGAGCCTGCCTATCGCCGTCGACATCGGACTGCAGCGACTGTGCAACGCGGTGCAGGCCGGGGACTGGATGCTCGCGCACGCACTCTGCCGGCAGTTGCTCGCGCGAGAGCAACTGGCCGAAGTGGCCGCGCTGGATGCGGCATTCGCCCAGCGCCTGGTACGGCCGGCATGATGCGGATGCTGCCCCAGGTGTCGGCGCTTGTGCCTGCGGCGGGCGCCGGCACGCGCCTGGGCTTGGGGCCCAAGGCGTTGCTGGCAATCGCCGGCAAGCCGGTGCTCCGCTCACTCGTGGATCGGCTGTTGCGCGTCGCCGATGAGGTGATCCTGGCGGTGCCTCCTGCCCATCTGGAGCGCTTCGCATCCGCCTACCCGGATTGCCGATGCATTGCCGGCGGTGGCAGCCGGCAGGACAGCGTCCAGCGGCTGGTCCAGGCCGCGAGGTGCGACTGGGTCCTGCTCCAGGATGCCGCTCGCCCTTTCGCGAGCGAAGCGCTGCTGCGCGAGGTCGCCATGGCTGCGCTCGAGACCGGTTGCGCGGGTGCGTTCCTCGACCCGGAAGTGCCGGTGGCGCGGATATCCGGTGGGTTTGCCGTCGAGGCGATCGCGCGCGACCAGGCGGGAGTTTTCCAGGCGCCGCAGGCGTTCTCGCGCGCGCTGTTGCTGAGCATCCTCGACCAGGCCGCCGCCCACGGCTGGTGCGCCCAGTCCACCTTGCAACTCGCGTTGCGCGCCGGCGTCGCCGTCCGCAGCGTGCGTGGCGAGAAAACCAACATCAAGCTGACCACGCCCGAAGACTGGACCGTGGCGCAACAACTGGGGGAATTGCTGCAATGAGTTCTGGAAACCTGCCTCGCACCGCCCACCCGGAGCTGTTCCGCTGGAGCGACGGGCTCGACCCTGCCCGCTACGTGGTCGCGCGCTACGTCGTCACGTCCTGCCACGACGGCGAAGCGACGGCCACCGCGATGGCGATGGAGCAGAGTGCGGCGACGACGGCGATCCGCGGCTATGTGCAACCCGGGATGATCGAGGACTGGACGATCCGCGTGCTGGCGATCGATGCGGACCCCTCCCCGGCGGAGAGTGAGGTACCTGTCAGCCATCTCGCCACCGAGGTCTACCCCGAGGGTGCGCAGGCGCCGCGCTCGTGGTCGGTGACGCTGGCGATCCCCCTGGTCCTGCTGTCGGGCAGGCCGGCACAACTGCTCAATGTGGCGATCGGCGAGTTGCCGAGACTGGGGTTCCTGTCGCGCTTCCGGCTCGATGCACTTGAGTTGCCCGGGGACTTCGGTCCCGGCCCCGCGTTCGGCATCGCCGGTATCCGCGACCGTTTCGGCAGGCCCCGCGGGCCCCTGCTGTGTCGTTCGATGCGGCCCGCGGTCGGCCTCGACCTGGCAACGATGGCACGACTCAACCGCGACGTACTGGTGGGCGGCTTCCATCTGGTCAAGGATGACGAATTGCAGGTCTTTGCCGACGACCAAGCGTTCCGCGTCCACGTCAAGACGATGGTCGAGGCGCGCGACGCGGCACGCCAGCGTACGGGCGAGCACAAGGGGTATCTGGCGAACCTGATCTGCGAGCCCGACGAGCTGCAGGCGCGATGGGAAATCGTGAACGAACTGGGCGTCGATGGGGTGTTGGTCGCGCCCGCCATCCAGGGTCTGGGCACACTGGCGTCGCTCGCCCGCCAGGCGCGCATGCCCCTGCTCGCGCACAACACCTTCAGTGACCTGTGGAACCGCCATCCGGGCTGGGGCATCGCGCACGACGTACTGACTGGCTGGATGGAGCGTTTCGGTGGTGACTGGCACGTGACCGAGGGCGATCGTGGCCGCGCCGGTGCGGAACCGGCCCCTCCCGCCCGCGGTGGCCCGCGACAGTCGATGCCGATCCTCCAGGGTGGCAAGCACCCGGATGGCCTTGCCGACTATCGTCGGGCCAGTGGGAGCGACGACTACATGTTGATCGTGGCCTCCTGGGTGGACTCGCACGCCGACGGGCTGGAGCAGGCGGCGCGGCGGTTCCGCGAGGCGATCGACGAGCAGATCGCCGTCTAAAGGCACGGCCGCAGCCGCGGCCGGCTTCCGTTTTGCGCGCGGGACAGGGATCATCGGGTCCAGTCCCCGGGGTGTCCCTGCATGCGTTATCGCGATCACGAAGACGTCCTCATCATCGGCGGCGGCCACAACGGGCTGGTCTGCGCCGCCTATCTCGCCGGCGCCGGCCTGAAGGTGCGGGTGCTGGAACGCCGCCAGCTGGTTGGCGGCGCGGCGGTCACCGAGGAGTTCCATCCCGGTTTCCGCAACTCCGTGGCCAGCTACACGGTCAGCCTGCTGAACCCGGCGGTGATCCGCGACCTGCGGCTGGCCGAGCACGGGCTGCGCGTGGTCGAGCGGCCCTACGCCAACTTCCTGCCGCTGCCGGACGGGCGCAGCTTCCGCCTCGGCGGCGAGCACACGAACGCCGAGGTGGCGAAGTGGTCGGCGCGCGATGCGCAGCGGCTGCCCGAGTACTACGCGATGCTCGACCGCATCGTGGTGGTGTTGCGCGAGCTGATGCGGCGTACGCCGCCGAACGTGAGCGACCGCTTCGTGCTGGCCGACTGGCTGAACTCGATGGCGGTGGGCAGGCAGCTGAAATCGCTGGACATGCGCGGCCGCCGCGACCTGCTCGACCTGTTCACCAAGTCGGCCGGCGAGCTGCTGGACGACTGGTTCGAGGGCGAGCCGCTGAAGGCCGCGCTGGGCTGGGATTCGGTGGTCGGCAATTTCGCCAGTCCGTACACGCCGGGCAGCGCCTACGTGCTGCTGCATCACGTGTTCGGCGAGGTGAACGGCAAGGCGGGTGCTTGGGGCCACGCCATCGGCGGGATGGGCGCGATCACCCAGGCCATGCGCAGGGAGTGCGAGGCGCGCGGCGTGGCCATCGAAACCGATGCCGAGGTGGCGCAGCTGCTGGTGGAAGGTGGCAAGGCGGTCGGCGTCGCATTGGCGGACGGCCGTGAGCTGCGCGCCGCGACCATCGCCAGCAACCTCAATCCGAAGCTGCTCTACACCAGGCTGGTCGAGCCCGGCCAGCTCGACGATGACACCGCCCAGCGCATCCGCCGCTACCGCTGCGGTTCCGGCACCTTCCGCATGAACGTGGCGCTGTCCGAGCTGCCGGACTTCACCGCGATGCCGGGCACCCGGCTGCAGCCGCACCACCAGAGCGGCATCCTGATCGGACCGTCGCTGCAGTATTTCGAGCAGGCGTATTTCGATGCCAAGTCGCGCGCTTACAACCCCGGCTGGGCGCGCAAGCCCGTCGTCGAGGTGGTGATTTCCTCGACCCTGGATGACACCCTGGCGTCGGCCGGCCAGCACGTGGCCAGCCTGTTCTGCCAGCAGGTGAACCCGGCCATCGCCGACGAGGACGGCGGCTGGGACGCGCACCGCGACGCCGTGGCGAAGCTGATGATCGACACCGTCAACGACTACGCACCGAACTTCGCCCGCAGCGTGCTGGGCTATGAGGCGCTGAGCCCGCTCGACCTGGAGCGGCGCATCGGCCTGGTCGGCGGCGACATCTTCCACGGTGCGCTTGGCCTCGACCAGATGTTCAGCGCGCGCCCGCTGCTGGGACAGGGCAATTACCGCGGTGCGTTCGAAAATCTCTACCTGTGCGGCTCCGGCACCCATCCCGGTGGTGGCGTGACCGGCCTGCCGGGGCGCAACGCCGCGCGTGAAATCCTCAAGGACTTGGGCCGTTCGCCGCGTCCCGATTGATGGGGTATTCGTGAACCGATGGGTGCTTTTTTGCAGTGCAGCGTGCAAACACCCTCACGAATCCTTCACGATCGGCCCGCGTCCCGACGTGGGGGAGGGAGCAGGCCCGCAGAGACTCCGGTCGAAGCGGGCTTTTTTTATGCCTGCGGTCTGGCCCGGGAGCGGTTCGATCCGGGATCTGCCGGGACACCAGCCATGTTGCGTTGCTGTGGATTGCTGCTCTCGTTTGCACTGGCCGCCTGTTCGGGCGTGAGCAGGGACTTCACCCAGTCCTTCGTGGACGCCAACCGCGGGCTGGATGACGACGCCCGCGTCGCCGCGTATTCCCCCGAGATGAAGCTGCTGGCGGTGGGCCGCGAATCCGGCAGGTTGGAACTGTGGGACGTGCGCCGGCCGGATGCACGCATCGCCCGGCAGGCGCATGCGCTGCGCGTGCAGGGGATCGCGTTCGGCCCGCAGGACGGCATCGTCATCAGCAGTTCCGGGTTCGGGAACATCGACGCGGGTGAGATCGTCGAGCGCGAGAACGGGCCGAAAATCTGGAGCGCGCGCACCGGCGAGTTGCTGCATGCCTTCCGCGGCGCCGACTGGTTGCCGGGCGCGGTGTCCGCCACGCCGCTGCGCGGGCTGTACCTGCTGGCCAGCTACGAAGAGCTGCGCATCTACGACCATGCACGACGCATGTTGGTGGGCACACCCCTTCGCCTGCAGCCGGACGGCGGGATCACCGCGCTCGACTGGGACCAGGCGTCCGGGTTGATAGCCGCCGGCACCGACAAGGGCCTGATCGCGCTGCTGCGGCTGCACCGGGACCCGCGGCGCGGCGCCCGGCTGGAAATCGCCGGTACGCACGCGCCACACGGGCACGGTCCGCGCCGCGGCGTGTTGGCGGTGAAACTGCTCGATGACGGCCGCAAGCTGGTGAGCGTGCAGCATTCGCCGGCGCTTTCCGAGGCGATGGGCGACAACGTGCCGCCGCTGTACAGCGGTCACCAGCACGAAACCGTGCGTTGGGATGTCGCCACCTGGCGGCGCGAGCATGCGTATTCCAGTTCACTGCTCGGCGTGCACCAGGCAATACACACCCGCGGCGAGGACTGGCTGGTGCTGGCCGGCGTGGCCGGCGGCAGCGCTCGGATCGCCGGCAAGATCGAGCTGGTGGACCTGCGCAGCGGGGTGTCGTGGCTGTATCGCGCCAACACCACGCATCCCACCGCGGTACTGCTGCCACCTGCCCGCGAGGGGCTGGTGCTGCAGAGCGGCCGGGCCACGCGCATCCGCTACCTGGACCAGAAGGACGACGTGCCGTGGGTCCCGCCGCAGTAGCGGGTCGGCGTGCTCAGTCCGCCGGCACGGTGCGCGGCAGCGCCCACTCGCGCAGCGCCTGTACCTGTTCGGCCATCAGCACCGACAGCGGGCGGGTCTCGCGGATCGCCTGCATCAGCGCATGCGTGTCCAGCCCGGCCTGGGTGGCGTGTGCGGCATACAGCGCGCTAACGATGACCTGTTCGATTTCGGCGCCGGAATACCCCTCGGCCGCCGCGGCCAGCGCCGACAGGTCGATGTGTTCGCGCGCCAGCTGGCGCCGGTCCAGATGCAGGGCGAAGATCTCGGCGCGGGTGGCGGCATCGGGCAGGTCGACGAAGAAGATCTCGTCGAAGCGGCCTTTGCGCAGCAGCTCCGCCGGCAGCTGCTGCACCTGGTTGGCGGTGGCGACCAGGAACACGCGCGCCTTGCGCTCGGCCATCCAGGTCAGCAGGTAGCCCAGCACCCGCCGCGACAGCCCGCCGTCGCCGTCGCCGCCGTCGGTCGCCAGTGCCTTCTCGATCTCGTCGATCCACAGCACGCAGGGCGCGAGCTGTTCGGTGGACGCGAGCGCGGTGCGCAGGTTCTTCTCGGTTTCGCCGTGGAACTTGTCGTACAGGGTGCCGAAATCCAGCCGCACCAGCGGCACGCCGAAGCCGCCGGCCACCGCCTTGGCCAGCAGCGACTTGCCGCAGCCCTGCACGCCCAGCAGCAGCACGCCGCGCGGCGGCGGCAGCCCGGCCGGTGGCGGGTCCTGCACGAAGGCGGCGCGCCGTTGTTCCACCCAGCGCTTCAGGCGCGCTGCGCCGCCCACATCGGAAAAACGCGCGGTGTCGTATTCGTAATGCAGGTGGCCGCTCTTGTTGAGCAGCTCGAACTTCAGCCGCGCCAGCTCCGGCAGGTCGTCGGCGCCCAGCGCGCCGTCGCGCCAGATCAGGTGGCGGGCGATCCGGCGCGCGTCGGTCAGGGTCAGGCCGTGCAGGTTGCGCACGATCTGCCGGACCGCATCGGCGTCGGCCTCCACCCGGCGGCCGCCGTTCTGCGCGGCGTAGTCGCGGGCTTCGTCCCTGACCAGCTTGAGTAGGGCGTTGGCGTCCGGCAGGCGCAGCGAGAACCTCGCGGCGAACGGTTCCAGCGCCTCCGGGAGCTCGATCCTGGTGCCCACCAGCACGATCACGTGCGGCTGGCTGCCGCGGCGCTGTATGAGGTCGCGCAGCGCGCGCTGGTAGCTGGCGTAGCCGAGGTAGGGGGTGGCGTCCATCAGCAGGTAAACGCCGCGCTGGCTGGCCTCGCGCATCGCGTTGAGGGTGGCGCTGAGGTCGGGCGCCAGACCGCTTTCGTCCTCGCCGTCCATGTCCACCCGGCGCAGGCCTTCGGTCACGCTCCAGCGATACAGCGCGCGCCAGACGTGCATCAGCGACTGCCGGAACAGTTCCATCACCCGCGCTTCGTCGGGCGTTTCGATCACCAGCAGGGGTGTCTCCGCGCGGATCAGCGCGGCCAGGTCCAGCAGTTCGCTCATGGACAGGCACGATAGCGGTGCGTCGGCGATGCCACAATCTGCGCATGGACGATGTGTTTTCCGCCGAGATGCAGGCCCTGTCCGCGCGCGCCCTGCAGCGCCTGCGCGCGGCCGGTTGCGCGATTACCGACGAAGCGGCGCTGGCGCGCCTGGCGGTGGCCAGCGACTTCGCCATCGATGCGCTCGTCCGCCAGCCGGACCTGCTGGACCGGCTGCAGACCGATGCGGCGGCCCCGCTGCCTGCGCCGATGCTGGAGGCGGGCAACCAGGGCGAATGGGCGCGCCTGCTGCGCCGCTACCGGCAGGCGGAATCGACCCGGCTGGTGTGGCGCGACGTGGTCGAGTGCGCCGATGTCGAGGCGGTCCTCGCCGGCAGCAGTGCGCTGGCGGAAACCTGCCTGCGGCTGGCGCTGGACGCGCTGGAGGCGGATTTCGCCCGGCGCTTCGGCAGCGTGCGCGATGCCGAAGGCGCACCGCAGCGGCTGGTGGTGTTCGGCCTTGGCAAGCTGGGCGGGCGCGAGCTGAACTTCAGTTCCGACATCGACCTGGTCTACGCCTACGAACACGAGGGCGAATCCGATGGCGTGCGCAGCCTGCATGCGCAGGACTACTTCGCGCGGCTGGGCCAGCAGCTGGCGAAACTGCTGGACGAGGTGACCGCGGATGGCTTCTGCCATCGCGTCGACCTGCGCCTGCGCCCGTTCGGCAACGCCGGGCGGGTGGCGCTGTCGTTCGCGGCGATGGAGCTGTATTTCCAGCGCGAGGGCCGCGACTGGGAGCGTTACGCCTGGCAGAAGGCGCGCTGCGTGGCCGGCGACATCACCGCCGGCGAGCGCTTCCTCGATGCGCTGCGGCCGTTCGTCTATCGCCGCTATCTGGACTACGGTGCGCTGGACGGGCTGCGCGCGATGAAAGCGATGATCGCCGCGGAAGTGGCGCGCAAGGACATGGCCGGCGACATCAAGCGCGGGCCGGGCGGCATCCGCGAGATCGAGTTCCTGGCGCAGGCGCTGCAGCTGATCCGCGGTGGCCGCGAGCCGGCGCTGCGCCGCCGACACCTGCTGGCGACGCTGCAGGCGCTGGCGCAGGCGGGGCACATGGAAACCGACGCGGCATCGGCACTGGCGGTGGCATACCGTTTCCTGCGCCGGCTCGAGAACCGCCTGCAGATGCTGGCCGATGCGCAGACCTATGCGCTGCCCGAGGACGGGCTGGCGCGCGCGCGCCTCGCCGCCGGGCTGGGTTATGCGGACTGGCAGGCGCTGGATGTCGCGCTGGCGGCGCAGCGGGCGAAGGTGGCGGAGGAGTTCGGCGCGTTGCTGGCGCCGCGCCGTCGCCGCATCTCCGGTGGCGACGAACTCGCCAGTTACTGGCGGGCGCTGCCCGAGCACGGCGAAGCCGCGCAGCTGGAGGCGGTCGGCTTCGAGCATGCCGCCGAGCTGCACGCCAGCCTCTGCGATTTCGCCCGCACGCCCGGCGTGCGCGACCTCTCCGACGCCGCGCGCGCGCGCCTGGATCGGGTGCTGCCGGCGCTGCTGCAGCACGCCGCCGCTTCCGATACGCCCGATGCGGTGTTGCGCCGGGTGCTGCCGCTGCTGCACACCATCCTGCGCCGTGCCAGCTACTTGGCGCTGCTGGACGAGCAGCCGGCGGCACTGGCGCGGCTGGCCAGCGCGCTGGCGCGCAGCGCCCTGCTGGGCGAGCGCCTGGCCGCCTATCCGCTGCTGCTGGACGAACTGCTGGACGTGCGCGTGGGCGGCGAACTGCCGGATCGCGCGACCATGCAGGCCCAGTGCGCGGCGGCGCTGCGCGACAACGACATGGAGGCGTCGCTGGATGCGCTCAACGAAGTGCGGCAGGCGCTGAGCTTCCGCTTCGCGCTGGCGCTGCTGGATGGCCGCATCGATGCGCAGGATTGCGCCCGCCACCTGGCGTGGCTGGCCGATGCGGTGGTCGCCTGCGTGCTGCAGCTGGCCGACGACGAACTGCGCGGCGCGCACGGCCGCGTCGACGGCGGCCGCTTCGCCGTGCTCGGCTACGGCACGCTGGGCGGCGAAGAGCTGGGTTTCGGCTCCGACCTCGACCTGGTGTTCCTGTTCGATGCGCCCGCGGACGCCACGTCCAACAGCGCGCGGCCGCTGGATGCGCCGCGCTGGTACGCGCGGCTGGGGCAGAAGATCGTCTCGCTGCTGGGCGTGCGCACCGGCGCCGGCCGGTTGTTCGACGTCGACGTGCGGCTGCGTCCCGACGGTGCCAAGGGGTTGCTGGTATCGAGCTTGGCCAGTTTCACCGACTACCAGCGCAACCGCGCGTGGACATGGGAACATCAGGCGCTGGTGCGCGCCCGTGCGATCGCCGGCGACGCCGCGCTGGCGGGGGCCTTCGACGCCCTGCGCGCGCAGGTGCTGGCGCAGCCGCGCGATGGCGGCAAGCTGGCCGAGGATGTTTCCGCGATGCGCCGCAAGATGCGCGCCGAACTGGACCGCAGTGATGCTGCCATGCTCGATCTCAAGCAGGGCGACGGCGCGCTGGTCGATCTGGAGTTCCTGCTGCAGTTCCTGGTGCTGCGCGATGCGGGTGCGAGCCCCGGATTGCTGGCGCCGCGGGCCACC
>JAANMY010002422.1_pt1 | contig 17723 bp, 14 predicted proteins | sample 7279691 | NCBI WGS metagenome assembly JAANMY01 (sample SAMN14094543, study PRJNA606508) | bioreactor metagenome | isolation source: A lab-scale SPAN reactor treating ammonium-rich wastewater day 388 | place: Ireland: Galway | collected 2018-02-07
CCAACGGGCCTCGGTCAGGGCCACCCCGTTCGTGCCGAGGTTCAGGCGCCCACCACCCGAGGTGAGCGTCCCGCTCGCGCGGGCATCGCCAGACACGTCTAGGCGGGCCCCCGGCGCAACCGTCCCAACCCCTAGATTGCCGGAATACCAATATGATCCCGCCGTCGAACCGGATCGCCAGGGCCCAATGCCGACGATATCCCCGGCGGAGGCAACGACCGTTCCGTCGCCGAGGCGTATGCCCCCGGAAGCGTCTAGGATCCCGCCCACTGAGATGGAGACTGCGGAAGGGTCGGAATGGATGTAGCTGGGCGGAGGGCCGGAGCAGGCAAGCCCAACCACCGGCCCAGCGGCGTCGAATCCGACCAGCGATCCAACCGCCCCCGGCGCCCCCGCGAGGGCAAGCACGTTGCTGCTCGTGCCCGAAAACCTGAGGTGAAACGAGCCGCTGCCATCCAGCGATCCAGCCGCCCCCAAATCCATCGTCCCAGAGTAGGTCCCGTAGGCGTGCAACATGCCGGCAGGGTCGACGAGCAGGCGCGCCACATCGGCGGATGCCGGCAATTCCACCGTCCAGTCCACCGCGCCCCCAGTTCCGATCTTCTCGACGGTCTTTCGATAGTATTGGATGTAGTTTGGGTCCTCGTAGACCCACCAAGTCTCCCACCAGGCAAGAAGCGCGGCTCCATCGGGGGCCACGACGGCCTCCCGCAGTTGTTTCGATTCCACCTCCCAGTACTCGACAGGATGCATCTCCCAAGACCCGGAGCGGCTCCAGGCGACCGAGCCCCCGGAAGTGACCAAGATCGCCGCCGAGGCATCGTAAATGTCCCAGTTCACGTCCCGGATCAGCAGCACGCCGTCGCCTCCGGCCCGCAGCAGGTCTCGGACCGGCCACCCGCTCCCGTACGAGCCGGTGCCGAGGTGCCACTGGGACGAGCCCCCGACCTTCCTGACCGAACGGCCGTTCTCGTCCGGGTAAGTCCAGGCGACGACCGCCCCGCCGCCGGAGGCGCAGACGTGCTCTACCCGGGTGTTCCAATGGTATTCCCCCTCCGAGGAATACTCGTGCCCGAATTGCCAGGTTCCGCCGTCATCTGGGTGGCCCCCGAGGGACCACTCCGACACGACGGTCCCCGAGCCGTCGAGCTTTGCCGCATAGCCGTTGGAGTCATCGAAATAGTAGGACTCAGCATTATAATTATATTCGGCCATTCCCCACACGGTCCCGCCGGCGACGATGTTGGTCCCCGCCGGATCCACGTCGATATCGACGATCGAGTCCGCATTCGCGTGGGAGCCGCCAAGCTGGCGGAACCAGCGGAAACCCCCGTCGGGTGCCAGCGAGAGCACGAACCCGTCGCCTCCCCCGGAGGGCGTCCGGACCGATCCTCCGATGATGGCCGGCGCGCGCAGCGAACCGCCAAGATAGAGGTTTCCCGCCGCGTCGGTCTTTGCGGAGGCCAACTCCACCAGCCACTGGCCGGGAGTCCCATTGGCCGCATGATTTGTCACGGGGAAAGACCTGGACCACGCCGGAGCCCCATCCGCGCCGAACTTCACGACGAAACCCGCCAGATCCGCGTCCGCGCTGGCGGTGCCGGATTGGATACTGGTTGCCCCGACCGCCATCGTTCCCGCGAAACCGCCGTAGACGTACCGGTTGCCGTTGGTGTCGGCGGCCATGCCGCGGATGGTCGCGCCGAGATTGGCCGCCAACCCCTGGCCCCAGGTGGCACCGTTGGTGAAACTCGAATCTACCATCCCCCATCGCTCGGCCGAGAGGGTCACGCCATTGGTGCCCAGCGCGACGGTGCCGGGGAGGTTGACCTGTCCGGAGAAGTCAGCGGGGGCACCGAACGCCAGCCGTCCCCCCGAGGCCGCCAGCAGCGTGTTGGTGCCATCGACGATGGCGCTGGCGGTCATGTTCGACCGCGCGTCCAGGAGGGTGCCATCCGGCAACCAGAGCCCCGCCCCGGTCAGAGCGACGCCTCCGGCGCGGATGGTGCCACGCTCGCCGGAGGCGCTGGACCACAGGTTGCTCCCCGAGGGCGATCCGGGGCCGGCCCAATCGTCGGTGCACCCGTGCTGGCCGTAGAGGAAATTCGCGAATCGCGAACCGGCCGGCTGGAGGAACCAGAGGCTTGTCTCGCCGCCATCGACCCACACCTCCCACGCGAAGTTGGTCGCGGCACCCATCTCGACCAGCAGCGGTTTGTAGGCGCCGGACTGCGGCGCGGCCGGGAACGCGAAATCCGCCACGTAGTCTGCGCCGTCGCCCTCGGCCAGCAGGCGGCCAGAGAGAAGGGCGTTGGTCGCCCCCCCGGTGCCGATCCGGGCCACCCGGATCCAGCGGTTCGACTCCACCGGACCGAGGGAGCGAAGGCGCGTGTCGGCGACCTGGGCCGCGGGACCCTGGGCGAGCAGGCCGATGCCCCCGGCCTGGTTGCTCACCGTCAGCGCGCCGGCAACGACCTGGTTGCTGCCAATGGTCTGGTTGCCGGTGACGAGCTGGTCGCCCTCGACGGTGATGGTCCCGGCGCGGGCGCCGGGAACGAGGGCCAGTGCCGCGGCCAGGAGGTGGGAGACTTTCGCGAGTCTGGGGTATTTCATGGATTGGATCTCAGGGTTGTATCTTCACGTTGCCGGTGGGCCGTAAGATCACCGCGTTCGTGCCGGGGCTCACGGACTGCTCCCGATACGCGTTGGTGGACTCGCGGATCACGAGGGTTGTCGAGGGAAGGCCGAGGGAACCGGCGGCACCCATCCCCGCCGCGACGGTCCGCTTCGGACCGCCTGCGGCGCTGGGATGGGAGGCGAGGCCGTTAAAGAGGTCGTCGCCCAAGACGCCGTCCACGTAGAACATGACCGCGTTGGTGATACCGGGAGAGCTGCCCGCGTCATCCGGCGCGGTGCCCATCGCGTACTCGCCGAAATTCTCGAACCCGTCCTGATCGGCGTCCTGATCCCTGTCGTTGGCGCTGGGGCTCAGTCCCCGCGACGCCTCGAAATCGTCCGGCATCCCGTCCCGGTCGGCGTCGGGGAAGAGCGGGTTGTCGGGATCCAGCGAATAGAGATCGATCCAGGCAGCCCCCGACCCGCTGCCCTCGATCACGAACAACGCGGGCGCCGATTGCGCGTTCGTCTCGTCTGGCCCGACCGCGGCCGCGAACAGAACCCCGTCGAACCAGGCATCAAACTGGGGCGACCCGAAGTCGCGCCGCACCGTCACCCGCACCCAGTTGCTCGATGAACCGCCGGCCCCGACAGGGACGGTAAAACCGGTGTCCACGACAACGCCATCCCCCTGCCCGTCACCGTCGAAGACAAAGGCCCTGCCAAGCGACCCATCCAGCACGAAACCCACCCGCGCCCCGTCGATCTCGATCCGCGTTGCCGCGTTGGTGGCGGGCTCGGTTACCGGCCTGACCCAGAAATCCGCAAACGCGACCGTCGCCGTTCCGCCGAGCCACGGAGATCCCTCGGCCCCCACGATCCATCGGCTCACCCGCCCCGCAATGTTGGTCGGGTCAAGCCGGAGCGCCCCGGAGGCGCCCAGCGGATCGACGTCCGGGGGCAGGCTCGCAAAACCCGCCGGCTCCTCGACCCAGCCCGCCATGTTGGTCAAAGCCACCCCGTTGGTGAAATCCTGCACCGGCACCTGACCCTGCCCGCACGAGATCAATCCGAGCCACGCCGCCAAAGCCGCCCCACGCCATCCGCACCCTCCACCTTCCCATGCCATCGCCTAACTCCTCTCTTTCTTTCCCCCAATTTCTCTTCCCCAGCCCCAACTACGACGGTGGTGTCACGTGCGAAGCCTCTCGCCGGCCCCCGGCGGCAGGTCCTTTGGGCGATAAGTCATGGGCACCCCCTTGCTTTAACTATCACAAATCTGTCACATCCCTGCACGAAACGGAACATATTCATACGCTTTTGTCCGTCAACCGAAACTTATGAAATTTTCTGAATCTCTTCAACTCACTCGCCCAAACCCTGTTCGTTTTTATCGTACTTTGAACAAGCGTTCGCTTCATGTAACCCTCCATGCGGACATATTTACGCACCTCGCCCCACGCCCGCGGACCATGCGGCACCCTCATCGGCGGCTCCGATTTCCCGCCCCTCAGCTCCGCTGCCCCCGATGCGCGTTTCTCCAAAAACCTTTACTTCCGCCGGACAACATTAGGCAAATTGTGGGTGCCAAGTTTTCGGGATCGGTTGTTTCAAGCGGAATTAACAGGGAGATTACCAGATACGGAAGGATCCCATACGCCGCTCACCGGCAGATCGCTTCGCTTCGTTCACGCTGTTCCCGTCGCCATGATTCACCGAGGGTTCCGCCTATGACCGGTCAACCGGATCGAGATACGCACCGGGGAGTACGCGCTAGATTGATCGTCTGCAAGAGGACTATGCCACTCGGAATCAATTGGTTCGCCGCGCGGCGGCCCAGTCATGCGCCATCATCCGAAAGTCCCGCGAACGATAACCGCACGTGACCCCGATTGCGTCTGGAACCTATTGACTCGCGCCGAGGAATCTCTCCATGCTGCCGGCGACATGAGCGGGATACGAAGCGGGCCAAGGTTGCCGATTCGTCACACCTCGGCGCATCGTCTTGGATGTCCTGGTGGACCGCATCTTTTCGGGCATCTTGGTCCGGGTCTACGAGGAACAGCCTCTGCTGGTCCACAGCGCCTGGCGGGCCAGGACCCCGGACCGGGTCGAGGCGGTCGTGCGCCAAGCGGGGTCCGTGTTCGACACCTTGTTCGGCCTGGAGGAGGATCCCGCTGGGAACGGTGACGGGATGCCGCTCCCAAAGGCCCCGCCCCACGGATCGAGGAGATCCCGGACGCCGAAGTGGCGGGCGCCGCCGGACTCGGCTGAGGCGCGCCTCCCCTGCGGGCTGGGCCACAGGCAATCCTGCCAGATCGATGGCCGATTCCGCCGTGCCCGTCCGCCGGCACCGGCTTACCTCAAGAGGTGTGGCATGCCGGGCAACAGTAATAGCACCCGTTAATTCTCTTCCCGGGCCACTGGAGTCGCGCCTTCTCAACAGCCCCGTGGCAACTCGCGTGGTAGCCAAGGTCGATCTGGTTATCCGGACTTGGCATATGATCACACCCGGCAGTCGAGTCGTGGACCTCGTAATCGCCACTGGGCTGCTGATTCTGATTTATGACGTATCGATGCATTCGGGCTTCCTTTCTTCGATTCTGGGACTTCACCTTCGGTGCCTCGTCGAGCTGGACGGGGGACTCCCGACCCGCCCGCAAGCAGATTCCCGTCGCCGATAAACCCCGCTCCGCGGTCGTCCTGCGCTACCGGGGTGCCCGCAACCCGTCCGGCATCCAGACCGGCGCGGGCCGGGTGGGCGCCGTACCCGGAGGGACCGTGACGCCGCGACAGAACACCCGCCTCGGTGCCGCCCTCCGGGGCTGGTGGTGGCGGCGCCTGTCGGAGATGTGACCGGCATTGTGACAGTCGCGCCCTCAGGCGCCGATGCCCCGGGACCCGACGCGGTGGCGGGCCAGTCCTCACCGGAGCATTGGCTTGGGCATCGCGAGCATCTGCGGCACCGACTCCTCCCCCGGCTCGCCCGTCGTCCCCCCTCCAACCAATCCGAATGAACCATGCTACTGCCGCTTTCCCACCGCATACAGAACGGCCGCCGTTCCGGACGCCAGGGTGTGCTCCACCCGCGTCCGCGTCGAGAATACCGCGCCGATCTGGTTTCCATTCGAAGTCACCCTATATACCCTTTGGGTGACGTCGGTGCTCCCGCCGGTAAAGTCAGAATAGAGCGCCAACGCCTCGCCGTGATGCACGTTCTTGACGGGCCCCAGCTCCGCAAGACTGTGGAGAGGCTCCTTGGGAGGCACCACCACCAGGGTCTCCCCGACATAACCCGCTTTCACGTACACCGGTTTTGCCGGATTCTCATTCGCTGAAACCTTGATGCCCAGCACCGCCTCGTCCCAGATAACGGCCGTATTCTGCGCGCAACCAACGACTGACGCCGCGACGACGATCACCATCCACTTGTTGTCCATCTATCACCTCCTGCAATTCCCCGAATTTTGTTAGTATCCGCACCCTCGTCCGCGTCATCACTGCTCGACGATCGGCTTGCCATCCATGAAGTCTTTCACTTTCGACGGATCGCCGGCGAGCGCGACGGCCGCGTCGCCGGTGGCCACGCGCTGCCGAATTCTTGGGATGGTCAAGAAGTCGGCGTCCATCTCCGACTTTGCGAGCATCGAGACCGCCTCATAGCCGTTGGTCTTCGACTCCCCCGTGGACGATTTCGGTATGATGGCGGCAAGCTTCCGCTCGTAGCCGAGATTAAAGTGCCCCGACGGGCCGGTCGGCGACGGGTTGCCGCCTGTATCCACACCCAGAACGCGACTGCTGTAGTAGACGAGGTGGGGGCTATTGGCGCAGCCCAACAGCGAGACGACTGCTCCAGCAATAATGACGGACTTGTGCTTCACTCTGTTCCTCCTTTGGTTCTCCGTTTCTCCGTGTCTCTCCCTGACCAGGAACATCACAGACCGCGACGGAGGCGCCATCGGGTCTGCCGGGATCCCATTCCAGAACGACGATGCGCCCGGCCCCTGACACGTCATGCTGGATCAGGATCTGCTCGCAGTAGCCAAGGCTCAATCCACTCTCGGCCGCGGTGAAGTGAAGGTCCCCTCCAAGAACTCGGCTCGCCCGAGCCACCGCGCCGTCGAGATCCACGTCGGCCGGCAGGGACCAGATGAATTTTCGCGACCCAGGCCGAGTAGGTATCGTGGGGGCCATGAGAAAAGAGTCTCTCCGGAAACCCAACGAACAGGTGGCCCCCAAGTCCGTGGCATTTAGCGCGAGTCCCACGGCATAGATGTCCACCGTCCGTGCGGTCGCTGAGTCACAGACTCGCCCGGCAACGAATCCTTGGTTCTGGATCGCGCAGCCGGAGATGAGCACGAGCACCGCACACGAGCCGAGCAACCCGTTTCTCCTGAGAACGTGCCCAGCATCGATGATGGCGATTCCCGACCGAAAGGGTTTGTTTCCGGCAAAACGAGCGGGACCCGCAACGGCCTTGGTCCCCCCAACAGGCCAAGAGCGCGGTCTGCTATTCCAAAATAGCTGTAGCCGCAGGCACCAATGCGCCGCCCCATTTGTGTTCAGAAAATCTCCAGGTTTGTATCTGTTTGTTCATCTTTGTCCCGTCTATCCAAAAAGGTACCCGAGATTCCTGATCAGTCGCATGAGTTCTTCTGGCCAATTCCAGCAATTTGGTAATGCTGATCTTATCGTTTCAGATCGTCCTGCTGACCGTCAATCCGGCGAGCCCAGGGAATCGGCGCTGGCCCTCGGCCATTCGCCCCCAACGGGTCAGCCGCGCGAGCATCTGGCAAATTCACTCCAGCCGGGCCCGGCGCGGTGGTAGCCTCCCGCACTTGGGAACCCCAGGAGGGAGCGCCGTGACGCCCAAGCCAGAGATCGCCATGGAGACCACCTGCCACCACACCGCGGCGTTGCTAAGCGACATCGCCGAGACAGATGGGACGGACGCGTCGCGCCGACGCCGGGAGGATCCAGATCGTCCTCCGCGCCGCCGCCCAGCAAGGTGGCCGCTCCGGCGCGCGCGTCCTGCTCGCGGTGCGATACGCCCCACGGCGGGCCAACCGAACGACCCGGGCTGCGGCCCGGCGGCATCGGCGGTGACCCGAGGTCGCACAACAACCCGAAGCCCAAGTAGGTCCGGGCACGCATTGCCGCCGCACCGCCGCCAAAGCGCAAAAGGCCTTGGACACTGCCAAACAGCCGTCGCACCAACACGCGAGCAGGCCATCGAACCTTTGCTCGGTACCCTCGCCCGCTGCGTGTCGCGGCCGAGGGACGTCATTCAGATCCCTTAGTTCGTTCTTCCTGGTCCAGGAACCGTCACCTGTCCTGCGCGCGCACTCATAAACTCGCGCTCCGTCCTCGGGACATATTGAGAAACCCTGAATCCGATCATCATGGGCTGGTCGTATTTCAGATCGGCGCCCTCGACGGAGAAGGTCTTCCCGCCAATCTCGATTCTATCGCCGCTCTTGATCTCGGCTTTGCCGTTTGCCTCTGTCAATCGCGCCTTTTCGAACCTGAACAACAGAGAATCAGTCCAGACGATGTCGGTAATGCGGCCAGCTCTGCCCTTAACCAAGTCTTTGCAGAACATCGCATTGATCTGCCTGAGCCTGGCGTCCGTCGGGTCATCCTCGGCCAATGGACAACAGTACGGCGGCCAAAATCTGACCACCCGCTGCTGGGCGTTTGTGCCCGTCACCGAAAATCCGGCCGTGGGGACGACTTGGAAAACGATGACTGCTTTGGCCGTCACGTCGTACCCGGAGAGTTTCAATCTCTGAAGGAGCACCGACTGAACGCTATTGGTTTCGAGCCGCCTCAGGAGTTCGGACAGTATCTTCCCGGGGCTATGATGTGGTTAGGATCGAGTGCGTCCTTGAGTCTGGCGACGGTGCGCCAGTAGGGATCCTCCGCCCGAACGATGTGGCCCATCGACTGGATGCCGGCCCGGTAGGGGATGTATCCAAGCTCGATGCACCTGTCGTACAATCGCGCGATACAGCCCTGGGCGTCGGTGACGCGGGACGCGATCCTCCGATCGAACGAGAGATTGATGACGCAGACGAGGGCGCCAGTGGTGACGAGGTTCAGCGTGATATAAGGCGCGAATCCGTCCTGGCCAAAAATCCGCTCCGCCTCCTCCACCAAGTTGCGGGCCGTGCGCCCTTCGGCGGGGATGGTCGGCGCGCAGTACAGTATCCCGGCGTGGCCCTGGTCCGGATCATCGGTTGCAGTGCCGATGGCATCCCCCAGAGGCCAACTGACGCTCGGCAGGGCCGCATCCGTCGGCACCCCCTGCGTCAGTCCGAACAGGGGCCCCATCGCGTCAAGCACCGCCAGCCGGTCGCGGATCGCCGGGATCCATCGGAAGGGCGAAACCATCCCCCGCAGCAGCGCGACGCGCGCATCGTCCACGACCGCCACGGACGCGATCCCCCGCAGTTCGCGCCGGATGATGCGCCGTGCCTCAGCCACCTGAGGGCGTGTTCCCATCACCCCGGTAACCGCGCTCCACGAACTGGCCGCGAGCGAATGAACGAGCGCCTCGACGCGCTCGCGCAAGGCCGTCTTGTCGCGGACCGCCGGACTATCGAGTTGGCGGAAAGCCAATGGCGCCAACGTGATCTCGAACCGCGCCCGGTTCCCGATGTGCACAACCGTATCAATGACCCTCCTCCGGCGCAAGCGCCCCAGCGCATCGATGAATCGCTCGAAAATCTCCGGCCGATCCAATCGAGCGACGAGCGTCGCCCGGCACTCCGGCACCGGCAGCAATTCCATTCCCGCCGCTGTAACCACGCCAAAATTCGACTGCGCCAACAGCCCGTCCAACGAGGGTCCCACCCCGGCCGGATACTGATAGGTGGCGAGCGCCCCCTCGAAATGCCCGAACCCGGTACGCACCAGATCGCAGTTGCCAAGAACCACCTCATACCCACAGAAATCGCCAGCCCGAGAACCCATGTACCCGGCACCCCGCTCCAGCGCGTTGCCGATCAGGCTCGTCTCCAGCCCGGCCCCGGTGACGTTAAAAACCGCAGCGATGCGGTCCTGCCTCAGGCGCTCGAACATCTGCCGTTGCGTCACCCCAGGCTCGACGACCGCGTAGAAACGGTCGCCGTTCACCTCGCGAATTCGATCCATCCGCGACAGATCCAATATCGAAGTCCCATCGTGGACCGGCAACCTCGATCCATAGCCCCAGTTCTTCCCCCGGCTGATCGGATGCACCGGCGCAAGATACCGGTTTGCGACACGGATCGCCTCGCGGACTTCCTCCGTGCTGCCCGGCCTCAACACGGCGGGAACCTGCCGTGTCAATCCGCCCGCATTCTTCAAAAACGCATCCAGCTCCGTCCCTGTCAGAACGTGGGCTTCGCCCAGAATTCGGCCCCACGCCTCCATGGCCGTCACCAAGCCACCGGTCTTCCGCTCACTCGTGACCGCCTGATCGCTCATGCCTCTCCCGCTACCTTTAAAGCGCCCCCCTGGGCCAGCGGGAACTCGATCCGGAATGCGGCACCCGCCGCCGGATCAGGCACCAGTTCGATCGTGGCTCCAAAACCGCGCAAGATCTGACTCGCGATGAACAGACCCAGTCCCGAGGAATCCCCGTGCGCCTTCGTCGTGAAGTACGGCTCAAAGATCCGGTCGCGGATCTCTGGAGCGACTCCCGCACCATCATCCTCCACCACAACAACGGTCCTCGCCAGCGCCGCATCCGTCCAATAATTGATGCGCACTCGCCCACCGACTCCCCCGATGGCGTCAATCGCGTTCTGCAACACATTTAAGAAGACGCGCCTGATCTGGGTTGCCTCCCCGAGGACCGGCATCTCTTCGCCCAACGCCCGAGTCACCACCTCGACGTGCTCGCTCCCGCACCGTCCCGCAACTGACCGAACCACCTCCTCAATCACCTCGGAGATTCTCACTGCCACCAACGGCCCCGAAAGTCCCTTCCGCAAGTGCCGCCAGACGCGCAACAGACTACCACACTGCCGCGAGTTTTCGAGGATCGTCAGCAGGTGCTCGCTCAACTGTGGCCAGGCATCCCCCAAGCGCCCGCGCAAGTCTATGAGCTCAGCCTCCAGCGCCTCGACAGAGAACTCCACAGCAGTTAAAGGGCTTGCCAGGTCGTGAACCAACCCGGCGCTGGCCCGGTTCAGTTCGGCCTCTTCCTCGGCGCACTCTAGCGCGCGCGACAGATCATGACTCAACGCCTCAAGCTGTTGGGTGCGCCGCAGTCCTTCCCTCGCCTGGACACACCGGGCGATCCCCGACGCCACCATCGATCGGACTTCCTCGACCTGAATCGGCTTCCGCACGAAGCCCATCGCCCCCACCCGCATTGCCTCTTGCACCGCCTCCACCGAGGCGTACGCCGTGACCATCGCCACCGACATCGACGGGTCGATCCGCAACAATTCGCTAAGGCACTCGAACCCGTCCCTTCCCGGCATACGAATATCCACAAGCGCCATCTCCGGGGGATCCCCCGCGCATAGGCTCAGGCCCGCTTCCACAGATTCCGCACACGCCACTTCATACCGTTCATTCAACAGCAAACGCAGTTTATTGATGGATTTACAGTAGGTCGTATATAAAATCTGGGTTTTATTTTCAAAAAGTACAATTGGAAAGAGATAGATCAGGTAAGTTAAACTTTCTGTATAGGCAGGTAGCCAGAACTTGATAAAAATATGGGTAATAAAATAAAAGAAAAATCCCGCAATCGAAATATATCCAATAATAACAGAGCCTTGCTTCAGGATTTTTTTCCGCACATTATCCTCTGCATTGCAGAGAATCGGGAATAAAACCAGACTTACCTGCGAGATGAGTGACATGATGAAAAATGCCAGGGAAACAGCCAGAGAGATCTGAGCGAAAGAACTGATACTCCACGAAAATTCTACTACCAATCTGCCGGACGCGAGAATCAGCGTACCCAAAATATTGGAAACCGTGAGGATAATGCCCAGCCTGCAGTTGACCAAAATCTGCTCCCATCCGATCCGGAACTGCTTCAGATTAACCGCTTTTGGAAGAAAACTCCGGTACATCAGCATCAGATAAAGCAGAGAAAACAGCCTGCAGACGATATAAATGATGATAACGTGGGTAAAATTCAGAGATAAGGTACTGACGGCAATGAGCAGTAGGACTAGCGTAAACACTTTATCAATAATAACTGATTTTGCGTACGACTTTGCATTATTGGTGGACAGCAGCATAAAACTCAGCAGTTTATGATAGTTTTCTACGAAAAGAAAAATTCCGACTCCGGTGAAGACATACATTTTACTGTAATCCTGAAAATAATAGAGCGAAAACAGAAGGACTGCTGCGGAAAAAAACAGCTGAAAGACCAGAAACACTGTAATCTGCTGCTTAATTCCTGCCGGGTTTAAAATGCTGAGATTTTTACCGCCCAAACTAATGTAAAGACCATCAGAATATCCGAAATGAAACAGGCCAACGTAACCGGAATAGAGAATGAAGAGCTGCCAATATCCGTAATCAGCTACCGAAATAAATTTCGGCAGAATAATGACGAGTACAGCGCTGACCAGAAGTGCCAGAATCTGGCTCACGGTAAGCAGTGATGCACTCCGGAACAGGCTGCTTTTAAGTACTGACATTCTGTAATGTTATATGTTCATCAACCCTCCGGATAAAATCACCAAAAGAATAACTTTCGACTACATCCTTTGTATACTGTATATCATCACCCTTTAAAAACTCGGCGATATTTTTGGGATCGTCGGGTGAATTTTCGAGGATATAGATTTTTTCGGGATCATAAAAATCATATCGTTTAAGGTACGCATTATTACTCACCAGCTTCTTATTGTAAAAAACAGCTTCATAAGCCCTAAGGGTGAGACCGAACTGGCCCGGCTTGGTAATTTCAACAATACCTTTGGATTTGCTCAGCCAGTCTACCACTTCACCATAAGGAATGGCAGCACTGTATTTGGAGTTGAACCTGCTTTTATTGGATACCAAAAAAAACCGGGTTTTTACAGCGAGTTTTTTCAGGTCCGACTCCAGCTTCTCCAGAAGTCCGAATCTCCCTTTGTCCGTTCCCACAAAAAAGAGATCGATATCCTTTTTCTTTTCCTGCAGTTTTTCAGGAATGAAAAAACCGCCAACATACCGGAGGTTATTTTCAGTTGCATCCTGATAATCAAAACTTACCACTTCCCAACGTTCATTCAGCTTCAGCTCAGGCAGATCATAAATACTGTTCCAGTAATACAGGACAAGCTTTGTGTGCAGATCCGTATTCGCGGTAATTTTTTTAATGAAGTAATTGGCGTGCATTCTCGGCGAATCATGCATGATGATCAGATCGTAACCCCGGAATACCTGAGACCAGTCTTTAATATACCAAATACTGAAAAACGGTAAAGCCAGTAATTGGTGTAAAAACCTGAATCCTTTAAGAAACGCCGGTATTTCCCTGAAAAGCATCAAGTAAGATACTTCGTATCCGGGCAGTGAAGTAATGCTTTTCTTAAGATAAAATTGGTTAACAACAAGTACCTTTCTCATTTTGTAACATTTTCCTCCATTGAATTGTTAAAAATATTTTCCCTGGTTCTGTCGATCTGGGGATCAAATATGCTGTGATAAGGAAGATATATATTATAAAAACGCGCAGGATAACGGTTATTATACTGAGACATATCTCTAATATAGTAAAATCCCTTACTCACCACTAAGAAAAACGCTACTGTTGCTAAAACCGCTCTGAAATTCGGAATTTTATAGTCACTGTGACTCACAAAAGTATTGATTACTGCCATGTAGAAAAAGAAGACAAAATAGTTAGCGAGCCGCGCAGATCCCGCAAGGGTGATCGACATTATAATAAGTACGAAATAAAGATTAACCGCAGGAATCAGGATCGGATCAATGCGTTTCTTTTTCTGTTGCAGCATAATGATGATGAGAATAGGAACCGCATCAAAAACATTACGGATCAAACCATTCAGGTTTACCTCAAGCTCGGTATAATATCTGAGCTGCCTGGCGACATATTCGTTAAAATTAAAAATTTTTAATATCACCTCTAAAATCAATGAAGGCGCAACCAGAGCAACCACCGCTATAATTCCCATATGATGCAGTTTAATTGGCTTTCTGAATAGGTACACAAGCAGCGGTACAAAGAAAGTAAACATCGCGAAGGCATGGAAGAGATAGGCGCAGAAGCATAACAGAAAATACTGGATATACTTCTTTTTGAAGATCAGCGGATAGGCAAACAGAAAAATAACTACTGCCAAAGCCTCCCGCAGAATTTCGGTATTAAAATACAGATAAAAGAAAATATAATAAACCAGAACGCCCAGAAAACGGAGCTTCGTATATCGCGGAATCAGAAAAAATACCGCCGTATTAACAATAAAGGCATGAACAAACTGAAAGAATGTGAAATCATCATAAACCGATTTTACCAATGCATTCAGAACATACCATAAAGGCTGGTAGGTTTGCTCGAAAAGATTCATCGACCCCAGTTCTGCCAGAGAAGGCATAAAAGGGAAAGTATTTTCGTAATACAGTACGTCTCCGCCCACACGGAAGCGCAGCGTCATCAACAGAATCAGGACAATATATGCAGCGATGTAGAAAAACTTCTTCAGTCTTTTATCCACATTTCTGTCAAAAAGTGATGCACAGATGATCAGAAATACTAAAACAAATAAATAAACCATAAAGTTTTACCTCAATCTTATAATGGATAGCATTTTCTCATTACATGAAAAATTGCCCAACCTTCGTTTCCGGTCACGAAAACCTCAACCGGTTTAAAATTTACCTTTAATCTTCTGCCAGAACGTTTTCTCCTCGGCCTGGTATCCGTAACCGTATTTATTTCCATATCCGAAATAATCCTTGTTCACATCGTTCAGTACAAAGGCTACATTTTTAATCTTTTTCGTATCAATCTGCTTGTTGGCAAAATCAATCAGACCTTTTTCAGTGTATCCGGAACGGGTAACGTATATTGTAGCATCGGCCATATCAGCAATTAGGAACGTATCGGTTACAAGCATCAGCGGCGCAGTATCAAGAATAATATAATCGTACAGCGGTTTTACCTGCTCAATAAGTTGCTCATATCTGCCGTTCGAGAGCAATTCCGTAGGATTTGGTGGGATGCTTCCGGAATAAATAACATCGCAGTTAGGATTGAAACTGGAAACATGGATGATGTCCTGAAGGGTTGTCTGGTGATCGTGGAGGTATTCAGTTAGGCCGGCCAGCCCTTTTCGGGAAGGATTATAACGCTGAAGCTGCGGATTTCGTACGTCTGAACCTATAATCAGGACCCGGTTTTTGCCACTTGCCAACGTAAGAGCTAAATTAACCGAGACAAAAGTTTTACCTTCACCCTTTACGGAGGAAGAAACAAATACCGTTTTCCCTTTTTCCTTCTTCGGAAGCAGGAAGTTCATATTGGTAATAATGATCCTGAAAGCCTCGGCCATTGGTGAGAGATCATTCACCTCTACAAGTTCACTTTGTCCTCTTGCTACACTTGGCAGTTCGCCGAGAATAGGTGCATGCGAAAGTTTCTCCAGATCATGTTTAGAGCGAATCTTATTATTGAAGAGTTCTCTTATATAAATAAAGGCAAAAGGTATCAGCATACCCAACAGAAGCGCTGCGCCCAGAACAATCATCTTTTTGGGTGCCACAGGTTTTTCCGAAGGAAACGCAGTGTCAATAATTCTGGCTTTTGGTGCCGTAATGGCCAAAGAAATTGCAGCTTCCTCTCTTTTCTGTAAAAGAAGGAGATAAAGGTTTTCCTTGATCTGCTGCTGTCTTTCAATACTTCTGAAGAGCTTTTCCTGAGCCGGCATTTTCGTGATTTTGGAATTGATTACACTCTGCTCGCCGGCAATCTGGTTTCTGGCAGTCTCAAGCCCTACCCGGTGCTTCACGAGACCGTCAAGCACCGAAGAGCGCAGCACAGCAATCTGTCGGTTCAGATCTGCTACCACAGGGTTCTGCGGGGTTGCGTTCTCGAGCAGACTGTTCCTTTCCAGAATGAGCTGGTTGTAGGCATTGATATTCGCCGAAGCGGTAGGATTGCTGAGCCCGACACTTGAAGGCAAAGTCTGGTTGCTACCCAGTCTCGACATATATGAAATCAAGTCGTTTGTAAGTTGCAGCTGTGTATCGGTTTCTAAAAGCCTGGCCCGCGCGGTCTCCGAACTTCCCAGCGTTAGCGAAGCTTCCGTTGGAATATCCGTTATCTTATTCGCTACTTTAAACTGTTCTTTCTGGCTTTCCACTTCGCCTAATTCATTGGCAATAATGCCTACCCTTTCATCGATGAAATCCTTAGTCTTTTTGGACTCGGCGTTCTTATCGCTGATCGCATCATTATTATAAGCCTGTACCAGTCTGTTGATGATATTGCGTGCCTTATCAATGTTTGAATAATTGATGGAAAGCTCCAGAACCGTGGCGTCCTTGTTCACCAGATCCACCTTGGTCATTTTCTGGTAGCTGTTCACTGCCGCCGGCGTGGGCATGTATGTGATCTGCAGTTCGCCCGGCTTCTCCTTATTGTCAGGTTCGTACGCCGGATTCTTCAGAATCATGATATTGGCATAAGGCAGACTAACGGTCTTCTTATAAGTGGTAACAATGGTTTTCGGGAGCTCTTCAGAACTGAGTTCCAGCTTGTCGCCTGAAATCTTCAGAATCAGCGGTTCTTTGATGGGCTCCTCGTAAGGCTTTTCGCTGATCAGTTGAATGATGACCGGTGCGCTCTTGCCATAGAGTTCCCGCTCGGTAAAACCGTTCTTGCTCTTGAGCGAGGTCTGCAGTCCAAGTTCGGTCACCACATCGTTCATCAGTTTCTTGCTCTTCAGCACCTCAATCTCATTCTCAATGCTGTTGGTACCCATGCTTCCGAATCCTCCAAGCTCAGAGAGCATTCCCATCTCCCCTGAAGGCGTCTTCTTGGTATCCTTGATCAGTGCAGTGGATTTAACACTGTACACCGGAGTCGCTGTTTTGATATAAAATACAGCAAGTGCTACAAAAACAAGCACCGACAGTACAAACCACCACCACTTTCGCAGATACGGTTTTATAATTTCATTTAAATTGATATCGTTAGAAGCTTCAGCTTCCGCATTGGGGATCTGGCTCATTATTCTGGTCTGAAGTTATTTTTTAAAGATCGTGATGAAGATTCCCGCAAGTCCGATGACAGTGCCGGCGATGGCAAGATAAAGATTGGTATTGGGATCCTGACGCGAAATCTTTTCTTTCGTCTGGTTGGCAGATACATAAATCACGTCTCCCTGTTTCAGCTGGAAATAAGGCGAATTGATGAAGTTGGCATCCATGAGGTTGATGCGTTCCTTCGTGATGGTACTGTTTTCATTTCTTACCAGGAGAATGTCATCGCGTTTTCCGTAGATGGTTAAATCTCCCGCTAAACCTATAGCATTCAGAAGTGTGGTCTGGCCTTCCGGAATCGTATACTGGCCGGGTCTGTTCACTTCCCCCAGAACGGTGACTTTAAAATTGACAAGCCGTACAGTAACAACAGGATCTTTAACATATGCCGAAATCTTGCGTGTAAGTTCAGCCTTTACCTCCTCCACACTTTTTTCAGTGGTGGTAATCTGTCCGATAATCGGAAAATCAATATAACCTTCCGAATCTACAAGATAAGTTTTCTCGGTGTTGGGTGCGGTGGTGCCTGCTGGATTTTGGGTCGTATAGTACGCCTGGTTGAAAGGTCTTGCGACTTCCATATTTTTTGCGGAAACGAAAATCACCAGCTGGTCCCCTTTCTGGATCGTGGAAGCGGAGTTTTTCAGCGCAGCTTCCGTCGCCGCCTGCTCCACATTCTGCATATAGTTGATATCACCAGCCTGATGGCGGGTTCCGCAGGAAATAAGCAGCACAGAAACGAAGAGAAATAAGGAGAATATGTTTTTTATCATAAGTCGTTTAAAAAATATCGGTAATTGCAAATATACAATTCTATCTTACTTATCCAAAACTTCGTAAACAGAATTGTTGCTTTTGAATTCACGCACAATATCTTT
>JAANMY010002426.1_pt1 | contig 17690 bp, 16 predicted proteins | sample 7279691 | NCBI WGS metagenome assembly JAANMY01 (sample SAMN14094543, study PRJNA606508) | bioreactor metagenome | isolation source: A lab-scale SPAN reactor treating ammonium-rich wastewater day 388 | place: Ireland: Galway | collected 2018-02-07
TACGTGGTGCTGGCCGTGGCCAAAAACTGGGCGCTCCTGCGCGACAACTTCAGCACCCTGGCGCCGTTTGCGCTGCTGCTCAACATCAGCATGCTGTGCGTGGGCTTTGGCGTGGCGTGGGCCGCGCGCCTGTCGCGCAGCCAGTCGGTCACCCTGGGCATTGAAACCGCCGTGCAGAACGCCGCCTTGGCGCTGGTGATTGCCAGCACCGTGCTCCAAGACGACGCCATGGCCATTCCCGGCGCGCTTTATGGCGTGCTCATGTACGCCGGGGGCCTGCTGTTTGCCCTGGCCATGCGCCGCCTGCTGCCCGCCGCCCCAACCACCGCCACGGTTGCCACAACCGCCGCTTGACCCTTTCAAAGAGGAACACCCCATGTCCACTGCCCCCATGAACGGCGCCCAGGCGCTGATGAAAACACTGGTCGATGCCGGCATCGAAGTCTGCTTCACCAACCCCGGCACGAGCGAAATGCACTTTGTGGCCGCGCTCGACAGCGAGCCGAAGATGCGTGCCGTGCTGGCCCTGTTCGAGGGTGTGGCCACGGGCGCGGCGGATGGTTATGCCCGCATGGCCGGCAAACCCGCCGCCACGCTCTTGCACCTGGGCTGCGGCCTGGGCAACGGCCTGGCCAACCTGCACAACGCGCGCAAGGGCAAGGTGCCGGTGGTCAACATCGTGGGCGACCATGCCACCTACCACGTGCCGCTGGACGCGCAACTGCAGTCCGACATCGAAACCGTGGCGCGCAACGTCTCGCCCGGCTTCGTGCGCACCTCGCAAAGCACGGCGACGCTGTGCGCCGATGCGGTGGACGCGATCCGCGCCGCGCGCGGCCTGCCCGGCCAGGTGGCGACGCTGATCCTGCCCGCCGACGTGAGCTGGGGCGACGGCGGCACGCCCTGCCCGCCGCCGCTGCCGCCCGCACCGCCGCCAGTGGACGACGCCACCGTTGCCGCCATCGCGGGCGCCATCCGCGGCGGCGGCAAGACCGCGCTGCTGCTGGGCGGCCAGGCGCTGCGTGAACCGGCACTGCTGGCCGCCGCGCGCATCGCTGCCCAATGCGGCGTGAAGCTGTTCTGCGAGGTGTTCCCGACCCGGTTGGAACGCGGCGCCGGGCTGCCGGCGGTGGAACGCATCGCCTACCTGGCCGAACTGGCCACGCTGCAGCTCACCGGCATCGAGCATCTGGTGCTGGTCGATGCCAAGCCGCCGGTGTCGTTCTTCGCCTATCCCGGCAAGGCCAGCGAGCTGGTGCCGGAGGGTTGCGCCGTGCATACGCTGGCGACGCCGGCACAGGATGCCGCCGCAAGTCTCGACAAGCTCGCCGCCGCGCTGGACGCCGCGCAGGCCGCGCCCGCGCTGCAGCCCGCGGCGCGTCCCTCGCGCCCGCGCGGCCGCCTGACTGCCGCCAAGGTCTGCAAGGCCGTCGGCCACCTGCTGCCGGAGCGCGCCATCGTCATCGACGAGGCGATCACCTCCGGCCTGCTGCTCGGCACGATGACCGCCGGCAGCCCGCGCCACGACCTGCTCACCCTCACCGGCGGCGCCATCGGCCAGGCCCTGCCGAATGCGGTGGGCGCGGCCATCGCCTGCCCGGACCGCCCGGTCCTCGCGCTGGTCGGCGACGGCAGCGCGATGTACACGCTGCAGGCGCTGTGGACGATGGCGCGTGAACGCCTCGACGTCACCACGATCCTCTTCAACAACGCCAGCTATTCGGTGCTCAACGTTGAACTGGAGCGCGTGGGTGCCGACGCCGCGCCGGGCCCCAAGGCCCGCTCGCAGCTCGACCTGCACGGCCCGGTGCTGGACTTCTGCCGGCTGGCGCAGGGCATGGGCGGGCACGCCGCCCGCGCGGACACGGCGGAGAGCTTCTGCAAGGCGCTGGAGTACGCGCTGGCGCACCCCGGCCCGCACCTCATCGAGGCGGCGGTGCCGGAGTCGCTGGGCGGCGCCAAGCGCCGCGTGCTGCCGTGGCTGCTGCGCTCGCTGCCGAACCTGCCGCTGCCCGTAGCCAGGGCGCTCAAGCGCAAGATCGCGCCCTGACGCGACCGGCACCGTCACGCGCGGCCGCCGGGCCGCGCGCCGGGGTTACAGCGTGGCCGCCGCCGCGACGATGTCCTCGTCCTTCGGGATCACCAGGAAGGCCGCGCCGGCCAGCGGCGTGTAGGTGTCCGCACCGACCACGCGCCTGATCGGCTTGCCGCCGAAGCCCGCTTCGGTGATCGCGGTGATCACGCCCTCGCCGATGCCGGCGCTGAAGCGGCCTTCATCGACGACGATGATGCGGTCGCACTCGCCCGCATGCTTCGCGATGGCCGCATGGTTCAGCGGCACCAACCAACGCAGGTCGACCACGCGCACCTTCCAGCCGTGTTTCTTCTCGATCTCGCGCGCCGCGCGCAGGCTCATCGGCATGCCGTTGCCGAAACTGAAGATCACGCAGTCGGTGGCGTCCGCGTTGTAGACGCGCTCCTCGCCCAGTACCAGCGCCTGGTCGGGGGCCGGGTACTCGGTCAGCCACTGGCCGTCGCCCGCTTCGTACAGGTCCTTGGTCATGTACAGCGCGATGGGTTCGAGGAAGGCGGTGACGCGGCCGTCCACCTTCGCCAGCGCCGCCAGCGTGCGCAGCATCATCGCGGCGTCGTCGCCACGCGAGGGGCAGCCGACCACCAGGCCCGGGATGTCGCGCAGCGCGGTCACCGAGTTGTCGTTGTGGAAATGCCCGCCGAAACCGCGCTGGTAGCCCAGGCCGGCGATGCGCACCACCATCGGGTTGCGGAACTGGTCGTCGCTGAAGAACTGCAGCGAGCAGGCCTCGCCGCGCAGCTGGTCGATGGCGTTGTGCAGGTAGGCCAGGTACTGGATCTCGGGGATCGGCAGCATGCCCATGTTGGCAAAGCCCTGCGCCATGCCCAGGATCATGGTTTCGTCCAGCAGCGTGTTGAACACGCGGCGGTTGCCGAACGCCTTGTGCAGGCCCTTGGTGACCGTGTAGACGCCGCCCTTCTGGGCCACGTCCTCGCCGAACAGCAGCGTCTCCGGGTACTTGGCGAACAGGTCGTGCAGGGCCTGGTTGATCTGGATGGCCAGGTGCTTCGGTACCTGCTTCTCGGGCAGCTTGTCCTCGCCGCCGAATGCCTTGATGCGCGCCTCATGCGACGGCGCGCGGGTGGCCTCGGCCTGCACCTTGTCCGGGGTGTAAGGCGCCAGCGGGCGCATCACGTGCTCCAGCGTCTCGATGCGCGGGCGGCTGTCGGCATCCTCGGCGGCGGCGAAGCACTTGCGACGGGTGTCCTCGTACAGCGCGAGGATCTCGTCCTTCGTCATCGCACCGGACTCCAGCGCGATCGCGGCCGAGCGCAGCAGCGGATCGCCTGCCTCCACCGCGCACAACTCCTCGATGTTGCGCCATTCGATCTCGAAGTCGGTGCCGGCGTGGCCCATGATGCGCTGGGTGCGCAGGTGCAGGAAGGTCGGCCGGCGGGTGCGGCGGCAATGCTCGACGGCGCGCAGCACGTCGCCATAGCCGGCGGCCAGATCCAGGCCGTCGGCGAAGAAGTAATCGAGGTCGGGGCGGTTGCGGAAGCTCTCGCCGATCCAGCCCGTCGGCGTTTTTACCGAGATGCCGATGCCGTTGTCCTCGCACACGTACAGCACCGGCGCCGGCAGCTTCTGGTAGGCCGTCCAGCTGGCCGCGTTGAACGCGGTCTGCGCGGTGGCGTGGTTGGCGGAAGCGTCGCCGAACGAGCAGATGGCGATGGAATCGTCCGGGATCGGCAGGCCCACGCCGAGGCGCTTGCCGGCTTCGATCGCCACCGCGGTGCCCAGCGCCTTCGGCAGGTGGGACGCAATCGTCGAGGTCTGCGGCAGCACCCACAACGGCTTGCTGCCCCAGACCTTGTGGCGGCCGCCGCTGGCCGGGTCTTCCGCGCTGGCGGCGAAGCTCAGCGCCGAATCCATGATCGGATCCATGCCCGGCAGCTTGCGGAAGCGCTCGGCCATGAAGCCGCCGCTGCGGTAATGCAGGAACGCCGGGTCGGTATGGCGCGCGGCGCGCGCGACCATCGCGTTGCCCTCGTGGCCGGAGGAGCCGATGGTGTAGAAGACCTTGTTCTGCACCCGCAGCACGCGCGCCATCAGGTCCAGGTGGCGCGAAATCAGCTGCGACTCGAACAGCTCCCGGAACCCGCGGGCGTCCAGCGCGCTGCCATCGAGGATCGCCTCGTCCGGCGCCGGCTTGGGCTGGGCGTGCCCGTTCCAGCCGCGCACGAACTCCTGAAAGTTGACGTCGCAGATCTCGGCGCGGTTGAGGCCCTTCATGCGGGCCGGGATGGGATTGGGAACGGTATTGAACATGCGGGTCTCCCCTCCCCGCCGCGCGGGAAGGACGATGGAAATGAAGGTCAGGTGGACTGGTCGATCAGCGCCTGCGCCGCGGCGTCCGGCGCCGGCATCGGTACGAAGCCGGGCGTGGCCTCGACGCGGGCCAGCCAGTCGCGCACGGCTGGGTACGCGTCCAGCACGATGCCGCCGTGCGGGGCCACGCAGGTATACGCATACAGGGCGATGTCGGCGATGCCGTAATCGCTGCCGGTGAACCACGGATGCGACGCGAGGTGCTGCTCCATCACCGCCAGCGCGGCGTGGCCGCGTTCGCGCAGCGTGGGCAGGCCGGCACGGCGCGGCGAATCCGGCGGCGTCCAGCCACAGATGAAGCGCGCCACCGCGATGCAAGGCTCGTGGCTGTACTGCTCGAAGAACATCCACGACAGCGCCTGCGCCTTCTGCCACGGATCGGCCGGCAGGAACGGCGTCCCGTCGGCCAGCCAGCACAGGATCGCGTTCGACTCGACCAGGACGCTGCCGTCCTCGCGCTCGAGCATCGGCACCTTGCCGTTCGGATTCTTCGCCAGGTAGTCCGGCGTCCGCGTTTCGCCGATCGCGCTGTTCGTTTCGATCCAGCGGTAGTCGTGGCCAAGCTGCTCCAGCAGCAGCTTCACCTTGTGGCAATTGCCCGAGGGCGAGAAGCCGTGCACGGCGATCATGCGAAACGCTTCCGGTTTTCCGCCCAGTGCGCGCGGCTCTGGCCCCAGACCTCGGACGGCGCATCCTCGTATGGCGCCGGCAGCCTCACCGGGCCGAGGTTGCGCGAACCCAGGCGCTGCGCCAGCGCCTGCGACGCGGCGTTGGCCGGATCGATGCAGTGGATGACATCGTCCCAGCCGAGGTTGGCGAAGGCCCAGTCGAGCGCGGCGACGGCCGCTTCGGTCGCATAGCCACGGCCCCAGGCGTCCGGATGGAAGGTCCAGCCGATCTCGTTGCCCGGCCAGCCATCCGGCTTCCACGGCCCGGCCTGGCCCAGCCAGCGGCCGCTGGCCTTGTCGATCACCGAGAACATGCCGAATCCCTGCACCACCCAGGCACCCGGCATCTGCAGGAAGCGCCGCCACGCCGCGGCGCGCGGCTGGTGCCCGCCGATGTAGCGCGCGGCCTCCTCGTTGCCCAGCACCTCGGCAAAGCGCTCGAAGTCGCCCGCCTGCGGCACGCGCAGGCGCAGGCGAGCGGTTTCGAGGGTGGGACCGAACTCCATCGCCGGCCTCCGCGGAATCAGAACGCGTTGATGCCGGTCAGCTCGCGGCCGATCACCAGCTGGTGCACGGTTTCGGTGCCTTCATAGGTGATCACGGACTCGAGGTTCAGCGCATGGCGGATCGCCGCGTGCTCGGTGGTGATGCCGGCGCCGCCCAGCAGGTCGCGGCATTCGCGCGCGATGTCGATGGCCATGCGGCAGTTGTTCCACTTGGCCAGCGAAACCTGCGCAGGCTGCATGGTGCCTGCATCCTTCAACCTGCCCAGCTGCAGCGACAGCAGCTGCGCCAGGGTGATGCGACGGGCCATCTCGGCCATCTTGATCTGCGCGCTCTGGGTGGCGGCCACCGGGCGGCCGAACAGGATGCGTTCCTTGGTGTAGTGGATCACCTCGTCCAGGCAGGCGATGGCGGCACCGATCGGGCCCCAGGTGATGCCGTAGCGGGCCTGGGTCAGGCAGCCCAGCGGACCCTTCAGCCCCTTCACGTTGGGCAGGCGGCTGGAATCCGACACACGCACGTTGTCGAAGAACAGCGCGCTGGTGACCGAGGCACGCAGTGACATCTTGTGCTTGATCTCCTGCGCGGTGAACCCGGGCATGCCCTTTTCCAGCAGGAAGCCCTGGATGCCGTCGTCGGTCTGCGCCCAGACGATGGCGATGTCGGCCAGGTTGCCGTTGGTGATCCACATCTTGCTGCCATTGATCACCCAGTCGTCACCGTCGCGGCGGGCGTGGGTTTTCATGTTGGCCGGGTCGGAACCGCCGTGCGGCTCGGTCAGGCCGAAGCAGCCGATCACCTTGCCCGCGGCCATGTCCGGCAGCCAGCGCATGCGCTGCTCTTCGCTGCCGTAGGCGTAGATGGGATACATGCACAGCGAGCTCTGCACGCTGACGAAGCTGCGGATGCCGGAATCGCCGCGCTCCAGCTCCTGGCAGATCAGGCCGTAGCTGACGCCGTTGAGGCCTGCGCAGCCGTACTTCTCCGGCAGCGACGAACCCAGCAGGCCCATTTCGGCGATCTCCGGCACCAGTTCCTTCGGGAAGCGGCCCGCGTCGAAGGCCTCGCCGATGATCGGGCGCACGCGTTCGTCGGTGAAGCGCGCCACGGTGTCCTGCACCGCGCGTTCTTCCTCGCTCAGCAGGGAGCGGACGTCGTAGAGATCGTACGGATGCAGGGCCATGTTTTGACGGTCGAATTGGACGAACCGCCATTGTAATCGCGCATGCCGCGCAATCGGTACGTACGATTCGCCAATCCCGCCCAGGCGTAACGACGGGCTTTCCGCAAAAGCCGTGCGTTTCGCCGGCATCGCCATTTTGCCGGCAGCCAAACGCAGGCGGGGCCGGATCGCTCCGGCCCCGCCATGGCAACTGCATGGTTGAACTACGTGGGATCAGCGCAGCGTCGTGCCTTCAGCCGAGGCCGTCTGGGTCACTACCCGGCCATCGATCACCGGAAGCTGCGTGCCCGGATCCTGGTCCATGCGCACGGTGCGCTGCTGGCCATTCCAGCGGTAGGTCACGTCATATCCCACCGTCCGCTCGGCATCCCCCAGGGCGATCCGCTCGCCGGGCTTGCTGTCGGTGCGCATGCTGCCGGTGGTGCCGTCGGGGTTGCGATAGGTCACGTTCCACGCCACGGTGCGGGCGCTGGTGGAGGTGCTGTTGACGGTGCGGCAGCGCCGATCGGTGCGATTGACCACCTGGCCGCCGACGTGGCGCCGGTCGACCTCGCGGCCCGCGTAGCCACCAGCCACCGCGCCAGCCACGGTGGCCAGCTTGCGGCCATTGCCGCCGCCGACCTGATTGCCGACCAGGCCACCGATGACCGCGCCGGCGACGGTGCCGCCGACGTTGCCGTCACGCTCCGGCAGGCGCTCCTGCACCGTCACGTTCTCGCAGACCTCTCGCGGCGTGCTGGTCGTATTGGATTCCCGGATCGGCTCGCTGCCGATGACGGTGGCGTACAGCGGCTCGCGCTCGGTCACCGGCTTGACGCCAACGACCTCGGCGAAATCGACCTGCGCCCGCGTGGCAGCGCCACCGGCCAGCGACGGCGCGGTAATCCCCTCGTTGCTGCGGCTGTTCATGTAGCCCGCGGTGGCCACACCGCCAACCAGCAGCGCGGCAAGCGCAACGGCAAGAGTGTTGTTCTTCGGCATGGTGGTTCTCCCGCTGAGAGTTGAGTGGTCCCTGTTCCGCGACCGATTGCACCACGGACAATCTGAATCGATCCCGAGCAGGCCGGCATGGCACCGGGCTGCGTTCAGCTTCACACACGCGATGTTTGCACCGCGTGCATGCTAGTTTCCGGACATGGCCAATCCCCTTGTATCGCCGCTGATGCGCTGGTTCGGCAGGCTGAGCTTCCCGCGCCTGTTCCTGCTGGCTGCCGCGCTGTTCCTGCTCGACCTGGTGGTCCCCGACTTCATTCCGTTCGCGGACGAGATCCTGCTGGGCCTGGGCACCTTGCTGCTGTCGCGCTGGAAGAAAAAGCCGGGCACGCTCCCGCCCCCCATCGAAGGGCGCGCAAGCCGGCGCTGATGGCCTGATGCGCCTGGTCGACAGCCACAGTCATTTCGATGCCGCGGAGTTCGACGCCGACCGCGCCGATGCGCATGCGCGCGCGCTGGCGGCGGGCGTGCACGTGCAGATCGTGCCCGCCGTGGACGCTGCAGGCTGGCCCAAGCTGAAAGCCGTATGCGCGCAGTTTCCCGGCCTGCACCCTGCCTACGGCCTGCACCCGATGTATCTGGCCGAGCATCGCCCGGAGCATCTGAACCAGCTGCGCGACTGGATCGAGCGCGAAAGGCCGCTGGCGGTCGGCGAATGCGGACTGGACTATTTCGTCGAAGGGCTGGACCCCGGGCGCCAGCAGCACTACTTCGACGGGCAGCTCGCGCTGGCTGCCGAATTCGACCTGCCGGTGATCGTGCACGCGCGCCGGGCGGTGGACGCGGTGATCGCTGCCGTCCGCCGCTTCCCCGGGGTGCGCGGAGTAGTGCACAGTTTTTCCGGCAGCGCCGAACAGGCCGCGCAGCTGCACAGGCTCGGCTTCCTGCTCGGGATCGGCGGCCCGGTCACCTACGCGCGGGCAAACCGCCTGCGCGGCATCGTTGCGGCCATGCCGCTGGAACAACTGCTGCTGGAAACCGACAGCCCCGACCAGCCCGGCGCGGCGCATCGCGGCCAGCGCAACGAGCCGGCGCACCTGCCGGAAGTCCTCGACATCATCGCCACCCTGCGCAAAGCAACGCGGGATGAGATCGCCTGTGCAACCAGCGCCAACGCGCGACGGCTGTTTGCTGTGTAGGAAGCGATCGAGTGCAGGCCCTGCAAGGCCGTCCAGAACCGGACGCGAATCCCGGACGATCGCGCAACCTGCCGACCCGCAGCCCGCTGCCGGGCCGCAACCACACTCAACCGTGCTTCGGTGGCTTCAGCAGCATCTCCATCGCCTTGCCCACCGCCGCGAACGCGAATGCACCGGTCACATGGGTGGCAGCACCCAGCCCCGCCCCGCAGTCCAGTTTCAGCGCCTCGTCCCTGCCCAGCTGCGGGCGGAGGCCGCAGACGCTGCCGTCGGCCTGCGGATAGCGCACATTCTCCAGCGAATACACCGCCGGCACGCCGAAGTAGCGATCGTGGTTCTTGGGGAAATTGAACTCGCCGCGCAGCTTCTTGCGGATCAGCGAGAGCATCGCATCATGCTCGGTGCGCGACAGATCGCGTACCCGGATCTGGGTCACGTCACTGCGTCCACCGGCAGCACCCACGGTGATGATCGGCTGCTTGCGACGCCGGCAGTACGCGATCGCCTCGACCTTGGTGCGGAAGCTGTCGCAGGCATCCAGCACCAGGTCCACCGGCGTTCCGAGCAGCGCATCCATGTTCGAGGGCGTGAGGAACTGCGGCTTCAGGTCCAGCGCGATACCCGGATTGATCGCGCGACACCGCTCGGCCATCGCCTCGATCTTGGCGCGGCCGTACTGCCCTTCCAGCGCGGGCAGCTGGCGGTTGGTGTTGGACACGCACAGGTCGTCGGCGTCGATCAGGGTGAGCCTGCCCACGCCGCTGCGCGCCAGCGCCTCCACCGCCCAAGAGCCCACCCCGCCGATGCCGACCACGACCACATGGCTGTCCGACAGGCGCGCCAGCGCGCCGCTGCCGTACAGGCGGTCGATACCGCCGAAGCGGTCCTTCAATGCGTTTCCCATCCTGCAAGTTTAAGCGGGCAGCCCGGGATCCATGCTTTCCAGCAGCGGCGACCGCGCAACGACCTCCGCTGGCGATGCGCGATGCGCGATGCAGCGTGCACGGGGTGATGGTAAATCCAGTGAAATCCGCGATTTGCCGGAAAAAATTCCGGCAACCGGAACGGGCAGCCCGGGAGTTGCAACGCGTGCTGCGCTGCGCCATGCTGGCTGCAGTGCCGTCCCGAGTCCGTGCTCAATGTCCGCGATCCGCGTCATCAAGAAGTATCCGAACCGCCGCCTCTACGACACCGAGATCTCCAGCTACATCACCATCGAGGACGTGCGCCAGCTGATCGTGGACGGCGAATCCTTCGAGGTGCGCGACGCCAAGACCGGCGAGGATCTGACCCGGCAGGTGTTGCTGCAGATCATCACCGAACACGAACAGGACGGGCAGCCGATGCTGTCCACCCAACTGCTCAGCCAGCTGATCCGCTTCTACGGCGACTCGCTGCAGGGCTTCATGGGCAACTACCTGGAACGCTCGATGCAGATGTTCCTGGACCAGCAGCAGCAGTTCCGCTCGCAGATGGGCGGGATGTTGGGTCAGACGCCTTGGGCGATGCTGAACCAGCTGACCGAGCGCAACATGGCGCTGTGGAAGGACTTCCAGCAGAACCTGGGCAACGGACTGGGCAGCGCCACCGCCGCGCCGGCCGCCCAGGACAAGGACAAGGACAAGGACAAGGCCGGAGCCGCGCGAAAGCCGCGCTGAGCCCGGCCCTGCGGCTCAATCCCCGTACATCAGCCAGCGGCGGGCCGCGTCCTCGTCGGAGAACGTACGGATGATGATGCCCCGCTCCAGGCACAGGATCTCACCGTGCTCGCTGCCCTGGATATCGTCCAGCAGCTCGACGAAGGCGATCCGCACCGTCCTGAAGCCGGCATCGACCATCGAATCGATGACCTGCACCACGTCGACGAGGTCGACGGTCGAATCCAGCTCCTCCAGCACCAGCAGGCGGCTGGCCCCGACCGCGCGGCATTCCTCGCCCAGCATCCGCCACATCGCCATCGACACCTGCAGCGAATCGGTGCCGTCGTACACGTGCGCGCGCAGGTAACCCGGCTGGCCGTCGTAGCGGATCCTGAAGCCCGGCCCGTCGACGACGCGGGACATGCTCACGTAAGCACCGCCAGCGGGATCTTGCCGATCCTCGCCTGCCATTCGCGAGGGCCGGTCTGGTGCACCGAGGTGCCGGTGCTGTCCACAGCCACCGTCACCGGCATGTCCTTGACCTCGAACTCGTAGATCGCCTCCATGCCGAGGTCGGCGAAGCCGACGACCTTGGCCGCCTTGATCGCCTTCGACACCAGGTAGGCCGAACCGCCGACCGCCATCAGGTACACCGACTGGTGCCTGCGGATCGCCTCCAGCGCCGCCGGGCCGCGCTCGGCCTTGCCGATCATGCCCAGCAGGCCGGTGGCGGAAAGGACCTGCTCGGTGAACTTGTCCATGCGGGTGGCGGTGGTCGGGCCGGCCGGACCGACGACTTCGTCGCGCACCGGGTCCACCGGTCCCACGTAGTAGATGAAGCGTCCGCGCAGATCCACCGGGAGTTCTTCGCCCCGGTTGAGCATGTCGACCATGCGCTTGTGCGCGGCGTCGCGGCCGGTGAGCATCCTGCCGTTGAGCAGCAGCACCTCGCCCGGCTTGAAGGTTTGCACTTCCTCGCGGGTGATCGTGTCCAGGTTCACCCGGCGCGCGTTCTGCGGGCTGTAGGTGAGCTTGGGCCAGTCTTCCAGCGAGGGCGGGTCCAGCATCACCGGTCCGCTGCCGTCGAGGGTGAAATGCGCGTGGCGGGTGGCCGCGCAGTTCGGGATCAGCGCCACCGGCAAGTTGGCGGCATGGGTCGGGAAGTCCTTGATCTTGACATCCAGCACCGTGGTCAGCCCGCCCAGGCCCTGCGCGCCGATGCCCAGCGCATTGACCTTCTCGAACAGCTCGATGCGCAGCTCTTCGACGCGATTGGACGGTCCGCGCGCGATCAGCTCCTGGATGTCGATCTCCTCCATCAGCGATTCCTTCGCCAGCAGCATCGCCTTCTCGGCGGTGCCGCCGATGCCGATGCCGAGCATGCCCGGCGGGCACCAGCCGGCGCCCATGGTCGGCACGGTCTTGAGCACCCAGTCGACGATGGAATCGGACGGGTTGAGCATCGCGAACTTGCTCTTGGCTTCGCTGCCGCCGCCCTTGGCCGCCACGATCACGTCTAGCTTGTCGCCGGCGACGATCTTGACGTTGATGACGCAGGGCGTGTTGTCCTTGGTGTTGATGCGCTTGCCGGCCGGATCGGCCAGCACACTGGCGCGCAGCTTGTTGTCGGGATCGAGGTAGGCGCGGCGCACGCCCTCGTTGACCGCATCCTCGAGCGAACCGGTGAAGCCCTCCCAGCGCACGTCCATGCCCACTTCCAGGAACACGGTGACGATGCCGGTGTCCTGGCAGATCGGGCGGTGGCCTTCGGCGCACATGCGCGAATTGATCAGGATCTGCGCCATCGCGTCCTTGGCCGCGGGCGACTCCTCGCGTTCCCAGGCGGCGGCGAGGCTCTTGATGTAATCGACCGGGTGGTAATAGCTGATGTACTGCAGCGCGTCGGCGACGGACTGGATCAGGTCGTCCTGCTTGATGGTGGTCACGATGGCGTCAATGCGAGGGGGAGGCTTGGGGGTATTTTAAGGCCAGCCGCTCCCGCCGTCTGAACCGTCCGCATGCCCCCCACCCCACCCCCACAGCCCCGGCTCGACCTGCGCCAGCGTTTCGACGCGATGCGCAACCTGCGGCCGTTCCTGCGCGAGATCTGGAACACCAGCCGGCCGCTGACGCTGGCAGCCATCGGCCTGCGCCTGCTGCGGGCGCTGCTGCCGATCGCCACGTTGTACATCGGCAAGCTGATCATCGACGAGGCGGTGCGCCTGATCGGGCTGGGCCTGCCGCATGAACTGGCGTCGGCGTGGCGCTCCGGCCAACTCGACCACATGGTGCTGCTGCTGGCGCTGGAACTGGCGCTGGCGATCGGCTCCGACCTGCTGGGCCGCCTGGCCGGCTATGTCGACGCGGTACTGTCCGAGCTGTTCACCAACGCCACCAGCATCCGCCTCATGGAACACGCGGCGCTGCTGGATCTGGAGGACTTCGAGGACGCCGACCTGCAGGACCGGCTGGACCGCGCGCGACGGCAGACGGTGGGGCGGATGAACCTGCTCAGCCAGCTGTTCGGCCAGGCGCAGGACGCGATCACCGTGCTGACCTTCGCCGCCGGCCTGCTGGCCTACGCGCCCTGGCTGATGGTCCTGCTGGCGGTGGCGCTGGTCCCGGCCTTCATCGGCGAATCCCACTTCAACGCGCTGAACTACTCGCTCAACTTCCAGTGGACGCCGGAGCGTCGCCAGCTGGAATACCTGCGCCAGATGGGCGCCAGCGTGGAAACCGCCAAAGAGGTCAAGATCTTCGACCTCAACCGCTTCTTCATCGAACGCTTCCGCACGCTGTCGCAAAAGTTCTTCGAAGCAAACCGGCGGCTGGCCGGCCGGCGTGCGCTGTGGGGCACGCTGCTGGCCACGCTGGGCACTCTGGGCTACTACGTCGCCTACGGCTACATCGCCTGGCGGACCGTGCGCGGCGACTTCTCCATCGGCGACCTGACCTTCCTCGCCGGCAGCTTCCGCCGCCTGCGCCAGCTGCTGGAAAGCCTGCTGAGCGGCTTCTCGCAGGTGGCCGGACAGGCGCTGTACCTGGACGACCTGTATTCCTTCTTCGAAATCGAGCCGGAGATCGCCAGTAAGCCCGATGCCATCGCGGTGCCCGACCCGATCCGCACCGGCTTCGTGTTCGAGAACGTCGGCTTCCGCTACGAGGGCAGCGAGCGCTGGGCGTTGCGCGGCCTGAGCTTCGAGCTGCATGCCGGCGAAGTACTGGCGCTGGTGGGCGAGAACGGCGCCGGCAAGACCACCCTGGTGAAGCTGCTGGCGCGCCTGTACGACCCCGACGAAGGCCGCATCCTGCTCGACGGACGCGACCTGCGCGATTACGACCTGGACGACCTGCGCGCCAATACCGGGGTGATCTTCCAGGACTTCGTGCGCTACCACCTGACCGCGGCGGAGAACATCGGCGTGGGCCAGATCGACGCGATGGACGACCGCGAACGCATCGAGCGGGCCGCACGCAAGGGGCTGGCTGACGAGGTGGTGGCAGCGCTGCCGAATGGCTACGACCAGATCATCGGCCGCCGCTTCAAGCAGGGCGTGGACCTGTCCGGCGGCCAGTGGCAGAAGATCGCGATCGCCCGCGCCTACATGCGCGATGCGCAGGTGATGATCCTCGACGAACCCACCGCGGCACTGGACGCGCGCAGCGAGTTCGAGGTGTTCGAACGCTTCAAGGAGCTGTCCGAAGGCAAGACCGCCGTGCTGATCAGCCACCGCTTCAGCAGCGTGCGCATGGCCGACCGCATCCTGGTACTGGCCGATGGCCGGGTGGAAGCCAGCGGTACCCACGCACAGCTGATGGCCCAGGGTGGACGCTATGCGGAGCTGTTCGAGCTGCAGGCCGCCGGCTACCGTTGAGCCAGCTTCCCTTCCCTCCCCTCCCCTCCCCGCGCCACGCCACGCCACGCCACGCCACGCCACGCCACGCCAGAGAAGGAAACCGCCATGCAACGTATTCCCCGACTTCTTCTCTGCATCGCGCTGCCACTGATGCTGAATGCCTGCGCCCAGCCTACCCCCGTCGCCGGCACCGCCCCGCCGCAGACCGAAGCCTCCAGGACCGGCGAACTGCGCATTGAAACCGTGGCCAGCGGGCTGGAGCATCCATGGGCGGTAGCGCTGCTGCCGGACGGCGGCTTCCTGGTCACCGAACGGCCGGGGCGGCTGCGGCGGATCTACGCCGACGGCGCGGTGTCCGCGCCCCTCGCCGGGGTGCCGGCCGTATTCGCCGAAGGCCAGGGCGGCTTGCTGGATGTCGTGCTCGATCCCGGCTTCGCCGGCAACCGGCGCATCTGGCTGAGCTACGCGGAGCCCGGACCGGACGACACCGCCGGCACCGCCGTAGCCACTGCCTCCCTAGGTGATGCCGCGCTATCCGACCTGCGCGTGATCTATCGGCAGACCCCCAAGCTCAAGGGGCCGAACCACTTCGGCTCGCGGATCGCCTTCGACGGCCGTGGCCACGTTTTCATCAGCCAGGGCGAGCGCAACCAGAAGGAACTGGCGCAGGATCTCGAAGTACTGCAGGGCAAACTCGTGCGTCTCAAGCTGGACGGCGGCATTCCGGCCGACAACCCGTTCGCCGACGGCGTCGGCGTCCGCCGCACGATCTGGAGCTATGGCCACCGCAACATGCAGGGCATGGCGGTGGACCCGCGCAGCGGCCGGCTGTGGCAGAGCGAGCACGGGCCACGCGGTGGCGACGAGATCAACCTGCCCGAGGCGGGGAAAAACTATGGCTGGCCGGTGATCAGCGACGGCATGGACTACCTGACCAACCGGCCTTATGCGGAGACCCGCGGTCGCGAGGCGCCCGGCATGGAGCGCCCCTATCACGTATGGGCGAAATCGCCGGCGCTGTCGGGGATGGCCTTCCTGGTCGGCCACCCGCAAAGCGCGTGGAACGACAGCCTGCTGCTCGGCGCGCTGGCCGGCCAGAGCCTGATCCGGCTGAGCCTGCAGGGCGACCGCATCGTCGCCGAGGAGCGCCTGCTCACCGAGTTGCACAGCCGCATCCGCGACGTGCGCGTCGACAGCGCTGGCATTGTCTACGTGGTCACTGACGAGTCGGATGGCAAGTTGCTGCGCCTGACGCCCCCCGCCATTGCCGAGGCTCTATGAGCGGCGACGCACCGTCGCGACGCTGGCCGGAGGCTGTCCTGGAACACCTCAAGGACGCCGTGATCGATGCCGACGACCAGCTCGACGCGCTGTGGCGCCGCGTGGATTCCCGCCTGGGGCGCGGCAGGCCCCGCCACCTGGCCGCTTACCGTGGCTTCGCCGACGAACGCGGGGTGGAGCTGACCGGGCGGGTGCTGGCGGAAAAGCCCCAGGGCGGGCCGCTGGACGACGCCGGCTGGTGGGACAACCTGCTCGACACGTATCGACGCTTCGAGAGCGACGAGGTGCCTGACGTCCCGGTGCGCCTGCACTACCGCGGCAACAGCGTGGAGGTGCGCAGCGACCACGAGGGCTACTGGCACTCCACCTTCGACAGCCCGGGCGCGATGAGCAACCTGCTGTGGGACAACGCCAGCGCCAGCCTCGCCGACGGCAGCCTGCTGACCCCGCAGCCGGTGCTGCAGGTGGGCCCGCGGGCGCGCTTCGGGGTGATCTCGGACATCGACGACACCATCCTGCACAGCGGCATCACCGACTGGAAGACCGCGGCGCAACTGACGTTCCTCCACAACGCGCGCACCCGCAAGCCGCTGCCCGGCGTCGCGGCCCTGTACCACGCGCTGCAGGGCACCCACAACCCGATCTTCTACGTCTCCAGCTCGCCGTGGAACCTGTACGACCTGCTCGAAGACTTCATGGAGCTCAACGCGATTCCGTTCGGACCGATCCACCTGCGCGACCTCGGCACCGACACCGGCAAGTTCATCAAGAGCGCGGGCCATGGCCACAAGCTGGAGCGCGCCCTCTACCTGATCGAGCGATTCCCCAGGCTGCGCTGGGTGCTGCTCGGCGACTCCGGCCAGGCGGACGCCGAGCTGTACGCCGAGGCCGCGCGCATGCACCCCGACCGGGTCGCCGCGATCTACATCCGCGACGTCGACCCCGATGCCGACTCCACCCGCGATCTGGGCGTGGACGGCTACATCCATCGCATCGAAGATACCGGCGTACCGATGCTTCGCGCCGCCGACAGCCTGGCGATGGCCCAGCACGCGGCGTCGCTCGGACTGCTGGATCAGGCGACCCTGCCCGCGATTGCCACCGAAACGGGCCGTGACCTGGCGCGGCCCAGCCTGGGGCAGGCTGCAACGCAGGAAGCGCTGACGGGGGAAACGCCCGCAGCCGGCGCGAGCTAGAGCAAGCGCGGTTGCGACCCGGGGTAGCGGACGACATCCTCGATCATCACCGCATCCGGGTTGGCCTCATGCGGCGCCAGCTTGCCCGGACCCATCAGATGGAGCACGGTCCAGCCGCGGAGCAAGAAGTCGTCCGACACCAGCCGCCGGTGGCAGCGCCACCAGACGGCTTCCGCACACATGATGCAGGTGCGGCTGGCCGCCGCCTCGGCCATCAGCGCCTTGCGGGCGGCAATGTAATCCGCCGAGGCCATGTGATCGGCATAGGCGCGGAACGCCTCCACCCGCCAGGCCATGTTCGGTGAATCGGGATCGGCCTTGCGGCGCCCGCCAAGGTCCGGCAGCGGCCAATATCGGATGCCGGCCACGGCGAGCGCCGCCGGCAGCGCATCGCGCGAGAACTGGGGATTGCGGCGCGAGCCGGCAAAGCGGCGCACATCCACCAGCTGCTCGATGCCGGCTTCGGCCAGCATGCATTCGAATTCCGCCCACCGCCGGTTGGAATGGCCGATGGTCCAGAGCGTGCCCGCGGTTTCCATGCCCGCAGCATGGCGCGCGGCATGGCAAATCCGGGTCAATTTGTCCCTGATCAAACGCCATGCTGCGCCGCCACGTAAAATAGGCGGCTACTCCCCGCAGCCCACCCCACGCGCATGGCCTCCCCCTTCGGCACCGAAACGGTGCTCGATGTCCGTCACTGGACGGACGCCTACTTCAGTTTCACCACGACCCGTGACGACGGGCACGTGCTTCTGACCGAGCGCGAACGCACGCGGTTCGATGGTCAACGCATCCAGCACGTTTGC
>JAANMY010002427.1_pt1 | contig 17687 bp, 26 predicted proteins | sample 7279691 | NCBI WGS metagenome assembly JAANMY01 (sample SAMN14094543, study PRJNA606508) | bioreactor metagenome | isolation source: A lab-scale SPAN reactor treating ammonium-rich wastewater day 388 | place: Ireland: Galway | collected 2018-02-07
TATGCAACCAATATCTGTCCCCATTCTTGTTAATACTCGTTTCATCCACATGCAACACATCTGACTTGGCCAGTTCTGCCTTGCTTTTCACCTCGAAAGTTCCCAGGTATTCGTAGGCTTCCTGATTAAAGTTGTAAAGGGAACCTTAACTCACCGGTATCGCCATCTGCTCTTCAAAATACTCCTGGATTCTTTTATAGGGTATCAATTGATACTGTGACATATATACTGCATGCGCCTTCAAATCCGCCCCATACTGTGCCGCCTTTGTTACTCCTTCAGGAAAGGGCGCAACAAATCGGTTCCCGTTCGTGTCCTCAACTATCTCTGCACGATACTCTGTTACCTCCCTTGAAATCTTCATATCAAACACCTGACGCGCTTCATAACCCACCTCCTTATATTCCCCACGCGGCAACTTCCTCCGGTCTACTTTTATCACTTCCACTTTATCAGGGTTCTCAACCCTTTCCAGCGTCACCCCCTCACGACCCTTTTGTCCTCCCGCCTTCCTCTCACCTTTCGCCTTACTTTCTCTCCGTCGGTTCGGATCGCTTGAGGGCGGCTTACTGCTGTTGCGACTGTTACGATTTAAACGACCAACCAGCAGCGTTATCAGTAATACCAATACTCTACCATGGACCTCATGGCTGGCGAGAGCCCTTTCTCTTCAGAAAGAAGCTTCTCTACTTTTTGGAGCGTTACCTCTATGTCTCTATTGTCTATCGTCAATGAATCCACCTGTATAATGAGCCACTCATTTATCTCCTGCAGCTATTATATCACAGGCTTTTTCATCCATTTTTTTGACGCTATAAGGCACGACAAAGGCACGAATTTCTCTTGCTGACATCAGTCCATCCATAGCTTTGCTATCGCCTCACATAGACTGTGTTAACCGCCTTTACAGGCCTTATATACCACAATCTATTCCCAATGCCTCTTTATCCCAAATTCCCTGTCAAACAAATTTTGAAATATTTTCGCTGAATAGCTACCAATTTCAAAAATTAATCAACATCTCTCAATACCCGTGAAAACCTCTTGAATGTCAGATTTAAGTGTCAGAATCGGGCTTAAAATCAAGGGATTCTACAAAAACTTTTCAAAAAATATATTTTTTTGACTATACTTTTTGATTTATTTATGTTGTATTTCTCCAGACTGCCCCTTGACATTACTAATTTGTACATATACTATATAAGTATAAATTATACATCTTATGTGGAGGTAATAGATGGGCTTACTAAAAAAATTGAATTTTTTTGTAGAAGAGGATATTCGTAAAGAGCTCGACGAATTAGTGCCAGCGGGACAGAAAAGTAAGATAATTAATGAGGCATTACGGAAGGAACTACTCAGAATAAGGCGAAAAACGGTTACAGAAAAGCTTGCATTATTAAAATCTAAAGGTCCAAAGGTTTCACAAAAAGAAATAGTTAAGCTTTTGAAGCAGGACAGGAATCGTAAAACGTGAAAATACTTGTGCCAGATGCCTCTGTAATCCTAAAATGGGTGCTGGAAGATAAAGAAAGCAACCGCGATACCGCAACGATGCTTCTCAAGGGATGGGTAGAACAAGAGCACGAGTTTATCGTTCCATCTCTTTGGCTTTACGAGGTTGGCAACGTTTTGGGTATAAAAAGGCCAAAAGATGCTGAAAAGATACTGGAAATTCTGCTTGAATATAAATTTAAGGAAGTAAAAATTACAAAAGACGTTGCCAACATTGCATTTTCATTGATGAGAGAATGTAGAGGAGTTACCTTTTACGATACCATATACCATGCTGTAGCTATAAAGAATAAAGGAACTATGGTAACTGCAGACAAAACCTATTATGATACGGCAAAGGATAAAGGTTCACTACTATTGCTTTAAGCCAACTCAATTTTCGTGTGGGTAAATAACCCGATAAACATATGCTGACCCGTTTACGTTATTCGTATTTCTGTAGGAATCGCACAGAAAGATTCTTCACGCATACATTCGGTCGCAAAAACAAAAACGGCACGTATATGTTCTCTTGTTAGCGTTGGATAGTTTTCAATGACCTGTAGTTCTGTCCATCCCTCGGCAAAAAGTCCCAAAATAAATTCCACTGACAGTCGCGTTCCTCTAACAACAGGCTTTCCCAGCAAAACTTCTGGATTCGAATGTATGTACTTTCTCCAATCTATAGTTGTCATTATTTTATCTCCTTTCAAGAGCCATGGGTCAATATTTAATAACCAAATTTTCCTTTAATGATTCAACCTCTTTTTGAAAATTTACATCTCTTTTTATTTCAGTCTCTACCCTCTTTAACGCCTTACTTACAGTTGACCCATTTATTTTAAAGTATCTTTCAATTTCTATGTTCTTCTCATTAGATTTCTTAGTCGTTGTCTTAAATTTTTCACTGCCAGGAATTATACCAGATTCTACTTCTTCAAAGGAGTTATTTTCTTTCTTTATACCTGCCTCCACAAATTCTCTATATTCCTTTATCCCTATACCTTTTGTTTTGAAATGCAAGAAAGGGTTTCTCCGGTATTGCGAAAGGAGTTTCGTCTTTACATGTATCCATATATTCCTTAACCTGAATAAGTCGTAAAGAAAAGTCTTTTTGTTTCCTCATACAGAGCAACTAAGACACCATTTTAGAGTTTCTTTCTCGTTTTATCATTTCAAACCAGAAACCCAAAATTCGAAATACATCATTTAAAAGTAAATTCAAAATGAACAGTTAATGCCTTTCTGCCTTATGTAGATTAGTCCAATCTGTGATTCAAATAAAAAATATGGAATTTTGGAAATATACACTTTTTACAAATTAATTTAATAATTTATTTTTAACATATTCTAGCACTGGCATTTAAATAAAATTAAAAATAAAATTGGGATTTTTGCTTGATTTATATATACAACGTGATATAATATAATATCCTTAGAATAATAAAAATTATACTATGTATATTATTGTAGGCTTTTGAAAGGAGTCACAATGAAAATCACGAATTATGCTTACAAACGGATTCAACAAAGAGGCCTTGACACAACAGTGATCAAAATTATTGAAGAGACAGTCCCAATAAAATACATAAAAAAAAGCCAACAAGGCATTTTAGACCGAAGAACCACTCAGGCATATACTCAGATATTGAGAAAAATAGCCAATAAAATTGAAAAGTTTACAGGTACAAAGATAATACTAGATGGAAGCGGTTCTATGCTGCTTACTGCTTATAGATTGAAAAGAGATAAAAAAAAACACTACAAGCATTAATGTAGAAAGCTTTTTAAAATTTTAGCATGAAAGGAAAGATTTAATGGAATTTACTTATTATGGTGAATGCTACAGGTGTAAAGAAAGATCTTCAATTACTTCAGTTCCATTAGGAGGAATAAGAATTTGTCAGGAGTGTTTACTTAAAATAGGAGAATTATTTTTAGAGGTTGTTGGAAGTTCGAAAATAAGAAATGATTGGGAAAATTTAAGTATGGATGAGATTATTCCTAAAATTCTTAACATATGTTTTAATTCTGGTTTAGGAACATATTTAATGTTTAAAGAATTAAATGAACCTTGTGAAAGCAAACAAGAAATTCCAGATAAAATTCAGAGCAGACAGATTACTGAGTATTTCACAGATGTGTTATAAGAAGTATAGCCTTCTTTGTATTGGTAAATGAATGTTTTTTAGAAGGTAAAAAATTTGAATAAATATTTTATTTGTAAATTGAGGTTTTTATGGAAAAACAAAAAAGAACAACAAAATTAACACTTGATGTTATACCAAAAGTAGATTCACGTGATAGAGCAATGTTAATTAATAGTTTAACAGAATTAGATATATATAAATTAGCAGTAGGCAAAAATGCTGCACTGGGTTTTTCTACAGAGGAACTTAATGCAATTGAGGAGAAATACAAAGGGCAGAGAGGGCTATTTAATGAAGATATACAAAACGAAATAAATAAAAAGGGGTGGCTGTTAAAGCCAACCACTATCAAGCAATACATTCAAAGAGACCAACTACCCATGCCAAAAGAACGCAAAAAGGTTAAAGGGAAAGGAGCGGTTTCTTTATATCCACTTGACTTCATGCGACATCTAAATTTTGTTAGATTTATGCTCAATGCTGGTAGAGAAACTTTTATATCTTTGTTGGTACTAATTTCTACTGCCCAAGCATTGGGTAAAATAAGCGATCATAGTTTTATACGAAGTATGCACCATTGTGAAGAAATTTACGATAGTGATGATAACTCGTCTATTATAGATGATTATTGCGACGAAATCGAAGGCAATATAAGCTTTCTTGATAGCAGTGTTATGGCTGGTTTGAATTGCCTTATAGAAGATTTTAAGACTGCTATTAATATACTTGATGGTCAGTTTGAAAGGGTCCCTGCGTCTGAGCACAGGCTGAAAATACTCGAAAAGATAAAAGAAAAATTGCGGACCACAAAAAATATTGATGATGATTTTTTTAATACAATAAAATTGAGGTTAAATGAAGACATATCAGAGTTATATGAGATTAAAAAAGCGTTAGAAGATTCTTCAAGAAAACTAAAAGACTTAATAGCAGAAACAAAAAAGGCATTATGGACATAGATTTAGTAAATTTCAAATTGGAACAAATTATAGTTTTTGTAGGCATAATTTTAATTTAAGGAGAGAATAAAATGCAAATAGTGGATATAAATTTGCTTCAAAGAGGAATTAATTGGTGGCTTTCAAAAAACGCAAATTGGGATAAAGACTTCCTTAACTCTTTCTATTCCAGTTTATATCAAAGGAGACCTAAAGAATTGAATTTATCTTGGTGGAAGGAAACGGTTGACAAATTATGGGAATGGAAGGCAATACGTTCACAAAGACCACCAAATACCAAGAAAGAAATTTTTGAAAGAGGGTCAGAGAGGCTTTTAAGAATTAATGAGATTTATAAGCAAATACATATCAACAATAATCGAGAACCCACTATTAGAGACGTTTCATGGGAAGATATTAAAGAATTATTTCGATTAATGCGTGATATTAAGAATACTAAATCACCTGTATTTGCTAGTAAACTTGGGCATTTTCTCTTACCACGTGTCTTTTTAATAATAGACAATGAGGCGACAAATGTATTCAATTATGAGGATCTATGGAGAAAGTTAAAATTAGCTTGGCAAGAGTTTAATGAGAAAGAGAATGCCATCAAAATCCTTACTGATGTGATTAAAAAATATAATGCGATATCTTTGCATCCTGATTACCCTTTTGAAACAAAAATATTAGAATTGTGTATGATAGGTTATAAACATATAACTTTGTAATTAATCTGAAATAAATATGTAATGGAAAGTCCAATTTAAAAGTTAGGTAAGGTTAAAGGAGATTAGCTAATAAGTAACATTAACTCTTTGTGGCATAGTAAATCTGAATCAAGTTGAGTTGCGCTTTAGATAAGCATCATACATCAAGAGCAGTACGGTTGCCAGGCTCGACCCACTAGATCTCACGATGATTCACAATTTTATTCCGGAAGAATGGTACTCTTTCCTATACGATAAATACTTTCCATGGAAATATACAGTACCGAATCGGCTTGCTACGACTCGGAATAGTTTGGAGAAAAATAGTTTAGCTGATTTATATCAAATCAAGGAACGCCTGCTTTCTTTTGATAAGAATGATGTTAGAAAAGGGCTTAAGCTTGCAAAATCCATTAAAGGGCTTGGTATTGCAGGCGCTTCTGGCCTTCTGACACTCATGTACCCAGAATATTTTGGCACGGTCGATGAATTTCTGATATTGGCATTAGCAAATGTCAATGGATTATTTGAACAGCCACAATTAAAGGAATTAGCTAAAAGAATTAATGAAAGCAAGAAACCTCATGGTAAATCCTTTAGTATTAGCCCCCCAAATGGCATTATGCTTATTAATATCATGAGAAGAAAGTCTACTGAGAACAATGAATGGTTTCGAACATCTTTTTGGACACCACGAAAAATTGATAAGGTGTTGTGGGCGTATGGCCATCTATAGAACCGTAGCGAACATAAAACATCAAAAAAGTAGATAGTTGGAATTTTAGAAGGGAGTACCTTATGGGTGCAGAGGAAGTAGCCCTTTCCAGAGTAGAGGAACAAATCGAAGCACGTGGCTATAAAGTGATACGCCGTCCCCGCAACTACAAATATGGCGATTTGCTGGCATACAAGTCCGGCCGGGAAGTGCGAGTAGAGGTGAAGGGGCTGGCATCGAGGAATGGCATATGGCTGAAAAGAAGGCAAGTCGAGGTAGTAGATATAATGGTGATCTATATAGTTGATGAGAAAAATGTTTGGGTACTCTCTCCAAAGGACGCTCTATTTTTACTAAATGTCTATCAAACTGACTTTATTGCACGAAAAGGGTATCCACCTGCCGCAGAAGGTTTCAACAAAAGCCAATTTCCCCATCCGACTGGTTGGGTGCCGCTAGATAAGCTGCTTTGATAAAATGCTTCAGGGAAAAGGTATTGGGAAATTGGATTACTACATTAGGTGGGCTCTTGCCAGGAATACAAATGGATTAAAAGGTGCAAATCTTTTAAAATTGAAGACTGTAAAATACGGCAATTCCTTATATCTAAAGAGAGCAGGAAAGACAGGAAAATGCCTGAATTCCTGTCTTCCTTAACCATAAAAATGATTAAATAAAAGGAGAAAAACCATGAACACTATCTTTAAGAATTTAATACTCGCCTGCGGTATATGTTGTATTTTCTCAAGCGTAGTCTTTGGCGATTCCTCCATAAAACGACACTTCGACAGGGATAGTAACTACACTGGGTATTCTAAAAAGAGACCGGACGACTCAACTACAAAATATTACGACCGAAATAGCAACTATACGGGCCACTCCCACTCAGAGGATAGTAAAACGAAATACTACAATAGTAAGGAAAATTATACAGGATACTCCATCACCGACCCAAACAGATCTACCACAAAATATTATGACAGGAATAGTTCTTATACCGGATATTCAACCACCGATAAGTCAGGGAAGACCAGATTTTATGACAAGAAGGGGAACTACACAGGATATCATTCTGACAAATAGAAAGGAATACGGACACGGATTTGCGCAGCAGGATAAGCACGAATCTATTTTTTCTTATGCCAAACATCTCAAGTAGTTGATTCCACGTTCAGTGATGTGGTACTTTTGTTAGTGAATCTTGTGGCAAATATTCTGAATCTTTAGTTGTGATATACGAGAGGATATTTGTCAGGGTCTACCAATGATTCTATTTCAAGGTCTATATCGAGTTTCTCCCATCTCAGGTGGTTATCATGGAAAAGCTCTACTTCTAATATCTCACCTATCTTTGCTTCCTTAAACCACGGAAAATCTTCGAATGGTAAAAAATACTCAGTACCTTTGACATACAACCATATCCCATGATTTGATATGTTGGTTACTTCAACGTGAGAAGTGCTTTCTCCAACTTTCTTTGATTTCATGAATTCGTTCCTTTGTTATGTTAAGTAATTCACTGATTTCGTTCTGTTTCAATCCTTTATTTACTGATAATTTAATTATATAGGAATTTTCATTTTATTTAAGCGGGTTCGCGGTAGGGTGGATTAAGGCGTTGGTTTTTACGCCGAATCCACCAACAATATTTACAGAAAAGGTGGATTCGCTATCGCTTAATCCACCCTACTCATAACTTGATCTTGGGCTCCAACCATATTTTTGCCTCCCTATCAGAAGACCATACATGCACATGCATCCTTCGCTCTTCTCTTGGGAGAAATAAAAATCTATACCGATTGTAGCGAAACACCGTTGAACTCATTTATGTTCCTCCGTACATAGATACACCATAGGTCATTGTTTTGCCGTTGCACTGTTCATCTTTTCTCCATTACAGCATATATTGCTCAAAAGAAGAATAAGAATTTCCAAAATTAATAGTGTGGTGTTCCCTGAGATCATCCCTGAATTATTGGTTACTTTAAGCTCAAATATTCCTTTAAGCTTATAACCTTTATCCCTTTGTATTCTTTTAATTCTAACATTTCTTTATCACCCGTCACTATGGTATCGGCCTTTCCATAGAAAGCGCACTCAAGGATTCTGTTATCGGGATCATCTTTGAAAACACGAATTCTCTTCGATGGTTTTACCTCTTGTGCAATATCAGATAGATAAACTGCTACATGGCTAATAGCTTCTCTGTCACGCTGAAATTTCGTGGAAAGTACTTCTAAAATCTCCTTGATGATTTCCTTCGAAATTAAGAGCGTATCATTGCCTTCAATTACTCGCAAGATGGCCTTTTCTGCTTTACTGCCATGGATAACAAAAGCAGAGATGAAGATATTTAAGTCAAATACAATTTTCACTTTTTAAGATATTTCTCAAGTTCTTTCTCGGTGAGAATACCGTTTTCTTTTGCCCTGCGACTCCAATAGCCCTGAATTTCATAAAATTCCTTTTTTAATCTTTCCTTCCTTGTAATCCTCAAAGCATCTTGAATTACTGCACTTAATGTCTTCCCTTCCTCTTCAGCTATCATTTCTACCTCTTTTGCCAGTTTTGCCGGAAGAGAAATAGTCTTTTTTACTGTTGTAGTAGTCATATAAACATCTCCTATTATGGTATGAGATAATCCTACCATAAACAGTTTCACCAAAATAACTATTTTTGTTACAAAAACGACCTTTTCAATTACTTACTTTCTTTATCAGGAATGAAGTTTAAGTAGGGTAGGCCTTTCAATTCCCCGGGCCTCGAACTCCTCATAAATACGAAAATTAATCCTTTGCTGGATATCCATATACTTATTAAAGTCAGATCCAGTAATGTAATAAACTATCTCAAAAATCATGCTAGAGTTTTCATATGATTGAAAATGTGCGCGGCCAAATACGGCATCGTCAATATTCTCAATAATATTTTTTATAATACCGGGCATTTCTTTTAATTTTTGGAGAGGTGTTTGATATGTTACACCAATCGTAAAAAGGACCCGCCTCCTTTCCATCTGCTTATAGTTATGGATACGGGAACTTGTAAGGCGGGAGTTGGGAAAAACGATTTGCTCACCAGCTACGCTTGTGATTCTTGTTGTTTTTACACCGATGTTTTCAACAATTCCCATTTTATCATCAACAATGATAAAATCACCAACCTGGAAAGGACGGTCAAAAAATATCACAAAGTAACCAAAAAAATCACTTAATACCGCTTGTGCTGCAAAAGCTACAGCAACACCACCAATGCCAAGTCCCGTTATAATTGCTGAAATCCTGAAATCAAGATTATCGAGAAGGAAAAGAAGGCCGAGTCCCCAAACTACAATAGTTACAATAGTCGATATCCCCCTCAAGTTTCTCATACTTTCTTTATCGCCAACCCTCTTCTCCCAATAATATTTAAAGACATAGTGGGTAATCACAACAGTAAATCGAATGATAAAGAAAGCAACAATTATAACAAGAGCAGAATGAAAGATTTTTGCTACTGATGTACTCAGGTCTAAATAGGTTAATCCAAAGTAAAAAGCACAAAAATAAAGTAAGGGAATAATGAATTTTTCAATCCCTGAGATAATAACATCATCAATGATGATTTTTGTGTTTTCAATCCATGCCTTTAATCGCTTCTGAATAATACCTTTTAGAACCCTGATAGTAAGCACTAATACGATAATAATACCTATGCTTATGAGGTAATCTAAGAGGGTATTACCAAAATATTTTTGTTCCGAAATGAAGTGAATCAAATTTTTTCTCCTATAATTTTAGAATACTTCTCAGGTGTAGATTCAGGAAATAATCTTTAGAAACCGTGCTTCTTCCAAAGGTTTACAGTACATTTATAAACAAAAAAAGCCTATGATAGTAGTGTCATCATAGGCTCTCTTCTTCTTTCTCACAGAAAGAAAAATGTAAAATCGATACTCTTTTATATATGGTTTATATTTTTCTGAAATTCCTGCCGAATCTCATTCAAAATCTTCATCCCACCATTTTCTAACATCCTTTGAGCAAGTTCATTCCCTATCTTTACTGCCTGATTCGCAGGACCACGGTGATTATCTCTTACGGCAGTTATACCATCCACCGAGCAAATAATCGCTTCAAGATATACCTCATTCCCCTGCACCTGTGCATGTGCCCCGATAGGAACCTGGCATCCACCTTCAAGCCTTGCCATCAATGCCCGCTCTGCTTCTACGGCAATTCTTGTCTCAGGATCATTGATGCCAGAAACAACTTTCTCAATACGATTATCGTGTTTACGGATTTCTATATAAAGTGAGCCCTGACCCACGGCCGGCAACATGATATCGAAAGGTATTTGGCTGATTTGACCCGAATAACCCATCCTGATCAATCCTGCATGGGCTAAAATAATGGCTTCCATAGTATCTGTTTCGAGTTTTTTAAGCCGGGTATCCAGATTACCGCGCAGGTCCAGTACCCTGAGATCTGGTCTAAAAGCAAGCAACTGCGCCCTTCTGCGGAGACTGCTGGTACCAATACGTGCATTTTTAGGCAATTCTTTCAGGGTAGCATTATTATTACTGATAAGGACATCATGAGGATCCTTACGCTTGGGTGTTGCACCCACAGTTAATTCCCCGTGGATCTCTGTCGGTACATCTTTGGCGCTATGAACGGCGATATCGATTTTTTTTTCAATGAGGGCTACTTCCAATTCCTTCGTAAATAAACCAACTCCACCTAAACGCGATAAGGGAGCATCTGTAATCTTGTCGCCCTTTGTAGTTATCTTCTCAATTTGAAACTCAAATTCAGGATTCAATCGTTTTAGTTCAGATATAACCCAATTTGTCTGGATTAGAGCGAGTTTACTACCTCTGGAACCAACGACAATTTGTTTTTCCTTTGCCAATGCTAGTTCTCTCCATCTTTCATGAAATATAGTAATGATTGTAAATTTATTTAAATAAAGTGCTTATAATATCATAATGCATGACAGGTGTCAAATTCCTTTGGATATTTCATAATGAGCCATTAAGGGAAAAATATGATTACCCTTCAACCTAAATCATGAGATTTAATTTTCCCGCCAATTTTACTCTCGGTACCACGCAATAATCTTTCAATATTTGACTTATGCCTTACAATAAGAAGTATGGAAATGAATATTGAGAATAACGTCAGATAAAGCCCCTGACCAAAGGGATCTTTACCAAACAGTATTATACATACAACTAATACTATTGAGCTAAGCATAGATCCCAGAGATATGTAACGGGAAATGGTGATTATCAATAACCATGCCGCAGCCGAAATAATAAGTGGTAAAGGCGCCAACCACAAAAATACCCCGCAACTGGTTGCAGCAGCCTTTCCCCCCTTAAAATTAAGGAAGACAGGAAACGTATGACCACAGATTACACCCATACCACACAATATTAACGTCAGATTGTGTCCATATCCGGAAAATAATCGGTCAAAAAGAAAAACAGGCAGGAAACCCTTTAACATATCCAGGATAAACACTAATATACCATAAGGCTTACCTAATACCCTTCCAACATTCGTTGCTCCCGGATTTCCGCTACCGAATTGCCGGATATCAACACCTTTTACCATCTTTGTGATTAAAAATCCGAAGGGAATACTACCAATAAGATATGAAATAATTGGACTAAGAATATTTTGTATCATCACGATGACCTTTACTTTCCTGAAAGACCCAAAATCTGCCACCATAATTTATGGAGAGAATGATGAGACTGATATTGACGAATATATGCTTTCCAATCTCTATCAGGGGTATTACTATACCGCAGATACATTTTTAAAAACCGAACTCTATCTGTTTTAGAAATTAATTTTATTTTTTGGCCTAACGATACCGCTTTTATTTCCTCGCCTGCTACATCCTGGGATATCAATGCATTGCATGGATACCTTTTGTCTGAAAATCCCTGTTTCATGTTATCTATTCCCCCTGCCGAATGAGGCTTAGAAAAAGAATTATTCCTGTTTTTCTCCGCATCTTTATCAGTAATCCAACGTATTTTCTCCAGAGAGCGATCGAGACGTAATAAATTTTTAATTCTTTCATTGATAGGGAATGTGGGGAAAATAACCGATTTATCTAAATCTATGATATACACAGTAAACTCATCATGAGAATCATTTTTCAAAAGTATGTTTTTTATATGCAAATCTGCGTGATATATACCTGCATCATGCATATTCCGTATTGATCTCGCAAGGGCAGAAATTATGGATTTTTTGGACTTCCGGATATATAACAAGGAGGATTCTTTAAGAAATTGAGCAATATCGACTGCGCCGGATATTTCCTTCGTTATAAAATTTGCCTTATAAAATAAACCCCATACTCTTCTCTTGGTTACAGCAATCACTTCAGCAGATAGTACACCCTTTTGAGAAGCGTATTCATGCAGAGAGAATTCGTTGAAAGGTCTGGATTTATTGCAAAAAATACCCCCAAGAAGTTTGCCAAATAAACCACCGTGCCGATAATCCCTGATAATAAGTCTTTCTCCACTATTTCCCGTAACAGGGACTGATACATAACTTCCCCTTCCGGATTTTATGTTCGGTGTACCTGCATATCTCTCATGCACAGGTTTTGTATCGAAGATCATGTTCAGTATGGTCTCTTTGTACCCCGCTTTTACCAATATGGTTGTACCGCCCCTCCTGATTATTGAAAAAGATGCCGGTATCTTTTGCTTCTGTAGCATAATGATAATCTGTTATGTACCTTTCTTTGCAACCCTTGCTTTTTATTGCGGATATTATATACAAGGATATAAATGAATACAAACTTAATTGGAACTGGATTGCTATTGAAAAGATTTTTTATAAGGATTATTATAGCATTAACCTAAATCTTTCGCAGAAAATCTTTTCATGTACACATCAATGGAAAAACAACTCAACAATCCAGAAAATATCCTGGTTGTTCGCCTGGGAGCAATGGGCGATATTATCCACGTTATACCTGCAGTAAAGAACCTGAGAATAACGTTCCCTTCCGCCCATATTGCATGGCTGGTAGAGGATAAACTAAAAGACCTCATTGAATGTATCCCGGAGGTAGATGAAGTTATTGTCTTCCCCAGGAAACAATGGCAAACCGCTCTTAAACACCCTCAGAAATATGTTAAAACCATCTCAGAAATGCGGATGTTTTTTAAAAAATTAAGAAAAAAGAACTATGATATCGCATTGGATTTTCATGGCAATTTTAAAAGTGGATTATTAACCTATCTGAGCAGCGCAAGAACAAGAATTGGTTTTTCTCAAGGATATTGCAAAGAATTTAACTTTATTTTCACGAATTTACGGATTACACCGCAACAGAAACAGATGCACAGGATTGATAAATATCTCAACCTTTTACAGGGCTTACGTATAAAGGCGAGTTATCAAAGGCCTGTATTCTCAATTCCGGATACTGACCGCCTCTATATTCAGGATTTTATTCACCACAATTATCATAATCAAAAATCTGTTACAATAATTCACCCGGGAACAAGCATATTTGGTGAATATAAACGATGGCAACCTAAAAATTATGCCCTTCTTGCAGACCGGCTAATACAGGAACTTAATTATTCAGTCATTTTTACCTGGGGCCCGCTTGAATACAAAATGGTAGAGGAAATTATCTCTCTCATGCATTATAAGGCTACTGCTGCATGCAAGACATCATCGGCGAAGCAATTAATTGCATTACTCCGCTATGCGAATCTTTTTATCGGCAGTGATACCGGTCCCACCCATATTGCTTCATGCATAGGGATCCCTACCGTTGCGATTTTTGGCCCCAAAGACCCCGTTATTTACGCCCCTTATGGCAAAAACGCTGTAATTGTAAAGAAAGACATCCCCTGTCGCCCTTGTGAAAAAAGGACGTGTAATCATATTACCTGTATTAATTCCATCACTTCAGAAGATGTCTTTGATGCTGTTTGTAAATTACTTAAGACGCAAATACATTAATATCGAAAAGAAGTTTGACTTTTTCTCTATCGCTTGATAATATAAGCCCTTATTATCTTTACCAATATTACAAAGAAGGAGATCGTTAATTGTGGAAACAGTGGGTATCTTCGACTCAATCAAAGCCGATATGGAAGAGGTTGAAAATCGATTTTATAAAGAATTAAAACCCGAGAGCAATTCATTAGCTGATCTTATCTCTCATATCAGTAAATATAAGGGAAAAAGGTTGCGGCCCGCTTTGGTATTATTGTCGGGGAAATGCGCCGGTGATATATTGCCTCAGCATATTGACCTTGCAGTCGTAGTAGAAATGGTTCATACTGCAACCCTTGTTCATGATGATATTATTGATGAAGCATCTATGAGAAGACATGTTGAAAGTGTAAACTCGAAATGGGGAAGAGAGATATCTATCTTGTTTGGGGATTATCTGTTTTCCAGAGGCTTTACTATACTTTCTGCCCTTGATTCTCAAATTGCGACCCTTCTGCTTTCTCAAACCGTTAATATCATGAGTGAAGGAGAAATAATTCAACTTCAAAGGCGTTATGATATTGAACTGAGTGAAAATGATTATTTCGATATTATCGAGAGAAAAACAGCCTCCCTTTGTGCTGCAAGTTGCCGCCTGGGAGCTGCATTTGCCGGAGCTAACCGCAAGGTATTAGATATGTTATCCAATTATGGTTTAAAGATCGGTATTGCTTTTCAGATTGTTGATGACTGCCTTGATATGATGGGCACTGAGGACGAAGTTGGTAAATCGTTAAACACGGATATACAGAAGGGTAAACTTACGTTACCTCTCATACATCTCGTGAATCAGCTACCAAAAAACAAGCTCAAGACAACGCGAGAACTGATATTCCAAAACGATGTGAAAGAGACAAAGGCTGCTATTCTTGAATTGTTAACAGAACATGATGCCGTTGAATATGCCTTCAGCACTGCAAAAAATATCGTAAAGCAGGCACAGGAAGAAATTGCTCCGCTTCCGGATTCAAAATATAAAACCGCTCTCTTAGAATTGGCAGATTATATCGTTACCCGAAGGAAATAAAAGACAGGAGGATTATAATGATTTCTATGCCCGGTGGTTGGGAATGGATCGTGATTGGCGTCATTACTTTTATTATATTTGGCAAAAGACTACCCGGTACGATGAGATCACTGGGGAAAAGTTTTGCTAATCTCAAACAGGGTTTTAAAGGCGTCGAAGAGGAAATCAAAGAAGTTAAAGAAATAAAAGACGATATTGACACTATTACAAAACTTAAGATAAGTTAAAATGTACCCTACCAGCTTTCAATATCTGCTAAGTTAAATCTCATTCCATCTCCAGCAGCGATAATTCTTAACCCTGTTTCCTTTGCCAACTGCTCTGCAACTATATGGGGTTGCGCCTTGACCATAGTCATACCAAAGTGATTTAATATCGTTACTTTAGGCTTCAGGGCTGTTACTATCTCCTTCACGTCTCTTATGCTCAAATGGTAAAGCCATTTCTTCGTATCTTTATCTACCGTATAGCGAACTACATTAACAATCAAGATGTCCCCTTTATAATATTTCAATAATTCCGGAAAATAACAGGTATCTACGATCAGTGAGATCGTATACTTTGGAGTAGAAAAATTAATGCCGTATGTCTCGCTTGGATGATGGTGTTTTATTGGCGTCTCGAAAGAAACCGTATCAGATAATTGGTAACGCCCTCCCTCTTTCACAATTTCTATATGTGATATATAGCTCCTTACATACTGAAACACCACGGGGTCCTCTGTTAATGCATCTTCCGGTGCGTAAAGGATACCACGTTTTTTAAATCCGCCTTCAGTCATTGCCTCAATCATTACATTTACATCAGCAGCATGATCGAGGTGTCTATGCGTCAGGATTATAACGTCTAATCTCATAGGGTCCATCTTTGGCTTACTGGAAACACACCTGACTAAACATCCCGGACCAGGATCAACCAAAACATTCACACCGAGCAAGGAATACCACATCCCGCCCGAAGCGCGTAATTGTTTGGCTACTACAATTCTTGCGCCAGCGGTGCCAAGAAATTTTATAAAATCTGTTCCTATTGTATCTTCCATACGGATAATACTACCACGAACTCATAAAGGGAGAAATAGAAAAATACATGCTGCTCTGAAAAATACAGAGAATACAAGAGAAAAAATTCGTATCATACAACAGATTCTATGGTTGAGTATACCACCACTTTTTCTTTTCCGGGATGTCCGTCGTGTGAAAAGAAAAAAAGAAGAGCACCTTTCGAAAATTAAGGTATGCAAAACCGCTGATAGGTCCAACGGCAAGCAATTGCTCACCGGTAAACTTATCATAGATATTGATGGCAAATTTAGCAATGCCTGACTGCTTGACAGCTTTATAGAAGGCTATTTCCGGGGTCCCAAGATTTCCGGCAAGAGGGATTGGTAGGGTAAATGACGGCACACCCACAAAGGAGTCGGCGCGATCGATAGACAATGCGCCCGTAGTGATTGCGGCGATTACCCCGGCATCCTTTTTGTCTTCAACAATCAACGCACCGTGCTTCCCCAACAAGATCGATACCAGGCCAATCACGTATGCCTTTTCTGCATGTTCAAAATCCTGCGTTTCAAGAAATACCTCCTTGTATTTTAGGTATACATTGTCAGCGCCTTCGAGACTCCGCTCTTCAACAAATACCTTCTTTCCCTCCAGTTTTTTTAAACTTATTCCCATCAAAGCCCGGTCGGCAGCGGTACTCAAAAGCAACTGTTCTACTGCCGTTTCTTTTGGATCCGTAACGCGGGGAGTACCCATGCAGCCCTCAAAGAAAAGAATACTAAGTATTCCAGCTACTATATGCAATAACAGCTTTGGCATTCATATTTCCTCCTCAAGGAAAAAATAATAAATTATGAAAATGGTAAAAGTGTATCTTGCCACAGAAGTGTGCTGTCACACAATGTGATGTGTTACCTCTCACGAGAAGCTATCCCAAAACCTGTTTCTGTATGGAAACCTCTCTTTATCTTCACATGATTCTCCATACTAAATTAAGGTTTTGGGATGACCTCTAATAATTTTTCAATAAAGCTTTTAACAGATCTTTGCTATTTTATAACATCAGCTATAATTTCCGCAAATTAAAATAGACGTTGCAATAGGCTATACCAAATACACTGGATGAGGATGCACCAAACCATTAACAGTTTGTAAGAAAATACAATATATCCGTTACATATAGTACTCAAGATATGAAACCGAACGTATTTCTGATAGGGTGGCACGGACAAACTCGTTTGTCCGTAATGGCACAATCAAATCATGACTCATTGTATTTGGTTTCATTATATTCCGTCCGGTTTCATCTATTTGATACTATAATTATCCTAAAATTACAATACCTGCACTTGCCGTACCGAAAAAGGTTACCTGAGGGCTTATCGAAAATATGAGAAACCCATTGACATTACTACTATCAGTGTTACAATATTAAAAACCGTAGCATCAATAATAATGAGGAATACTATGTCAAGTTTAGTAAGATTTGGAGTCTCTCTCGAAAAGGAATTGCTGCAAAGGTTTGATGAGTGTATAAAAGAGAAAAAATACACGAACCGTTCAGAGGCCATACGAGACCTGATTAGAGATGACCTGGTTAAAAAAGAGTGGCAGGAAGG
>JAANMY010002431.1_pt1 | contig 17675 bp, 17 predicted proteins | sample 7279691 | NCBI WGS metagenome assembly JAANMY01 (sample SAMN14094543, study PRJNA606508) | bioreactor metagenome | isolation source: A lab-scale SPAN reactor treating ammonium-rich wastewater day 388 | place: Ireland: Galway | collected 2018-02-07
GCGCGTCGCGACCCGCTATGACCGATGCCCCAAGGTGTTCCTCTCAGCCATCGCCCTCGCGGCTCTCGTCATCTATTGGTTATGAATCCTGACCCTAGCAGGGGGCGGGACGGCGCATCGCGCCGGGGGACGGCATGGACGGGACGGATGGCATGACAAATCAGATCGCGCTCGTGCTGGGGCTCCTGGTCCTGGGCCTCTTCGCGGCGGATGCGCTGGTGCTGCATTGGAACCTGCCGCTGTTCCTGGGCAAGGCGTTCGCCAGCCTCATCGAATATCTCAGCTTCTGGCGCTGACCTCGGCGCCGCGATTCGCCGCCCTGCAGCATTCGGCACCGCGGCAAGCGGCTTGCGCCGCCCGCGCCGGCCATCCCCGCCGCCGGCCGGGCGCAGCGGCAGCGACCATACGTCGCAACCATGCCCCCGGCACCCCCCTTTCCGCCGAGTTTCCGCCCCTTCCGCTTGCAGGCATTTGCATTCCCCCGGCGATGCGGGCTATTTGCAGCGCGAACATCATCAGCGGCGGAGGAAACCTATGGCTGTCAAGGTAGCGATCAACGGCTTTGGCCGGATCGGTCGGAACGTGCTGCGCGCGATCATCGAATCGGGGCGCAATGATATCGAGGTCGTGGCGATCAACGACCTGGGCCCGGTCGAAACCAATGCGCATCTGCTGCGCTACGACTCGGTCCACGGCCGCTTCCCCGCCCAGGTCACGGTTTCGGGCGATTCGATCGACGTCGGCCGCGGTCCGATCAAGGTCACGGCGATCCGCAACCCGGCCGACCTGCCCTGGGGCGACATCGACGTCATCATGGAATGCACCGGCATCTTCGCCTCCAAGGAAAAGGTGCAGCCGCACCTGTCGACCGGCGCCAAGCGGGTGCTGATCTCGGCCCCCGGCGACAATGCCGACAAGACCATCGTCTTCGGCGTGAACCACGACACGCTGACAAAGGACGACATCGTCGTCTCGAACGCCAGCTGCACGACGAACTGCCTGTCGCCGGTGGCCAAGGTGCTGAACGATTCGATCGGCATCGCCCGCGGCTTCATGACCACGATCCACAGCTATACCGGCGACCAGCCGACGCTCGACACCATGCACAAGGATCTGTATCGCGCCCGCGCCGCGGCGCTGTCGATGATCCCGACCTCGACCGGCGCGGCCAAGGCCGTGGGCCTGGTGCTGCCCGAACTCAAGGGCCGCCTGGACGGCGTGGCGATCCGCGTGCCGACGCCCAACGTCTCGGTCGTGGACCTGGTCTTCGAAGCCGCCCGCGACACCTCGGTCGAGGAAATCAACCAGGCCATCCGCGCCGCCGCCGACGGCCCGCTGAAGGGCATCCTGGGCTATACCGACGAGCCGCTGGTTTCCTCGGACTTCAACCACGACAGCCACAGCTCGGTCTTCCACATGGACCAGACCAAGGTGATGGAGGGCAAGCTTTGCCGCATCCTGACCTGGTATGACAACGAATGGGGCTTCTCGAACCGCATGTCCGACACCGCGGTCGCCATGGGCAAGCTGATCTGAGCCCACATCTGAACCCGCAAGGGCTCGATCCGAAAACCGAAAGAAACGCGCCCTCGCCGGGCGCGTTTTCATTTCCGGCGGACCGGCGCCGCCGGTCGCCCGTCAGTTCTTGCCCGAAAGGCGCCGCACATTGGCGCGGGTGCGCTTGCGATAGGGCCGCAGCGCCGCCGCCATCACCCGGTCGGCCCGCTCGCCCCGCCCGGCGGCACGCAGCGCGGCCTGCAGCGCCTCGGAGGCGGCATCGGCCTTTTCCACCACCATGCGCTGCGGCTCGGCCGCGTCCTGGCGCACAAGCCCCATCATCCCCGCCGTCCGCAAGGCAATGACCATCTGCGATTCCCAGGCCATGCGCGCCATCTGCTGCCACAACAGCAGCGGCGCCTGCATCGCCGCATAATTCATCTTCCCGAAACCCATCACGAATTCCCTATGAACGAACAACAGGCGGGCAAGGCTGCGCCCATGGCGGGGAAATGCCAAGAGCCCCCGTGGACGGGATCTTTGCCCTATGGCCTTGCTGCCGCACCCGGTATAGAGGGAAAATCATGACCAAATCCGTGACGCTCCGACGCCCCGACGACTGGCACCTGCACCTGCGCGACGGCGCCATGTTGCAGGCAGTGGCTTCATTTTCCGGCCATTTCGGCCGGGCGATCATCATGCCGAACCTGGTGCCGCCGGTGGTGACAGGGGCGCAGGCCGCGGCCTATCGCGACCGCATCCGCGCCGCCCTGGCCCCGGAAATGACGTTGCGTCCCTTGATGACGCTCTACCTGACCGAAACCACCGATCCGGCCGATGTGCTGGCTGCCCATGCGCAGGGAATCATCTCGGCGGTCAAGCTCTACCCGGCCGGGGCGACCACCAATTCGGCCTCGGGCGTGCGCGATTTCGACAAGGTGCGCGGCGTGCTGGAGGCCATGGCCCAGGCCGGCATCCCGCTTTGCTTCCACGGCGAGGTCACGGACCCGGCGGTGGACATCTTCGACCGCGAGGCGGCGTTCATCGACCGCGTCCTGGACCCGATCCGCCGCGCCACGCCCGGCCTGCGGGTGGTGATGGAACATATCACCACCTCGGACGGGGTGGATTACGTCGCGGGCAACGACGACATCGGCGCCACCATCACCACGCATCACCTGGTCATCAACCGCAACCACATCCTGGCGGGCGGCATCCGGCCGCATTACTACTGCCTGCCGGTCGCCAAGCGCGAGACGCACCGGCTGGCGCTGCGCCGCGCGGCGACCTCGGGCGACGCGCGCTTCTTCCTGGGCACCGATTCGGCGCCGCACCCGGACCGCGCCAAGGAATCGGCCTGCGGCTGCGCCGGCTGCTTCACCGCGCCCAACACCATGTCGATCCTGGCCCAGGTCTTCGAGGAGGAGGAGGCGCTCGACCGGCTGGAAGGCTTCACCTCGCTCCACGGCGCCGCTTTCTACCGCATGGAGCCCAACGAGGACCGCATCCGGCTGGTCAGGCGCGAGACGCCCGCCGCATATCCGACCCATATCCCCGCCGGCGACGAAACCGTCACCGTCTTCGACCCCGGCTTCCCGCTCTACTGGCACCTCGAGGATCCCGCATGACCCTGCCCTTCCCCCCGCATGAGGAAATCGCCCGGCTGACCGCCCGCATGCTGCTGGAGATCAAGGCGGTGCATTTCAATGCGGCCGAGCCCTTCACCTATGCCTCGGGGCTGAAGGGGCCGACCTATATCGACTGCCGCAAGCTGATCAGCTTCCCGCGCATCCGCGCGACGCTGATGGACTTCCTGGCGGCGACCGTGCTGCGCGAGGCGGGCTTCGCCGCCTTCGACAACGTGGCCGGCGGCGAGACGGCGGGCATTCCCTTCGCCGCCTGGGTAGCCGAGCGGCTGGAGCTGCCGATGACCTATGTGCGCAAGAAGCCCAAGGGCTACGGCCGCAACGCCCGCATCGAGGGCGCCATGACCGAGGGCCAGCGCGTGCTGCTGGTCGAGGACCTGACCACCGACGGCGGCTCGAAGCTGAGCTTCGTCGACGCGATCCGCGAGAGCGGCGCGACCTGCGGCCATACGGCGGTGATCTTCTACTACGGCATCTTCCCGGAAACCACGCAGCGCCTGGCGGACCACGGCGTCAGGCTGCACCATCTCTGCACCTGGTGGGACGTGCTGGCCGAGGCCAAGGCGCAGGGCTTCTACGACGAGGCGACGCTCTCCGAGGTCGAAAGCTTCCTGACCGATCCCCGCGCCTGGCAGGCCGCGCATCCCTGATCCGGCCGGCCCGGCTGCACGGTGGCAAGGGGGTATTTGAGCAACGAAGAAGACCGGGGCACCGCCCTGTCCTTCTCTGTTGGCCAAATACCCATGCCGCCCTTGCCACCCGTGCAGGCGCGGCATTCCGCCCACAGCTTATCCACAGCATATCCCGATGGACCGCGAGGCCCATAAGGTGGATAACGGCCCCCAGCCGAGTCGAACGTCGGAGACCATGGGATGAGCGAGTTGCGCGCCGTCGAAATCAGGAAGCCCGGCGAGATCGCCGAGGCCGCCGCCGCGCAGGCGGTGCCCTTCTCGATCGAGGCCGAGCAGCAATTGCTGGGCGCGCTCCTGACCAATAACGAAGTCTACGACCACGTCTCGCGCATCATCCAGGCCGGGCATTTCTACGACCCGGTCCATCGCCGCATCTACGAGATCTGCGCCGAGCGCATCGCCAGGAACGCCCTGGCGAGCCCGGTCACGATCAAGGCCTTCATGGAGCATGACGCGGGCCTGAAGGAACTGGGCGGCCCGGCCTATCTGGCGCGGCTGGCGGGGGCGGCGATCTCGTCCCATGCCGCGCGCAACTATGCGCAGATGATCCGTGAATTCGCCCTGCGCCGCGAGTTGATCGGGCTGGGGCAGGACATCGCCGCGCGCGCCGCCACCGTCACGGTCAGCGATTCCGCCGAGGAGCAGATCAAGGAGGCCGAGCAGATCCTCTACAAGCTCGGCGAGCAGGGCGTGGCCGAGCGCGGCTTCCAGAGCTTCCTGGCCGCCGTCACCGGGGCGCTGAACGCCGCCAATGCCGCCTTCAGCCGCGGCGGCGGGCTGTCGGGGATCTCGACCGGGCTCGTGGACCTGGACGGCAAGATGGGCGGGCTGAACCGTTCGGACCTGGTCATCCTGGCCGGGCGGCCGTCGATGGGCAAGACCTCGCTGGCCACGAACATCGCCTTCAACGTCGCCCGCGCGCATCGCCTGGGCGAATTGCCTGACGGCAGCCACGGCACGGTGGCGGGCGGCGTCGTGGGCTTTTTCAGCCTGGAGATGTCGGCCGAGCAATTGGCCGCGCGCATCCTGTCCGAGGCGGCCGAAGTGCCCAGCGAGGCGATCCGCCGCGGCGACATGACCGAGGACGAGTTCCGCCGCTTCGTCAAGGCCGCGCATGACTTGCAGAACTGCCCGCTTTACATCGACGACACCCCCGCCCTGCCGATCAACCAGTTGGCCGCCCGCGCCCGCAAGCTCAAGCGCACCATGGGGCTGGACCTGCTGATCGTGGACTATCTCCAGCTTTTGCGCGCCGCCTCGGCCAAGGACAGCCGCGTCAACGAGGTGAGCGAGATCACCCAAGGGCTGAAGGCCGTCGCCAAGGAACTGGACATCCCCGTCGTCGCGCTGTCGCAGCTGTCGCGCCAGGTCGAGAGCCGCGAGGACAAGCGCCCGCAGCTGTCCGACCTGCGCGAATCCGGCAGCATCGAGCAGGATGCCGACATCGTGATGTTCGTCTTCCGCGAGGAATATTACCGCGAGCGCGAAAAGCCCGCCGACCACGACCTGGACAAGATGGCCACCTGGCAGCAGGTCATGGAATCCTGCCACGGCAAGGCCGAGGTCATCATCGGCAAGCAGCGCCACGGCCCGATCGGCACGGTCGAGCTATCCTTCGAGGGCCGCTTCACCCGCTTCGGCAATCTTGAAAAGCATCGCAGCTGGGATCGCGGTGAATGAACCTGCCGGTGCCGTTCGTCACCATCGGCCTGCTGATCCTGTCGAACCTGTTCATGACCGCCGCCTGGTATGGGCATCTGAAATTCAAGGCGGCGCCGCTCATGCTGGTCGTGCTGGCCAGCTGGGGCATCGCGTTCTTTGAATACTTGCTCCAGGTGCCGGCGAACCGTGCCGGCTATGGCCATTTCAGCGCCGCCCAGCTCAAGACCATCCAGGAGGTCATCAGCCTGTCGGTATTCGTGCTGTTTTCCTGGGCCTGGCTGGGCGAAAAGCCCAGTTGGAGCGTGGCGGCGGGCTTTGCCTGCATCGGCCTGGGCGCCTGGCTGATCTTTCACGATGCCGGGCGCTGACGCAGGGCGCTGCCCGCCAAACAGGCGATTGCCTTTGCCCGCCGGCCGGGCAAAGGTGCGGGCATGAGCAGCACGCCCCCCTCGCTTCCGCGCCGGCCAAGCATCCTGACACTGGTTTCGATCTCGGCCGCCGGGGCGCTTTCGATGAACATCTTCCTGCCCTCGCTGCCGGCCATGGCGCGGGATTTCGGCGTGGAATACGGCTTCATGCAGCTGTCCGTCTCGGCCTTCCTGGGGGTCAGCGCGGTGTTGCAGCTGCTGTGCGGCCCGATCAGCGACCGCTTTGGCCGCCGGCCGGTGGTGCTGGGCTCTTTTGCGATCTTCCTGCTGGCGACGGTGGGGGCACTGCTGGCCAAGGATGCCGCCTGGTTCATGGTCTTTCGCCTGATCCAGGCGGTCGCCACCACCGGCTTCGTCATCAGCCGCGCCGTGGTGCGCGACATCGTGCCGGCCGACCAGGCCGCCAGCATGATCGGCTATGTCACCATGGGCATGTCGATGGTGCCGATGGTCGCGCCCACGCTGGGGGGCGTGCTGGACGAGACGCTGGGCTGGCGCGCCAGCTTCGTCGCCATGGGGCTGGTCGGGCTGGCGGTGATGGCGCTTTGCACCTTTGACCTGAACGAGACGGCGCGGGGCGGCGGCGTGCCGCTGCGCCGGCAGGTCGCCACCTATCCGGTGCTGGCGCGATCGCAGCGGTTCTGGGGCTATGCGCTGGCCGCGACGCTTAGCGCGGGGTCGTTCTATGCCTATCTGGGCGGCGCGCCCTTTGTCGGGCAGGTGGTGCTGCACCTGTCGCCGGCCGAGGTCGGCTATTGGTTCGCTCTGCCCTCGATCGGCTATGCGGCGGGGAATTACCTGTCGGCGCGGTTTTCGACCCGCATCGGCATGAACCGGATGATCCTGTGGGGGGCGCTGATCTGTTCGGTCTTCCTGGGGCTGGCGCTGGTGGTCGACCTGATGGGCGGGCTGACGCCGCTGGTGTTTTTCGGCTCGGTCGGGCTGATGGGGCTGGGCAACGGCATGTTGCTGCCCAATGCCAATGCCGGGATGATGAGCGTGCGCCCCGAACTGGCCGGCACCGCCAGCGGGTTGGGCGGCGCCATGGCGGTGGCGGGCGGGGCCGGGCTGGCGGCGCTGGCCGGCGCCCTGTTGCACGACGATTCCGGGGCGGTGCCGCTGCTGGTCATCATGGCAGGCTCGGCCATCGCCTCGATCGGCTTCATCCTGTGGGTGATGATCCGCGAAAGGCAGGTCATCGCCGGCGGCTAGATGCCCCTTGCGGCGCCGCCTTTGCAAAGCGTATTGCTGCTTTTGCAAAGAGGACTCGCATGGCCACACAAAAGATCTATGCCGGCGTCGCCCTGCGCGAGACGCGGGCCCGCGCCGGCCTGACGCAGCGCGCCTTTGCCGACCGGCTGGGCGTATCGCTGCCCTATCTGTCGCAGATGGAGAACAACCACCGCCCCGTCTCGGCCGGGGTGCTGCTGAAGCTGGCTTCGGAGTTTTCGGTGGACCTTGGCGCCATGGCGGTCGGCGATGCCGAGCGCATGGTGATGGACATGGCCGAGGCGCTGGCCGATCCGCTGTTCGACAACCCGCCGCCGCGCGCCGACCTGCGGCTGGCCGCGACCAATGCGCCGGCCCTGGCGCGCGCCTTCCTGGATCTTTACCGCGCCCATCGCGAGGGACAGGAACGGCTGGCAGCGCTGGACGAGGCGCTGGGGGCGGGGGCGCAGAACGCCACCCCCTCGCCCTGGGAAGAGGTGCGCGACTTCTTCCACTACTGCGACAACTATATCGACGCGGTGGACCACGCCGCCGAGCATTTCGCCCGCATCCGCCCCGAGCAGCGCCCGCTGGACCGCGCCATCGCCGCCCTGGCCGAGCGCGGCATCGAGGTGGTGATGGCCGAGCTGGGCAGCGGCCCGGTCTATCTGCGCGACGGCAAGCGCATCACCCTGAACGCGGCGGCCGAGCCCGCCACGCAGGCCTTCCAGCTGCTGCACCTGCTGGCGCTGGAATCGCGCGGCGACCTGCTGGAGGCGACGCTGGAGCTGGCGCGCTTTCGCAGCGGCTCGGCCCGCGACATCGCCCGGCTGGGGCTGGCGAACTATTTCGCCGGCGCGGCGATGATGCCCTATTCCCGCTTCCTGGCCACCGCGCGGGCCGAGCGGCACGACCTCGAGCGGCTGGCGCATCTGTTCCACGCCTCGCTGGAACAGGTGGCGCATCGGCTCTCGACCCTGCAACGCGGCGGCGACCGGGGGGTGCCGTTCTTTTTCGTCCGCGTCGACCAGGCGGGCACGATCACCAAGCGCCATTCCGCCACGCGGATGCAATTCGCCCGCTTCGGCGGCGCCTGTCCGCTGTGGAACGTGCATCAGGCCTTCGAGACGCCCGGCCGCTTCCTGCGCCAGCTGGCCGAGACGCCGGACGGCAAGCGCTACCTGCTGCTGGCGCGGGACGTGTCCAAGCCCGCGGGCGCCTTTGGCGCGCCGGTGCGCCGCTTCGCCATCGGCCTGGGCTGCGAGATCAGCCATGCCCGCGACGTGGTCTATGCCGACGGGCTGGACATCGGCAATCCGCAGCTGTTCGAGCCGATCGGCGTGTCCTGCCGGATCTGCCCGCGGCCGAACTGCCACCAGCGCTCGGTGCCGCCGGTGGACCGCCATATCCGCATCCCGGCGGATCGCCCCGGCCCGCTGCCCTACGAGATCGCCTGAAACCGCCGCAAACGCCGCGACCCGCGGCGCGGTTCCCGGCGCGCAGGCGGAACAGCCGCGGGGAATCACTGAAACGGCCGGTCTGAACCCGTTCGTTTGCCCATTTTGCGGGCAGCGTCATCCGGTCGCCTGCTGCGCCGAACCGAACCGGACGGTCAAGACGCGCCATCCGATTCCGCGGGGGAAAATGCCTTCAATCTTTCATAGATTCATGGAAAGGCCCGTTCCCATCAACCCATGGTTGCAGTTTTGGCCCCTTTGCGCCCGGCGGATAACCACCCGCGCCGCCAGCCCCGATCGGCGTCAATCCGCCCAAGCTTCGGGCAGGCCCCCCGCCCCTGTTGCGCTTTGACCACAGGTCGGATTTATCCGTGCGCAGCCATGACCGCCTTTGCCCGGCAGGTCGGCCGAAACAACATGGACCTGGGACATTGCGGATCACCCACAGCCTGAATTCGGTGCTTGAGCGCTGGCTGCCAGAACAGCGCCTTTTCCTGAAGTCGGACAAGACCACCCGCTTCCTGCGGCTGCGTCCGGCCACGCAGCTTCTTGCCCTGGGGGGCATCGCGCTGGTCTTCGGCTGGTCGATCATCGCCAGCTCGATCCTGGTCATCGACGCGATCAGCGCCGGCTCGTCGCGCCACCAGGCCCGGCTGGCGCAAAGCGCCCTGGAAGCGCGGCTGACCGACCTTTCCGCCGAACGCGACCGCCGCGCCGCCGAGGCGGTGGCGGCGCAGAACCGCTTTGCCGTGGCGCTGGACCAGGTCTCGCACATGCAATCGCTGCTGCTGGAGACCGAGGCGCAGCGGCGCGAACTGGAAACCGGGCTGGGCGCGGTGCAGGCCGACCTGCAGGACGCGGTGAAGGCCCGCCAGCAGGCCGAGGCGCTGGCCGGCCCCGAGGGCGAGGCCGCCCCCGTCCGCACCGCCGAACTGCAGGCCGCGCTGGACATCCTGGCGGGCGAGCTGAAACAGGCCGCCGGCCAACGCATCGAGGCGGTGCAGCAGGCCGAGGACGCCCGCCGCCTGGCCGAGGCCGTCACGCTGGAGCGCGACCAGATCGTCGCCCGCAACGACGAGATCCTGTCGCAGCTGGAAGACGCCGTGTCCGTCTCGGTCAAGCCGCTGGACGACATGTTCCGCAGCGTCGGCATGAACCCGGACGAGATCCTGCGCACCGTGCGCCGCGGCTATGTCGGGCAGGGCGGCCCGCTGAACCCGGTCAGCTATTCCTCCAGCGGCAATGCCGAGATCAGCCAGGGCGAGGCCAAGGCGCAAGAGATCCTGATCACCCTGGACCAGATGAACAGCTACCGCATCGCGGTCGAGAAGATGCCGCTGGCCATGCCGGTGAAATCGGCCTTCCGCTATACCTCGCCCTTCGGCCGCCGCTGGGGCCGCGCGCATGAGGGCATCGACATGGCCGCCCCGGTCGGCACCCCGGTCTATGCCACGGGCGAGGGCACGGTGATCTTTGCCGGCTGGCAGCGCGGCTACGGCAACCTGATCAAGATCCGGCACGAGCTGGGCACCGAGACCCGCTATGGCCACCTGTCCAAGATTCGCGTGAAGGCCGGTCAAAAGGTGTCGCGCGGCAGCCAGATCGGTGATATGGGCAATACCGGCAGATCGACCGGGCCGCATCTTCACTATGAAGTCCGCGTAAACGGCCGTGCCGTGAATCCCATGAGCTTCATCAAGGCAGCCCAAAATGTTTTCTAAGACCCGTGTTACCGAACCCGGCCCCCGTACCCAGCCGACCCCCGAGCCCGAACCGGCGCGCGGCCTTGACACGAGTTACGACATTCCGGCAGCCGCGGCCCCGCGTGCGCGCACCGCGCATTCGGTGCTGTCCGCGGACCTGACCGTCACCGGCAACATCCAGACCCAGGGCGACGTCCAGGTCGAAGGCACCGTCGAGGGCGACATCCGCGCCCATCAGCTGATCGTCGGCGAAAGCGCCACCATCCGCGGCGAGATCGTCGCCGAGGAGGTCGTGGTGAACGGCCGTGTCGTTGGCCGCGTCCGCGGCCTCAAGGTCCGCCTGACCGCCACCGCGCGGGTCGAGGGCGACATCATCCACAAGACCATCGCCATCGAATCCGGCGCCCATTTCGAGGGCTCGGTCCAGCGCCAGGAAGATCCGCTGGCCAATGGCGTGACCCCCAAGCTGGCGCCGCCCGCCCGCGCGGCCAATGCCGAAGCCGAGTGATCCCGGCATCGGCGCAAGATCGGCGCAAGATCGGCGCAAGATAGATGATCGGGCGGCCGCGGGGCCGCCCTTTTTCATGGCTCGGGGTCCGGCATCAGCAGCCGGTACATGTGCCAGCTGGCATGGCCCAGCACCGGCAGCACGACGAAAAGCCCCAGGAACAGCGGCACGATGCCCGCGAACAGCAGCGTGGCGATGACCACGGCCCAGGACAGCATCACCGGCAGGTTCGCCCCCACCGCCTGGAAGCTGGCGATGATGGCCGAGACCAGGTCCACCTCGCGGTCCAGGATCAGCGGCAGCCCGACCACGGTGATCGAGAACAGCACCGCGGCAAAGCCCGCCCCGATCGCCGTGCCCGCCCCCAGCATCACCAGCCCGCGGCCCTGCAGCAGCACCTCGGGCGAGGAGGTGATGTTGGTCAGCGCCGAAACGCCCATGAACAGCGCGAAGGTGGTATGGGCGACAAAGACCCAGAACATGAACATCAGCAGGATGACCATGGCCATCGACGGCACCTGCCGGTCCTTTTGCGCGATGACCACGGCCAGCACCTCGCGCCAGATCAGCGGCCGGTCCGATTCGATGCGCCGGCTGACCTCGTAGAGGCCGACGGCGGCAAAGGGCGCGATCAGCGGAAAGCCGACGATGAAGGGCATCAGCCACCATTCCTGCCCCGCCGCCGTGGCCACCGCGGTCAGCACCAGCCCGCCCGCGACATAGAAGGCCGCGAACAGCAGGCCGAAGGCCGGGGCGCGGCGGAAATCCCGCCAGCCCGCCGCCAGCACCGCCGGGATGGCGTCCAGCCCGATCACCGCCGGCAGCGGGATCTCGTCCGGGCCCGGATCGGGCAAGGGGTCGGGCAGCGGCTGCCGCTCGGGCTCGGGGATGGGGGTGGGAATGGGCTTGGGGTCCGAATCGGTAAATACCATCTGCTCCTCCGTCAATGCGACGAAGGTTAGCAGGCCCGCGGCAAAGAAAAAGCCTTAGCGCGCGAAGCGCTCGACCAGCGCGTCCCGGACGGCGGGGGGAACGAATTTCGACACGTCCCCGCCCAGCCGCGCGATCTCCTTGACCAGTTTCGAGGCGATGGCCTGCCGGCGGGCGTCGGCCATCAGGAAGACCGTCTCGATGCTGTCGTCCATGGCGCGGTTCATGCCGACCATCTGGAATTCGTATTCGAAATCCGCCACCGCCCGCAGGCCGCGCACGATCACCGTGGCGCCGACGTCGCGGGCGCAGTCGATCAGCAGGTTCTCGAACGGGTGGACCACGATCTCGCCGCCGCGCTTGGCGACGATGCGGTCGCATTCCTCGCGCACCATGGCGACGCGGTCCTCCAGCGCGAACAGCGGGCTCTTGTCGCGGTTGATGGCGACGCCGATCACCAGCCGGTCCACCAGCTCCAGCGCGCGCTGGATGATGTCCAGGTGGCCCAGGGTGATGGGATCGAAGGTGCCTGGGTAAAGCCCGATGCGCATGGGGTGCCGTCTCCTCGCCGAATGCCGGCAGTCAAACAGGGTTTCGCCAAGGAATGCAAGACCATGCGCCCGGCCGCATTTCGCAGGGCGGGCAAGCGGGCCGGGTCAGTTGCCCATGATCATCCCGGTCAGCGCCTCTTTTTCCGCCGCGAGTTCCTTGAGCCGGGCCGAAACCGCATCGCCGATCGAGACGATGCCGACCATCTCGCCCCGCTCGTCCACCACCGGCAGGTGGCGGAAGCGGCCCTGGGTCATGCGGTCCAGAATCACCAGCGCATCCTCGCCCGTGGTGCAGGTCGCCAGCTTGCGGGTCATCAGCTCGGTGATCGGCTGCTCCAGGACGGCGGCGCCGCGCTTGCCCAGTTCGCGCACCACGTCGCGTTCCGACAGGATGCCCAGCGGGATCTTGCCGTCCTCGGATACCACGATCGCACCGATGCGCTTTTCCGAAAGCAGCTTCGTGGCCTCGGCCACGCTGGTTTCCGGGCCGACGGTGAAAATCTCGCCGCTGGCCTTCATCGACAGGATCTGGTTGACGAGCATTGCTGTTCCTCCTCCGGGTTGGCGCAAGCGTCCTGGCGCCCAGCGTCACCTCAACCCCGGCTTGCGTCAAGCCCGATGTTGCAGTGCAGCGATCAAGGGATGACAAGCGCCTGGAGCCGCGCCACCTCGGCCCGGATGCCCTGCGCCAGCGCATCCGCCAGCCGGTTCATCCGCTGCGAGCGGCGGTCGTCGGCATGCCGGATCAGCCAGAAGCTGCGCGTCAGCGAAACCTGGTCGGTCAGCACCCGCCGCACGCCGGGGCAGAAGGGAATCGCGAAGTCATGCACGATGCCCAGGCCCGCGCCGACCCGGATCGCCTGCATCTGCACCGAGACCGAGTTCGAGGTCAGCGCCGCCCATTCCGCCCCCGTCTCGGTCAGGTAGTCCAGTTCGCGGTCGAAGATCATGTCGGCGATATAGCCGATCATGCGATGGCCGCGCAGATCCTCGCGCGAGCGGATCGGCGGATGGGCGCGCAGGTAGTCCTCATGCGCCGCCAGGTGCAGCTGGTAGTCGGTCAGCCGCTGCACCACCAGCCGCCCGGCCTGCGGCTGCGAGACGGCGATGGCCATGTCCGCCTCGCGCTTGGACAGGTTGAAGACCCGCGGCAGGGCGACGATCTGGATCTCCAGCCGCGGATGCGCCTCGGACAGGCGCGCGCAGACCTGCGGCAGCAGGTAGTTGGCACAGCCGTCCGGCGCGCCGATGCGCAATTGCCCGGCCAGGTCGCCGGGGCCGGTCAGCGCCTCCTCGGCGCCGCTCAGCGCCGCCTCGACCGCCTCGGCATGGGGCAGCAGCCGCTCGCCCTCGGGCGCCAGGCCATAGCCCTGCGGCGTCTTGATGAAAAGCTTGGCCCCCAGCGCGCCTTCCAGCCGCGCCACCCGCCGGCCCACGGTCGAGGCGTCGATGCCCAGCCGCCGCCCGGCGCCCGACAGGCTGTCGGCCCGCGCCACGGCCAGGAAAATGCGCAGGTCGTCCCAGTCCATGCCCGCCGCCTTTGCAGAAATGCAAAACCCTTTTGCCAGACTTCCTCTTTTTCCGGCAATGCTGCAAGTCTATGATCCCCCCGAAACCTGAACCCCTCGGGAGGCACCCATGGAAGAACTGAGCCACTGGATCGACGGCAAAGAGGTCAAGGGCACCTCGGGCCGCTTCAGCGATGTCATGAACCCCGCGACCGGCGAGGTGATCGCCAGGCTGCCGCTGGCCACCCCGGCCGAGCTGGACGCCGCCGTGAAGAGCGCCGAAAAGGCGCAGGTCGCCTGGGCCGCCACCAACCCGCAGCGCCGCGCGCGGGTGATGATGAAATTCGGCCAGCTGATCCAGGACAACATGGATGCCCTGGCCGAGCTGGTCTCGCGCGAGCATGGCAAGACCCTGCCCGACGCGCGCGGCGACGTGCAGCGCGGGCTCGAGGTGATCGAGGTCTGCATGGGCGTGCCCGCGATGCTCAAGGGCGAGTTCACCGACAATGCCGGCCCCGGCATCGACCTTTACTCGATGCGCCAGCCGCTGGGCGTGGTCGCGGCCATCACCCCCTTCAACTTCCCGGCGATGATTCCGCTGTGGAAGATGGGCCCGGCGCTTTCGGCCGGCAACGCGATGATCCTGAAGCCGTCCGAGCGCGTGCCCTCGACCTCGATCATGCTGGCGAAACTGGCGCAAGAGGCCGGGCTGCCCGACGGCGTGCTGCAGGTCGTCAACGGCGACAAGGAGATCGTGGACGCGATCCTCGACCATCCGACCGTGCAGGCGGTGGGCTTCGTCGGCTCGACCCCGATCGCGCAATACATCTATGGCCGCGCCGCGACCAACGGCAAGCGCGCGCAATGCTTCGGCGGCGCCAAGAACCACATGCTGATCATGCCCGATGCCGACCTGGACAAGGCGGCGGACGCGCTGGTCGGCGCCGGCTTCGGCGCGGCGGGCGAACGCTGCATGGCGATCTCGGTCGCGGTGCCGGTGGGCGACAAGACCGCCGACGCGCTGATCGAGCGGCTGATCCCCAAGATCGAGAAGCTGAAGGTCGCCCCCTATACCGCCGGCGAGGACGTGGATTTCGGCCCGGTCATCACCAAGGCCGCGCAGGAGCGCATCAACCGGCTGATCGATTCCGGCGTGGAACAGGGCGCCAAGCTGGTGGTGGACGGCCGCGGGCTGAAGATCCAGGGCTATGAGAACGGCTTCTTCTGCGGCCCGTCGCTTTTCGACAACGTGACCCGCGACATGGACATCTACAAGGAAGAGATCTTCGGCCCGGTGCTGTCCACCGTGCGCGCGCAAAGCTACGAGGACGCGCTGAACCTGGTCATGGACAACGACTACGGCAACGGCACGGCGATCTATACCGCCGACGGCGACACGGCGCGCGACTTCGCCAGCCGGGTGAACGTGGGCATGGTCGGCATCAACTTCCCGATCCCGGTGCCGCTGAGCTACTACACTTTCGGCGGCTGGAAGAAGTCGGCCTTCGGCGACCTGAACCAGTATGGCCCGGACGCCTTCCGCTTCTACACCAAGACCAAGACCGTGACCGCCCGCTGGTTCTCGGGCATCAAGGACGGCGTGGCGCTGAACTTCAAGGCCATGGACTGACGGCGGGGGCGGGCGGGGGCTCTGCCCCCGCGTGCCCTGCACCCCTCGATGGGGTGCAGGGCACGCTCCCCCGGGATATTTCGACACGAAAGAAGCCGGGGCGGCGACCTCCGCAGTTTCGCGCAAGGCTGCAAAACTGGCGCAACATTTCCCGGCCATGACCGGGCAAGGCAATTCATCACGAAAGACATGAGGGGGAGAGCATGGATTTCGGTCTGAGCGAGGAGCAGGCGGCGATCTTCGATCTGGCTCGGGATTTCGGGGCCGATCGTATCGCGCCGCAGGCCCGCGCCTGGGAAGAGGCGGGCACCATCCCGCGCGCCTTGTGGGCGCAGGCGGCCGAACTGGGCCTGGGCGGGGTCTATGTCGGCGAGGAGCATGGCGGCACCGGGCTTTCGCGGCTGGACGCCACGCTGGTCTTCGAGGCGCTGGCCATGGCCTGCCCCTCGGTCGGCTCGTTCCTGTCGATCCACAACATGTGCGGCGGCATGATCGACAAGTTCGGCACCCCCGCGAACAAGGCGCGCTGGCTGCCCGGCCTGTGCAGCATGGAGACGGTGTTCTCCTATTGCCTGACCGAGCCCGGCGCCGGTTCCGACGCCGCCGCCCTGCGCACGCGCGCCGAGCGGGTCGAGGGCGGCTGGAAGCTGAACGGCACCAAGGCCTTCATCTCGGGCGGCAGCTATTCGGATTGCTACCTGGTCATGGCCCGCACCGGCCAGGACGGGCCGCGCGGCATCTCGACCATGGTGGTCGAGGCCGGCACGCCCGGCCTCAGCTTTGGCGCGCTCGAGCACAAGATGGGCTGGAAGGCGCAGCCGACCGCCCAGGTGCAGTTCGACGATTGCGTCATCCCCGAGGAGAACCTGATCGGCGAGGAGGGCCGCGGCTTTGCCTATGCCATGGCCGGCCTGGACGGCGGGCGGCTGAACATCTCGGCCGGCGCGCTGGGGGGCGCGCAGGCGGCGCTGGACGCGACCCTGCGCTACATGGGCGAGCGCCGCGCCTTCGGCCAGACGCTGGACCAGTTCCAGGCGCTGCAATTCCGCCTGGCCGAGATGGAGACGGCGCTGCAATCGGCGCGCATCTTCCTGCGCCAGGCGGCCTGGAAGCTGGACCGCGGCGCGCCCGACGCGACCAAGTTCTGCGCCATGGCCAAGCTGCATGTCACCGACCGCGCCTTCGAGGTCGCCAACCAATGCCTGCAGCTGCATGGCGGCTATGGCTACCTGGCCGATTACGGGATCGAGAAGATCGTGCGCGACCTGCGCGTGCACCAGATCCTGGAAGGCACCAACGAGATCATGCGGCTGATCGTCGGCCGCGCCCTGCTGGCGGAGCGTGACTGATGGCCGAGATGCCCAAATCCGAGATGCCTGAATCCGAGATGCCCGAATCCGAGATGATCGCCCGCAAGGACCGCCGCGCCGGCCGGCTGACCTTCAACCGCCCGCAGGCGCTGAACGCGCTGAGCCACGAGATGGCGCTGGCCATCGACGCCGCCTTGCGCGAATGGCAGCACGACCCCGAGGTGGCGCTGGTCGTCATCGACGCCGCGGGCGAGCGCGCCTTCTGCTCGGGCGGCGACATCGCCGCGGTCTATCGCGCCGGCCTGGAAGGCGACCACCGGGTCGGGCGCGCGTTCTTTCGCGACGAATACCGCATGAACGCGCGGATCGCCGAATATCCCAAGCCCGTGGTCGCGCTGATGCAGGGCTTCGTCATGGGCGGCGGCGTCGGCGTCGGCGGCCATGCCAGCCACCGCATCGTCGGCGACACCACCCAGATCGCCATGCCCGAGACCGGCATCGGCCTGATCCCCGACGTGGGCGGCAGCTGGCTTCTGGGCCATGCGCCGGGCCGCTGCGGCGAATACCTGGGCCTGACCGGGGCGCGCATCGGTGCCGGCGACGCGATCTTCACCGGCTTTGCCGACGCCTATATCCCCGAGGCGGAATGGCCGGCGCTGATCGACCGGCTGGCCGAGACCGGCGACGCGACGGTGATCGCGCCCCACCCCCGCCCCGAGGCACCGCTGGAGGGCCGCGACCTTTCGGCCTTCGGCGGTCCGAGCGTGGCCGAGATCGTGGCCGCGCTGGAGGCGGCGGGCGACGAGGCGGCGCTCAAGCCCCTGCGCCGCAACTCGCCCCTGTCGATGGCGGCGACGCTGGCGCTGGTGCGCGCGGCGCGCGGCGATGCCAGCCTGCGCGACAGCCTGGCGCGCGAGCTGCGCTTTACCGCCCGCGCCACGGCG
>JAANMY010002433.1_pt1 | contig 17655 bp, 17 predicted proteins | sample 7279691 | NCBI WGS metagenome assembly JAANMY01 (sample SAMN14094543, study PRJNA606508) | bioreactor metagenome | isolation source: A lab-scale SPAN reactor treating ammonium-rich wastewater day 388 | place: Ireland: Galway | collected 2018-02-07
AGATTTGCGTTTTTACCAACCCAGCCGATGCCCGATTTTCTTGCCCAGCTTCTTTCCAGAATGGGCGCTGAATCAGTAAAAACCCTGCAGTGAAAATCGCCGATTTCTTCCTTCAGTTCAGCTACCAATTCCTGCAGAATACCTTTAATGATTTCATGATAATCTTCTCCGTAAGCGTATTTCGAGATTTTAAAATTATCTATCGCTGATAGTTTCTCGTCCGGATAGTAATTGTAGGAAAGCGAAATAACCGATTTTGAGCCTTCTACCAATAGCGTAGGATTCAGTCTCTTGTCAAAATGGTTTTCCATATAAGACATTTCACCGTGGTAATTTTTCTGCAGCCACGCTTCGAGCGGTTTGGCATCTTCTTCCAAAAAAACTGCTTTCGAGATTCCACAACTCTGAAATCCAAATTTCCGGGCTTTCGCTTTAATTAAGGAGGAATATTTTTCTGGTAAAGTGCTCATTTTATTAGTGCAAAACTAACATTATTTCATAAATTTGCTATAGTCTGAAGAGGGAAAGTGAGTATTCCCGAAAAAATAATCCAAAATATAAAGTTATGTCATTAGTAGAAGTTTTACAGAGCAAAAATTACCATTTGATCGATGTGCGCGAACCCATGGAATTAGAGATGGATGGCCACATTGAGGAAGCACAGAATATTCCCTTAGGTGAACTTGAAGTACGCAAGCAGGAAATTCTGAATATAAGCGGAACAAAGATTTTCTTCTGCCGAAGCGGAAACCGAAGCGGTAAAGCTGTTGATTACTTTAAATCCGAAGGAATGACCGATGTTTACAACGGAGGTGGTTATAATGAAATGAAAGCGACTTTGGAAAGTCTTTGATCTTTCAAAAAAAATCAATTGTGAGCTGTATTGTAAAATATGGCTCATTTTTTTGTAAAAAAATCAAGAATGTCACAAAAGTCATCTAAAATGGCTTCAAAAATATAAATGCATGTTTAATTTTTTTGCGCTTATAATTGATTGATTTTCATAATTATACCACCGGTTATGCAGGCTGGATCGCTACTGTCAACCGGTTTTGGCACGATTTTGACAAGTAGATCTCATGTAAAATTAAAATTTAAAATTATGAAATCAATGAAGAAAACAATCCTTGCATTAGGATTAATGACAGCAGGTTTAGTGAGTGCACAAAGTGCAGATATGAGAAACATGCTTAAAGTTGGAGTTAATGGCGGTATTGCTGTTCCTGCTGAAAATGCCGGAGGAACTCTAGGTTTAGATTTATCTTATCAAAATTTGGTAACTCCGGGATTTGGTTTAGGAATCGCAACGGGATACAGCCATTTTTTTGGTAAAGAAAACGGAACCATCGATAATAATGATTTCGGTGTAGTGCCCGTAGCAGCATTAATAAGAGTTTATCCAAAACAGACAGGTTTTTACCTGGGGACTGATCTAGGTTACGGTTTCATCGTAGGTGATGACAAAGTTGCTGCAAACAGAACTCAAGAGAGACCAGACGGTGGTTTCTACATCAAGCCTGAAATCGGCTACCACAACAGAGACTGGAACTTCGCTCTTCAGTACCAAAAAACCTTTACAGGTGACAAAGGAGAGATTGATGATCAAAAATACAATGCCGGTGCAATCGGTGTAGGTGTTGGTTATAATATTCCTTTGGGTAAATAGTAAACTGACTCAAATTCTGAGATAAAACCTTCTTAAATTTTCTTTTAAGAAGGTTTTTTTTTCACGTTTTCTAAAAACAATTATTATCTTTGGTTGATACATTAAAAAGATGGACTCTAAAAATAAATTCAAATTATATTTGCCCGCTTTGCATGCTGACGGAAACGGAGGTATTTCCTTAATTGCAGCTGATATCCGTCGGGAAGTGACGTATTTTGCCTTATACAATACTGAGAATAATAAGGTCAATATCCAGAAAGAAGCAACTTACACAACCAAGGATTTTGCCTCTTTTTCCGACATGGCAAACCGTTTCATTGCGGATTATTCTCTTTCCAATATAGCAAAAATCGCTGTAGCTGTTCCCGGACCTGTGATCGCAGGGAAAAGTGAACCGCAAAGGCTTTCCTGGAAATTGGATGCTGAGGAAATCAAAAGACAAACTAATGTTAATAAAGTTTATCTCATCAATGATTTAGAAGCATCTGCTTATGGCTTGGGAAATGATGATGAAAGCTGTTTCCTTACCATTCATAACTCCGATGATTTCGTTCCCGGAAATGTTGCCGTTTTGGCACCTGGGGCAGGTTTAGGAGAGGCAGGATTGTTTTGGGATGGCGAGTGTCTCAGACCGTTCGCAACCGAAGGAGGGCATTGCGAATTCTCGCCACGTACGAGTGATGAGGTAGAATTTTACCAGTTTCTGCAAAAAATTTACGGAATTGTAACCTGGGAGTCAGTACTTTCAACGTCAGGATTATTCAATATCTACAGATTTTTAAGAGATGTGAAACAGCAGAAACAGCCGGAATGGCTTACTAAAGAAATCGAAGCCGGCAACTTTACCGAAGCCATAATCAACGGAGCCCTTGAAAAGCGCGACAGAATCTGCAACATGACCATTGATACCTTTATCATTTTTCTTGCACGCGAGGCAAACAGTTTAGTTCTGAAACTGAAAGCTACGGGTGGGTTATTCTTAACGGGCGATATTCCGGTAATGCTTCAGAAATTCCTTAATAACGATAAATTTTACAAGAACTTTATCGTAAGTGATAAAATGGAAGTTGTATTAAAAGATATCCCCATTTACCTCGTAAAAGATCAGAAAACTATTATTAATGGTGCTGCACTTTACGCCGCATTTTACGAAGAATAAAAATGTATATCTATACTGAACTCCGGTTAGCGCCGGAGTTTTTTTTGTGCTTATCATTCTTGAAAGGTGACTATTTACTTTATAAATTGCTTCAAAAAGCATTTTCTATATAAATATTTGGTTTGTTTGAAATTCAAAGCTTAGTTTTGCCACGATTAAAAATATTACAATGAAGAAATTAGCATTATTTGCAGTTCTAGCCGGAGGTTTGGCTTTCGGGCAGTCGAAAAAAGTGGTAGCATCAGATGTTCACTGGTGGGGTTACAAAATAGCAAAAACTCAGGCATCATCTCATGATGGAACCGTAGATGTAAAATCCGGAAATCTGATGATGAAAGGAAACAATGTGGTAGGAGGAACTTTTGTTTTGGATATGACTACAATTAACGCCACTGATCTATCCGGAGAATCACAGACGAAATTAAACAATCATCTGAAAAACGGAGATTTCTTCGAAGTTGATAAATTTCCTACAGCCACCTATACCATTACTTCTCTAAAGAAAAATAACGACAAAATATTTAATTATATCGTAACCGGAAATCTTACGGTAAAAGGAAAGACGAATGCAGTTTCCTTCCCGGCGAAAATTTCGAACAGTAAAGGGGTTGTAAGCTTAGTATCGGACAAGTTTTCTTTCGACAGACAGAAGTTTGATGTTGCTTACAAAGCAGCAATGAAAGATGTTCTGGTAAAAGATGATATTGATATGCTTGTAAAAGTGACAGCAAAATAAGTAGCAAAAATATTAATGCTAAAGAGCAGTTTTCACTGCTCTTTTTTTTATTTTTACAGTATGAAACTTTATGTCATCAGCGGTCTGGGTGCAGATTTTAAAGTGCTTGAAAAGCTGAAATTCCCCCAAAATCTTCAAGTTGTTTTTATCGATTGGCTGCTGCCGGAGAGAGGCGAAACTTTTCACCATTATGTAGAAAGAATGGCAGAAAAAATTGATGATTCAGAACCTTTTTATTTACTAGGCTATTCTTTTGGTGGAATTATGGTGCAGGAAATTGATAAAATTAAACCTGCCGAAAAGATCGTCATTTTAGGAAGTATAAAATCTGACCGTGAAAAATCACGCTTCATTAAAGTAGGCGAAATCACGAGAATTCCGAAATATCTGCCTGAAAATATTTTCACCGAGAAATCGGCACTGGCATATTCTTTTATCAGAAAGTTTTTTGATCCTAAAAATCCGAAACTGATGGATTATTTCACCGTACGCGATCCGTATTACCTGAAATGGAGCATCGAGAAAATCGCTGAGTGGAAGTTTAAAGAAAACCCGAAAGTCATCCAGATCCTGGCAGATAAAGACATTGTTTTCCCTATCAAATATTCGAAACCTAATTATATCATTGAAAACGGAACACACTTGTTTCCCGCAACAAAACCCCGCGAAGTTTCTGAACTTTTGAGCAAGATTTTTGTCTGAGCTATTTTCTGAGTTTTAAATCTTCGTCTTTCAACATCATTTTCAGCACCAGCCAAAGTCCGATGACCGCAGCAGCGCAGAACAGAATCATTGCCAGTGCGGGGTAGCCCCAAATTACAAAAGTTGATGGAATTCTCATCAACAATGCCGCGCCGATGATAAGCGCCGCGATAATAAGCCCGATGGAAATCCTGTTGGCAACTTTCTGAAAACCGTCGGTAAGCCGCTGTTCATCAATCGCATCGATTTTGATTTCAAATTCGTTGTTCGCAAGTCTTTCTGTAATAATATTAAGTCTTTCAGGGAGTTTTTCTGTCAGTTTTTTAGCTTCAAGCGCTTCTGCAAAGAAATTTTTAGGCTTTAACTCTTCCAGCATTTTTTTCTGCATCATTTTCTCCACATTCCTTTCGATCGCGCGCTGCAAATCGTAATCAGGAGTAAGAACCGCGACGATCTGATCCATATTCATCAGAATTTTCCCCAGAATATTAAGTTCCACCGGAAGTTTGATTCCTTTTTCCGCCGCGATTTTATTCATTTGGATGAGCAATCTTCCTGTCTGCATGTCTTTCGCGGTTTTATGCTGAGAATCCAGTACAAGGCGGTTGATTTGTTTTCTGAAATCAGCCAAATCCGCATTTTTGTCGTACTCGCTCATTTTAAGAAGAACATTCGCTGTTTCTTCCCCGTTGAATTTGCTGATGGCGATTAGTAATTTCAGAATATTTTCACGCAGGTCCGGACCGAATTTCGCGACCATTCCCAAATCCATGAGCGCAATTTTGTGATCTTTAGTAAGGTGAACATTCCCCGGATGTGGATCTGCATGGGCAAAACCATCAATAATAATCTGTCTGAGATACGCCGCAACCAGCTCATCAACTAAGGGTTTGTAATTGGTTTCGATCCTCGAAACAGGAGAAATCGTTGTAATTTTCTGCCCGTCGATATAATCCATTGTGAGGATTTTCGAGGTAGAATATCCTTCTATTGGTTGTGGAACTACAATACGAGTATATTTCACCATATTCTTACCAAGGGCGACCAAATTTTCAGCCTCTTTTACATAATCCAGTTCCTGCAGGAGGATGTATCTAAGTTCATCTAAAATATCGTTTACTGCATATTTTTTTGCTGTTTTACTGTGTTTTACGGCAACATCTGTCAGTTCTTTAAGGGTGTCGAGATCCTCAATAAAATTAGTGCGTACGCCCGGCCTCTGAATTTTCACCGCTACTTTTTTTCCGGATCGCAATACAGCAAGATGCACCTGCCCGATAGACGCGCTGGCAAGCGGTTCTGTGTCGAAACTGTCGAAAGCTTTGGAAATTCTTTGGCCAATTTCTTCTTCCACGATTTTTTGAACTTCGGAATATGGAATTACCTCTACATTATCCTGCAGAGATTCCAGCGCTTTTAAGTAGGGTTCGGGAATCAGGTCCGGCCTTGTAGAGAGTAGCTGGCCCAGTTTAACATAGGTTGGGCCCATGTTTTTGAGATCTTCCGCAAGTTCCTGGGGATTATCGTAATCGTGTTCGGAATCATCCGTATTTTCATTGTTCAGCGCATTGTCACTTGCCGCTTTAAAGACGTCGCTGTTCCAGTATTTTAAAATGAAGGAAATAAATTTTGTGTAATTACTGAATTTTTCAGGAAGTGTCGCCATAGTTTAATCTTTAATAATATCTTTACAAAAACCATGCATAACCGGAAAAATCCCGCTAATCCGTTCATTTCTGTTCTGTCTGAAGCTTTTTCTGTTTTTCCAGCTTTTTGAAATAACCTCTGAAAAAAATATTGTGCTTTAAAGCTTCCAGATTTTGATTAAGATTGTAGCTTGCTTTATTGATGTTGTTCATGGTGGAATCTATATTATTCACCAAAACCGTATCATTCGATAGATAATTAATGGCTCCTTTGCCATTTTTTGCATTATTGATTGTGGCGTTCAGGTTATCAACGGTCCGGTTGATGTTAACCGATGAATGATCGAGATTTACAATTACTTTTTTTATTTTGTTTGCAACAGCGCTGTCTTTCAGAACTCCTATCATATTTTCTTTTCTGTCGAGTCCGGAAATCATTTGGTTGAGTTGATTAATCGTGTGAGTTGTTCCTTTGCTTGAATATTTTAAATAGGCGATGCTCGCACGCAAATCACTGACGCTGTTTTTCAAATCATTTCCCGCGTTTTCGTCGTTCAGAAGCATTCCCAAAGTTCCATTACCTTCATTAATTTTTTCTGATATTTCAAGGAAGTTTCTGGTAATCGCCTGGGCATTTTCGTTGGTTTTACTCAGCGTTTTCAATAAATCTTCAGCACTTGCTTTTCTCTCGCTTTGGATTAAATCACCGCCTTTTACTGACGGCATGTTTCCGGTTCCGGGAAGAATATTCACGACCATATTACCTACCAATCCATCGCTGCCGATACTTGCCTGTGCATCCTTTTTAATGAATCTGAACACCTCCGAGTCAATATTCATTTCCACGCTGATCAATGTATCACTGATAATTTCGATTTTTTTTACAGAACCGGCATTAATCCCTGAAAACCGCACGGAATTCCCAGGCTGCAGACCATTTACATTGTTGAAATTGGCTTTCAATATTTCGGTTTTGCCAAATAGCTGCTGCTTGCTTCCGATATAATAAACGGTAAGGGTGAAAATGAGAAAGCCTATGAGGACAAATAAGCCGAGTCTTAATTTTTGTGATGCTGATTTTTCCATCTTTTCAAATTATTTAAAAAACGCCTTTACCTTCGGATCATGCGAGGCAGAAAGTTCCTGAAAAGTTCCTTCAGCGTAATTTTTTCCGTCGATCAATAAAATCATCCTGTTCGAAATTACTCTGGCACAATCTACATCATGCGTGATAATGATCGATGAAGTGTTATATTTTTCCTGAATTGATTTCATCAGGATTATAATTTCTTTTGCGGTAATCGGATCCAGACCCGTTGTCGGTTCATCATAAATAATGATTTTGGGCTGAAGAATTAATGTCCTTGCCAATGCAATCCTGCGTTTCATTCCGCCTGAAAGTTCATTCGGCATCAAATCTACGGCACCCGCAAGGCCCACATTTTCCAAGGCGTGCATGACAAGTGGAGTAGCATCGGTCAATTTTCCGAACTTTTTAGTGTGCCTTCGCAAAGGGAATTCCAGATTTTCTCTTACAGACATTGAATCATATAAGGCGCTTCCCTGAAACAAAAAGCCGATTTCAGTACGCAGTTCGTCAAAATCTTCGCGGCTCAAACGGTTGATCTCCTGACCCATAATTTCAATTGATCCGCTGTCGGGAATTTCCAGACCGATAAGGCATTTAATCATTACCGATTTTCCGGATCCTGATTTTCCCATAATGACGAGGTTTTCACCCTCATTAAGTGTGAGATTAAAATCATCGAGCACGAGATTGTCACCAAATCTTTTTGTAAGATTCTGGATATTGATTAATACTTTTATTGACCCCTCAGTTTTCATTTTATGTTACAAAAATATTGGTGATCAGCACCGCTATAAAATCGATCAGGAAAAGAAACATAGAAGAATAAACCACGGCCGAATTGGCTGCGATTCCTACACCTTCGGTACCTTTCTGACAAAAATATCCTTTAAAACATCCTACGAGACCTATCGCAAAACCGAAGAAAAAACTTTTTAGGGTAGCGGGAATCACATCACTGAATTCGAGGTGCTTAAAAACCTGATTGAAATACAGCGTAAATGATACTTGACCTTTGGTGTTTTCAACCAAATAAGATCCCACAATAGCAATAAAATCGCTGTAAATGACAAGAACCGGAAGCATTACCGTGGTCGCCAGAATACGCGTAACTACAAGATATTTAAAAGGATTTGTGCCGGAAACTTCCATGGCATCAATCTGCTCTGTAACCCGCATGGATCCAATTTCGGCGCCTATACCTGATCCGATTTTCCCCGCACAGATCAGTCCGGTAATAATCGGTCCGATTTCCCGGATAATAGAAATACTCACCATCGCCGGAATCATTGATACAGCACCGAATTCCGCCAGTGTAGGCCGGGTCTGAAGCGTGAACACCAAACCGATAATCAGTCCTGTTACCGTTACCAGAAACAGCGAACGATTCCCGATATAAAAACACTGTTTCAGAAATTCCGGAAATTCGTACGGTTTCTTTAATACTTCCCTGAAAAACCTTCCAGTAAAATAACTCAGTTCACCTATTTCTACAAGAAATAATTTCAAAGGTTTCAGTATGTGATTGAAAAGAAGCATGTCCGAAGGAAAAAATGTTATTCAGAACGTGATTTACCTTATCGAATTTACTCAATATTTTACGAAATCCGCTGAAATTCCAAATGATTTATGTTGCATAATGCATTTTTGCTTCAGTATGCTATTTAGTAATTTTGGTAACCAATAAAAGGTTATTTTTGCAGTATTATGCAGTCAATAAGTGTTTTTGAAATCATTAAAGTCGGTATCGGTCCCTCAAGTTCACATACGATGGGCCCGTGGAATGCGGCAGAGAGTTTTTTAAATTTAATTCGCAGGACCCGTCAGATTTCCGATGTTAAGGAAGTTTTTGTGGAGTTTTTTGGATCGCTGGCTAAAACCGGCATTGGCCACGGTACCGATATTGCCGGAATACTGGGGCTTTCAGGAGAAAATTTCAAACTCATCGATACGACTTTAATCGATTCAAAAATTGAAGCTATTAGATCTTCCAGCCAGATTAATTTGGGCGGGGAAAAAGTAATTTCTTTTGTTTACGGACATCATTTAATTCTCAATAAACAGCGCTCACTGGATTTTCATCCTAACGGAATGATTTTTAAAGCTGTTTTTGAAAATGGGGAAACCATCACTCAAGATTATTACTCTATCGGCGGTGGATTTATTGCCACTCAGGAAGAGAACTCATACGAAAATAACTGTGTAAGAACCCTTTATCCTTGTCACAATGGTGATGATCTTATTAAAAATATTCGGAAGTTAAATCTGGAAAAGATTTCAGACCTAATTTTCCTGAACGAAGAATCCTGGCGCACCAAAGAGGAGACCAAGCAGGAAGCACTCTACATTTGGCAGCAGATTAAAGAATGTATCTACAAGGGTGTGACCAAAGATGGCATTTTGCCGGGGGGATTAAATGTGACGCGCCGCGCTGCCGGCTTAAACCGTAAACTTCTTGGCGAAAAAACCTACACCAGTATGGACGAATGGTTTAACCTTGTTGTGGATGCGGAAGAAACTTTTACCAATATCAACAAATGGGTTTCGTGCTTTGCTTTGGCGGTAAACGAAGAAAACGCAAGTTTCGGACGGATCATCACAGCACCAACTAATGGTGCAAGCGGCGTAATTCCGGCAGTTTTGATGTATTCGCAGGCTTTCACCGAACATCGTAATAATGAAGATATTATTCGTTTTCTTTTGGTGGCAGGTGAAATAGGGACCTTATTCAAAAAAAATGCAACCATTTCCGCAGCAATGGGCGGTTGCCAGGCAGAAGTTGGCGTTTCGTCAGCAATGGCGGCGGCAGGACTCACGGAAATTATGGGGGGAAGTCCTGGACAAGTGCTTATGGCGGCAGAAATCGCTATGGAACATCACTTGGGTATGACGTGTGATCCGATTGCCGGACTGGTTCAGATTCCTTGTATTGAAAGAAATTCCATGGGGGCTATTAAGGCGATTACCGCTGCAAATATTGCGATAGAATCAGATCCGGCAAAAGCAAAGGTTTCACTTGATCAGGTCATTCAGTCGATGTGGGATACGGCTCAAAGCATGAGCGACAGGTTCAAAGAGACGTCAGAAGGTGGCTTGGCGATTGCGGTGAACGTGGCAGAGTGTTAATTTCAGATCAATTATTTATCTAAAATTCCACGGATTTTATTGGCGTTTCTAATGAGATCTTCCAGAAGTTCGTAATTTTCTTTTTCCAGCGCTGATTTGAATTTTCTAAGCTGGGAAATATGCTCATTCAGTACATCCAGCACGTTTTCTTTATTCTGTTTGAAGATCGGAACCCACATTTCCGGATGCGATTTTGCCAAACGAACCGTACTCGAAAAACCTGTACTGGCCAGCTGAAAAATGGTGTCTTCTTCACGTTCTTTCTCTAAAACCGTATTGGCGAGTGCATATGAAGTGATATGTGAGATATGCGAAATATAAGCTGTATGAAGATCATGATCGTCGGCATTCATATAGATTAAATGCATTTCGAGATTTTCAGCAACACTTTCCACCGTCTTCAGCGCATTTTCTGCGGAATGTTCGCTGTCACATATTACCGCAGCACGGCCGGAAAAGCTTTCCGACAAAGCATTTTGAGGTCCTGAATTTTCGGTTCCCCACATCGGGTGAAATGCTACAAAACGGTTTCTGTTCGGATGGTTTTTTACCGAATTTACAATGCCTGATTTCGTGGAACCTGCATCCATTACCGTTTGCTGTGGATTAATGAGATCCAAAACTTCGGGAAGAACTTCTCTTGCAGCGTCAACGGGAATTGCAATAATAACTAAATCTGAATTTTTTACTGCATACTCGAGTGAAGCAATCTCATCAATAATCCCCAGTTTTTTAGCTTCAAGAAGGTGGCTTTCATTTTGGTCCACGCCAAAAACATGAGAGACAAAACCTTTTGCTTTCAGTTTAAGGGCCATTGAGCCACCGATTAATCCGACACCGATAATGGAAATTTTCATCTTAAAAATGTAATTTAGAACTTAAAGTAATCTACCTGAGCTTCTTTAAGCTATGGAAAGTATTCTCCTCCTTACATTTTTCATAACTTATTTCGAACCTCGGATTCTTCTCCGGATAAACAAGCACGTAGGAAGGACATGGCTGTTTCTGTGCCTGACTTCTCTCGAAATCTACCTTGCTTTTTGTGATAATGCTGTCTTTCAGAAACTTTTCGTCAATATTATTTTCCTTCATGGAAGCCGCAAACGCAGGACTGTAAACAATTTCTTTGGAAAGAGTTTCGGCGATTACCCGCGAATTCGGCAAATAACCACTGCAGCTTGCACCTTTTTTGTTCAGAATAAAAAATACGAGTAATAATCCCGGGATAAGACCGATAAGGAAAAATTTTAATTTTCTCATTTAAAAAATTAGAAGATTGATGTCATGATAGGTTAAGTCGAAACGGTCGCAAATCAGTTTTTTGGTATGACGACCTTTGTACATATAAAGCGACTGTTTCATTTCATTTTTGCGGATCAGCATATTGTCGAAACCGCCTTCTTCATCATAATTCAGAAGATAACTCAAAAAGAAATTAGAAACGGCTTTGGTGGTAGTTCTCGGCATTTTCGATGTTAAATTCGGTAAACCGCAGTGTATCACACCATGTTTAATGATATAGGGATTTTCCATATCAGTAAGTTCAGATGTCTCGATCACTTTTCCGTTGTCGATGGTTACGTCGATAATTACGCTCCCTTTTTTCATTTTAGAAACCATTTCTTCTGTAACGATCGGGCAGAGGCTTATTTTTGAAAGTGCTCCGATTACTACGTCGGCTCTCTTTAAGCTTTTTGAAAGTTCCTTAGGATCGATGATTGAAGTTGGAACTCTACCGTCAACCATCATGTGAAGTCTTCGGAGTTTTGAAAGTGAATTATCGAAAACTTTTACACTTGCACCCAGTCCTAAAGCTGCTTTGGTAGCAAATTCACCTACGATTCCTGCGCCGAGGATTACTACTTCGGTCGGCCGAACTCCGGTAATCCCGCCCAGCATTAAACCGTTCGAAAGCGCAAGAAGTTCTGCAGCGTAAAGAATTGAAATATTACCTGCAATTTCACCAATAAGACGCACAAGTGAAAGCTGCTTGTATTCATCAATAATGAATTCGAATGCAATGGCGTTAATTTTCTTTTCGGCGAGTTTTTTAAAATATTCCTGATCCCGCAAATTAATCTGCAGTGCGGAAATTAAATAGGTACAAGGCTTTAAAAACTCAATTTCCTCTGTGGTTGGCGGATTAATCTTAAGAACCAGGTCCTGCTGAAAAGCTTCCTGAGGATTCTGGGTAATTTGTGCGCCGGCCTCGGAATATTGCAGATCTGTAAAGAAAGATCCTTCACCGGCACCGGATTCCACGACAATATGGTGGCCGTGTTCTACCAAAACCTGTACTGCGTCGGGAGTTAAGCCTGTTCTGCGCTCATTGAGACAGGTCTCTTTCGGTACTCCGATCGCAAACTGTTTTCCTTTTTTTATTACTTCCAGTTTTTCTTCCTGCGGCATCAACTCCTGCTCAGAAAAAGGAGTGAAAATATTTGTACTGCTCATTATTTATGATCTTGCTAATGCAAGGGATAAGTTATTGATAGTCGATAAATAAAGCCCCAAAGATACAATGAATTAATGATTATCAGAATTAAAATTTACCTGAAAACGACAGCCCTTTCTTCATCATTCACAGTTATTTTTATTTCGTGGTGAGGCAGATCTGCAAGTTCGTCTTCGTAAATTTCGGGCCATTCAATAATGCACAGCAAAGCGTTGTCCAGATATTCCTCAATTCCGATGTCATATACTTCAGCAATGTTTTTCATGCGGTAGAGATCAAAATGGAAAATATTGCCTTTCGGTAAATGATATTCGTTCACAATTGCATAGGTTGGCGAAGAAACTTCGTCGCTGCTGCCCATGTTTTTCAACAGGAATTTAGTGAATGTAGTTTTGCCGGCGCCAAGATTTCCTTTTAAAAGCAGAATATTGTGGTGAAGCTGAGGCAGAATTTCCCCTACTACTTTTTGCCAGTCTTCAATTTTAGTGATGTTGAATTCCATTATTTTTTTGATTCTATTTATAGATTTCGATTTCAATCTGTCCGTTTTCGGTTACTGCGCCGCGGTACATGCCGGCTGTGTTGAAAGGCATGGCAATATTTCCGTCTCTATCCAGTGCGATCAAGCCTCCGTCGCCGCCTATTTTTTCAATTTCAGCGATAACTTCCCCCGACGCAGATTTTATATCTTTATTTTGATATTCCATTTTAGCTGCGAGAGTTCTGGCAGCGGTAGTACGGATGAAAAACTCACCCCAGCCGGTGGCTGATATTCCAACCTGAGCGTTGGCATAGGTACCTGCGCCGATAATGGGTGCATCGCCGATTCTGCCGAATTTTTTATTGGTCATTCCACCGGTGGAAGTGCCTGCCGCGATATTACCGTCTTTATCTAAAGCAACCGCACCGACCGTTCCGAATTTCTGATCGACTTCGTAAGCTTCCGGAAAATGGTTTTGTGTAGTTTTTTTATTGTTTTCTTTTGCTTTCAGTTTCTGTAAACCATCCCAGCGGTCTTTGGTCCAGAAATAGTCGGGATTTACAATTTCTAAACCCTGTCCCTTAGCAAAAATTTCTGCGCCTTCACCGATCATCATTACATGCTCACTGTTCTGCATTATAGCAATCGCTGCTTTTATCGGGTTCTTAACCGTGTGAATAGCTGCTACTGCTCCGGCTGATTTATCTTTTCCAAACATGATAGCAGCATCGAGTTCATTTTTTCCGTCAGAAGTAAATACAGCGCCCTTGCCCGCGTTGAAGAGGGGAGAATCTTCCATAATAATTATCGCTGCAGCCACCGCGTCAACTGACGATTTCCCTTTCATGATTTCTGCATAGCCTGCTTTCAGCGCTTCGGTAAGTTTTGCGCGGTACGCTTTCTCTTTTTCGGCGGTCATGTTTTCCCGGGTAATGGTTCCTGCGCCTCCATGAAGTACAAGGACGTATTTTTTTTGGGCTGAAAAGAATGTGTTAATGAAGATCAGCAGAACAATACAGAGTTTTTGCATGAATTAAAAATTTCATCAAAAATACTGAAAATTTGAAGTCACAGGTGAAGCGAGTGCCTAAAAGTTTGGAGGTATTTTAAGATTTCAACCAGTAATTTCCTATTTTTACCGAATGATTTCTAAAGCGACTATCGATAAAATATTTTCCACAATTCGGGTGGAAGAAATCATTGGCGAATATGTGCAGCTGAAAAGGGCAGGATCCAATTTCAAAGGTCTGAGTCCCTTTCATGAGGAAAAGTCGCCGAGCTTTATCGTTTCGCCAAGCAAACAGATCTGGAAGGATTTTTCGAGCGGAAAAGGTGGTACGGCCATTTCTTTCCTTATGGAAATTGAAAATTTCACTTATCCTGAAGCGCTTCGTCACGCCGCCAAAAAGTACGGAATCGAAATTGAGGAAGACCGGCGCGAACTTTCTGAGGAAGAAAAGCAGTCCCAAACGGATAAAGAGATTCTTTATAAAATTCATGAAATCGCGAATGATTTTTTCCAGCAGCAGCTTTTTGAAACAGAAGAAGGGAAATCTGTAGGATATTCTTATTTTAAAGAGCGTGAACTTCGCGATGATATCATCAGGAAATTTCAGTTAGGTTATTCGCCGGAGCAGAAAAATACCTTCACAAAATTTGCTTTAGATAAAGGCTATTCCAAAGAAATTTTAGAAAAGTCAGGACTATCTATTTTTCCTGAAAACACGCCGACAGGTGTAGACCGCTTCCGCGAACGGGTTATTTTCCCGATTCACAGTTTTTCTGGAAGGGTTTTGGGTTTCGGGGGAAGAATCCTTCGGAATAACATTAGAACCGCGAAATATCTCAATTCGCCCGAAACCGAGATTTACCATAAATCCAATGTTCTTTACGGTTTAAACCAAAGCAAACAGGCGGTTTCAAAGAATAATCTGTGCCTTCTTGTGGAAGGTTATATGGACGTAATCGCACTTCATCAGGCGGGAATTGAAAATGTTGTTTCAAGTTCCGGAACTGCGCTGACCGTGGAACAGATTAAGCTTATTAAAAGGCTTACAGAAAATGTAACGATCCTTTTTGACGGTGATTCAGCGGGAATCAAAGCGAGTTTCAGAAGTATCGACATGCTGCTTTCGGAAGCCATGAACATCCGCGTTTTGCTTTTTCCGGATGGTGACGATCCCGATTCTTTTTCGAGGAAACATCCACAGGAATATGTGGAAAATTTCATAAAAAATGAAGCGAAAGATTTTATTGATTTCAAAGCTGAAATTTTACTGAAAGAAGCTGGCAATGATCCAATTAAAAAAGCAGAGTCGATAAGGGATATTGTAAAGTCTGTAGCATTCGTTCAGAACGCGCTGAAGCAGGAAGTTTATTTAAAGGAAGTTTCAGCGAAATTCGGAATTTCGGAACAGTCGCTTTTTAATGAGCTCAATGTTCAGAAACAGGTTCAGAAACAGCAAACTTCTCCGCAGCAAAGACAGGAAAAACCTGCGCAGGTAAAGCTGGAGAAAGTTACGGAGCCTTTTGAAACCATTAATCCATTATTGATTCTGGAAGAAAAGCTGGTTGAACTGATGCTGAAATATGGAGACAGAGTGCTCGACCGAACTGATGAGGAAAATAATGCCTATCAGATTACCGTAATCGAAGAAATTATGGGACATTTAGAGGAAGATGACTGCGAAATCCAATCGGTTCTGAATCAGAAAATTATCAGCGAGATTAAAGAAGGAATCGGTAAAAATGAACTGCGTTCGGGTAATTTTTTCATGACCTTGATGGATGAGCAGATTACCGGAAGAATCGCAGATGCGTTGGTAGAACCTTATGAAAACAGCGATTGGGGAAAGTACCAGATTTTTTTCAGCAGGGAAGAAGAAGTAGTTCCGAAAATTGTGCAGGACGTAATTTTCCGGCATAAGCGCGCTTACATCATTAAAATCATCAACGATATGAAGACTCAACTTTCGGACAGTGAAAATAATGAGGAGACCTATAAAAAAATCATTACGCTGAATCATCTGCGTAAAGAAATCGACGAGAAACTGTTCAGAATCCTGTGACAGATTGTCGGATTTTTGGTTGTGGAATATTGTTTGTGTAAATTTGAGATGCAGATTTATAACAGCAAATAAATATTAATATGGACATAAAAAAAGATTTCAGAGATTTCTCTGTAAAACATTTAGGAAACAGCGGATTGGCAACGGATCAGTATATGGGAATGTACGGCCCAACCAATCTCACCCCGTACATTATGGAGGAAAGACGGCTGAACGTTGCTCAAATGGACGTTTTCTCGCGTCTGATGATGGACAGAATTATTTTTCTCGGAACAGGAATCGACGATCAGGTAGCCAATATTGTAACTGCTCAGCTTTTGTTTTTAGAAAGTTCTGATGCTTCCAAAGATATCCAGATTTATATTAATTCTCCGGGTGGAAGTGTGTACGCCGGTTTAGGAATTTATGACACGATGCAGATCATCAAACCTGATGTTTCAACCATCTGTACGGGTATGGCCGCTTCTATGGGAGCCGTTCTTCTGGTTGCCGGTGAAAAGGGAAAACGTTCCGCGCTGAAACACTCAAGAGTGATGATTCACCAGCCTTCAGGTGGTGCGCAGGGCGTAGCTTCCGATATGGAAATTAATTTAAGAGAAATGCTTAAGCTTAAAAAAGAGCTTTATGATATTATTGCAAATCACTCCGGACAAACCTATGAATGGGTTGAAAAAGCGTCGGACCGTGACTATTGGATGACTTCAAGCGAAGCGAAAGAATTCGGAATGGTTGATGAAGTTCTGGAGAGAAAATTAGATAAGTAAATTGAAAATGTAATGTAAAACGCGCTGAAAATTTCAGCGCGTTTTTTTTTGAGATAATTGATTTTCAATTCAGATGGAATTGACAATATATTGATTTTTTAACTTTTTGACTGGCTTTTAGTTAAACCCTTCGATAATTTTTGCAAAGTCATCAATTTTTAAAGCTGCGCCGCCAATTAAACCACCGTCGATATCTGGTTGCGAGAATATTTCTTTGGCGTTATCTGGTTTCACGGAACCGCCATATAAAATTGAAATTTCGTCGGCAACTTCCTGTCCGTATTTTGCTGCGATTAAACTTCTGATGTGTGCGTGGATTTCCTGAGCCTGTTCCGGACTTGCAGTTTCGCCGGTTCCGATGGCCCAAACAGGTTCGTAAGCGATAACCACTTTTTTAATTTCTTCCGCAGAAAGGGTGAAGAGCGCAACTTCGGTCTGGTTTTTTACGACTTCAAGATGCTGTCCTGATTTTCTCTGTTCCAAAGTTTCACCGTTACAGTAAATTGGAGTCAAACCTTTATCTAAAGCCAGTTTTACTTTTCTGTTACAGTGGGAATCGGTTTCGCCGTGGTATTGTCTGCGTTCTGAGTGTCCGATAATCGCGCCAGTTGCATCGATAGATTCAAGCATGTCGGCAGAAATTTCGCCGGTGTAAGCACCGCTTTCGTATTCGCTCATATCCTGCGCGAAAACGCCGATTTCGTCCTGCTCATATAAATCTTTTGCCATCATTAAGTATAAAGAAGGCGGAGCGATCCAGACTTC
>JAANMY010002434.1_pt1 | contig 17640 bp, 16 predicted proteins | sample 7279691 | NCBI WGS metagenome assembly JAANMY01 (sample SAMN14094543, study PRJNA606508) | bioreactor metagenome | isolation source: A lab-scale SPAN reactor treating ammonium-rich wastewater day 388 | place: Ireland: Galway | collected 2018-02-07
TGCTGTCGCAGAAAGGGAAAAGGTGGACGACTTTTACGCCGCCCGCAGCAGCTCCATGCCGCCGCTTCCGTGGCCTAATTTCTCACCGCCGTTCTCAGCCGTGAGTGCCTAAGAACTCGCTCTTGTTCACCGTGTTCCCAGCGGGTGTTATTTGCCTAACTTGATGCTAATTTCACAAAGGACCCCGAGGACCAAGCCGAAGAACACCAACGCTGAACCTTGCGAAAGCCAGAGCGCCGACTGTGCCATAGAGGTCCGATCAAAGTCGGGGGCCAGCACATCGGGGGCAACAACGAACGATCCGATGATCGCTACGATGCCAATAGCAACGGCCCCAACGCCTGCGATCCTACCAAATTTTGTGAACACCCTTCACTACTCCTCGATATAGCGAGCCACAGCGCGAAAATCAGCTCTTTTCCGCTTTCCGGGCTTGCCATGCGAGAAGGGTCGCCGCAATCACAAATGACCGTTCTGGGGAAGCCGCACCGCAGCGACCAGCTCGGGTGTGAAAGGCAGCAATGGGCCGGATCTTCTCGTCTAACCATGTCACCCGGCCCGTTCCCGCAGGGCTTCATACAGCCGTCCCGGCCCCATCAGTGCCGCTTTCAGCCCGGCCTGAATCGCCGGAGATTCTAGTGCCTGTCGGCTCATGGCCGAATGTGCGTCCAGAGCGTCGATGACAGCATCCATGATTGCCGCTTTCAGCAACGGCGAGTTGTCGAACTGCTCCTTCTGGTTGCTGCCAGCCTGCTGGGAAAGCGTTTCGTTCTCCACCAGCTTGCCCTTGATCGCCATGGCGTAGGACAGTTGGTCGTTGTCCGTCACGCCGGTGAACAGATCGTTCATTTTGGCGAGGATCTCGGACAGCAAGGCCTTTTCCTTGTCCTGCACTTCCGCCGAGCCGGTTTCGGTCATAGGCTTCAGCTTCTCGGCCGCACTGCCCAGGGTCAGGTTCGTCTTGTCCTTTGCGGTCAGCTTGTGATGTGTCAGCTCCACTTTGCTCAGGTCCACGCCCTCGCGTTCCCGCCCGAAATCCAGCAGCGGGATCAGGCGGCGGTAGAATATGCCGCGCGCCTCGATGGCGGTCGAGCCATAGTCAAAGATTTGCGACAGGAAGGCATAGAGCCGCAGGAAGGCGCTCATATTGGCCTTGAACAGGGTCAGCGCGTCCTGGGTCTGCTTGGCGGCAAGGGCGGCTTTCTCATCGCAAGAGGCGCGGGCAGTGATTTCGGCATCCTTGGCCGCCCGGAAGGATTTCAGCAACCGATCCGCCACCGGCTCGATGGCGGCGGACAGACTGGCGTGGTTCGCTCTGGGGTCCAGCCCCGCCCGAACCACGCGATCCACCTCGAAATCGTCGTAATAGCCAAGCGCATCCAGTTTCGCGCGGAGGTCCAGCACCTGATCCGGGTCGGTGACCGCCTCCAGCTCGGCCGTCTCGTAATAGGTGCGGAAGGCGGTCAGGATGTCTTCGGCGCTGTTGGCGAAATCGAGGATATAGGTCGTATCCTTGGTGATCCCACCCGAGGACCACGCCCGGTTCAACCGCGACAGCGTCTGCACCGCCTGGATGCCCGCCAGCCGGCGATCGACATACATGCCGCACAAAAGCGGCTGGTCAAAGCCGGTCTGGAACTTGTTGGCGACGATCAGGACGTGGAACTCCGGCCCCTTGAAGCTCTCGCGAATATCACCGCGCAAGCCGGGGTTCAGCACCTTCGACGATTCGGTAAACGGCTCGGGGCCGCTGTCGGGGTCATTCACCTCGCCGGAAAAGGCAACCAGCGTGCCAAGGCCATAACCTTTTTCCTTGATGTATTTCTGCATGGTGATCTGCCAGCGGACGGCCTCCTTGCGGCTTTCCACCACCACCATCGCCTTGGCGCGCCCGCCCAGCAGCGGCATCACCATCGAGCGGTAATGCTCGACCACGATGGCTACCTTCTGCGCGATGTTCCAGGGATGCAGCTTCACCCATTGCATCAGTGCCTTTTGCGCCGTGCTGCGCTCGACCTCTCGGTCGTCCATTTCCTCGCCGCCATTGGCCAGTTTGAAGGCCAGCGCATAGGGCGTGTAATTCTTCAGCACGTCGAGGATGAAGCCCTCCTCGATGGCCTGCCGCATCGAATAGATATGGAAGGGTGCGGGCAGGTTTTCCGGACCGGCGGGGACACCCGGATCGGGGCGGCGGCCGAACAGCTCCATCGTCTTGGCCTTGGGGGTCGCGGTGAAGGCGATGAAGCTGATCCCGCCGGAGCCGGCCTTTGCCGCCATATTCACGGCCAGCACGTCTTCGGCGCTGATCTCGCCGCCATCCTGCAATTCGGCCAGTTCCTCGGCTGACAGCACCTGCTTCAGCTTCGAGGCCGCCTCGCCGGTCTGGCTGGAATGCGCCTCGTCGGCGATCACCGCGAAACGCTTGCCGCTGGTCGCCGCCAACTCCTGCACCGCCTTCAGTGCAAAGGGGAAGGTCTGAATGGTGCAGACGACGATCTTCTTGCCGCCCGCCAGCGCCTCGGCCAGTTGGCCACTTTTCGCCCCGGCCTCGTTGGTGATCGTCGCCACCACGCCGGTGGTCCGCTCAAAGGCAAAGATCGCCTCCTGCAACTGCGTGTCGATCACATTGCGATCCGAGACCACGACCACCGAGGAAAAGATCTTCTCGTCCCTATCGTCATGCAGATCGGCCAGCAGATGCGCGGTCCAGGCGATGGAGTTGGTTTTGCCTGACCCCGCCGAATGCTGGATCAGGTATTTGCCGCCCGGCCCTTCCTCCAGCACCGCCGCCCGCAGCTTGCGCGTCGCATCAAGCTGATGAAAGCGTGGAAAGATCATCCCGGTCAGCTGCTTTTTCGCATCCCGCATGCCGACCATGTAGCGGCCCAATATTTCCAGCCAGCTGTCGCGCGCCCAGATTTCTTCCCACAGATAAGCGGTACGATGGCCCTGCGGGTTGACCGAATTGCCCGCCGCGCCGTGATCGCCCTTGTTGAAGGGCAAAAAGCGCGTATCTGGCCCGGCCAGCCGCGTGGTCATCATCACCTCGCGGTCGCTGACGGCGAAATGCACCAGTGCGCCGCCGGGAAAGGACAGCAGCGGCTCGGGGCTCGCGCCCTTTTCCTGCGGCTTGCGGTCGAAACGGTATTGATCGACGGCATCCTGAACGTTCTGGGTGAAATCGGTCTTCAGCTCGACCGTCGCCACCGGAATGCCGTTCAGGAACAGCACCAGATCGAGGCAATTTCCATTCACTTCGGAATAGCGCAACTGGCGGATGATGCGCAGGCGGTTGGCCTGATAGCGCGCGATGATGTCGGGGTTCATGCCCATGGCGGGGCGGAACTGGGTCAGCGCCAGAGGGACGCGCAGACCCACAACCTCGATCCCGCGCCGCAGCACGTCCAGCGTGCCGCGGGTGTTCAACTGCTTGCGTAGCCGCTCAAAGATCGCGGCCTCGCCGTGCTTGGCCGTTGCCTCGGCCCAGGCTTTGGGCTGAGTGTCCTGAAACCACGCCACCAGATCGGCGGGGAAAATCGCACGGGCGCGGTCATAGGCGGCGGCATCGCCGGGGGCATAGAGCCAGCCATGCGCCGCCAGATGGTCGCAGATTACATCCTCGAAGCCGATTTCCTTATGCGTGGCCATCAGGGGAACAGCCTCCCGGTCTGCGTTTGGGGTCCGGTGCCATCCGGAACGATATTCTGCCGCTCCATCCAGTCGAGCCAAGTGACGAGTTCGTCCGCCGTGAACTTCCTGGACTTCTCCGGATGCCAGTTTTCCAGCACTTCGCGAATGATGTCGGCGCGATCAGGGGTTCGACCGTCGATCAGGAAATCATTCCAGGCAGCATAGAGCGTAGCAACGGCCTCGATCCCGTTCTTGGTGAGGCTGCCAAGCTGGTTACTCAGATAGTCGAACCGTTCCATCCGATCGCCAAGCGCGGACGCAAGCTCCGCGCACAAGGCGGTCGCGTCCCCCAGAAACTCATATTGAACACGGGAGCGCGGACCGCCTTCCTGTCGAACCCGAACCAACCCGGCAGCCTCAAGGTCAGTCTCAACCCGGTTCTGCAAATCGCGATCAAGGGGGCCAGCAGCTTGCCTTTCATAGTCTCCGCCAATTTCGGGGGCGTTGGCGCAGGCTTGCGTCATGAAGAGAAACTTCTGAACCATCATCCGGCCAAAGCCGAAATGCTGACCATGACGCGCGATTATCACGCCCGCGACCATTGCGCTGACGTGCAAGGATTGCGAGGCTTGGACCGGAACCTTGACGATCTCACGAATGTCGATCTTGCCCGTCACCGCTGCGGAGATGAGCGCCGCGCGGCGTTCCTGCAAAAGGGTGATGGCAGAGGTGGCGGTTTCGGTGAGGGTGTCGAGTTGGGCGGTAATGCGAGAAAGGTAGGCCGCAATCTCACGTTGCTCATCCAGAGGTGGGAAAGATACCAAAATCTCTTTGGCCGCGGACACATTGAAATGTAGCTGAATAGCCCCGCCAGAGCCTTCCGAAAACTGTCGCAATGCTGGATCAGAGGTCAAAAACCATACCAGATATTCGCTGTCCAACTGTGCCGATCTACGAACAATGATCAGGTCAATGCAGTTTGCCCCATCAAACTCCTGAGGGACCACGGCACATGTTCCGGGTTGTCCGGTTCTTACAGCTACAACATCTCCATGGCGCAACATCGACTTTGACATCAGTTCGTTGGCATTGTCGCTGATGTAAACCATGTTATCACCAGATATGCGGCCGGGACGAACATTCAAAGAACGAAGCGCCGGAACCCCACTTTCGACATAATATTTCGATGGTTCAACCACGATGCCTACCGTGATTTCAGGGGACTTCCGCTTCAACGGCACCACCTCCCACCCCTCGGGGATATCTCCGAGACAGTCCACGCCCGAGGGTTTGAGGCGGGCGGAGGGGTTCAGGCCGCGGGTGACGGCGTGGCTGATGGTGGCCTGACGCTTCTCGGCCAGAAGCGCGATCAGGCGGCGCTGTTCCTCGATCAACCCGTCGATCTTCGCCGTCTCCCGGTCGAGGAAAGCGGCGATGGCCTGTTGTTCGGGGAGTGGGGGGAGTAAAATCGGCAACCGCTTTACATCGGAGAACTTCATTGACTGCCGGAGGCCACCGCCCATCGAGTAAAAGACCTTTTGAAGGTCATATGCCCTCAAGAGGTGTGAAAGATAGTTTGCGTCTATTTTGCAAGGCGCCAGAGCGAGATATGCCGAAGTAATGATCCCGCGCTGACGTGTAATGGCGGATCGAAGGCTTCGCTTGTCGTTCTGCAAGTCGGTAAGCCGCATCACAATGTCGGACGGATGAACAATTTGATAAGTTTCAAAGGATTCCGGCAGAAGGCCATCCAGCCCTTCTATATCCTTTGGGACAATATTTCCGTAGCTCAGCGACAGAAGATTTGTCTCGACCATCCCTTTGTTGTTCTCGGTGCGCTCACCAGCTACGCCGACGAGCGGCACCACTCCCCACCCCTCTGGCACCCGCCCCAGCCACTCAACCCCACTGTCCTTATAGGCCGGATAGGGTTTCATGCCGTCAGCCCCTTCAGCATCGCCTGAATCCGCGCCGTCACCTGCGCAAGGTCGGCGTCGATCTCGGCCAGCGGGCGAGGCGGCTCGAAGACATAGAAATGCCGGTTGAAGGGGATCTCGTAGCCGATCTTCGTCTTGTCCTCGTCGATCCAGGCATCGGGCGCATGGGGCAGCACCGCGCGCGCGAAATAGTCGTGGATATCCTGCGACAGCGGCACGGTCTCGGTATCGCGCAGGCGCGAGTCCGGCTGCGGCTTGCCCTTGGCCTTGCCGCGCTGGCCAAGGACGATCTTGCCATCCCCGTCCCGCAGGGGGCGTTCGACGGTGATCTGGCGAAAACCGAAGCTGTCATTCGGCAGGATGCGCGACAGCGGCGCCAGCCTAACCTTGCCGCCCGCGCCCGAGGGCGGCGGCGCCTCGCCGGCCGGCACCACCGCGCGGGCGATCTCACGGCCCTCGGCATCAAAGGTCCGGGCGATCTGGGCCTCGGTGAAATCGCCGAACAGGCGGGTGATGGTGGCGATATCCTCATCGCCCAACTCCTTGCGCTTTGAGCCAAGGGATTTGCGCATCTTGCGCCAGAAGCCCGATCCGTCGATCAGTTGCACATGGCCCTTTCGCGCCGCCGGTTTGCGGTTCGACAGGATCCAGACATAGGTGGCGATGCCGGTGTTGTAGAACATGTCGGTCGGCAGGGCGACGATGGCCTCGATCAGGTCGTTTTCTAGAACGTAGCGGCGGATCTCGCTTTCGCCTGAGCCCGCGCCGCCGGTGAACAGCGGCGAGCCGTTCAGCACGATCCCGAAGCGCGCGCCGCCTTGTGCCGCCGGCCGCATCTTGGACAGCAGGTGCATCAGGAACAGCAGCGATCCGTCCGAGACGCGCGGCAGGCCGGGGCCGAAGCGGCCATGGTGGCCCCATTTGTCATGCTCGGCCCGGACGATCTTCTCGACCTTCTTCCATTCGACGCCGAAGGGCGGGTTCGACAGCATGTAGTCGAATTTCTGGTCGGGGTGGCCGTCGTCGGACAGGGTGTTGCCGAAGTGGATATTGCCGACATCCTGCCCCTTGATCAGCATGTCCGCCTTGCAGATCGCGTAGGATTCCGGGTTCAGTTCCTGCCCGAACAGCGAAACCGAGGCCGAGGGGTTCAGGTCGGTCAGATATTCCTCGGCCACTGACAACATGCCGCCGGTTCCCGCCGTCGGGTCATAGATCGTGCGCACGATACCCGGCCTAGTCAGGGCGTCGTCATCCTCGGTGAAGATCAGGTTGACCATCAGCCGAATGACCTCGCGCGGGGTGAAGTGTTCCCCGGCGGTCTCATTGGACAGTTCCGAGAAGCGGCGGATCAACTCCTCGAAGACGAGGCCCATTTGGTGGTTGCTGACCCGTTCGGGGTGCAGGTCGATGCCCGCGAATTTCTCGACCACCTGATAGAGCAGCCCGGCCTTGGCCAGCCGGTCGATCTGGATGTCGAACTCGAAATGCTCGAAGATGTCGCGCACCTCGGGCGAGAAGCCCTGGATGTAGCGGCGCAGGTTGCGGGCGATATTGTCCTGATCGCCCATCAGCTTCTTCAGGTCCAGTGGGTCGGCGTTATAGAAGGTCGCGCCCGATTTCTTGCGCAGGAAGGGGCCGGGCGGCATCTTCTGCGATTCGCGCAGGGCGAGTTCGGCCAGCACGGCCTCCTTGGTCGGTGCCAGCACGCAGTCGATGCGACGCAGTACCGTGAAGGGCAGGATCACCTTGCCGTAATCCGACTGCTTGTAGTCGCCGCGAAGAAGATCGGCGACCGACCAGAGGAATGCGGACAAGGCTTGCTGGTTCAAGGCGATATTCCCAAAGGTTTTCGCTACTTTGACCAGCTTGGGGCGGGAAAGACAACGATCTATGGTTGTTCCCGGTGGTCACGCCTGCGGGCGGCGCTGAGGGGGCGGTCCCGATCCTTTGGCGGCTCGATGATGATCCGCCCTGATGCCGGCTGGATCTTCAACCTATCCCTGATCGTTAATGGCCGATTGTCTTCTCCATCCCCGTGCAGACCTTGCAAATGCGATGTCCAGCATCCGCGTGCTGCATCGCGAAAGGTAGCCATGATCGAATACGACATGCCTGTCTGCGGCGAACTGATCCACGCGCATGCGGGCAAACGCCTCGGTGATGAAGGGATGGTTCGCGGCCTCGGCCATCGAGACGCGGCCGATCTCAATGGTGCCTGCGAGCTCTATCTCGACGGCCTCAAAGGTATTTTCGCAGGATCTGGCGAAGATCACAGGCGAGACCAGCCCGCTGTCGCAAAGCAGGTTGGCACCGGCGATGCCCACGCATCCGTGTATTTCAAGGTTCATCAGCGCGAGGCGGCGATAGGCAACGGTATCTGAGGGGAAGGCAGGCTGCTCCGTTATGGTTCCCAGGTGGAGATCGTAGCATATTGCGTCTGCCCGCGCATCCCGCCGCGTCCGATGTTTGCTGAAATCCATGCCACCAGGGTATTCTTCGCGAGCGCGCCGGAGAACCGGCTTGACGATCTGAGCCGCAAACCCTTCGTTCGCGGGCTCTGCCATCGAAATTGGCACGCGTCCTCGCAGAGAATCTCGCCTGGATGCGCGACAGGGCGGCAGTGTTGTTGCGCCAGTTTCTCTGGCTGTTCATTCATCTCGGGTTGACGATGGATTGTCAGCGATGCCGTGAAGGCCCCCGGTCGGACGTCCTGCCCGGACTCTCATGCGCAGGAGGATTGTCCAATTCCGGCGGATTGTCATGCGCCAAGGGCAATTCGGCACCGAGCCGGGTAAGCACGTCTCCCAGCCAGCATTCCGTATCCGGGCCATGCTTCGCAGCACTTCCGAGCGCGGCGATCAAAGCATCCCGGATCAGGGCTTCTATTTCGGCCAGCCGCCAGTGCCGCTCGTTGGCCAGGCGCTCGACGAGCTGTGCAATGGCCGGGTCGCGCGGTCCGTACAGTGCCCAGTCCCGGATGGACGCAGCGTCAGGATGTGGCTGAACAGGCTCCGCCTGCAACATCAATATCCAGCCTCAGACAACACGTTCAGAACAAGCGATTGTGGCGTTGTCCGGACTTCGGCACTGCGCAACATGATCGTCGTCAGCATCGACAGCGGAAGCTTCAACTCCAGAACGCATTCCGCGTCATCTGCCGGATAGCAGTTCAGATGAGCCAGCATGTTCTGCAGATTCTCAAGCCGCAACTGGTCAATGGCGGCGTCCATGCTCGGGTCGGTTTGCTGTGCGGTGGTCATGGTTGTTCCCTTCTGTGGGCAGGTTTCACCGTGTTGTGAGCCCTGGACAGCGCATGATCATCATCAATGCCAGCGCCCCTGTCTTGGGGAGCCGCTTGTTCGTACCTGTCGTAACCATCGTGATGCCCCTTCAAGCAACCGCGCCAGCAGCCCTCTTCCACGAAACCGCAAAACTATGACTATAGTCAATAGATACATCTGCACGCCTTCTCCATTAGCTTGGGGATGGAGCGGACAAATGCCAGACTGATCAGAGCCTTCGGGAAGGTGCTGAAGCGCAAGCGGCGCGAGGCCGGTCTGTCGCAGGAAGAGCTGGCTTTCCGCACCGAGCTGTCCCCGAGTTACATTTCCCTTCTGGAGACATCGAATCGCCAGCCCACGCTCACCGTCCTGGCAGAGTTGGCCAGCTGCCTTGGCGTTGGTCTCCCAGATCTTCTGGCCGAGGTGATGGTCGAGGAAGCATCATCGGAACATCGCCTGTAAGCATTTGTTTATAATGCATTTTCAGAGCATATGCCAGGGCATTCAAAAATTTACAATCTGTATTTAGATAAAAAATACCCAATGTTTTCAGCTACTTGAAAGCTAGCGCCCCATGTGCCACGATTGTGGACGGAGGTCGGCGATGAACGCAAACCGCAGCCGTAGCGAAATGATCAAGTACAGCTTGCGGATGAGGGGCACCTCATTTGCAGAGTTGGCGCGGCTTCACACCATCCATCCATCGGTGTTTTCGGCGGTGTCATCGGGACGAAGGCGGTCCCACACCGCGGCAAAGATCATTGCGGATGCCTTGGACAGCACCCCGTCCGCCCTGTGGCCAGAGTTCTATGGAGGTAAGGATGACTGAATAAACGAAGAAAACCGCCGAAAAATCGACGGCTCTCCCGAGAAGCTCTCGTAAGGTTGTGACCCTTTCCGAAATCTTCCTCGATAAGCGCCGCCATGTCAAGATCCGGCCTCTTGGCCGGGCAAATTTCTGCGCCCTGAGCGCAGCGTAACATCATCGAGGACAACATGAAATCTGACATCCGCAGGATGGCTGAGAGGCTGTTGGACATTTCCCTCAACCAATCTCAGACCGGTCGGATCATCGGCAGGAACCGAGACACGGTACGGCGCATGCGGCTTCGTGCACAGGATGCTGCACTGACGGTCGAAAAGCTGGCTGACCTGACCGACTCGGAGTTGCGCAAAATCCTGATGCCGTCACGCACTCGCAAGAGCGGGTGCCTGCCGCCGGATCTGGATGCCGCAGCTCGGCACATCATGAGAACCGGCGACAGCATGCTGGACTATTACGAGGATCATTATCTCAGGCAACCGCTCGTGAATGCACATCAGCGGTATATGAGTTATTCGCGCTTCGTTCGGCTATTGTCTGCGATGCTGAAACAGCGTTCTCCGGAGTACCGGCATCACTATCGCCCCGGTGAGGTGATGCAGATCGATTTCGCCGGGTTCCAGCCGGTCTACACCAACGCTCGGCACGAACGGGTCAAGTGCACCCTTCTTCTCGTCGTTTTCCCGTTTTCTCAGTACTGTCTGGGCTGGATCATCCCCAGCCAAAACCGCGCGGATACGATCCATGGCCTCATTCGTATTTTCGAGGCCCTGAACGGTACCACCAAGCGGATCACCCTCGACAATTTCAAGGCTGCGATAGACGTTGCGCGAACCAGGCGGAGAGAGGCCAAGATAAACCCGGAGTTTCAGGCATTTCTCGATCACTACGGTATCTCCCCGGACCCGGCACGCGCCGGTGAACCACCGGACAAGGGTTCGGTCGAAGGCATCGTCAAGCTGGGCCAACGGTACTACCAAAGAGTTCTGCAAGACAGGCAGCCACGTTCTATAGCCGAATTGAATGACCTGCTACAATTGGCGCTGGACCGTCTGAACCGGAAGGTCATGCGGCGATGGAAGATGTCGCGAACCGAACGGTTCGAGGCCCGTGAAGCCGCCGAACTCCGACCGCTGCCGGAAACACCCTATGATTACGGCACCTGGAAAGCCAGCATCAAGGTCCAGCGCCATTACCATGTGAATGTCGACGGCCGTGACTACAGCGTACCCTACCGCCTCATCGGTGAGGACGTTAGCATCAAGACGACCGCCGCGACTGTCGAAATCTATCACGATTCATCGCTCGTCGCCGTTCATGCCCGCCGGATCGTCACGCCGCAGGATGACGCCCCGGTCATCGATCCCGCGCATATGCCTGAAAACCATCGAGCCATGTGGCGCCAAAACCCGGACGCCCTGATCGAGCGAGCGACCAGCTATAGCCCGACCCTGGCCCGCTTCGTGTCGCTGCACCTGGAGGTCAATGGCAATCCGCGCGCAACCCATAACATGCTGGGTCGGCTTCTTGAGGTCGGGTCGGTCCACGGAAAGGCAGCCATCGATGCCGCCTGCGTCGAAGCCATCCGGCGCAATCGGGTCAATGCCGACACCCTGCGCCAGATCCTCGACCGGGGACCGCGCAAGCCACCCCGACGCGAGCCAGGGCCGTCACAACCGCCCACTGACAACATCCGTGGCCCGGGCTATTATGCGGAGGACGATGACGATGCAGCATGACCATGTCGTTGCGCTGGCGCGCGAGCTTTCGCTGGCAGGTTTCGCCGATACCCTCGATCGCCAGTCAGGCAACCCGATCTACACCGAGATGGTCTTTATCGAGCGGGTTGCGTCGCTGTTGATTGCCGAGAAGGAGCGGCGCGCGTCCAGTAGGCTGACACGGATGCTGAACGAGGCCAAGTTACCGATGAAGGCGGCACCCGAGGAGTTGATCAACACGGAAGCCCGGGGCCTCAAGCCGGCAATCATGCGTGAGCTGCTGCAATGCGCCTGGATTCCGCATGCCTGGAACATCCTGATCAGCGGCGAGACCGGCACCGGCAAAAGCTGGGTTGCCTCCTGCATTGCCACGGCGGCCATTCGCGCAGGTCATAAGACCCGATACTTCAAGGTGTCGGACCTGCTCTACAGCCTGTCGATGACGCTGGAGGACGGGGTATATCTGCGCGAGCGCGAGAAACTGGCGAAGTTCAAGCTGCTGATCCTCGACGACTTCGGCAAGGTCGCGATGAGTGAGGGGGAGAAATCGATCCTGTTCGACATCATTGAGGACCGCGCCGGAACGTTGTCCACCATCATCGTCGGGCAGCGTCCTTATAACGACTGGCATTCGTTTATCGACAATCCCGTCATTGCCGATGCCGTGCTCGACCGTCTGTCGCGGGATCGCCACCATATCAAGCTGCGCGGCGAATCTCTCCGCCGCCGCGAGGCCAGTTTCAACGACCTCTGACCGCATCCTTCTATCCTTCTATCCTTCGGTGCCGAATCCTCACGCGATCAGGCGCCGAAGGATCACGCGACCGGGTGCGGAATCTTGCCGCAACCGGGTGCAGAAAAGCGCAAGAGCATGCATTATGCAGGGCGTCCGTGAAACGCTCCACCAGCTTGCGGTAGATGCTGGCGATGTTGGGATGCACGTCCGGCGTGTCGGCGGGTGACTGCAACTGCCGGGCGATGAGTTCCGCCTTCTGGCGCTCCAGCTCACCCATGCGCGCTTTCATCGAAGGCTGATACATGCCGTCCTCGATGGCCGCGATGATCCCGGCGATGGCCTTCCCGATCTTCTCCAGCGCCTTGCGATCCTGATCGCCCTGCGCGCGGCGTTCCCGGTTGAGGCGGTTCATTTCCTCGGCGAAGGCACGGACGGTTTCCTCGACGGCGCGGGCAGAGATCAGCCTGTCTTTCAGACCGGACAGCACCCGTTCCTCGATCCTGTCGCGGGTGATGGTCCTGTTGTTGTGGCAGGTGCCGCGCCGGTGATGGTTCAGGCAACCATAGCGGTCTCGCATGATGAGGTCATATTTGCCGTTGCAGCAGCCACAGGTCAGCAAGCCGGAAAGAAGGGAAACGGGCCGCTTCCTCTCGTGAAGCTTGCGGGCCGTGGCTTTTCTGACGCCCTCGGCAGTCGCCTCGAACCGCACGGCAATGTCCTTCTGGCGGTTTCTGACTGCCTGCCAGAGCGCATCGTCCACGATGCGCAGATGCGGAACCTCGCTCCTGATCCACTTTTCGGGTGTGTTGATGCGCGACACGCGCTTGCCGGTGGACGGGTCTTTGACGAAGCGCAGACGGTTCCACACAAGGACGCCGACATATAGTTCGTTGTTGACGATGCCGGTGCCGCGCGAGACATGGCCCCGGATACTGGTGTCGCCCCATGCCCGGCCAAGCGGGCCGGGCACGCCATCGCGGTTCAGATCGACGGCGATGGCCTTTGGGCTTTTGCCGGATGCGAACTCGCCAAAGATACGGCGGACGATTTCCGCTTCCTCGGGGATGATCTCCCGGTCGCCCCGGATCGGCTCGCCGTTACCGTCGAACTTCTTCACGACGCGATAGCCGTAGCAGAGGCCGCCGCCCGCCTTGCCCTTCTCCACCCTGCCCCGCAGTCCGCGATGGGTCTTCATCGCAAGGTCTTTCAGGAACAGCGCGTTCATCGTGCCTTTCAGGCCGACGTGAAGCTCGGAGATTTCACCTTCGGCCAAGGTGGCGATGGTGACACCCGCGAATTTCAGATGCTTGAAGAGGGTCGCCACATCCGCCTGATCGCGGCTGATCCGGTCCAGCGCTTCCGCCAGCAGGATGTTGAACTCGCCATGCTGCGCATCACGCATCAACCGCTGGATGCCGGGACGCAGGATCGTGCTGGCCCCGGATATGGCCACATCCTCGTAGGAACCGACGATCTGCCACCGCTCGCGCGCCGCATGTTCCCGACACAGCCGGAACTGGTCTTCGATGGACGCCTCGCTCTGCTTGTCGTCGGAATAGCGGCGTAAAGGGCTGCGCGGGTCATGAGTGGCCTCCTGTGGTGCAGGTTCCCTACAGGGTATAGGGTTCGCGAACTCCCGGATCACCGGGCGGAAAATCCTTGGTATTGCGGGTGACAAGCAGCCGTCCAGCGGTCTGCGCCGTGGCCCAGATCACCGCGTCGGGTAGTTTGATGCGATGTGCGCGCCGCAATTCCACCGCGCGACTGGCGATCCCGTCATCCAGCGCGAGAACCTCGAAGCCTTCCAGGAAAAGCCGCGTCGGTTCGACCAGATCGGCACCCGCCCCGACCATGACCTCCATCCAGGTGATGATGCTGATGGCCCGGTTCTCGAAGCGCTCGATCTCCTCGCGCGCCTGCGGAATGCCGTTCAGGTGGTCGATCAGGATATTGGTATCGAACAGCGCGCCTACCATTCGTCGCGCACCTTCTCCTGATAGGCCAGACCATCGACCTTGCCTTTGCCCCAAAGGCCGAACCCATTCTCGACCTGCACGCGATGGTGACGGGCAAGATAATCGTCTATCGCAGCCCGGATCAGCAGCTCTCTTCACGGCGAAGCCAGGAAACCCCGGGAACCAAAGTTCCGGTTCATGACGAATCGCTCATGCTGACCGGTGACCTGAACATCATCATGGTCGAGCTGGCTGTCCAGTACCGCATTAAAGACCCGGCCGCATTCATGTTCAATTTTCGCGAGCCGGGCGATGAAACCGGGGCGACACTCAAAGATATCTGTGAGTCCACTCTGCGGCGTGTGATCGGAGATTACGGAGTCGATGCGCCGCTGACTGGAGGGAAAGCGGCAATCGAAGATGAGATACAGGAAAATGCCCAGGAGCTGGCCGACCAGTATGGCCTGGGGCTGCTGCTGACATCGGTCAACCTGCAGGATGTTCAGCCACCGGTGGAAGTTCAGCCTTCCTTCAAGTCAGTGGTCACCGCCAAGGAAAACAAACAGAAATACATCAATGAGGCGCTCGGATATCAGAATGGAGAAATCCCGCGTGCCAAAGGAAAAGCGGCGGGAATCATCAATGAGGCATCGGGCTATGCGCGTGCGCGGGTCCTGAAGGCCCAGGGAGAGGTGGAGCGTTTCTCTGCGGTTCTGGCCGAATACCGCAAGGCGAAGGATGTCACCACACTTCGCATGTACCTCGAGGCCCTTGAAGAGGTGGTCAGGAAGATCGATCTCACCCTGGTCGATGCCAACCTCAAAGGCCTCCTGCCTCTGCTCGATCTCTCCACACGCCAGATTCCCAATGCCACAGCCGGTGCGGATGTTCAGGCTTCAACCGATGACTGGAGGATGGAACAGTGACCCTGAGAAATTTCCTTGTGATCGTGGTTGTTTTCCTGGCCGCTTTTCTGGCCCCATCGACCTTTTTCATTATTTCCGAGACCGAACAGGCGGTGGTGCTCACCTTCAACCGGCCGGTGCGTGTGATTGTCAACCGTGTATCCGATGACGACTTTTCGCAGATAGCCTCGGAGATTCGCACAGCGACCGATGGCGGGCCACGTGTTGCCAGAGGCCCCGGGCTATATATGAAGATCCCGTTCCTTCAGGTGCTGCAGAAGTTCGATGCCCGGCTTCTGGAATATGATGAAGAGCCGAGCGATGTGGTCACTCTCGAAAAAATCAAACCCCGTGTGGACAGTTATGCGCGCTGGAGAGTCAGAAATCCCCTCCGCTTTCTGCAGAGCATCCAGCGGGAGGAACTGGCTGGAGGGAGGCTGCGGGACCTGATCCGTTCCACCTTGCGGATGGAGCTGGGCCGACACTCTTTCCATGAAGTCATCCGTTCCACCACACGCCCGATCGTCTACAGCACTGATTCCGAAGAAGCCGAGGAAGTTCAGACCTATCATCCCCCGATTACAGTGGGGCGCGAACAAATCATGGCCACCATCACAAAAATCTGCGATGCCAAAGCGCGTGAGTATGGGATGCAGATACTCGATGTCCGCATCAAGCGTGCCGATCTGCCGCCGGAAAATGCCAACTCGGTTTTTGACCGCATGATGGCCGAACGGAAACGGATCGCCACCCGGTTCGAGGAAGAAGGCAAGATGGAGGCCACCAAAATCCGTGCTGAAACCGACCGCCAGGTCCGTGTGATTCTGGCCGAAGCCCAGAAAACAGACCTGGTGATCCGGGGAAGCGCCGATGCCCAGGCTGCCGATATTTATGCCAATGGGTTCAACGAGAAGCTCCCGGCAGGAGTCACACGCAAGGTTGAAGGGTATGGATCGGATCCGGCCTTCTACAATATCTTTCGAAAACTCCAGGCCATTGCGATGGCTGTTGCACCTGGTGACAGGGTGATCCTGACAACTGAATCACCTCTGTTCGAAGTCTTTTCGCGGATGCCAAAGACGGAATAACAGGGAACGGATCAGGCCTGGCGCTTCCAGCGGGTCCCTTGCGGGGTGTCTTCCAGAATGATTCCGATCGCCTGCAGGTGATCGCGGATCTCATCCGAACGCTTGAAGTTTTTTGCTTTGCGCGAGGAAATTCTTTCCTCAATCAGTGCTTCGATCTCACTGTCGAGGACACCCCTGTCCTCGATGATGACTCCAAACACATTCTCCCAGCGTGCAAACACTTCACGGATCAGGCCGGCATCGCCACGAGCCAGGTCCCCTGAGTCGATGCGCTTGTTGGCCTGAGTGGTCAGGTCATGCAGGCAGGCGACCGCCTGGGGAGTGTTGAGGTCATCATCCATTGCCGCAATCAGGCGATCCTCGATGTCCTGGACAAGGTCTCGCGTGGATGGCAAGGGCGCTGCTTCGGACCCCTGGATTTCGTCGAGCCTGAGCAGCAGATCCGTCCACCGCCTGCGCTCTTCACCTGCCGCCTTGAGGCCATCGAAGGTGAAATTCAAAGAATCACGGTAATGCTGGCGCAGCAGGGCGAAACGGATCGTGACTGGATCGAAACCACGCTCGACCAGATCTCTCAAAGTGAAGAAGTTTCCTTCGGATTTGGCCATCTTGCGCCCCTCGACCATCAGGTGGCGGGAATGCAGCCAGTAATTGACGAATCGCTTCTGTGTGGCACATTCACTCTGGGCGATCTCGTTTTCATGGTGCGGAAAGATGTTGTCTTCGCCGCCACAGTGGATATCGAAGGTTTCACCAAGCAGCTCCATCGACATGGCTGAGCACTCGATATGCCAGCCGGGGCGCCCTTCTCCAAGAGCGGTCTGCCAGTAGGCTTCTCCCTCGCGCCGCCCTTTCCAGAGCACGAAGTCGCGCGCATCCTCTTTTTCATATTCATCCTGGTCAACTCGTGCGCCGGCCTTCATTTCGTCGATGCGATGGCCGGACAGGCAGCCATAGTGCGGGAATTTCTGGATGCTGAAATAAATCGACCCATCGCTTTCGTAACAGACCCCCTGATCGATGATGCGCTGAATCAGGCTGACCATCTGCGGAATATAACGGGTAGCACGGGGATAATGTTCGGCATCTTCGATGCGCAGGGTGTGCCGGTCCTCATGGAAGGCCTGGATGAATGGATCGGTGATTTCATCCAGGGGGATTTTTTCCGGAAGATTCTCTGCCGCCCCCTGGAACAGCTCGATTCCTTTTTGGGCTGCGGTGCGGATGATTTTGTCTTCCACATCGGTGATATTCATCACCTGGGTGACTTGATATCCACGAAATTTCAGATACCGTCGCAACAGATCTTCGAAGAGATAAGTTCTGAAATTTCCGATGTGGGCATAGTTGTAGACAGTCGGCCCACAGGTATAAAGGCGGACTCGACCCTTTTCGATCGGGACAAACTCCTCTTTCTGGCGAGTCAGTGTGCTGAAAAATTGCAGGCTCATAATTTGTCGGGGAACGCCTGGGCGTTGATTCCTTTTCGGGTTTTGATGTAAGGGTCTGCGTAGAGTTCGCGAACTTGCGCTGATATTGCTTTCGGGTCATATGGTTTTTTGCG
>JAANMY010002436.1_pt1 | contig 17604 bp, 15 predicted proteins | sample 7279691 | NCBI WGS metagenome assembly JAANMY01 (sample SAMN14094543, study PRJNA606508) | bioreactor metagenome | isolation source: A lab-scale SPAN reactor treating ammonium-rich wastewater day 388 | place: Ireland: Galway | collected 2018-02-07
AAAACGCCCCAGACCATCACGACCTAGGGCGGTTAAGATATCAAAGACCCGCTATCCGGTTAACCACAAAGCGTCACCGCTTAAGTGAACAGTATTGCGCCAAATAAGCGGGCTTTTTCCTGGTTAGCGCGGGTTTCGGTAATGTTACTAAAAGTGCCCACCACTTTTTGCAGTTTGCCGTCCTGATCAATGTCGGTGGCTTTACCCTGATCACGAAACCATAACCACTGACCTTGCTGGTGCTGCATGCGGTAGGTGCAGTCGAATCCGTCAGCGGGGGCGTGTAAAAAGCGCTGCCACTGACTGGCGAAGCTGGTGCGGTCATCCGGATGGATCAGCGTCATATGCTGTTGCATGGTTAGCGGGTTCATCGTTTCCTGATAGCCCAGCATGGTATGGATACGGGCTGCATACAGCTGATTAGTGACTGTGCTCCACTCCCAGGCTCCGCTATTGACTGATTGCAGCGCTTGTTTTAAGCGTTGTTCGCTGAGTTGTACTCTTTGGTGTGCTTGCTGTATTTCGGCATGTTGCCGGCGGCGAAAGCGGTAAAATTTATAGCCGGCAAATGCCAGTAGCAGCAGGTAAACCAGTTTAGCCCAGGGCGATTGCCAGGGGGCGGCTTGTACGGTCAGCGTCAGGGTGGCTGGTTCACTCTCAATACCTGAATCTGGTGATAAGGCCACAACATGAAACTGATAATTACCAGGTTTTAATTGGGGAAATACCACGTCATTACTGCTTTGCAGTGGAAAGCTAATATTACTGGCACCGGTTAGCCAATAACGGTAACGCATTTTATGGTTTTGGCTAAAGCTCATGGCGCTAAAGTCCAGTGTAATACCCAAATCCTGATGCGACAGGGTAAAGTGCCGGTTATTCAGATTACTGTACAGTGGCTTTAGCTCGCCGCTTAGCACCCGAATGCCGGTAATAATTACATTCGGTTTTACCGGCGGCTGTTGCAATAACGCTGGTTGTACCAATGTCACGCCACGCATCGAGCCAAAGGCCAACTGACCGTTATCCAGCACGGTCGCGGCGCCACTGTTGTATTCATGGGTGTCTACGCCATCATCACGGCTGAACTGCTCAATTTGTAGCAGCTCGGGGTTTAGCCGGGCCAGGCCTTTATGCGATGAAAACCAAATCTGGTCAAACTGATCCGTCTGCAAGCTGTAGATGGCATCAGACACCAGGCTGTCGCCGGTATTAAAGCGGTGCTGCAGGGTTAACGTCTGCGCATCAAAGCCCAGCAAACCGATACCGGAGATGCCCACCCACAGCCGGTTATGTTTGTCCAGCACGGCAGTGTCGGCAATACGCTGTGATTGTGGCAGATAATTATCGTGCCGGTATAGCAGGCGCTGCTGGCCGCTATCAGGTTGCCATAGCCAGACTTCATCCGGTTTACCGACCAACAGGCTGGTTTGTTTGGCCGGTAGGGCGGCAAAAATCAGGCTATTACTGCTGGCATCCAGGCCAGCAAATTTTGCGGTTAAATCTTCTACCCGGCCACTTTGGCTATGGTAGCGCCACAGTTTGTCCTGATGGAAAAAATACAGCTGGTGCTGATGGGCAAAAAAGCCGTAACTGCGATGGTCAAATAATTTGCTATCTTCGGTATTGGCCAGTGGCAACGGCTCGATAGCGGCTGTTTGTGGGTTAAATAACTTAAGACCATGACCTGAGTGCAAGAACAGGCGGCCATTGGGCGCCGGCAAGATCTGCACGACGGTGCCTTCGTGATAATAGGCTTTAGGATCACGTGAGACAAAGTACTGGTCTATGCTGTTGGTGCTTAAATCGAGTTTATTCAAGCCATTAGCCGTACCCACCCACAACTTGCCCTGATGGTTTAACATGCTGTAAACCCGGTTATCACTCAGTTGTTGTGTTGGCCCTGTCAACTGGCTGAGATTTCCAAACGCCTCACTGCGCGGCTGCCAATAATAGGCGCCATCATCGCGCGACGCCAGCCAGAAGCCGCCATCTTTGTCGGCAACAATATCCAGTATACTGTTATCTGACAGCGCCAGCTTGGCTTCACTAAAGGACAGCAGTTTGCTCAGGTCGCCTGTTAGCGCGTTAAAGCGCAGTAAGCCAAGTTCGGTTGGCACCAGCGCCTCATCACCCTGCCACAACAGTTGCCAGATATTACGCTCAGCAAGCTCGGTATTAACCTGATAAGGCGCTTGTTGCTGCAGGTAAGCGTCAAGCTCTGGCAGACTAATGCTGTACAGGCCTTCAACGGTGCCGATCCACATTTTATTATGCGCGGTACTCAGCACCTTGACATGCTGTTGGTCTTCAGTGCTGTTGTTAGGGTCAACATGGGCGATAAATTGCTGCTGGCCCGTAGTCAGATCATAAGCGATAACGCCATTATAAGCGGCCAGTAAGGCATGGTTTTTGTACAGTAATGCGGTACGCAGCCAGCCATCAGGCTGATTAATATCGTTAAGGTCAAACAACTTCACGGCTTTGCCGCTTTGACGGGACACCTGAAACAGAGCCGTGCTGGTGGTCACCAACAGGTGGTCGGCATTAAGCTCGGCCAATGCGACAATATTCAGCACTTGCAGTGTTTCAAACTGCTGCTGCAGTTGGGTCAGTAGCGTCATTAAGCCGCTGTCGCTGTCGTAATAATACAGCTGGCCGCTTTCGGTGCCGGCATAAATTTGCTGATTGCGGCTGAGTAATAAGCTGCTGAATGACACTTCACGCAGGCCATAATCGGCGGCGCTTAACTGTACGATTTGGTTACTGTCGTAGCGGTTCAATCCACCGGCAGTGGCCAACCACAAGAAGCCGTCGTGATCGAGCATTAAAGCGTTAATGCTACCCTGAGATAGACCCTGATCCGGCGTTAGCGGCCGTAATAGCGGCGCTGCAGGCAGGCTAAAGGCACTGAACAGCACCAGCACTGCGGCGTATCGCAAAAACTGCGGCAGAAAATTCACAGCAACTCCCGTTTGGTAGCTTTATATGTATTATGGGTGCTACACCTGTGTCAGGTGTGAAAACATATAACGAGATGACGGCCATTGTCCAGTTTAGCCCATCAACTCTGTCATCCTTAATTTGCATCGCGTTAAAGGCTTAGCGCAGCGTCAATACCCACTGCAATAAAGTAAAAGCAAACAGCATCAGATACAGCAGGCCCTGCATAAAGGCCAGCATGTTAACGGTGCCTGCAATATCCGCCGCTTCCGGTTCATGTAATTGGGTGAATCTGCTGCGGCTTATTTTGTCCTGCTGATAATACACCGGCCCGCCCAGGCTGCGCTTAAGTGCTATGCTGGCGCAGCCCAATAACCAGTATGACAACAGATCGATGTTTAGCCGGGGTTGGCGCACCTGGCGATAACAGCGTTTAATACCGTGTTGCAGCGCCAGCACCAGTGCGCACAGTAATTGCGCCGGCGTGTTAAGTAGCCTGGCCAGCAGCGCAGCAGGCCGGCCGAAATAGCGGTAAGCGGGCAGTTTGCTGTTCCATTGCTGTTGAACCAGCAACAACAGGCGGTAACTGAAGGCCGCCAGGCCACCACCGAGCAAGAAATAACACAGCACACCGATCAAGCTGGTGCTGGCGCGCAGTACCAGGCTTTCCATCACCGCTTTACTTAATCCCATGGCTGACAGCGTTTGGCATTGCCGTAGTAGTAGCGGTTTAGCCAATTGGCGCGCCAGGCTTAACTGGCCGGCTTGCAGCTGTTGCTGCACCCGCATGGCCTGGCTGCGCTGGTTTTGCCAATCCAGACTCAGGTACAGCAATAAGGCATCCAGCGCATAAGGCAGCTCTGATACCGCATACAGCGCATAGCCTAAGGCAATAAAAGGCAGGCAAAATACCAGCAGCGCCAAAGTGCCGGAAATATACAGCTGCAGGCGCGGGCGGTTGGGATCGGGGTTAACTTTAGTACCCAACTGGCGGGCAACAAAACGCAGCGCCGTCAGCGGGTGGTAAGCATCGGGTAGGGGCAGCAAGCGATGTAATAACAGCACCGCCAGCAGCAAGGCTGGATAGACAGCAAGTCCGTCCGGCCACATATTACAGCTTCACGTGCTGTAGCCGTTGCAGCAGCTCCAGCACCATGGCTGAGCTGTGTTTGGAGGCCACTTCCAGATAGGCTTCAAATGACTGTGGCGACTCTTTACCGGCGATGTCGCTTAAGCTTCTGATTACGACAAAAGGCGTGCCCAGCATATGGCATACCTGTGCAATCGCTGCGCCTTCCATCTCCACTGCCAGCATGGCAGGGAATTGTTGGCGGATAGTGGCAATGCGCACAGGATCGCAGATAAAGCTGTCGCCGGTGGCGATAAGGCCCTTTTTGGTGTTACAAAACCCCAGCTTGGCAATACTCTGCTCTGCGGCTTCAATTAATGTTGGGTGGGCAACAAAGGCGGCTGGCATTTGCGGTACCTGGCCCATTTCGTAGCCAAAGGCGGTTACGTCTACATCGTGATGGCGCACTTCAGTGCTGATTACGACATCACCCACGTTCAGCTCGGGGTCAAAGCCGCCAGCTGAGCCGGTGTTTATCACCGCTGCGGGCGTAAATTGCTGGATCAAGAGCGCAGTCGCCAATGCCGAGGCCACTTTGCCAATACCTGATTGCACTAACACCACTGGCATGCCCGCCAATGTGCCCTGATAAAAAGTGTAACCACCAAGCTGATGTGTGGTCACATCACTGATTTGCTCGCGCAGCAGCGCCACTTCCGGCTCCATGGCGCCAATAATACCAATAACTTGCATAAGGGATCTCTGAACAAACAACAAGGCCCTTAGTATAAAGGGCCTGTCGGTTAAAATCCCGTCTTTCTTCTGTGTTATTGCCTGATGATTTAGTGCGACAGCGCTATGCTACCCGCCGCTTTATTGTCGGTGAGCGTGCCATTTTGATAATCACGAATGGCTTGCTCTATCTCCGCCGCGCTGTTCATCACAAAGGGGCCATATTGCACGACCGGCTCATTAATGGCGGCACCGGCCAATACCAGCAGGCGGCAGGGCGCTGTGCTGTGTAGTGTTAAGCTATCACCCTGGCTTAACACACCGGCATGATGCTCAGGCACCCGGCGCGATTCGCTGCTGTCAAGCACCTGCACCTCGCCCTGATAAGGATAAACAAAGGCGGTATGGCCTGCCGGCAGCACTAAGGTCAGGCTTTGGTTGGCGTTTAATGCGACGTCGTAATACTGCGGCGCCGTGCTCAGCCCCTGAATGGGACCGTTTTGGCTAGCCTCTGCTGTTTGCGCGGCGCCGGCAATCACTTTAATACTGCCCTGTGGTAGCGCAAGGGTGGGGATTTGCTCTGGCGCGATATCGACATAAGCGGCCGGTTTCATTTTTTCGGCGGCTGGCAGGTTTAACCACAACTGAAAGCCTTGCATTAAGCCGTGCTCTTGCTGCGGCATTTCGGAGTGAATAATACCGCGTCCGGCGGTCATCCACTGCACACCACCACTTTTTAAATGCCCCTGGTTGCCCAGGTGATCTTCGTGCAGCATATGGCCTTCGAGCATATAGGTCACCGTTTCAAAACCGCGGTGCGGGTGGGGTGGAAAGCCTTTAATGTAGTCACCGGCTTTGTCTGAGCCGAAAAAGTCCAGCATTAAAAAAGGGTCCAGCCGGCTGTGCTGGTTTTGCCCCAGGCTGCGTTTAATTTTAACACCGGCGCCATCAGAGGTGGCTACCGATGGGATCAGGCGTTGTACGCTACGTGTTGTCATGATGAGCTCCCGGCAGTTTTCGCCATTAGATACCAAGCAAAATAAAAAGAAAATGGCATATTTATGCGCCTTTTATCCGAAAAAATAGCATGATTGCCAGCGAAACCAGTTCAGCCAGTGTTAATTCTACGCCGTTAAGCTGACGACACTTTGATTTAAGCATTAACCGCCATTGGCTTAGGCGGTAACACAAGGAGTATCACCATGAAAAAGACCCTGTTAGTTGCAACCTTGATCGCAACCGCTTTTGCCGGCACTGCGCAGGCTAATGTGAAATGGGATTATGTCGGTGCCGGTTACACTGACGCCGGTGGCGATGGCCCTTACGTTGAGGGCTCATACCGGCTGGATGGTAACTGGGTAGTCGATGGTACCTTTTCACGCTTATCCAGCGGGCCTTTTGATGTTAACCTGTTGCAAGCCGGTGTTAACTACCTGACTGGCTTTAAGCTGGACTTTTCACCGACCACGCAAACTTATTTGCTAGCCGGTATTGAACATGCGTCTGGCGACGCGGATGACACTGGCGGTTATGCTGGTGTTGGCCTGCGCCATCCGTTAACGTCACAGGTAGAGCTGTATTCAGAAGCAACTTATCATTCTATTGGCGATGATCACGGCAGTCTGGCTGGCGGTATTGCGTTCTACTTAAGCCCGGATTGGGCGATTCGCAGCAATATCGCGCTGAACAGCGGCGATACCAAAAACGAGTTTCGTTTTGGCGTCAGCTACCAGTTTTAAACCCTAAGCTTTGTGCTTTATCACAGCAGCGCCTTATGGCGCTGTTCGTGTTTTAACAGCCAGGCTTTTTTCTCCAGCCCGCCGGCATAGCCGGTTAGCGTACCATTGGCACCAATTACCCGATGGCAAGGCACAATAATGGCAATAGGGTTACGGCCATTGGCTGCGCCAACTGCCCGTACCGCCTTAGGGTTAGCAAGATGCCGGGCAATATCGGCATAGCTGCAGGTGCTGGCAAAGGGCACTTTGACTAACGCCTGCCATACCTGCTGCTGAAACGCGGTACCGCTGGCAGCCAGCGGCAGCGAAAACTGCGCTAAGTATCCGGCAAAGTAGGCGGTTAGCTGCGCTGCTGCCTGCTCGGTCAGCATTGATGGCACTGCGTTGCCACTGTGACTGACAAAGGCCACTTCAGTAATGCCTGTTGGGCTTGCGCTAATTTTCACCGCGCCAAGCGGGCTGTCGATAAATTGGTAATACATGCTGATATCCTGAATTAACTGGCTAAACGAAACCATAGCTGTAAGGTGGCGTAGCTGCGCCAGGGCGCGAGGCCCTGATGGTCAAACGGCTGCGTATCCTGGCCGGCCGTTTTCAGCGCCTTTTTAATGCCTAAATCACCGGCCAGCCAAATATCGGTGTCGCCCAGACCACGCAGCTTAGCGTAACTGACTGTCCAGCGGCCAATGCCTTTAATCGTTAACCACTGCTCTGGATCGGCATCAGGTGTGCTTAATACCAGCTGCGCCAGCGCTTTTAACGTGTCGCGCCGGGCTTGCGGCACTTTTATCATTTGTAGGTCGCTGCTTAGTACCGCCTGCGGCGTGGGAAACAAGCGGTGCTGCTTATCCAGCGGTTCACCTAGCGCCAGTACCAGCCGGTTCAGCTGAGTGCGGGCGCCGGCAACACTGACCTGCTGGCCCAATACAGCGCGCACACCGGCTTCCCAGCTGTCCCATACGCCGGGTATGCGCAAACCGCTTTGCAAGCCGCCGTCAAACAGCGGCGAGGCGCTAAGCGACTGTTCAATCTGCAATATGTTGGCGTCCAGATCCAGCAGTTGCCTGAGCTTTTTAACCAGATTTAATAAGCCCTGAGTACCCGGCCAGCACAAGCTAAGCAGCAGGTTGTCGCCAGTGCCGGGTGCCACTTCAAACCAGCCACTGTGACCATTAAAGTAAAAGCTGCGGCCATAACAATTGCCGCGTACCCAGTCGACGCCATCCAGTGTGCGGGCGCGCCAAAACGTCAGTAATTGCTGCCACGCCAGCGGCGGGCGATAACTGAGGGTCAGCTGCAGTGCTGTGCTGGCGCTACTGCTGCGGCGGATCGCTGTCGGGCACAGTTTTACTTGCTGTAAAAAAGCATCATTAAAGCGTCTTACGCTGTTAAAACCGGCCTGATAAGCAATGGCTGTGATCGGCAAGGAGGTTTCGTGCAGTAGCTTTTTGGCAAACAGGATCTGTTGGTTCAACGCGTATTGTTTGGGTGGTATGCCAAGATGCTGTTGAAACAACTTACGTAAGTAACGTTCGCTGACACCCAGCCGCTCAGCCAGTTGCTGCTGGGTGCGTTGTTGTAATCCACCTTCATCTATTAAACGTATTGCCCGCTGCAAGGTGGTGTGGCTGCCAAGCCAGGCCGGTGAGCCCGGCGCACTGTCGGGCCGACAGCGCAGGCAGGGCCGAAAGCCGGCCGCACTGGCGGCACCGGCTGAGGCAAAGTAGCTGACGTGCCGCTCGGCTGGCAGGCGGGCCGGACAAATGGGCCGGCAGTAAATACCGGTGCTGTGCACAGCAGTAAAAAACACGCCATCGTAACGGGCATCACGTGCCAAACGGGCCTGATGGCAAAGATCGGCAGCTAACATCAACATACCTTGTGGTAACGGGGTTAGGCCGAAGTATAACAGCCTGGCCAAATGACAATAGCCGGATCCGGTACTGAATGCAGGATTGATGCAGCTGGTTTATGCTTGCTTCATCTAATTGCGGCTTTTGTCGTATTGCGAAGTGATAACTTAGCGCTTAGGATCAATAAGCCAGTGAGGCAGTGGGTACAAAAGGAATCAGCATGTTAGAAGCATTTTTTATTCAATTAAGTACTGAGCCGCAAAGTATCAGTTTTGAGCAGAGCATTGCCTTAATCGATACGCTATATCAGTTTAACCCGACCGCCTTTACTAACGGTGAGCTGCACAATGCCGCCGGCGAGAACAATGGCTCCTGTAAAATTCTGGCCTTTGGCTTACTGCACCAGTTATCGGCCGCACAAACGCTGTTTTTATTCGGCGACTACTACCGTAACGTGCTCGACACGCCCAAAGGCACTGATCATCAAAATATCCGCAATTTTATCCGCTCTGGCTGGGACGGGGTGGCTTTTAGCCAGCAGCCGCTTACTGCCAAGCCTGTGTCTTAAGCTGGCGGGTTGTGCTGCCAGTTCAGCTTCAGGGCTAAGCGTAGCCGGCTTTGTTCTGCTGCCGTGCTGTGGTATTTTGCTGTGGCTATAACACCATAACAATAACCATAGTTTAAGGTTCGCTATGCAACACAGCAGTGTACTTATCACCAATGATGCGGTGGTACTTGGCCTGATGGCCGTTATTTTGGGCGCCGTGTTTTACACCAGCCACAGTGATCATCCGTTTTTCAAAAAGTTTTACACCTATGTGCCGGCATTGCTGCTGTGTTACTTCATCCCGTCGTTATTCAACACCTTTGGCATTATTGATGGCGAGGGCTCGTCGCTGTACAAAATGGCGTCGCGCTATTTACTGCCCGCCAGTTTAGTCTTGCTGACGTTAAGTGTGGATTTTAAAGCCATTATGGGGCTGGGCCCTAAAGCATTAATCATGTTTTTAACCGGCACCGCGGGTATTGTGATTGGTGGTCCGATAGCACTGATTAGCATGGGCTATTTGTTCCCTGAGCAATTAGGTGGTGACGTCTGGCGTGGTATGACGACCATCGCAGGCAGCTGGATTGGCGGTGGTGCCAATCAGGCGGCGATGAAAGAAGTGTTTGCCGTTGATGGCAGTATTTTCTCGGTCATGATCACCGTGGATGTGCTGGTGGCCAATATCTGGATGGCGGTGTTGCTGTTTATTGCCAGCCGCGCTGAGTTTTTTGACCGTAAAAACGGCGCTGACACCAGCGGCATTGTTAACCTAAGACAAAAGATAGAACAATACGAAGCCGAAAACGCCCGCATTCCCAAATTAAACGACATTATGCTGATTGTGGCGGTGGCCTTTGGCGTGACCGGCTTCTCGCACCTGGTGGCGGATATTGTTGCACCCTGGATTGAACAGGTTGCGCCTCAGCTTGCGATGTACAGCTTAACCAGTACCTTTTTCTGGCTGGTGGTAACCGCCACTACGCTGGGATTGTTTTTATCGACTACCAGAGTGCGTCAGCTGGAAGCCGTAGGCGCTTCTAAAGTGGGCTCGGCGTTTTTGTATATTTTGGTGGCCACCATTGGTATGCATATGGATGTCACCGCCATTTTAGATTACCCGCTGATGTTTTTAGTCGGCATTGTCTGGATGCTGGTGCATGCCGCACTGCTGTTAATTGTGGCCAAACTGATTAAAGCGCCAATGTTTTATATGGCGGTAGGCAGCCAGGCCAATGTGGGTGGCGCGGCATCAGCGCCTGTGGTGGCTGCGGCGTTTCACCCGTCACTGGCGCCGGTTGGTGTATTGCTGGCAGTGTTAGGCTATGGTTTGGGTACTTATGGCGCCTACATTTGTGGGTTGATTTTACAGCAGGTCGCGCCTTAAGCAGGCTGACAAGGAGTGAAGAAGATGCAGGGATTTAAAACTGAATCACGCCATTATGTGTTAATTGCGGCGCTGTTGTTGGCGCTTTATGCCAGTTACCTGCTGGTTGCGCCTTATGTCGGTGCTATTGTGTTGGCTTTCGTACTTTCGCTGCTGTGCTTTCCGGTGCATCAGTATATTGAGCAAAAAATTCCTGGTCGGCCTAATCTGGTTGCCACCATCTCCTGCTTATTGTTGGTGGTGGTGATATTAGTACCGGCCTCCTTGGTGTTTATGGCGATAGTGCAGCAGGGTATTGCCTTTACCAAGCAAAGTTATAGCTGGCTAAATGATGGTGGTGCCGCACAGCTGTTGCAGCACCCCTTGCTACAAAGCGCGCTGGAGAAAATAAACCACATTTTGCCTACCGAGCAAATCAGCGGCGAGAGCATCGTCAAACAGTTAACCGAATTTGCCTCGGGTTTTGGTAAAGAGTTGCTGAACCTCAGTACCAAGCTGGTTGGCGATGTTACCGGCTTGCTGTTCAGCTTTCTGCTGATGCTGTTTATACTGTTTTTCTTGCTACGCGATCACGACAAAGTGGTCAATACCCTGCACTGGATATTGCCGCTGTCGCGCTCACAGGAAGAAGCCCTGTTAGATGAGGCGAAAAAAGTGGCGCGTTCGGCCGTGATGGGGTCGTTTTTAACTGCGATTGCGCAGGGTATTGTTGGGGGTATCGCCATGGCAATTGTTGGTTTACCCGGCCTGTTCTGGGGCACCATGATGGCGTTTGCCTCGTTTATTCCGGTGATTGGCACGGCGCTGATATGGGTGCCCGCCAGTTTATACCTGCTGCTAACCGGAGATTGGCCCTGGGCAGTGTTTATGGCACTGTGGGGCGCAATAGTGGTGGGCTCTATTGATAACTTTTTACGACCTTTTTTGATGCAGGGCAGCGCCGGCATGAACACCTTGCTGATTTTTCTGTCGTTAATTGGCGGCATTCAGTTATTTGGCCTAATCGGTGTTATTTACGGTCCGATTATTTTTGCGCTGACACTGGTGCTGTTAAAGCTCTACACTATAGAGTTTCAGGAGTTTCTGGAGAAGCAGGATAAAAGCTAGCTTTTACCCTGCCTGTGTTTATACGACCAAATCAATTTGTTGCACTAACACCGGCTTGGCGTCTTCTGTAAAGGCCAGGCCGCTGCGCTGAATTTCACCCGTTTTTTGCTGCTGCTGATCCAGCAGCGGCATTGGCGTGGCAGCTGAGCTTATCGAAAACGCCCCCAGTTTAGCGTCGTTCATGCTTAGCAGCGGTTCATTGGGCCGCCATAAATACAGGTATTGCCAGATATCGTCGCTGGGGTCGATAAAACCATTGCCGTTATCATCAAACTTAGCCAGCTCAGCAAAGCCCTGGCCAGTTTGTGGGCCAAACAGTTCTGCGCCATGGTTAATTTGCTGGTCTTGGTTGCGATCTGCCGCCAGATAATATTGCTGCGCCGCCAGTTGCGGCAGTTTTACCTTGTTACCGTTACTGTTTAGATTGAACAACATATTTTGTTCAGTTAACTGCACCGGGCTGCCGGTCAGGCTCACTACCAACGGGTCTTGCAGTGGCTGCTCGGTGTAGCTGTAACGGGCCCAGCTTACGGCCATGCTAAATTCGAAGGCAAAGCTGATGCTGCTACCATCGTTAAGTTGCAGCTGGCCACTAAAGCTGGCTTGTACCGCCTGGTAGCCAAACTCCCACACTTCAGTTGCCAGGCGTTGCGGCTGCTGCGCATTTTGCTGTGCTGTGCCGGTACTTAGCCAAATAGACTGCTGCGACATTGAGGCAGAAAAACTGGCGCTTTTGATGTCGTTAGCAGAAAACTCAGCAACCAGGGGCTTGTCCAGCCAGTCCCCGGTATGGCTGCTGAGCTGTGCCAAAATACGCTTCACCATGCCGACGGTTTGATAGGCATTAAAGATCTGATCGTCATCGTTGGGCTGCTCACTCTGCTCGTCTGTTGTAGCATGGACAGCAGGTAGAACAGCTGCTGGCGCGGCAGTTAATAGCGGGCTCGCTGTTCTGCCTGCAGCTGCGCTTGTCTGGGGCGCAGCAGTCAGGGCAGGCTTTTGCAAAGCGGGTTCATTACGGGTGTTGCTTAATAACTGCTGTTTGCGACGATAAGCAAGCTGTTTTTGTTCGGCAACCGCAAACTGTTGCGAAGCAGATGTAATATTCATCTTCGGCTCCACAAAGGTATTTCAGTTAAACGGTTATCGGCGATACTGGTTAAAACTTGAGCGATTTTATTAAGGCGCGTACTAGTTCAGCTTTGCCGCCAGGCAGCGCTCAACAATATTCTTAATTTTTTGTGGTGAAAACGGCTTGGCAATAAAGCCGCTGGCACCGGCGGCGATACTTTTTTGTACGTTATCCACCGAATTATGGGCGGTCACCATGACAACATGGGTTCTGTCTGATTCCGTTTTGATTTGTGCTAACAACTGCTGGCCATTAATGTCGGGCAATTCGATATCGAGAAAGACTAAATCGTGTTGATGCTGGTTAAACACCGACAAACCACGGCTACCATCAGCCGCCTCATGCACTTGCGAAATACCCAGATGCATCAGGGTTTGCCGCAGGTATTCACGCACCGTGTAGGCATCATCGATTATCAGGATAGAACATTGTTGTTGGGTCATTGCAGCTCCATTGCTAATACTGGCTATCACCAGTGTAGTGCAGATTCAGGCTCCCGGCGGTAAACAATGTTCCTAAGTTTAGGTTTTCTGGCTGAATTTAACCTGAATCGCACCAGTGCTGACCTACCAGGCAATGTAACTATTTTGTATTGTCCTTGTTGCGTTACTGCAGGTTGTTGCTATTTTTACTACTTAGGCCAGCGCCAGATAGCAAGGAGCCATCATAATGCGCCGTAATACCCCGGTTACGACAACAGAACGTACCTTCCCTCCAGAGCAAAAGTTAATTTCCAGCACAGATCTAAACGGCACCATTCGCCATTGTAACGATGCCTTTATTGCCATAAGTGGTTTTAACAAAGAAGAGCTGATTGGCCAGCCACACAACATAGTGCGTCACCCTGATATGCCACCGCTGGCGTACAAAATTATGTGGGAGCATTTAAAAGCCGGTAAACCCTGGATGGGGCTGGTAAAAAACCGCAGCAAGAATGGTGATTATTACTGGGTAGATGCCTATGTCACCCCGGTGACAGAAAAGGGCAAGGTGGTAGGTTATGAGTCGGTGCGCTCGTGCCCATCACGCACCGATATTAAACGGGCAGAAAAACTCTATGCGGCGATTAATGCCGGTAAATTTAACGCCCGGCATTTTCATCTGCATTATCACATGGTGGCGCTGGCAGTGGCGCTTATATTGAGCTGGTTACTATACAGCCAGAATTACGCTACCACCGCCATGACACTGGTGACAGTATCCGCCATGCTGCTGTGTATTTGGACGGCCTACAGTAAGAAAAGCGCCCTTGGCAGCATAAAAACTCTGCTAGCTAATGCGTTTAGCCATGAGCTAGCGGTAAAAACCTTTACTGACGATGAGCAAGATTTAGGCGAGTTAAAAGTGGCGGTTATGAGCTCAAAAGCGCATTTAGGCGCGGTGCTAACCCGAATGGAAGATGCGGCGAAGAGCGTATCGAGACAGTCTGATTCTGGCCTGGCACTGGCGAAATCGTCGATGCAGCTAATTCAGCGCCAACAACAGGAAACCGAGCAAACCGCTACTGCGATGCATCAAATGACCACCACCATCGCAGAGGTGTCAAAACACGTACAGGAAACGGCGCAGCAAGCAGAGCAATCTAACGAGCTGGCGCTACGCAGCCGTCAGACGGCGGCGGTGACCCGCAAAGCCATTGAGGATTTGCACCATACGGTGACAGATATCAGTGATTCGGTCACTCAAGTGTCAGAGCAAACCAAAAAAATTGCCAGCGTAGCGCAGATGATTGAACAAATTGCTGAACAAACCAACCTGCTGGCACTGAATGCCGCGATAGAGGCGGCACGCGCTGGCGAGCAGGGCCGCGGCTTTGCGGTGGTTGCTGATGAGGTACGTAATCTGGCCCGGCGCACACAGGAGTCTACCAAAGAGATACATCAAATTATTGCCGATCTGACCAGCCGTGCCGATAATGCCGTGCGGGTGGCGCAAGATGGCACCAGTGGCGCTGAAGCCGGCTTGGGCCGGGTAAAAGAAACTGAGCAGATGTTAAATGGTATTTCCGATGCGGTGGGCAATATCGCCAATATGTCGATTCAGATGGCTGCCGCAGTAGAGCAGCAGGCCAATGTGGCCGAAGAGGTAAACCAGCAAGTGGTGAATATTTCCAGCCTGGCCAGCAGCAGCCTGACTGAAGCTGCCAATTCGGCCGATAGTATTAAAAAGCTACAGCAAATTTCGAATGAGCTGCATGAGTTAGTGGTACGGTTCGCCCGTTAAGCTTAGGTATTGGCAATAACCCGTCCAAATGGGCCGGGTTATTTTGAGGCCAGCATAAGTTGTTGTCAGGCCACTTTAAATTGCGCAGCCAATTGCTGCAGCTCAGTACCTAAGCGGCTTAAGTCAGTGCTGGCTTCTGCTGTCTGCTCACTGGCGGTCGCCGACTGCTCTGCGACATCACGGATGCTATAGATACTGCGGTTAATTTGCTCGGCAACAGTACTTTGCTGTAGTGCAGCAGCAGCGATCTGCTGGTTCATCTGCTGAATGCTACTCACGGCTTCACTAATCGCTTTAATCGCATCACCGGCATCGTCCGCACTTTCTAACGTATTATCTGCAAGGCCAGAACTTTTATGCATATTACTCACGGCATCTTCGGCTTTTTGCTGCAAGTTGCTGATAAGCTGTTCAATTTGTCCGGTTGATTCTTGCGTACGAAAGGCCAGGGCACGTACTTCTTCGGCCACGACAGAAAAGCCCCGACCCGCTTCGCCGGCCCGCGCGGCTTCAATGGCTGCGTTAAGCGCCAGCAGGTTGGTTTGGTCGGCAATACTTTTTATTACATCCAGCACCGAGCCAATGTTATTACTTTGCTCTTTCAGCTCGCTAATGGCTTTGGCGGAGGTGGCCACTTCATGCGCCAGCGCTTTAATTTGCTGCATGGTTTTCTCTACCACCTGCTCACCGATAGTTGCTTGTTGTGCAGACTCAGTTGCCGCATTAGACGCATCTTCAGCACTTTTGGCCACATCTTGCACAGTGGCAGACATTTCATTCATCGCAGTGGCCACTTGCTCGGTTTCCTCTTTTTGCTGGTTTACGCCAGCGGCGTTTTGCTCAGATATCGCAGCCATTTCTTCGGTGGCAGTGGCGAGCTGGGCAATGCCGGCAGTGAGATTTTGAATAAGATTTCGCAGGCTGACGCTCATGCGCTGCATCGCTGCCATAAGCTGACCGGGCTCATCCAGTCGATTGGTAGGTAAATCGTTGGTTAAGTCACCAGCGGCAATTTTCTCTGCCACCTGTACCACTTGCTGCAGTGGCGATACTACCATTTGCGTAATGACAACAGCGGCTGCGATGCCGATAGCAACCGCCAGTATCGCAGCGATAATAATAATTTGTTCCAGACTATCAGCTTCTGCCTCTAATGTTTGCAGTTGGTTAGCCACTGACCGGGTACCTGCATCATCAGCTGCGCGGGCGAAGGTGGTCATGCGCTCCTCTATCGCCAAAGCCTCAGTGCGGTTATTTACCATATCGACACTCGCCAGTTGCTGTAGCTGTTGCTGATATAGCTCAAGATTACGCAGTAACTCATTCATCAGAGCGATGCTTTGTTTGGTACTAAACTGCGCCAGGTTTTTTTCACCCAGTTGTTTTGCTTGATTAGAAATGCTTAACGCCCGTTCGTAATATTGACGCTCATTACGCAGCATAAAGTTTTTTTCCTGCTGGCGTGCTTCACTGATTAACAGGTTGGTTTCACTGACATCCGCCACCAGTTGAAAACGGGCAGTCAGGCTTTGTAGGGCGTTGTAACTTAATATCGATATGACAAGCAGAATAAGGAGCACTGCACCAAAGCCACTGAGTAATTTTGTGCGGACACTGAGATTGCGGATTAACGTGGAAATATCAAACATTGTGAGCCCTCGATTAGATGTTTTACGGTGCATGTCGCAGCGTCCTTGCTGGTAAGGCTCCATCAGTAAATTAGAAACTTAAGCATATACCCCGACTGCCTAAGCGCAAGTTTTTAACTAAATTGATGATATATAAATAAAAAGGCCAGCATGTGCTGGCCTTTGGCTTTCGTACCCTAATATCAGCTATACGGTGATATTAATATTTTGACCCAGGTTGCTAACAGGGGATGAAGCCTGTACCTGCTCAACCGACTGCATAGCACTTTGTACCAGCATGGTTGCCATTTTCGCTTCCTGGTTTTGCTGCTTCTGGGCCATTACCGCACCCAACACCTCATAGCCGTAGCCTGAACCTGCAGCGCCAACGGATTGACTCATAGTTACCTCCTATGCCAATTCCTCAACACTGTAACGGCAGGCGGTTAAATTACTTTAGCGGTATTTTTATTTTTTCTTGTCGATAGAAAATGGGCAATAAAAAATGCCGCCTGTTGCAGCAGGCGGCATTTCAACTTAGCGCGGAGTGACTCATTTCTCCATGTGCGTTAAGAAGCCCGTATTAGCGCGGTTTGCTGCGCTTTAATTTGTGAGTGTGACAAAGCCGGTACCGGCAAGGTATTGCCGCTGACAGTTGCCGCTTTTAGTGAACGTAGCGGCCGGGTGGGGCCCTTTTTCACTAAACCTTTAAATTGGGGTTCGGCTTTGGTAACGGTTTTACCTAAGCGAGCGGCGATAGCCGCCTGAATGTCGGCAGCAGTATAACCGGCTTTTATTTTCATGCGAAGATAGGGCACGCCAGCAGCGTCCAACGCACCGTTAACAAACCAATCAGGTACCGCTTTATGTCCGTCTTTGCTGCTGTTATTCACCAGGTCGAGTACGGCAATGACGCTAAAGTCGTTGGGGTCGCACAGCACAAAGTCCAGATACTTGGCATTAAGTTTGACTAAGGTACTGGCACGGGTTTTATCACTGATGCCGCTTTTTAGCTCCATCAGATCAGCCAGCTTTACCCGGTTTAAAATTTTATAATCATTGCCAACGGCTTTTTCTAACAGCTGCATAAAAGAACGTTCTACCGGGCTGAATAAGCTGGCCTTTTTCTGCAATGGAAAAGGATTACCACTGTCAATAAAACGACTGGCAACCAGGGCTACCACGACAACTAACAGCAAAATCAATAGCAGGACAAATTCCATGCTTACCCCCGACAGAAAATTGAC
>JAANMY010002437.1_pt1 | contig 17595 bp, 17 predicted proteins | sample 7279691 | NCBI WGS metagenome assembly JAANMY01 (sample SAMN14094543, study PRJNA606508) | bioreactor metagenome | isolation source: A lab-scale SPAN reactor treating ammonium-rich wastewater day 388 | place: Ireland: Galway | collected 2018-02-07
CGGGCCTTCGCCCTGCAGCGTTTCCACCAGACCCGCGGCCTGCACGGCGGCGACCAGCGTGGTGTGATCGGCCGAGTTCACGGCGTTCTCGACGATGTTCTGCGTTTCGAACATCGGCGCACCGCCGACGCGCGGATTGGCAAAGGCGAGGCCGGTGCCCAGCGCGGTGACGGCCAGGGTGGCGAGGATGGTTTTCATGATCGGATCTCCCGGTTTTTTGCGGCGAGCCCTGCGGCCCATGCAGTGAAAACGGGGGGATTCGGCGGAAGTTTCGCGGCGGGCGGAATTCCCGATCACAGCGGCGTGAAACGAGAACGGCGCCGGGGATACCGGCGCCGTCGTCCATCCTTCGGCCGCGAAAGGCTCAGTCCGCCGCCAGCACCGCCGAGACCAGCACCGGCCCGGTCGGCAACACGCCCGGCGCCCCGCCCAGCGGTTCGAGGCTGACCGCCAGCGTCACCCCCGGCTCCAGCGGCGCCGTGACCGAGGCGGTGGCCCCCCGCAGCAGACCCAGCGAATGCGGCACGCCGTCGGCGCCGATCGCCCAGAGCTGATAATCGTGCCCCTCGGCCGCCTGCGGCCCGCTATGGGCGATCTGCAGCACCGCCCCGTCGAAGGCGGCATTGAACACCAGATCGCCCGCGGCCAGCCGCGCCTGCAAGCCGGGTTGCGGCTGCGGCCAGAACAGCAGCGCCATGACGACCAGCAGCGCGGCGACCAGCCCGCCGCCCAGCCAGCCCGCCAGCCAGCCCCGCGACGAGTGGCGCGGCGGCGGGCTGGCGAACAGCCGGGCCTCGATCTGCGGCAACAGATCGGCCACCGGACCCTCGTCATAGGCGTCGTTCAGGATCGCCAGCCGGCGCTCCCATTGCCCGACGCGCTCGGCAAAGGCGCCGTCCAGCTCGGCGCGCTGCTGGGCGGCCAGCCGCTCGTCCAGCGGCAGCACGCCCAGCACATATTCGGCGGCGATCAGATCGTCGCGGTCCTGCGGCGGCCAGTCGTCGGGGTGAAAGGTATCGCTCATCTCTCCATGCACTCCCGCAGCCGCAGCAGGCCCCGGCGCAGCCAGGTCCGCATCGTGTTCAGGGGCACGCCGTGGCGCTCGGCCAGATCCTGATACGACAGGCCCTGAATATACGCGCCTTTCACGGCCTGGGCACGATCCGTTTCCAGCTCGTCAAAGCAATCGAGCACGCGGCGGGCCTCGCCCCGGGCCACCAGCCCGGCCTCGACCCCGGCGGCGGGATCGGCGATGCGCTCCAAAGGGTCCAGCCCCTCGGGGTCGCGGGCGGTTTCCTGGCGCAGCCCGGCGCGTTCGGGCCGGGCCCGCAGCCGGTCCAGCGCGTGGTTGCGGGCGACGGCAATCAGCCAGCTCATGCCCTGCCCTCGATCGGGCCGGTACTGCGCCGCGCGTTGCCAGACGCGGATATAAACTTCCTGCATGGCGTCATCCACCTCGGTTCTGTTCCCGAGGATACGGTGCAGGACGCCGGAAAGTTTCGGCGCCGCGACCGAATAGAGCGCGCGAAACGCGGCGCGGTCCTGCAGGGCGACGCGCTGCAAGAGGTCGGCGATGTCGTCTGTGGGCAAAGGCCTGCTCCCCCGATTCGGCAATCCCTGTGAACCCCGTCGGCCCTTTGGGCCGCGCGATCCTGTGGCAGCTAGCGCGCCGATGCGCGGCGTCCAGAAAAATCGGCGCTGGACAGGCCGGGATCGCGCGGCTAGGGTCATTCTCGATAGGAAATAGCATTCCTGTGGGAGAATTCACGCCGTGCCCGACGATGCCGCCCATGCCCGCCCGGTCGGTGCGCTGGTCCATGCGCTGCGCATCCTGCGGCATCTGGCGGCGCAGGGCCGCCCCGAAGGGGTGAGCGCCATCGCCCGCGCCACCGGGGTCAATGGCTCGACCTGTTTCAACATCCTGCGCACGCTGGCGGCCGAGGGGCTGCTGGTGTTCAACCCGGCCGACAAAAGCTATCGCCCCGGGCTGGGCCTGGTCGAACTGGCGGTCGGCATGCTGGGCGCCAATCCCGCCGACCTGATCCGCCCTGAACTGGAGCGCCTGTCGCAGACCCATGGCGCGCTGATGTGCCTGTGGCACATCACCGGCGACGACCGCATCGTGCTGATCGAACGCGCCTTCGATCCGGCGGCAACCCGGGTCGATCTGCCGCTGGGCAAGCGGCTGCCGGCCTATTCGGGCGGGGTCGGGCGGATGCTGGCGGCGCATCGCGGGCTGTCGCAGGACGAACTGGCGCAGCATTTCGCCGCGCTGCGCTGGCAATCGCCTCCCAGTTTCGCCGCCTATGCCGCCAGCGTCGCCGAGGCCGCCCGGCAGGGTTACGCCGTCGATCTGGGACAACTTTACATTGGTGTCGATGTGATCGGTGCGATTCTGGCCGACGCGCGCGGCGTGGCGCGCTATGGTATCTCCAGCATCACCCTGGCCGGGCAGATCGACGCGGCCGCCCGTCACGCCGTGGGCGAGGATATCGCCCGCACCTGTCGCCGTATCGGCCATGCCCTGTTCGCCGCGCCCGCGGGCGCGACTCTCTGACCAAAGGAACCCGCGATGGAAAGCCCCGTCCGCTATGAAACCCACGGCGATATTGCCGTGATCCGCATCGACAATCCGCCGGTGAACGCCTCCAGCCAGGCGGTGCGCGCCGGGCTGGTCGCCGCCGCCGACCGCTTTGCCGCCGCGCCCGAAAAGGTGGCGGTGCTGATGGCCGAGGGGCGCACCTTCATCGCCGGGGCCGACATCACCGAATTCGGCAAGCCGCCGATGGAGCCGCATCTGCCCGATGTGATCCACCATATCGAGGCGCTGGAAAAGCCGGTGGTCTGCGTGATCCACGGCACCGCGCTGGGCGGCGGCTTCGAGGTGGCGCTGGGCTGCCATTACCGGGTGATGCTGAAAGGCGCGCGCATCGGCCTGCCCGAGGTCAATCTGGGCTTGATCCCCGGCGCGGGTGGCACGCAGCGCCTGCCGCGGCTGATCGGCATCGTGCCCGCCGCGGAAATCTTCACCTCGGCGGCGCAGATCAAGGCGCGCGACTGCCTGACGCTGGGCATCGTCGACGAGGTCTCGACCGCCGATCCGTTCGAGGCCGGGATGACCTTTGCCCGCAAGATCCTGGCCGAGGGGCTGGGCGTGCGCCGCGTCAGCGAAATGTCGGTGCCCCCCACCGACCCTGAGGCGCTGGCGGCGCTGCGGGCCAAGGTGGCGCGCGCCAACCGGGGCCATGTCTGCCATCTCAAGGGCATCGACGTCGCGGTCGAGGGCACGAAGCTGCCCTTCGCCGAGGGCATGAAAATGGAACGCGCCGCCTTCTGGGAACTGATGCAGACCCCGCAGCGCGCGGCGATGATCCATGCGTTCTTTTCCGAACGCAAGGTGGCCAGCCTGCCCGAACTCAAGGGCATCGCCCCCCGCCCGCTGGCGCAGGTCGGCGTGATCGGCGGCGGCACGATGGGCGGCGGGATCGCCGTCGCCTGCCTGCTGAACGGCCTGAGCGTGACGCTGATCGAACGCGACGCCGAGGCGGTGGAAAAGGCGCATAACGGCATCGCCCGCACGCTCGCCGACAGCGTGAAACGCGGCAAGCTGGGCGCCGATGCCCGCGACACGCTGCTGGCCGACAAGCTGCTGGTCGCCGACGATTACCACAAGCTGGCCCATGCCGATCTCATCATCGAGGCGGTGTTCGAATCGATGGATGTCAAGAAAGAGGTCTTTACCAGCCTCGACGCCATCGCCAGACCGGGCGCGATTCTGGCCTCGAACACCTCGTATCTGGACGTCAACGAAATCGCCGCGATGACGAAACGGCCGCAGGACGTGATCGGCCTGCATTTCTTCTCGCCCGCGCATGTCATGCGGCTCTTGGAGATCGTCGTGGCCGACCAGACCGCGCCGGATGTCGTGGCCACCGGATTCGCGCTGGCCAAGGTGCTGGGCAAGGTGCCGGTGCGCGCCGGGGTCTGCGACGGCTTCATCGGCAACCGCATCCTGAAAACCTATCGCACCGCCGCCGACATCATGGTGCTGGAAGGCGCCTCGCCGTTTCAGGTGGACAAGGCGCTCGAGGATTTCGGCTTTGCCATGGGCCCCTATGCGGTGGCCGATCTGGCGGGCATCGACATCGGCTATCTGACCCGCAAGCGGCTGGCGCCGCACCGCCAGCCGAACGAGCGCTGGGGCGAATGGGGCGACCGGCTCTATGATCTGGGGCGGCTGGGCCGCAAATCCGGGCGCGGGCATTACATCTATGACGAATCCTCGCCCAAGGGCCGCCCCGATCCCGAGGTCGAGGACATCATCGCCCATGAGCGCGCCGTCAAGGGCATCACCCCGCGCGCCTTTGCCGATGCCGAGATCGTCGAACGCTATATGGCGGCGATGGTCAACGAAGGCGCCAAGGTGGTCGGCGAGGGCATCGCCCGCCGCCCGCTGGATGTCGATGTGACCAAGCTGTTCGGCTATGGCTTCCCGCGCTTTCGCGGCGGGCCGATGCATTACGCCGACCAGACCGGCCTTGCCAGGGTGCTGGCCACCATCGAGGCGGCGGGCACGGCGGGCGATGCGATCTGGCAGCCCGCGCCGCTGCTGGTGCAACTGGTGGCCGAGGGGCGCAGCTTCAACGATCTGAACTGAGGGATTGCCATGAAAGAAGCCGTCATCGTCTCGACCGCCCGCACCGCCATCGGCAAGGCCTACCGCGGCGCCTTCAACAAGACCCATGGCGTCACCATCGCCGCCCATGCCGCCCGCCACGCGGTGGACCGCGCGGGCATCGACCCGGCGCTGCTGGAAGATTCGATCTGGGGCTGCGCGATGCCCGAGAACGTCACCGGCGGCAACATGGCCCGGCAGGTGGTGATCCGCGCCGGGCTGCCGGTCAGCGTGGCGGGCACCACCGTCAACCGCTTTTGCGCCAGCGGCCTGCAGGCCATCGCCATGGGCGCGCAGATGATCACGCAGCACAGCGCCCGCGCCATGCTGGTCGGCGGGGTCGAGAGCATCAGCCTCAACCAGCCCTCGCCGCGCAACGCGCCCGAGCCGTGGATTCTGGAACACAAGCCCGAACTCTATCTGCCGATGATCGACACCGCCGACATCGTCGCGCAACGCTACGGCGTCAGCCGCGAGGCGCAGGACGATTACGCCCTGCGCAGCCAGCAGCGCATCGCCGCGGCGCAGGCGGGCGGCCTTTTCGCCGACGAGATCGTGCCGATGGATGTGGTGATGGGCGTGCAGGACAAGGCGACCGGCGCGATCAGCGACAAGGCGATGACCCTGCGGCAGGACGAATGCAACCGTGCCGGCACCACGCTCGACGGCCTCGCCTCGCTGGCGCCGGTGCGCGGGCCGGGCAATTTCGTCACCGCGGGCAATGCCTCGCAACTGTCCGACGGTGCCGCGGCGCTGGTGCTGATGGACGCGGGCGAGGCGGCGGCGCAGGGGCTGACGCCGCTGGGCGCCTTCCGCGGCTTTGCCGTCGCGGGCTGCGAACCCGACGAGATGGGCATCGGCCCGGTCTTTGCCGTGCCCCGGCTGCTGGACCGCGCCGGGCTGATCGTCGATGACATCGACCTGTGGGAGCTGAACGAGGCCTTCGCCAGCCAGGCGCTTTACTGCCGCGATACGCTGGGCATCGACCCCGAGAAATTCAACGTCAACGGCGGCGCCATCGCCATCGGCCACCCCTACGGCATGTCCGGCGCCCGCATGGCCGGGCATATCCTGCTGGAAGGCAAGCGGCGCGGCGCCAGATGGGGCGTGGTGACGATGTGCATCGGCGGCGGCGCCGGGGCCGCCGGTCTGTTCGAAATCTTCTGAGGAGGCTCTGCATGGACCTGAACCCGACGCCCGAGGATACCGCCTTCCGCGACGAGGTCCGCGCCTTTCTGCGCGACCGCCTGCCGCCAGAAATCGCCCGCCACGTCGGCGACGGCGAGGCGCTGGGCAAGGCCGATTATGACCTCTGGCACGCCCGCCTGAACGAAAAGGGCTGGCTGGCCGGGGCCTGGCCCAAGGCCTTTGGCGGGCAGGAATGGTCGGCGGTGCAAAAGCACATCTTCGAGGAAGAATGCGCACTGGCCAATGCGCCGCGCATCGTCCCCTTCGGCGTGGCGATGCTGGCGCCGGTGCTGATGGCCTTCGGATCCAAGGAACAGCAGGCGCATTACCTGCCGCGCATCCTGTCGGGACAGGATTGGTGGTGCCAGGGCTATTCCGAACCCGGCGCCGGGTCGGATCTGGCCTCGCTGAAAACCCGGGCGTTGCGCGACGGCGATCATTATGTGGTCAACGGCCAGAAGACCTGGACCACACTGGGCCAGTACGCCAACTGGATCTTCTGCCTGGTGCGCACCGATCCCACGGCCAAGGCACAGGAAGGCATCAGCTTTCTGCTGATCGACATGAACAGCCCCGGGATCGAGGTGCGCCCGATCATCCTGATCGACGGCGTGCACGAGGTGAACGAGGTCTGGTTCACCGATGTGAAAGTGCCGGTCGAAAACCTGGTCGGGCAAGAGAACAAGGGCTGGACCTATGCCAAATACCTGCTGACGCATGAACGCACCGGCATCGCCGGGGTCGGTTTCGCCAATGCCGGGCTGCAATCGCTCAAACGCATGGCGCGGGCCGAATTGCAAAATGGCCGCCCGCTGATCGAAGACCCGCTGTTCGCCGCCCGTCTGGCCCGGATCGAGATCGACCTGATGGCCATGGCGACCCTCAACCTGCGCACCGTTGCCGCCGCCGATGCGGGCAAGGCGCCGGGGGCGGAATCGTCGATGCTCAAGGTCAGGGGCTCGATCCTGCGCCAGCAGATCAACGATCTGGCCCGCCGCGCCGTGGGGCCCTGGGCGATGCCCTTCGTCTCGGAACAACTGGACGGAAACCTCTATCATCCCGGCCCCGATTATGCGGCCAAGGCGGCGAACACCTATCTCAACAACCGCAAGATCTCGATCTATGGCGGCTCGAACGAGGTGCAGCGCGGCATCATCACCAAAGCGATTCTGGGGCTGTAAGATGGATTTCAACCACACCGAAGAACGCCGGATGCTGGCCGACAGCCTGCGCCGCACGCTGGAGCGCGGCGCCGACTGGGCGGCGCTGGCCGAACTGGGCGTGCTGGGCGCCCTGTTCACCGAGGACGAGGGCGGCTTTGGCGGCGCCGGGTTCGACATCGCCGTCGTGTTCGAGGAACTGGGCCGCGCGGGCTGCACCCTGCCGGTGCTGGAAGCCGGGCTGGCGGGCGGGCTGATCGCCGATGCCGGGCGCACCGATCTGCTGGAACGGATCATCGCGGGCGACCTGACCACGACGCTGGCCCATGCCGAACCCGGGCTGCGCTATGACCTCGGCCCGATCAGCAGCAATCTGGCGGGCGGCACGATCAGCGGGCGCAAATCCTTCGTGACCAATGCCGAAGGCGCCGATCTGCTGGTCGTCTCGGCGCTGGACGGCGGCAAACCCTGCCTGTTCCTCGTCGAAACCGCGGCACCGGGCGTCAGCCTGCACAGCACCCCGGCGCTGATGGGCGGCAGCGTCAGCGAGATCACCTTCGACCGCGCCCCGGCGCAGAAACTGGGCAATGCCGATACGCTGGAAACCCGCCTCGCCGCCGCCACGCTGGCGGTCTGCGCCGATGCGCTGGGGGCGATGGAAACCGCCAAGACGATGACGCTGGAGTATCTGCGCACTCGCACCCAGTTCGGCCGCCCGATCGGCAGCTTTCAGGCGCTGCAACACCGCATGGCCGATGTGGCGATCGAGATCGAGATGGCGCGCTCGGCGGTCATCAACCTCGCCGGGCACCTGCACGATCCCGCGCCGACCCGCGACCGCCATGTATCGGCGACCAAGAACCTGGTCGGGCGCACCGCACGGCTGGTGGCCGAGGAAGCGATCCAGATGCACGGCGGCATCGCCATGACCGAGGAATACGCCCTGGCCCCGCTCGCCCGCCGCCTGATCGCCGCCGACCACCGCTACGGCGACGAGGACTGGCATCTGGCCCGCTTCATCCGGCTGACGGCATGAGCGCCAACACCCCCCTCGAAAACCTCTGGCACGATGCGACCGGGGCCTCGCAATTGCTGGGGCTGCAGCTATTCACCGCGCCGGACGGGGTGACGGTGACGATGCAGGTCACGCCCGCGCATGCCAACCGCCACGGCAACCTGCACGGCGGGCTGATCGCCACGGTGCTGGACACGGCGATGGGCGCCACCGCCAGCTATGTGCGCGGCGATGAAGGGCGGGTGCCGTTCTCGACCATCTCGATGACGGTGAATTTCGTCGCGCCGATGCCGATGGGCAGCACGATCACCGCCAAGGGACGGGTGATCGGCGGCGGCTACAAGATCGCCTTCATCGAGGCGCTGGCGCATGCCCAGGACGGCACCCTCGTCGCGCAATCCACCGGCACCTTCAAACGCGCGCCGATCTGACCACCTGGCGCACCGCGCGCCTTTCATCTTGCCGCAAATACTCACGGGGGGTTCTCAGGGGGGCGCGTGCGTCCCCCTGTGCGGGGGGGGGCGGGGGGCAGGCCCCCCGCTTCCCCCTTGCCCGCCCGTGGCGCGCGCGCCATGCTGCCCGAAACAGGGAGGCCTCCATGGCACGGACCATCATCATCGAACGACAGGGCGGACCCGACGTCCTGACCCTCGCCGACCGCCCGGTCGGCGATCCCGGCCCCGGCGAGATCCGCATCCGCCACCACGCCATCGGCCTCAATTTCATCGATTGCTACCAGCGGTCGGGCCTCTATCCGATGAAACTCCCCGCCGCGCTGGGGATGGAGGCGGCGGGCGTGGTCGAGGCGGTCGGCGCGGGTGTCACCCATCTGAAACCCGGCGACCGCGCCGCCTATGCCGCGCAGCCGCCCGGCGCCTATTGCGAGGCGCGGGTGATGCCCGCGGCGCAGGTCTGCCCGCTGCCCGACGGCATCGGTTTCGACGCGGGCGCGGCGATGATGCTCAAGGGCATGACGGTGGAATACCTGTTCCACCGCACCGTACCGCTGAAAGCGGGCGACAGCGTGCTGTTTCACGCCGCCGCCGGCGGGGTCGGGCTGATCGCCTGCCAATGGGCGAAAAGCGAGGGCATCACCCTGATCGCCACCGCCGGTTCGGATGAAAAATGCCAACTGGCGCTGGACCATGGCGCGGCGCATGCCCTCAATTACACCCGGGCCGACTGGCCCGCGCAGGTGCGGGCGCTGACCGGCGGCAAGGGCGTGGATGCGGTGATGGATTCGGTCGGCGCCGCCACGTTCGACGGCTCGCTCGACAGCCTGCGGCCCCTGGGGATGATGATTTCCTTCGGCAATGCCTCGGGCCCGGTGCCGCCACTCAATCTGGGGGTGCTGGCCGCCAAGGGCTCGTTGCAGATCACCCGGCCGACGCTGTTCACCCATATCGCCCGGCACGAAACCTGCCAGGCCATGGCGCAGCATCTGTTCGGCAAGGTGCTGTCGGGCGCGGTGACGATCCGCATCGACCAGCGGTTCCCGCTGGAGCAGGTGCAGGACGCGCATCGGGCGCTGGAGGCGCGGCAGACCACGGGCTGCACCATCCTGACGGTGTGAGCAGGCATCGGGGGGCTGCTCGCCCCCCGAACCCCCTCTCCCAAGGGGGGCACGCCCCCCTTGGGAGACCCCGTGAGTATTTATGGCAAGATGAAGGTCAGACCGAGAAGCGGTCGTCCACCGGCACCTGCAGCGCCGTGGCCAGCGCGTTGGTCTGCGACGCCATGGCGATCACCGCCAGCAGTTCGGCCTGCATCGCCGGGGTCATGCCCTTGGCCCGTGCGGCCGCGGTATGGGAATGGATGCAGTAAGTGCAGCCATTCGCCACGCTGACCGCGACATAGATCAGCTCCTTGACCAGCGGGTCCAGCGCGCCCGGCGCCATGACCTGTTGCAGCCGCTCCCAGACCTGGGCCAGTTGCGCCGGGTCATTGGCCAGCGCGCGCCAGAAATTGTTGACGTAATCGGTCTGGCGCTTGTCGCGGATGTCGTCGAAGACGGCGCGCGCCTGCGCGCTGGCCGCCGTGTCGGACAGCAGGGGAACCGTGGCCATCAGAACAGCGTGAACACGCGGGCCGGGCCGCCGGTGCCGCGGCGGTGTTTGGGCGCGCCGACGATCAGCGTGGCGCCGGTCGCGGGCACCGCATCGAGGTTGGCGATGCATTCCACCCCCCAGCGGCCCGAGGGCAGCCACGCGTAATGCACGGCGAAATCGGGCGACATGCCGTAATCCAGCGACAGCGTATCGACGGCGATCCCCGCCACGTCGCCCTGTTCCATCAGCATCTGCGCGGCTTCGGCATGGAAACCGGGGAAATGCATCGCCCCGGCGGCATCGGCGTTGCGGAACATCGGATCGTTCACATGCGCGCCCCAGCCCGACAGCATCGCCACGCAGCAACCCGGCGGCAGATCGCCATGCGTGGCCTTCCAGGCCTGCAGATCGTCCGGGGTCAGTTGCGCATCGGCGCTCTCGGCGGCCTTGGCGCGGATGTCGATCACCGCCAGCGGCACGATCAGCCGCTCGACGGGGATTTCATCGACCGACATCCCGTCGGCCGAGAAATGCATCGGGCTGTCCACATGGGTGCCGGTATGCTCGTTGACGCGCAACTCCTTGAGATTGAAGCCGTGCTCGGCAAAGTTGAACAGCGATTCCTCCCAGAATTGCTGCGCGCCAAAGAAGGTGGGGAAATCGGGGTGCAGCGTATGGGTCATGTCGGCCATCGAGCCGGGGCTCTGCGCCATCGCCGGGGCCGGGCGCAGCACCGCCCCCACCGAGGCCGCCGCCGCGACCCCCAGCGCGCCCCTGAACAGCTCGCGCCGCCCCAGCATCCGTGTTTTCACGCTCTCCATCACGCAGGCATGACACATTTCATCGCTCCCGGTTGCGACCGCCCCTTGGCCGGACGGTTCCGGAGCCCAGCCTGCGCGGCAGGGGCGATTCGGTCAACCGGATCGGCGGCGCTCAGGCGCGTTGCAGCTTCATCGGCTCGGTCCGCGCCAGCCGCAGGAAATGCGCCATGAACGGCTTGACCGCATCCTCGGCGCGGGTGGCGGCGAACAGCCGCTTGGTCAGCCCGCCCTGCGTGACCGGCAAGGTGATGTAATCGGGCGAATATTTCACCTCGCGCAGCACCCAGTCGGGCAGCACCGCCACCCCGCGCCCCGAGGCGACCAGCAGCAGGATCACCGCCGTCAGCTCGACCGGGCGCACCAGCCGCGGCTCGACCCGGGCCGGGTTCAGCAGGCCGGTAAAGATGTCGAGACGGGTGCGGTCCATCGGATAGGTAATCAGCACCTCGTCGCGGAAATCCTCGGCCTCGACAAAGGCCTTGGCGGCCAGCGGATGGCTGGCGGCGGCGATGAAGCGCGGCTCGTAATCAAAGAGCGGCGTGAAGGTGACGCCGTCGATGGCGTCAGGATCGGAGGAAATCACCACATCCACCTCCTCGCGCGCCAGCGCGGGCAGGGCGGTGAAGGCAAGATTGGGGCGGATATCGACATCGACATCGGGCCAGGCATGACGAAAGCGTTCCAGCACCGGGAACAGCCATTCGAAACAGGCGTGGCATTCGATGGCGATGTGCAGCCGCCCCGATTTGCCCGAGATCAGCGCGCGGAATTCCTCTTCCAGCGCCTCGATGCGCGGCAACACCTCCTCGGCGAGGCGCAGCATCTTCATGCCCGCCGCCGACAGGCGCAACGGCTTGGTCCGGCGCACGAACAGCTCGACGCCGCACTGATCCTCGAGTCCCTTGAGCTGATGGCTGAGCGCCGATTGCGTGATGTTCAGCACATCGGCGGCACGGCCGACGCCCCCGGCCTGATGGATCGCGCGGATGGTGCGCAGATGACGGAATTCGAGGTGCATTATGCGCCAAGCCTCATGGTGATGATGAAGACAATGAATTTGTCTCACATTGCGCGGGCCGCTACAACGGGGGCAACACAGGAGACTTCCATGCCCGCACCGCGCATCTCGTTCGAGTTCTTCCCGCCCAAGACGCTGGAGGCCAGCTTCCGGCTGTGGGACACCGTGCGCATGCTGGCGCCGCTGCGGCCGGATTTCGTCTCGGTCACCTATGGCGCCGGGGGCACCACCCGGCAGTTGACGCATGAAGCCGTGACCACCATCGGCCGCGAATTCGGGCTGAACGTGGCGGCGCATCTCACCTGCGTCGATGCCTCGCGCGCCGAGACGCTGGATATCGCCCGCGCCTATGCCGCCGCCGGGGTGAGCGAGATCGTCGCGCTGCGCGGCGACCCGCCCAAGGGACAGGGCCGGTTCACCCCGCGCGCGGACGGGTTCGCCCATTCGGTCGAACTGATCGCCGCCCTGCGCGAGGCGGGGAACTTTACCCTGCGCGTCGGCGCCTATCCCGAACCGCACCCCGAGGCGGCGCATGACGGCGCCGATATCGACTGGCTGAAACGCAAGTTCGAGGCGGGCGCCGACAGCGCCATCACCCAGTTCTTCTTCGAGGCCGAAACCTTCCTGCGCTTTCGGGACAAGGCGGCCAAGGCCGGGATCGACGCCAACCGCATCCTGCCGGGGATCATCCCGATCGAGAACTGGTCCGGCATCCGCCGCTTTGCCCTGGCCACCGGCGCCAGCGTCCCGGCCTGGCTGGACGAGGCCTTTGACAAGGCCAGCCGCGACGGGCGCGAGGCGCTGCTGGCAACGGCGCTGTGCACCGAATTGTGCGACGCGCTGCTGGCCGAGGGCGTGCCCGCGCTGCATTTCTACACGCTGAACCGCGCCCATCTGACCCGCGATGTCTGCTATGCGCTGGGGGTGACACCGACCGTGGCGCTGCAAAACGTCGCCTGACCGGTTTCCGCAGGATCCCGGCGGCGCGCGCGGGCAGGCCCGCGCGCAAGCCTATTCTTGCGTTCAGGGGGGCCTTCTGCCCCCCTCTGCGCGCCAGCGCGCATTCACCCCCCGAGGATATTTGCCGCGCAAAGTTGGGGCGGGGCGGCGCCTTGCCGCCGCTTCCCTCTGCCCGGCGCTTCGCCTAAGGTCGCGCCATGAGCGCCGCGCCCCTTCCCGTGACCTTTTCCGACGATCAGGCGGCTGCCTGGGACCGGCTGGCCGAGATGCTGGCCAAGGCCGGGATCGACATCCTCGATGAAGAGACCGCGCCGCCCGATCCCGAGGCCGAGAGCGCGGTTCTGGCGGTGCTGGGCAAGGCCGGATCGGGCAAGACGCTGCTGCTGTCGGAGCTGACCAAGGCGCTGATCGCCGCCGGAGTCGAGACGGTGAGCGGCGATTACGAGGGCAAGCGGCGCAAGGAGCGGCGCACGCTGGCGGTGCTGGCGCCGACCAACAAGGCCGCCTCGGTGCTGCGCAACCGGGGTGTTCCGGCGACCACGATCCACCGCATCCTCTATACCCCGGTCTATGATCCGGAATACGAGAAGATCGCCGAATGGCTGGCCGGGAACGGCCCGCGCCCCGAGGGCACGGCGCTGAGCGACACCGCGCTGGACCGGGCCAAGGCGTTCCATGACAGCGTGAAATCCATCCCCGGGGCGCTGGCCGCGGCGGGCCTGAGGGGCAGCGATTTCATCAAGGGCTGGAAGCGGCGCGAAGAGCCGCTGGACATCGGCTTCATCGATGAGAGCTCGATGCTGGATGCCCGCCAGTTCGACGATCTGCGCGCCATCTTCCAGACGCTGGTGCTGTTCGGCGACCCGGCGCAATTGGCGCCGGTCGGGCAATCGGGCGAGATGGTGTTCGACACGCTGCCCGCGCCGCAAAAGCTGGAACTGCACCGGGTGCACCGGCAGGTCGAGGGCAATCCGATCCTCGATCTGGCGCATGCCCTGGCCGATCCGGCGCTGAGCTTCGAGGATTTCGAGGCCATGGTCGAATCCGCCGCGCGGCGCGACGAGCGGGTGGTCTGGGCGCAGCGGGTGGAAAGCGACCTGATGGCGCGCTCGCCGGTGCTGGTCTGGCGCAATGCCACGCGCATCCGGCTGATCCATGCCTTTCGCGCCGCCCATGGCGCCCCGGAAACCGAGCTGATGCCGGGCGAGCCGCTGATCTGCGACGGGCTGGAACTGCCGCTGAAACACCGCAAGAAGCGCATCGACCTGGAGGCGCGCGGCCTCATCAAGGGGGCGCAATGCGTCTATCTGGGGCCGGGCAAGCGGCCGGGCTTTTCGCGGCTGCATGTGATCGGCGCCGAGGAACCGCAGGTTTCCGCCGCCTCGATCATCAAGATCGAGCGCGAGGGCGAGGAGGAACCCTTCATCCCCTTTGCCGCGACGATGGGCGCGGCCTTTCTGCACGGCGCCGCGGTGACGATCCACAAGGCGCAGGGCAGCCAGTGGCGCGATGTGCAGGTCTTTGCCCCCGATCTCTATGCCGCCGCCCGCGCCGGGCGCAGCGAGGCCGGGCTGCCGCTGTGGAAACGCCTCGCCTATGTCGCCATCACGCGGGCCGAGCACCGGCTCCTGTGGGTGGTGCGCAACCGGCTGGGGCGGCCCGGCGCGCCGCTGCGCATCGACGATCTGGGCGGCATGCCCGCGCCGCTGACCCTGCAGGCGCAGGAAGAATAACCCCCGAAATCCGCATCCCCGGTGCAGCAAACGCGAAAACATGTCGCTTTTGCGCTTTTGCGTCGGTTTCAGACTTGCTACCCAAGGGCCAGCCGGTCCTTGCGCCCGGCTGATACCGTGCCAAGGGGGGAAGGCACCGCCGACCCGATTGCGACCCCGGGCGCCGGTCCGTGCCTCACTCCCCATCAACGACACAGGAGGGACAGCATGACCGATACCAGCGACAGCGACGCCATTCGCCCGCCCGACGGACCCGCCGACATCATCGATACCGATTTCCAGATCGGCCAGAACAACATCCAGCTTCTGGGGCTGGACATCCACAACCCGGTGTTCGCGGTGTCGGGCCTCAGCGTGGTGGCCTTTGTGCTGGTCACGCTGGCGTTCCAGAACACCATCAGCCCGGTCTTTACCGGGCTGCGCGATTTCCTGACCTCGACCTTTGATTGGTTCTTCCTGCTGGCGGGCAATGTCTTTGTGCTGGTCTGCCTGGCGCTGATCGTCACGCCGCTGGGCCGGGTGCGGATCGGCGGGCGCGATGCGACACCGGATTACGGCTATGCCGGCTGGTTCGCCATGCTGTTCGCGGCGGGCATGGGCATCGGGCTGATGTTCTACGGCGTCAGCGAACCGCTGTCGCATTATTCGGCCGCCTTTGGCGGCGTCACGCTGGAGAACGGCGCGCGCACCGACTGGGCGCCGCTGGGCGGGGCCGAGGGCGATACGGCGGCCGCGCAGGCGCTGGGCATGGCGGCGACGATCTTTCACTGGGGCCTGCACCCCTGGGCGATCTATGCCGTCGTGGCGCTGTCGCTGGCGCTGTTCGCCTATAACAAGGGCCTGCCGCTGACCGTGCGCTCGATCTTCTATCCGATCTTTGGCGAAAGGATTTGGGGCTGGCCCGGGCATGTCATCGACATCCTCGCGGTCTTTGCCACGCTGTTCGGCCTCGCCACCTCGCTGGGGATCGGCGCGCAGCAGGCCAATGCCGGGCTGAACTATCTGTTCGGCGTGACCATCGGCACCACCGCGCAGATCGTGCTGATCGCGCTGATTACCGGGGCCGCGCTGGTCTCGGTGCTGCGCGGGCTGGACGGCGGGGTCAAACGCCTGTCGGAAATCAATCTGGTGCTGGCGGCCATTCTGGTGCTGTTCATCATCTTCGCCGGGCCGACCGCCACGCTGTTTGGCGATTTCATCGCCAATGTCGGCGCCTATGCCCGCGAGGTGATCCCGCTGTCCAATCCCTTTGGCCGCGAGGATACCAATTTCTCGCAGGGCTGGACGGCGTTCTACTGGGCCTGGTGGATAAGCTGGTCGCCGTTCGTCGGCATGTTCATCGCCCGGGTCAGCCGGGGCCGCACGGTGCGCGAATTCATCACCTGCGTGCTGCTGATCCCCACCGCGGTGTCGATCCTGTGGATGACGGTGCTGGGCGGCACGGCGCTGGACCAACTGGTGACGGACGGCTTCACCGGCGCGCAGGACGCGGCACTGGAACTGAAACTGTTCGAGATGCTGACGCAGATGCCGCTGACCTGGATCGCCTCGCTGCTGTCGATCGTGCTGGTGATCGTGTTCTTCGTCACCTCGTCCGATTCCGGCTCGCTGGTGATCGACACGATCACCGCGGGCGGCAAGGTCGATGCCCCGGTGGCGCAGCGGGTGTTCTGGGCCACGTTCGAGGGGCTGGTTGCCGCCGCGCTGCTGATCGGCGGCGGCCTCGGCGCCCTGCAGGCGATGGCGGTTTCAACCGGCTTTCCCTTTGCCATCGTGCTGCTGCTGGCGTGCTATGCGCTCATCAAGGGGCTGCTGGACGAACCGCGCGACTGATCCCGGGCCGGGGCAGCGCCCCGGCCTGCCTAGATCTGCGCCGACAGCGCCTCGAACGTGGCGCGGTTCGGGCAAAAGCTGACGTCGTCCTTGTCGGCCGGGGCCTCGCGCGCCATGAACCGGTGGCAGGCGGCCAGATCGTCGCAATGCTGGCAGCGGTTCAGCACCTCATGCCAGAGGCCCCGGTCGGCCAGCAGCGCCGCTTCGGCGACGCCAAAGATACGCGCCATGGCCGTGACCCGCGCGGGCACCTCGTCGGGCAGCGCGGCCAGCGACAGCGCCTCGGCCCGGCTGACGCCCAGATCGGCAAGCTCGGCGTCGCTCATGGCGTCGATATCGTGGCGGTCGCGGCTGAGCCGGATCAGGCGCAGGATGCGTTCCATCATGGCGGGTTCCTCCGGGTGCAAGATGAAAGGTGCCGCCGTTTTCCCCCGGATCGCGCCACGCAGCCTTGATCTGGCGCAAGCCGGGGCGCAGGTTGCGCGCATGATCCGCGCCTTTCTTGCCCTGCCGCTGCCCGAACCCGTGGTCCACCGCCTGACCGTGGCGCAGCACCGCCTGCCCCTGCCCCGCCCGCTCGATCCTGAGTCGTTCCATGTGACGCTGGTGTTCCTCGATACCCAGCCCGAACCGGTGCTCGAGGAACTGCACTACGCCCTCGAATCGCGGACGCTGCCCGCCCCGGTGCTGCGGCTCGACGGGTTCGGCAGTTTCGGCGGCGCCGATCCCCTGTCGCTGCACGCCGTCATCGCCGCCGATCCGCGCCTCACCGCGCTTCAGGCAAAGCTGGCGCAGGCGGCGCGGGGCGTCGGCATCGCCCTGCCCGCCCGCCGCTTCGTGCCCCATGTCACGCTGGGCCGCTGGCGCAAGGGCGAGGCCCAGCCAGACCTGCTGGCCAGGGCGCTGGGCGCCTTCGGCCCGCTGACATCCGAACCCTGGGTGGCCGACGAGCTGGTGCTCTATCGCTCGCTCCTGCGGCCCGAAGGCGCGGTCTATGACCCGCTGGCCCGCTATCCGCTGACCATCTGACCTTGCACCCGCCGCGCGCCCTGCCGTAACCTGCCGCCAACCCAGGAGGCCCCCATGCATTGCGTCTTTGTCCAGTTCCGCTGCACCCCCGGCAAGACCTACGAGGTCGCCTCGG
>JAANMY010002438.1_pt1 | contig 17593 bp, 15 predicted proteins | sample 7279691 | NCBI WGS metagenome assembly JAANMY01 (sample SAMN14094543, study PRJNA606508) | bioreactor metagenome | isolation source: A lab-scale SPAN reactor treating ammonium-rich wastewater day 388 | place: Ireland: Galway | collected 2018-02-07
CCTGCTCACCGCGCTGGACGTGCAGCACCGCGCCAAGGCGATGCCGGCGCAACTGTCCGGCGGCGAGCAGCAGCGGGTGGCGATCGCGCGCGGACTGGTCAATCGCCCGCCGGTGATCCTGGCCGATGAGCCCACTGCGCCGCTCGACAGCGATCGCGCACTCGCGGTGATCCGCATCCTCAACGACATGGCCATGCGCTACCAAACCGCGATCATCGTGGTTACCCACGATGAGAAGATCATCCCCACCTTCAAGCGCATCTACCACATCCGCGACGGCGTGACCTTCGAGGAAGCGGGCGAAGGCCGCGGCTTCGACTGAGGCCGCGGCGGCCGGCGGACGGCGCGGCTACGGAGCAGGCACGACTTCTTCGCGCTGCGCCTGCAGCAGCACCAGGCACTGTTCCGCCGGCAGCGGCGGCGCCTTCAGGTAGCCCTGCATCTGCGCGCAATGGTGCTCGCGCAGGAACGCCAGCTGCGCCTGCGTTTCCACCCCTTCGGCCAGCACGCGCAGGCCAAGGTTGTCGGCCAGCGCGATGATGGTCCGCACGATCGCGGCGTCGCTGGCATCGCCCGGTACGTCGGCGATGAACGAGCGGTCGATCTTCAGGCAGTGCAGCGGGAACGCCTTGAGGTAGCCCAGCGAGGAATAGCCGGTACCGAAATCGTCGATGGCGATGTTCACGCCCAGCTTCTGCAGGTCGCCCAGCACCGCCGCGGCGGCCGCCAGGTCGTCCATCAGCATTGATTCGGTGATTTCCAGCTCCAGCGACGAGGGCGGCAGGTCGTTCTCGCGCAGCACCTGGCCCACCATGTCCACCAAGTCGCGCTGGCGGAACTGCCGCGCAGACAGGTTCACCGCCATGGTGCCCGGCGCCAGCCCGGCGTCACGCCAGGCGCGCAGTTGCCGGCAGGCTTCGCGCAGCACCCAGTTGCCGATGGCCAGGATCAATCCGGAGCGCTCGGCCACCGGCACGAACTCGCCGGGCGCCACCTTGCCCAGCTCCGCCGAGTGCCAGCGCAGCAGCGCCTCCCAGCCCACCAGCGCGCCGCTGCGGACATTCCACTGCGGCTGGTAGTGCAGCAGCAGCTCACCACGCTCCAGCGCCACCCGCAGCTGCGACTCCAGCAGCATCTGGCGGTCGAATTCCGCACCCACCGACCGGTCGTACACCTCCATGCAGTTGCGCCCGGACTGCTTGGCCCGGTGCAGGGCCAGGTCCGCATGCCGCATCACCGCGCCCGCCGCCTGGCCCGGTTCGGCGCTGGCCATCAGGCCGATGCTGGCACTGATCTGGATGCGGTCCTGGCCGATCCCGAATTCGCGCGTCATCGCCTGCAGCAGCAACTCGCCGAGCTCGCGCGCGGCGGCGGGCGGCTGGCCCTCCAGCACCACCACGAACTCATCGCCACTCAGACGGGCCACGAACACACCCTTGGGCACGCTGGCGCGGATGCGCGATGCCACTGCCACCAGCAGCCGGTCGCCCTGCGCGTAGCCCAGCGTGTCGTTGACGTGGCGGAAATGATCCAGACCCAGTAGCAGCAGGGCGCAATCGCCGTTCGCCGCCTCCCTGCGCGCAAGCACCTGCTCGAGATGCTCGGCCAACCCCACCCGGTTCGGCAACCCGGTCAGCACGTCGTGGGTCAGCATGTCGCGCATGCGCCGGAACGGGCGCCGGATGGCTTCGGCGTAGATGGCGCGATACAGGAAGTAGTACGCCACCAGCTTGTAGGCATGCCCGAGCAGGTTGGCCGTGCTGGCCACGCGCACGTACAGGATGAAGAACAGCTCGCTGGCGGCCAGCAGCAGCAGTGCCAGCAGCAGGCTGTTGAAGTCGATGTCCACCTGCCGCCGGCGCCGCAGCACCAGCAGTAATGCACCGCCCAGGTACAGCGCGCAGGCACCCCACTCCAGCCGGATCTTCAGCGGGGTCAGGCCGATGCCTTCGCGATACATCGGCGCGAGGCGTTCGGGCGCCGTCAACGGGAACCACGATGCACACAGCACCAGCAGCAGGATCCCGGCGTACCAGCCCTGCCGCCGCAGCCGCGAGACCGGCAACGGGCGCTCCGCGAGCAACAGGTAGCCCAGCAGCCCGATCCCGGCGGCATAGCGCGACAGCAGCCAGAACAGGATGGACTTGTGCGGGGAATTCGCGCTCACCACGTCCGGCATCCCGGCATAACTCAGCAGGTGCTGCGCGTCGAACAGCGCCACCGCCAGGAATGCCCCGCCCAGCAGCATGGCGCGGGTCGAGCGCTCGGCTCCGGTGGTCCCCATGCCGACGAAGAACACCAGTGCGGCCACCGCCACCGCGAAGATCTCCAGCAGCGAATGCAGGGCCAGGAAATCCGCGTGCGGGATCGGCAGCTGGTGCGACGGCGTCGATTGCCACGCCAGCAACGGAACCGCCAGCGCCAGCAACAGCATGCCGACGATGCGGTGCAGCGCGGGCCCCTGCATCGCGCCTGGCCTGTCCTCAAGCATCCCGCCCCCATCCATCATCGCCCCGGCGATGGCTTATCGCGCAGCATCCCCCATGCCGTGGTGCATTCACAAGCGTATGCGGGCATGGGCACCGGCAACACCGGGCCCCGGGGCACCCGGCGCGGCGGCGGACCCCACTCTGCGCAGGGGGTTCCCCCGCGGTTGCCAGCCATCGCCGTGCGCGGCCAGCCGCAGCGTGCCACCATGCGTGGCCATCTGTCCGATGACACTGCAAATGTCCGATCTCGATACCCTGCGCGCGCGCGCGCTGCAGGCTGCGCAACAGGCCTATGCGCCGTATTCGCAACTGCGCGTCGGCGCCGCCCTGCGTTCGGCCGCCGGCCATGTCTACACCGGCTGCAACGTGGAAAACGCGTCCTACACGCTGGGCAACTGCGCCGAGCGCGCGGCCATCGCCGCTGCGGTGCAGGCGGAGGGCGCCGACTTCCGGCTGGCCGCCATCGCGGTCACCGCCTTCGACGCCGGCGGCGATGTGCTGCCGATCTCACCCTGCGGCGGCTGCCGGCAGGCACTGGTGGAGTTCGGCGAAGACGCAACCGTGAGCTTCCGCCAACCCGATGCGCAGTGGCTCGACGTGACGGCAGGCGCACTGCTGCCGCACCGCTTCAGCTTTCCCGAGCGCTGAAGCAGAGGCGCCGCTGCGGTCATCGCGCGGGCTTGTGACTGCCCTCGTCGATGACAGGCAGACGCCCCGCTACAGCCAACGCCACCCCGGTACCGCCGCGGGCGCGGTCTCGCCCAGCGTGAATGCCGCACGCACCTGCGCAGCCGCACGTTCGGCATCGGCGGCGGTGCGCGCATGCACGCTGGCCAAGACCGCGCCTGCTTCCAGCCACTGCCCGCGCTCGGCCACGTCGGACAGCCCCACCGACGGGTCGATGGTCGCGCCCGGCACGCGCCGGCCGCCGCCCAGGTCGACCACGCATTCGCCCAGCGCGCGCACGTCGATGGCCTGCACCACGCCGGCTGCCTGCACCATGACCTCCCGCTGCACCGGCGCCTGCGGCAGCGCGTGCGTGAACACGTCGGCCGGCCCGCCCAGCGCCGCCACCATCCGCGCGAAGCGTTCCGCCGCGGCGCCGCTGTCCAGCGCCTGGCGCGCGCGCAGCAGCGCCGCTTCCCCGTTCTCCGCCAGTCCCGCCATATGCAGCAGGCGGGCCGCCTGTGCGAGTACCAGCGCCTGCAGGCGCTGGCAACGTGGACGGCCTGACAGCAGGTCCAGCACGCCCTGCACCTCCAGCGCATTGCCCGCAGTACGCCCGAGCACCTGGCCCATGTCGCTGAGCATCGCGGCCAGCTGCAGGCCACTGCCTGCCGCCACCGCTTGCATGCGCGCGGCCAGCGCCTGCGCATCGACTTCGGCCGGCGTCTGCGCGCCGCTGCCGGTCTTGATGTCCAGCACCAGCGCCTGCGCACCGCCGGCCAGCTTCTTCGACAGGATCGAGGCGACGATCAACTCGGGCACGTCGACCGTGGCGGTGACGTCGCGCACCGCGTACAGGCGCCGGTCAGCCGGCACCAGGTCCGCGCTCTGGCCGACGATAGCGCAACCCGCCTCGCGCACCACCCGCACCAGCCGTGCGGGGTCGGGATTGACGTCGTAGCCGGGCAGGCTTTCCAGCTTGTCGAGAGTGCCGCCGGTATGGCCCAGGCCGCGCCCGGAAATCATCGGCACGTAACCGCCGCAGGCGGCCACCAGCGGCGCCAGCGCCAGGCTCACGCAGTCGCCCACGCCGCCGGTGGAATGCTTGTCCAGCACCGGCCCGGGCAGCTCGCGCCAGTCCAGGCAGCGGCCGGAATCGCGCAGCGCGAAGGTGAAGTCGCGGCATTCGGCGGCATCCAGACCGCGCCATGCCACCGCCATCGCGAACGCGCCGACCTGGCCCTCGCTCCACGCCTCGTCGGCGATGCCCTCGGCCAGCGCCTGCCACTGCGCGGCATCGAGCCTGCGTCCTTCGCGCTTGGCGCGGATCAGCGCAGCGGCGGACCAGGGATTCATGCGGAGCGCGCGCGACGCTGGCCGCGCGGAAAGTGGCGAAGCGACATCGGGATCACCGCAGGCAGCCGAAGACCGGCGCCGCCAGCCTAGGCGCGGCGACGCGCGCCAGCCTTGATCCAGGACAATTTTCGCCGCTGCTTATTCCACCGTGACCGACTTGGCCAGGTTGCGCGGCTTGTCGACGTCGGTGCCGCGTGCCAGCGCGGTGTGGTAGGCCAGCAACTGCACCGGGATGGCATGCACGATCGGCGAGAGGATGCCGACGTGGCGCGGCGTGCGGATCACGTGCACGCCCTCGGATTCGCTGAAGCTGCTGTCGGCGTCGGCGAACACGAACATCTCGCCGCCACGCGCGCGCACTTCCTGGATGTTCGACTTCACCTTCTCCAGCAGCGCGTCGTTGGGCGCGATCACCACCACCGGCATCTGCGTGTCCACCAGCGCCAGCGGGCCGTGCTTGAGCTCGCCAGCCGGGTAGCCCTCGGCGTGGATGTACGAAATTTCCTTGAGCTTGAGCGCGCCTTCCAGCGCGATCGGGTAATGCGTGCCGCGGCCGAGGAACAGCGCGTGCTGCCGCGGCGCGAACTTCTCGGCCCACGACGCCACCTGCGGTTCCAGGTTAAGTGCGTGCTGCACGCTGCCGGGCAGGTGGCGCAGGGCCTCCAGCAGCTCGCCTTCTCGCGCCTCGTCGATCTTCCCGCGCAGCTTGCCCAGCGTGACCGCCAGCGCGAACAGCGCCACCAGCTGGGTGGTGAAGGCCTTGGTCGACGCCACCCCGATCTCGGCGCCGGCGCGGGTCAGGAACAGCAGCCTGCTGGCGCGCGGGATGGCCGACTCCGGCACGTTGCAGATGGACAGGGTCTTGTCCTGCCCCTGTGCCTTGGCGTACTTCAGCGCCTCCATCGTGTCCAGCGTTTCGCCGGACTGCGAAATGGTCACCACCAGCTGCTTCGGGTTGCCCACCACGGTGCGGTAGCGGTACTCGCTGGCGATGTCGACCGCGCAGGGCAGGCCGGCGAGCGCCTCGATCCAGTAGCGCGCGGTCAACCCGGCGTAGTAGCTGGTGCCGCAGGCGAGGATCTGCACCGACTCGACGTCGGCCAGCACGCTGGCCGCCTCCTTGCCGAACAGTCCCGCATCGAAGCCGCCCGCATCGACGATGCCCTCCACGGTGTCGCCGATCGCGCGCGGCTGCTCGTGGATTTCCTTCTGCATGAAGTGGCGGTACGGGCCCAGTTCCAGCGAGGCCAGCGACACGTCGGAAACGTGCACCTCGCGCTCCACCGGCGCATCGCCGGCGTCGAACACCTGCACGCCGTCGCGGGTCAGCTCGGCGGTATCGCCCTCTTCGAGGAAGATCACCCGCCGCGTCGCGGAGACAATCGCGGAGACGTCCGAGGCGACGAAATTCTCGCCTTCGCCCAGGCCGACCAGCAGCGGGCAACCCATGCGCGCGGCCACCAGCGTGGATGGATCGCGCTTGTCGATCACCGCCAGCGCATAGGCGCCGTGCAGCTCCTTCACCGCCGCCTGCAGCGCGGACAGGAGGCTGCCACCCTGGGCGCGGTGGTAGTGGATCAGGTGGGCGACCACTTCGGTATCGGTCTGCGAGGTGAACTCGTAGCCCAGCGCCTGCAACCGCTGCCGCTGCGCCTCGTGGTTTTCGATGATGCCGTTGTGCACCAGCGCCAGCTCGCCATGGCTGATGTGCGGATGTGCATTGGATTCGGTGACCCCGCCGTGGGTGGCCCAGCGGGTGTGGCCGATGCCGAGGTGGGCATCCAGGCCTTCCGCCAGGGCGGCGGCCTCCATCTCGGCGACGCGGCCGGTACGGCGCACCCGGCGCACGTCCTCCCCGGACAACACCGCGATGCCGGCCGAGTCGTAGCCGCGGTATTCCAGTCGCTTCAGGCCATCCACCAGCAGGGGCACGACGTCACGGTTGGCGATGGCGCCGACGATTCCACACATGCTGGCACTGCTCCTTGAGGGGATGGGGAAGTGTAGTCGCAGCGGGCCGAGGGGTGTCCGCGCGGACGCCGGGATGCGTCCGTCCGGACACCGGACGCCGCCACCAAATCCATATATATCAAACACTTGCGATTGGCACGCGGATTGCTGATGGACAGGCATGGACCCTTCTTCCACCGACGCCCGCATGGACAACCACCGCCGCATCCGCGACACCTCCGGCCAGGACCAGGTCATGGCCACGCCCTACCGCCCCGCCCGCCGCAGGCGGATCGCCATTGCCGCGACCAGCGCCGCGGTGGTGCTGGCGCTGGGCGGCTGGGTGGCCTCCGGCTGGCTGTCGGGCGACCGTTCGTTCGACGCCTCGCGCCTGCGCATCGCCAGCGTCACCCGCGGCGACCTGGTGCGCGACCTCAGCGCCGAAGGCCGGGTGATCGCGGCCAACAGCCCGACCCTGTACGCGATCGCCGCCGGCACCGTGGCGCTGAAGATCGTCGCCGGCGACAAGGTGGCGAAGGGCCAGCCGCTGGCGGTGATCGACAGTCCCGAGCTGCGCAGCAGGCTGGTGCAGGAGGAATCCACCCTCGCCAGCCTGGAGGCCGAAGCAAGCCGCGCCGTGCTGGATGCGCAGATCGCGCGCGCCAACGCGCAGCGCGCACTGGACCAGGCCAGCGTCGACCGCACCGCGGCGATGCGCGATCTGGAGCGCTACCAGCGCGCCTATGAAGGCGGCGCGGTGCCGCAGAACGATCTGGCGCGCGCGCAGGACCTGATGAAGAAGGCCGACATCGGCCTGTCCGCAGCGCGCAAGGACTTCTCGCTGCAGAGCAGCGGCGCCGGGCTGGATGCGCGCAACAAGCAGTTGCAGGCGCAGCGCCAACGCGCGGTGGTGGAGGAAGCGCGCCGGCAAGTGGACGCACTGACCCTGCGCGCACCGTTCGATGGCCAGGTCGGGCAGGTGCAGGTGCCGCAGGGCACCCAGGTCGCCACCAACGGGCCGGTGCTCAGCGTGGTGGACCTCAGCCGCTTCGAGGTCGAGATCAAGGTGCCGGAGAGCTTCGCGCGTGACCTGGGCATCGGCATGCCGGCGCAGATCAGCGCCAACAACACCCGCTACGCCGGCGAGATCGCCGCCGTCTCGCCCGAGGTGGTGAACGGCGAGGTCACCGCCCGCGTGCGCTTTGCCGAAGGCAAGCAGCCCCCGGGCCTGCGCCAGAACCAGCGGCTGAGCGTGCGGATCGTGATGGACACCCGCCGCGACGTGCTGATGGTGGAGCGTGGCCCGTTCCTGGAACAGGACGGCGGCAACCTCGCCTGGGTCGTGGATGGCAGCAGCGCGACGCGCCGCCCGATCCGTACCGGGGCATCCAGCCTGTCCTCCGTGGAAATCGTCTCGGGCCTGAAGGTCGGCGACCGCATCGTCGTCTCCGGCACCGACCAGTTCGGCACCGCCGAACGCGTCCGCATCTCCGGCAACTGAGCAGCGAGGATCCCGCCATGCATGCCATCGACCGCAACTTCCCCACCTTCCGCTGGACGCCCGCGCAGCTCGCCGATGCAGTACCGCCGCGCCTGGGCGAACTGTTCGCCTGCACCACCGGCCACGACGCCAGGCGCGGCCCCGCCGACACGGCACGCCACCGCACGCGCACCACGCCGGACTACCTGCCGGCCGAGGCGCTGGCGCCACGCTTCCGCGTTTCCTGACCCGACAACCACACAAGGAATCCCCGTCATGCTGGACATGCGCCAGGTCACCAAGGTCTACCGCACCGAACTCGTGGAAACGCACGCACTGCGCTCGCTAGACCTGCAGGTCGGCGAGGGCGAGTTCGTCGCCGTCACCGGGCCGTCGGGCTCGGGCAAGACCACCTTCCTCAACATCGCCGGCCTGCTGGAGGAATTCACCGGCGGCGACTACGTGCTGGATGGCGTCGACGTGAAGGGCCTGAACGACAACGCCCGTTCGCGCCTGCGCAACGAGAAGATCGGCTTCATCTTCCAGGGCTTCAACCTGATCCCCGACCTCAACCTGTTCGACAACTGCGACGTGCCGCTGCGCTACCGCGGCATGCCGGCATCGGAGCGCAAGCTGCGCATCGAGGATGCGCTGGGCATGGTGGGCTTGGGCTCGCGGATGAAGCACTACCCGGCAGAGCTCTCCGGCGGCCAGCAGCAGCGCGCGGCGATCGCCCGCGCGCTGGCCGGCAGCCCGCGCCTTTTGCTGGCGGACGAACCGACCGGCAACCTGGACTCGCAGATGGCGCGCAGCGTGATGGAGCTGCTGGAGGACATCAACCAGCAGGGCACCACCATCGTGATGGTCACCCATGACCCGGAGCTGGCCGCACGCGCGCAGCGCAACGTCCACATCGTCGACGGCATGGCCTCGGACGTGGTCATGGAGGCCGCCATCGCCCATTCGCCGCACGCCCGCGTCGCCATCGCCTGAGGACACCGCCATGTTCGGCTACTACCTCAACCTCGCCCTGCGCAGCTTCCGCCGCAACCGCGTGCTCACCGCGCTGATGGTGCTGGCGATCGCGCTCGGCATCGGCGCCAGCATGACCACGCTGACCGTCTTCCACGTCCTCTCCGGCGACCCGATCCCGCAGAAGAGCGACCGCCTGTTCTACGTCCAGCTGGATCCGGAAACGCGCGACGGCTACAAGCCGGGCGACGAGCCGCAGGACCAGCTCACCCGCTTCGATGCCGAGGAACTGCTGCGCCAGAAGAAGGCCAAGCGGCAGGCCATGATGACCGGCGGCGGCGGCGTGGTGGAGCCGGATGGCAACAAGCTCAAGCCGTTCACGGTTGGCCTGCGCTATACCTCGGCCGACTTCTTCGCGATGTTCGACGTGCCGTTCCTGCGCGGCCGGTCATGGACCGGAGGCGATGATGACGGCCGTGCACGGGTGACGGTGGTGACCCGGGAACTGGGCGAAAAGCTGTTCGGCGGCAGCGACCCGGTGGGCCGCGAGCTGCGCATCGATGGACACGCGCTGCGCATCGTCGGCGTGATCGACGACTGGCAGCCGGCACCGCACTTCTACGACCTCAATACCGGCCGCTACGACAGCGACGAGCAGGCGTTCCTGCCGATCAGCACCGCGCTGGACCTCAAGCTGGGTCGCAACGGCAGCATGAACTGCTTCGGCCGCACCATCGTCAACGATCCGACCGCGCAGAACGTGCCGTGCAGCTGGATGCAGTACTGGGTGGAGCTGGAGAGCGCCGGCGACGCGGCCGCGTACAAACGCTATCTCGACAACTACTCCGAGCAGCAGCGCAGCGCCGGCCGTTTCGAGCGCCCGGCCAATACCCGACTGCGCAACGTGATGGAGTGGTTGGAGTTCCGCCAGGTCGTGCCCGGCGACGTGCGCCTGCAGATGTGGCTGGCGTTCGCCTTCCTGGTGGTCTGCCTGCTCAATACCGTCGGCCTGCTGCTGGCCAAGTTCCTGCGCCGCAGCGGCGAGATCGGCGTGCGCCGCGCGCTGGGCGCTTCGCGGATGGAGATCTTCAAGCAGTGCCTGGTCGAAGCCGGCACGGTTGGCGTGGCAGGCGGCGCGCTCGGCCTGGTGCTGGCCCTGCTGGGGCTGTGGGCGGTACGCCAGCGCCCGGCCGAGTACGCGCAGCTGGCCCACCTGGACGGCGGCATGCTCGCGCTGACCTTCGTGCTCGCCATCGGCGCCAGCCTGCTCGCCGGCCTGCTCCCCGCCTGGCGCGCGATGCGCGTGCCGCCGGCGCTGCAGCTGAAATCGCAATGACCCGCGCGACACCGCGCGGCACCTGACATCCCGGAGAATCCCGATGGAAATCCGTCCCATTCTGTCCACCCTGTCGCGCCACAAGACCGCGGCTGCGCTGATCGTGCTGGAGATCGCGCTGACCTGCGCGATCCTCTGCAACGCGCTGTTCCTGGTCGCGCAGCGGCTGGAAACCCTCAACATGCCCAGCGGCATGGACGATGCGCACCTGATCATGGCCCGCGCCACCGGCATCGGCACCCAGGTCGATGCCAACGCCCGCACCCGCGAGGACCTGGCCGCGCTGCGCGCGATCCCCGGCGTGACCGACGTGGTGATCGTCAACCAGACGCCGTTCCGCAACGGTTCCTGGAACACCTCGCTCGGCACCAGCCCCGACCAGGAAGTACCGACCCTCAACGCGGCACAGTACATGGTCAGCGAAGGCACCCTGAAGGCGATGGGCCTGAAGCTGGTCGCCGGCCGCGACTTCCAGCCGGACGAGTTCCGCAACACCACCGAGCTGGAAACCGCGACCGACGCATCGGCGCTGAAGTCGCCGCTGATCCTCAGCGCCGCGGCCGCGCGCAAACTGTTCCCCGACAGCAGCCCGCTCGGCAAGACCGTGTACATGGCCGACGTCCCGCTGACCGTGGTGGGCGTGGTCGAGACCCTGGTGCGGCCGGCGCGGATGGGCGGCAACCGCGACTACTCGCTGATCTTCCCGTTCCGCATGCACTTCGCCAACGGCGGCATCTACCTGGTGCGCGTGGCGGATCCGGCACGTCGCGACGAGATCCTCAAGCAGGTGGACGCCACCCTGGAGAAGGTCGACCCCAATCGCCTGATCCGGCCGTCGATCACGTTTTCCGAGAACCGCCGCGAGTTCTTCGCCGACGACCGCGACATGATCGGCCTGCTGCTGATCGTGTGCGGCCTGCTGCTGCTGGTCACCGCGCTGGGCATCGTCGGCCTGGCCAGCTTCTGGGTGCAGCAGCGGACCAAGCAGATCGGCATCCGCCGCGCCCTCGGCGCCACCCGCGGGCAGATCCTGCGCTACTTCCAGACCGAGAACTTCCTGCTGGCCACGGTCGGCATCGTGCTGGGGATGGTGCTGGCGTTCGGGATCAACCAGCTGCTGATCAGCAAGTACGAAATGCCGCGGCTGCCGCTGGCCTATCTGCCAGTCGGTGCGCTGGGGCTGTGGCTGCTGGGCCAGCTGGCGGTACTGGGCCCGGCCCGGCGCGCCGCGTCGGTGCCGCCGGCCGTCGCCACCCGCTCCATCTGACCACCACCCATGGCCAAGGAGCCGCGCATGCACGCCTTTTCCCTCGCCGCGACCCTGCTCATGCTGTCCGCGACAGCGGCCGCGGCGCCTTCGCCTCCGGCGGAGAACGAAGCGTTGTCCACGACGATCGCCAGCCTCGATACCGCCGTGTTCGATGCGTTCAACCGCTGCGCCGACCCGGCGCAGCTTGCCCGGCATGCCGGCTATTTCGCGGAGGACGTCGAGTTCTACCACGACACAGGCGGCGTCACCTGGACGCGCGACGCCATGATCGACAACACCCGCAAGCACGTCTGCGGGCACTACACGCGGGCGCTGGTCCCCGGTAGTCTTCGGGTCTATCCGATCCAGGGGTTCGGGGCGATCTCGCAAGGCACGCACCGGTTCTGTCAGACGGACACCGGCCGCTGCGAAGGCGAGGCCGATTTCACGATCGTGTGGCGCCAGCAGGACGGGCAATGGACCATCACCCGCGTGCTGAGCTACGGCCACCGACCGAACCCCGATCCGTCCTGAGTTCCCGCCGTCGCCCCCGAGCCATCGCCCCATGCCCGTCATCCTGGTCATCGACGACAACCCCTCGGTCGGCACCGCGCTGGACCTGCTGTTCTCCCTGCACGACATCCGCACGCTGTGCGCGCAATCGCCGGAGGAAGGCCTGGTGCTGCTGGCACGGGAGCCGGTGGACCTGGTGATCCAGGACATGAACTTCGTCGCCGACACCACCTCCGGCGACGAAGGCGTGGCGCTGTTCCACCGCATCCGGGAGGCGCATCCCGACCTGCCGGTGATCCTGCTGACCGCATGGACGCACCTCGAAGCCGCGGTGGAGCTGATCAAGGCCGGCGCTGCCGACTACCTCGCCAAGCCGTGGGACGACCGCAAGCTGGTCGCCACGGTCAACAACCTGCTGGAGCTGGCGGACAACCGCCGCCAGCTGGACCAGGCCCGCGCCGGCGAACGCCAGCGCCGCAGCGCGCTGGAACGCGAGTACGACCTGCGCGGTATCGTCTACGCCGACCCGGCCAGCGAGGCCGCGCTCACCCTGGCCTGCCAGGTCGCCCGCGCCGACATCCCGGTGCTGGTCACCGGGCCGAACGGCGCCGGCAAGGAGCGCTATGCCGAGATCATCCACGCCAACTCGCGCGTGGCCGCCGGGCCGTTCGTGGCGCTCAACTGCGGCGCGCTGCCGGCGGACCTGATCGAAGCCGAACTGTTCGGTGCGGAGGCCGGTGCGTACACCGGCGCCAACAAGCCGCGCGAGGGCAAGTTCGAGGCGGCCGATGGCGGCACCCTGTTCCTCGACGAGATCGGCACCCTGCCGCTGGCCGGGCAGGTGAAGCTGCTGCGCGTGCTGGAGACGGGCTGCTTCGCGCGGCTGGGCAGCAACCGCGAGCGCCACGTTCAGGTGCGCATTGTCAGCGCCACCAATGCCGACCTGCAAAGCCTGATCGCGGACGGCAAGTTCCGCGAGGACCTGTTCTACCGCCTCAACGGCATCGAACTGCGCATCCCGCCGCTGGCGGCGCGGCCGCGCGACATCCTGCCGCTGGCCCGGCATTTCCTGGCGCCGGGCAAGCACCTGGGTGACGACGCCGAACGCGCGCTGCAACGGCACCCTTGGCCCGGCAACGTGCGCGAGCTGCGCAACGTCATGCAGCGGGCCGGGCTGTTGGCCCGCGGCGATACCGTGGCCGCGGCCGATCTCGGCCTGCCGCCGCCCCCGGAGGCCCTGGCGAACGCCGACGAGCCCGACCGGGCGGTGATCGAAGCCGCCCTCGCCCGCAGCGGCGGCGTGTTGGCGCAGGCCGCCGCCGACCTCGGCCTGTCGCGGCAGGCCCTGTACCGCCGGCTGGACCGGCTCGGCATCCCGAGGACCTGATGCGCGTCCTCCGCGTCCTGCCCATCGCGGTCCGCATGATCGCCATCGCAGTGGCGGGCATCGTGCTGACGGCCCTCGTCACCGTGCTGCTGGACCGCTGGCTGCAGCCGTGGGCGGCCGCGCTGGTCGCAGCCACGGCCGTGGGCGCGCTGGTGGCGGCCATCATCTGGCGCGCGCTGGTGCCGATGCGCGCCCTGTTCCGCGCGCTGGCCGGCACCGTGGCCAGCTACCGGGACGGCGATTTCAGCTTCGGCATCACCTGGGACAAGGCCAGCGACCTGATCGAACTGGTCGATGCCCACAACGCACTGGGCACCACCCTGCGCGAGCAGCGCCTGGCGCTGGTGCAGCGCGAACTGCTGCTGGACACGATGGTGCAGAACACCCCGGTCGCGATGGTGCTGATGGATCCGGCGCGCCGCGTGGTGCTGGGCAACCTCGCCGCGCGCCGCATGCTGGGCGACGGCAAGCGCCTGGAAGGTCGTGCCTTCGACGACCTGGTGGCGGACGCCGACCCGGCGGTGCGCGAGGCTTTCGCCCGCGGGGGCGACGGCATGTTCACCGTCGGCAGCGACGACGACGAGGACATCTACCACCTGTCGCGGCGCAACTTCCGCCTCAACGGCCGCATCCACGAACTGGTGCTGCTGCGCCAGCTGACCGCGGAGCTGCGCCGGCAGGAAGTACAGACATGGAAGAAGGTGATTCGCGTCATCAGCCACGAATTGAACAATTCGCTGGCGCCGATCGCCTCGCTCGCGCACTCCGGCACGGAGCTGCTGCGCCGTGGCCAGTACGAACGCCTGCCGTCGGCGCTGGCCACCATCGAGGAGCGGGCGCGCCACCTGGAAGGCTTCATCCGCGACTACGCGCGCTTCGCCAAGCTGCCCGCGCCGCGGCTGGAGCCGGTGGAGTGGCAGCGTTTCGTCGCGCAGCTGCGCACGCAGGTGGAGTTCGTCACCGAGCTCCATCCCGCTGACGGCATTGCCCGCGTGGATGCGGCCCAGCTGGAGCAGGCGCTGATCAACCTGCTGAAGAACGCGCATGAATCGGGCACCCAGGCGAGCGAAGTGCGCCTGTCGGTGCGGCGCATCGCGGACGGCTGGCGCATCGAGGTCCTGGACCGGGGCAGCGGCATGAACGAAGCGGTGCTGGCCAACGCACTGCTGCCGTTCTATTCCACCAAACGCCACGGCACCGGCCTCGGGTTGGCGCTGGCGCGTGAAATCGCCGAGGCCCACGGCGGGCGCATCGCCCTGCTCAACCGCGACGGCGGTGGGCTTTGCGTGTCGATGGTGCTGCCGGCGTAGATCACCGTCGCCGGGCGTCGGCGGTGCGTCCGCCCCATCATCCTGCTGACCGCACCACCCAGTAGCCAAGCAGCAACACACCAGCCACGACCTGCACCCCCAGCCCCATGCGCAGCATCGTCCGCGCACGCCCCTGCTGCAGGCGCAGCGCAATCGCTGCGACCAGCAGCAAGAGGCCGTAGCCGATGGTCCACGCGAACCAGGCAATCCCCACGCCGATGCAGCCGAAGTTCTCGCAGTAGGTGCGCCACAGGCGAATGCCCGAAAGCGCGAGCGCCAGCGCGCCGACCGCATAGGTCGCCGCCAGCACGCGCGGCGCCAGCTGCATCAGGCGCGGAGGCAACACGGACACTTGTTCTAGCCCTGCTTCTTCACCGGCCGCCGCCAGCCATCCACGGTGTCCTGCCTGGCCCGTGCGAGGGTCAGCTTGCCCGCCGGGGCGTCCTTGCCGATCACCGAACCGGCACCGATGGTCGCGGCTTCGCCGATGGTGACCGGCGCCACCAGCGAACTGTTGGAGCCGATGAAGGCGTTGTCGCCGATGGTGGTGGTGGACTTGTTCACCCCGTCGTAGTTGCAGGTGATGGTGCCGGCGCCGATGTTCACCCCGGCGCCCACCACCGCGTCCCCCAGGTACGTCAGGTGATTGGCCTTGCTGCCCCGGCCCAAGGTGGTCTTCTTGGTTTCGACGAAGTTGCCAACGTGCACGCCTTCCGCCAGCACCGTGCCCGGACGCAGCCGCGCGTAGGGGCCGATGTGCGCGCCGCCCTCGCAGATCGCGCCGTCGATATCACAGTGGGCGGCAACCACCGTGTCCGCACCGATGCGCGCGTCCTTGATCCGGCAGAACGGGCCGATGCGCACGCGATCGCCGAGTTCCACCTCGCCCTCGAACACCACGCTCGCGTCGATCTCGACGTCGCGGCCGACGGCCACGTTGCCGCGGATGTCGATCCGCGCAGGGTCGGCCAGGCGTGCGCCCTGCAGGCACAGCGCCCGCGCCTGGCGCTGCTGGAATGCGCGCTCCAGCTGGGCCAGTTGCCAAGGGTCGTTCGCCCCTTCTGTTTCCACCGGATCCTCGACAACGACGATCTCGGCCGCGGCATACTCCCGCGCGGCGGCCCCGAACACGTCGGTGAGGTAGTACTCACCCTGCGCGTTGTCGTTGCGCAGCCCGTCCAGCCAGCCCCGCAGGGTGCCCGCGACGGCGGTGATCATGCCGGTGTTGACCAGGTGAATCCGGCGCTGGGCCGCGTCCGCATCCTTGTGCTCGACGATGGCGGCGACATGTCCTTCGCTGTCGCGCACGATCCGGCCGTAGCCGGTCGGGTCGACCGGCTCGGCACCCAGCACGGCGATCGGTCTCGGCGCATCCAACAGGCGTCGCAGGGTAGCGGCGGTAATGAGCGGCACGTCCCCGTACAGCACCAGCACCCGCGCATCGTCCGGAATCCCCGGCATCGCCTGTTGCACGGCGTGGCCGGTGCCAAGCTGGTGCGCCTGCTCGGCCCATTGCAGGTCAGGCTGGCCAGCAAACGCCGCGCGCACCTGCTCGCCTCCGTGCCCGAAGACCACGTGGATGCCGGCCGGTGCCAGTTCCCGCGCGGCATCGATCACGTGCGCCAGCATGGGCCGGCCCGCGATCGGCTGCAGCACCTTGGGCAATGCCGATTTCATCCGTTTGCCTTCGCCGGCGGCAAGGATCACGACGTGCAGCGGCGGGGTGGACGGATTGGGCATGTCGGGATTTCCTGCGGAGACTGCCGCGATTCTAGCGGTCGCGGGCGCATGCCCGCTGGGTCACAATCACGTGCATGAGCCTGCGTCGCCACCTTGGGGGATACGCCGCGGTCGGCCTGCTGCAATGGGCGGTCGAATACGCGGTCATGCTGTCACTGAGCCAGTGGGTGATGCCGGTGGCCCCGGCCAATGTCGCCGGCCGCATTTCGGGGGCGCTGCTGGGCTTCTGGCTGAACGGCAAGTGGACGTTTGCGGGCGACGGCCATCAACTGGGCACGCGGGCCGCGCGACGGTTTCTGGTCATGTGGCTGGTCCTGACCACGCTCAACACGGTCGCGGTCGACATGGCCGACCACTACGCGGGCTTGGCTGCCGCGCAATCGCTGAAGCCGCTGGCCGATGTCCTGTGCGCGGGGCTGGGGTTCATGGCATCGCGGCACTGGGTGTACCGGATCGACTGAAGACACCCGTCGCCCGCGAGACTCGTCCGCACGGAGCGGGATCGTCCCTTCGTCGGCCGTCATCCCCGGCTGTTTATCCGGGTGTTTGTGGATATTGGGGTGCAAGAAAGACAAAACCCCAGCTCGATGAGCTGGGGTTTTGCGGGATAAAGACCCTGGCGATGACCTACTCTTGCATGCGGATGCACACTACCATCGGCGCAGCTGTGTTTCACTTCCGAGTTCGGGATGGGATCGGGTGGTACCACAGCGCTGTTATCACCAGGGAGAGGGTGGAGGGTCGCTGGCCGTCTATACGGTAGCGCCACGCTCTCAAGGGGGGGAAGAAGAGTGAACGAGCGTTTGGAGCAAGCCATCAACGTGTTGAGGCCAAGGGTTACTTCGCGAGGCGAAGCAACTTGAGGTGATATGGTCAAGCCACACGGATCATTAGTACAGGTAAGCTCAACGCATTACTGCGCTTACACACCCTGCCTATCAACCACCTGGTCTTGATGGTTCCTTCAGGGGGCTTGTGCCCCGGGAGATCTCATCTTGAGGCGCGCTTCCCGCTTAGATGCTTTCAGCGGTTATCGCTTCCGAACATAGCTACCCGGCAGTGCCACTGGCGTGACAACCGGAACACCAGAGGTTCGTCCACTCCGGTCCTCTCGTACTAGGAGCAGCCCCTCTCAAATCTCCAAC
>JAANMY010002439.1_pt1 | contig 17587 bp, 18 predicted proteins | sample 7279691 | NCBI WGS metagenome assembly JAANMY01 (sample SAMN14094543, study PRJNA606508) | bioreactor metagenome | isolation source: A lab-scale SPAN reactor treating ammonium-rich wastewater day 388 | place: Ireland: Galway | collected 2018-02-07
TTTGCTGCGCATGCTGGCTTTCCGCCCGGACGGACGTGCTGCTGCGGTGCCGGAGCCAGCGAGCACCGGCCGTGCGGTGCCTGCCGGCGCTTCGCGCCAGGCCGTACCGGCAACCGCGAAGGCCCCGGCAACGGCGGGGGTGTCACCAGGTGAACCTGGCGACTGGCCGACATTCGTGCAATCCCTGCGTGTCGATGGCGCGGCACGCCAGCTGGCCATGCACACGCAGCTGATGGCACGCACGCCTTCCGGGTTGCAGCTGAGCGTCGATCGTTCCAACGCCCACCTGCTCACGGACCAGCTCCGGTCCCGGTTGTCGGCGGCCATCAACGAACGGCTTGGGAACACGGTCACCATCAAGTACGAAATCCTGGATACCGTGCCAGACACGGCCGCAGTGCGCTCCGGGGTTGCGCAGGATGCGGCGCTGGAGCGGGCGCGCCAGGCGATCGAGGCTGATCCCAACGTGCGGGCGCTGAGCGACCTGTTTGGTGCCGAGCTGGTGACCGCTTCGATCCGCCCGGCCGGCCAGGGTACCGGTGACCAGCAATAGGCGGCATGTGGTCGCGTACCGACCCATCGAAAGGACGACGGCATGAAGGGCGACATCGGTCAACTGCTCAAGCAGGCGCAGCGGGTCCAGGCCGAAATGCAGAAGGCGCAGGCAGAGCTTGCCGGCGTGGAGGTCCAGGGGGAGGCTGGTGGCGGGATGGTGGCCATCACCATGAACTGCGCGCAACATGTCAAGTCGATCCGCATCGATCCGGCCCTGCTGTCAGGCGACAGGGAAATGCTCGAGGATGTGCTGGTCGCCGCATTCAACGATGCGCTGCGCAAGGTCGAGCACACGGTGCAGGAGCGCTATTCGGGCATGACCGCCGGCCTGGGGCTGCCTGGCGGCCTGCGCTTCCCGTCCTGACCGGGCGGACAGCCAATGCAGTTTTCCCCGCGTCTTCAACAGCTGCTGCAGGCGTTTCGCCGCCTGCCGGGCGTTGGTGGCAAGACCGCTCAGCGGCTGGCGTTCCACGTCCTGGAGCATGACCGGGATGGGGCCAGGGCGCTGGCCGAGGCTTTGCAGGCGGCGCTGCGGGACGTGGTGCGGTGTTCCCGCTGCCGCATGTTTGCCGAGGCAGAGGTGTGTGGCATCTGCTCTGGGCCGACCCGCGACAGTTCCACGCTCTGCGTGGTCGAATCACCCGCTGATGTCATGGCCATCGAGGACTCCGCGAGTTTCCGTGGCATGTATTTCGTCCTGCACGGCAGGCTGTCACCGCTCGATGGCATCGGGCCGGCTGAAATCGGGGCTGAGCAGTTTGCCAGTGCGATTGCGGCGCCCGCGGTTCGTGAAGTCATCCTGGCCACGAGTGCAACCGTCGAAGGGGAGGCGACTGCCGCCTACCTGGCATCCCTGGTGCGCGAGCAGGGCAAGCGTGCCACACGCATTGCGCACGGTGTGCCCATCGGCGGTGAACTGGAATACGTGGACAGCAGCACCCTGTCCCGCGCCATCGCCGGGCGCGTCACCGTGGAGCAGGCCAGCCGGGATCGCGCCTGAGTGTGGCCTGTCACCTGGCAGGTCGTGGCTCGCCGTCGTCCAGCGTCGCCAGGAGCTGGCAATAGCTGGCATAGCGGCGTGCGGAGATGCTGCCCGCAGCTACGCTTGCCCTGACCGCACAGCCGGGTTCATGGGTATGCCGGCAGTTGCTGAAGCGGCAATCGGCAGCTGGGCCGTACATTTCGCGAAAGCCGCGATACAGGTGCTGGTCACTGCGTACCGACGGCAGGAACTGGCGGACCCCTGGCGTATCGAGCAGGCGGATGCCCGGCTCGCGAGAGTACATGACCACTGCCGTGGTCGTATGGGTGCCGGTCGCAGTGGCAGCCGATAGTTCGCCGACAGCAGCGTCAGTGCCGGCAAACAGCGCGTTGACGAGAGAGGATTTCCCGACACCCGACTGTCCTGCCAGCACCGTGGTCTGTCCGGCGAGCTGGCCGGCCAGTTCGTCGAGCCCATCACCGGTCAGGGTCGAGGTCACCAGCAGCGGGTAGCCCAGCCCGGCGAGCTCGGCAGGGCTCCCGGCAACCTGTCTTTCGAGATCACCCTTGTTCCAGACCAGCGCGAACCGGCAGCCGAGTACTTCGGCGGCGCAGGCATAGCGGTCAAGCAGGAACGGGTCTGGTCCAGGCTGTGGTGCGCAAACGGCGATGAGCTGGCTGATGTTGGCAGCGATCACCTCCTCGCGCCGCGTTCGTGTATGAAGGCGTGCCAGGGCATTGCTGCGGGGCTCGATGGCGGTTACCAGCAGCGCCTCTGAACCGGCCCGGGCCTCGAATCGTACCCGATCACCACAGACGACCCGCAGGCCGCGCCCCTTGAGAATGAACGGGTGCCGCCGTCCATCAGCTTCCAGGACACCGCGCCGCCCGTGGGCGGCCACCACCAGTCCGGGACGATCCTTCATCTGCTCGCGTGGCACATGCGGGTGCGATGGCCGGGAAGTGCTCCGCGGTCCTTTGCTAGACTTCCGGGAAGGGCAGGATGGCAGGGAAGACGACGCATGGGCCAGGCGGCTGGAAAGCTCATATGGATCGATCTCGAGATGACCGGGCTCGATTCGCAACGGGACTCCATCATTGAAATTGCCACGATCGTGACCGACTCCGAGCTGGAGATCGTCGCCGAGGGTCCGGTGATCGCCATCCACCAGCCGGCTGAAATCCTGGCGGCAATGGACGAGTGGAACACACGCCAGCACGGCAGTTCAGGATTGCTGGATCGGGTTCGTGCCAGCCGCTGTTCCCTGGCGGAAGCGGAGGACATGACACTGGAGTTCCTCTCCCGGCACCTGGTTGCAAACACGTCACCGATGTGCGGCAACAGCATATGCCAGGACCGGCGTTTCCTGGCGCGGCTGATGCCGCGACTGGAGGCATTTTTCCACTACCGAAACCTCGATGTCAGCACCCTCAAGATACTCGCCGGCCTGTGGGCCCCGGAGGTGCTGGCGGGCGTCGTCAAGGAGTCGACGCACCTGGCGCTCGCGGACATCCGCGACTCGATCGCCGAACTGCGGCACTATCGTGCGGCGTTGTTGCGGCCGCCGCCGGCTCCATCGCCGACCTCATCGGCCCGTTAGTTCCGCTTCCTTCGCGTTCTCGACCGGTGCGGCGAGGTACAGCCAGGTTTCCAGGACGGTATCCGGATTGAGCGAGACGCTGTCGATCCCCTGGTCGACCAGCCAGCGCGCGAAGTCGGCGTGGTCCGATGGGCCCTGGCCGCAGATGCCGATGTACTTCCCCTTGTTCCGGCAGGCCTTGATGGCCATGCCGAGCAGTGCCTTGACTGCGGCGTCACGTTCATCGAACAGGCCGGCAACCAGTCCGGAGTCCCGATCCAGTCCCAGCGTCAGCTGTGTCATGTCGTTCGAGCCGATCGACATGCCATCGAAGTATTCCAGGTACTGTTCAGCCAGAAGTGCATTGGTGGGGACTTCGCACATCATGATCACCCGCAGGCCATCCTTGCCTCGCTGCAGGCCGTTGGCCGCCAGCAGTTCGGTTACAGCACGCGCTTCGTCGACCGTGCGGATGAAGGGGACCATGACCTCGACGTTGCTCAGCCCCATGTCGTTCCGTACGCGCTTCAGCGCGCGGCATTCGAGTTCGAAGCAGGGACGGAAGGACTCGGCGAGGTAACGGGATGCCCCGCGGAACCCCAGCATGGGATTCTCCTCATCGGGCTCGTACTGCTGTCCGCCAAGCAGGTGTGCGTACTCGTTGCTCTTGAAGTCCGAGAGCCGGACGATGACTGGACTGGGGGCAAAAGCGGCCGCGATGCAGGCGATGCCCTCGGTGAGGCGGCTGACGAAAAATTCGACAGGATCCTCGTGGCCCGCCATATGGTCACGGATCGATTCCCGCAGATCGGGGCGCAGGCGCGGGAACTCGAGCAACGCCCGCGGATGCACGCCAATCATGCGGTTGATGATGAACTCCAGGCGCGCCAGGCCAACACCATGGTTCGGGATCGCGGCGAAGTCGAAGGCGCGATCCGGGTTGCCAACGTTCATCATGATCTTCACCGGCGGGTGGGGCAGGTGGTCGAGTTCGATCCGCTGCTCGTCGAAATCGAGGATGCCTTCATAGACGAAGCCCTCGTCACCCTCGGCGCAGGAAGCCGTTACCGGGACGCCATTGCCGATGACTTCCGTGGCGTTGCCGCAGCCCACCACCGCTGGAATGCCCAGTTCACGTGCAATGATGGCCGCGTGGCAGGTGCGACCGCCGCGATTGGTGACGATGGCGGCAGCCCGCTTCATCACGGGCTCCCAGTCCGGATCCGTCATGTCCGCCACCAGCACGTCACCCGGCCGGATGCGGTGCATGTCGGCGACGTCCCGAATGACACGTGCGGTGCCGGAGCCGATGCGATGCCCGATGCTGCGCCCCCTGGCAAGGACGGAGGAGCGCTTGCGCAGCCGGAAGCGCTGGATGGTCTGCCCCTTGCGGCTCTGTACCGTTTCCGGCCGTGCCTGGACCAGGAAGATCTCGCCGGTGATGCCGTCCTTTGCCCATTCGACGTCCATGGGCCGCCCATAGTGCTGCTCGACGAGCAGCGCATAGCGCCCAAGGGTCTCGAGGTCGGCATCGCTGACGCAGAAGCGCCGCGCGTCCGCCGCGGCGACCGGAACGGTGCTGACGCGCTCGCCGCTGCCGGGTTCCGCATACACCATGCGGATGGCCTTTGAGCCCAGTTTCCTGCGGATGACGGCGCGCTTACCGGTGCGCAGGGCGGGCTTGTAGACGTAGAACTCGTCGGGGTTGACTGCACCCTGGACCACGGTCTCGCCGAGGCCATAGGCGGCGGTGATGAACACGACATCCGGAAACCCTGATTCGGTATCCAGGGTGAACAGGACGCCGCTGGTGCCGAGATCACTGCGTACCATGTGCTGGACGCCCACCGACAGGGCCACGGCTTCATGGGCAAAGCCCTGGTGGCTGCGGTAGGCAATGGCGCGGTCGTTGTACAGGGATGCGTAGACGTTGTGCACCGCAGTGATCACGCCATCGAGGCCATGCACGTTCAGGTAGGTCTCCTGCTGGCCGGCGAACGATGCATCGGGGAGGTCTTCGGCAGTGGCGGATGAGCGCACGGCGACCGTGCGTGCGTCGGCGGCTCCGCCACCCATGCCATGCCATGCGGATTCAATCTCGGCCAGCAGGCGCTGCGGCAGCGGGGTGTCGATGATCCATTGGCGTATCAGCGATCCGGTTCGCGTCAGGCTGTCGATGTCATCGACGTCCAGCTGGGCGAGAGTTGCCTGGATACGCTGGTCGAGGCCCTGCTGTGCCAGGAAGTCTCGGTAAGCCTGTGCGGTGGTGGCAAAGCCTCCCGGAACACGGACGCCGAGGCTGGCCAGGTTGCGGATCATCTCTCCCAGGGACGCGTTCTTGCCGCCGACCAGACCGATATCGCCGATCCCCAGCCGTTCCAGGGGAATAACGTAAGGTTCCAAGCCAGACTCCCTTGTGTTGCCTGAGGGGGTAAGTGGACAATCGTGACGAATGGGTTACGTATCGCGGCGGAATATGTCAGGCAAGCGGACTGTTTTTTTTGTCTCGGACCAGACCGGCGTCACTGCGGAAACGCTCGGTCGCAGCTTGCTGACACAATTCGAGGCGCATGATTTCGATCAGGTGACTGTGCCATTTATCGATTCTGTTGACAAGGCGGACGAAGTCGTCAGGCGCATCAATGCGGTGGCTACGGCGGAGGGGCTACGTCCCATAGTCTTCAGTACCCTGGTGCAGGACGAGCTGCGTGAGCGATTCAGCCGGGTTTCCGGGCTGTTCCTCGACTTCTTCGATGCATTTCTTTCACCGCTGGAACGCGAATTGCAGACCAGGTCGTCGCATACCATCGGTCGTGCGCATGGCATGCGGGATTCCGGGGCCTACGACCGGCGGATCGAGGCGACTAACTTCGCGCTCAGCAACGATGACGGCTCGAGTACCGCGGACTACGCCTCAGCTGACGTCATCCTCATCGGCGTCTCCCGTACCGGTAAAACGCCGACCTGCCTGTACCTGGCGCTGGCCTATGGCGTGTTCGCTGCCAACTACCCGCTGGCGGAGGATGAACTGGAATCGGGCATCCTGCCAAAAGTCCTCGCGCCCTGCAGGACAAAGCTGTATGGCCTGACCATCTCGCCCGAGCGCCTCCAGCAGATCCGGCGCGAGCGTCGTCCGCTCGGTCGTTATGCGAGCGCAGAGCAGGTGGGGTTCGAACTGCGCAGCGCTGAGGCGCTATTCAGGCGCTACCAGATTCCATTTGTCGACACGACTTCGTTCTCGATCGAGGAGATTGCCAGCACCATCCTCAGCGGTACTGGCATCGAGCGTCGCACCCGCCCTTGAGCACGACCTGGACTGCTTCGTCCCGGAGTCAGACGACCAGGGTGGGCTGCGTGAGTCCAGCGTGGGCCTCGATGGCTGCCAGGTGCGCCGCGAGTTTGCCGAGCGGCCTGAGCGCTTCGTCCGGACTGCAATCGAGCATTGCGGGATTGTCCTCGAATTTCTCGAGATAGATCCGCAGCGTCGCGCCGCTGGTGCCGGTGCCGGACAGCCGGTAGACGAGGCGGGCTCCGCCATCCAGGACGATGCGGATGCCCTGATGCGGTGACTCACTGCCGTCGACCGGGTCGTGATAGTGGAAGTCATCGGCCAGGTCCACGCGGGCGATGCCAAGGTCGGATCCGGGCAGGCTGCCGAGCCGGCTGCGCAGGTCCTCCATCAGGTCCGTGCCATGGGCCGCATCGGCAATCTCGTAGTCGTGGCGCTGGAAATAGTGCCTGCCATAGCGACGCCAGTGTGCGGCGACGACCTCGGGCAGGGGCTCACTCCGCACCGCCAGCAGGTTGATCCAGAACAGGACCGCCCACAGGCCATCCTTTTCCCGCGCATGTGACGAGCCCGTGCCAAAGCTTTCCTCGCCACAGAGGCCGATGCGGCCTGCCTCGAGCAGGTTGCAGAAGAAGCGCCAGCCGGTTGGTGTCTCGAAGCAGGGGATGCGGAGGTCTGCGGCGACCCGGTCGACGGCGCGACTGGTCGGCATCGAACGCGCCACGCCGGGCACACCCTGGCGATAACCCGGGATCAGGGCCGCACCAGCCAGCATGATGGCGAGGCTGTCTCCGGGGGAAACCGGGCATGCAGGACCGAGGATCATGTTGCGGTCGCCATCGCCGTCGGAGGCGGCGGCCAGGGCTGGCGCGGCCGCGCCGGCGCACAGCTCGACCAGGTGGCGGCCCTCAACCGGGTTGGGGTCAGGGTGCAGTCCGCCAAAATCCGGTAGCGGATTCGTGTGCAGGAGATCCGCCATGGCGCAGCCAAGCGTGTCGGCGAGGATGCGGCGCGCGTACGGCCCCGTGATTCCGTGGAAAGCATCGAACACCACGCGATTGCCTGCCTTCACCCAGTCCGCCATGCGGCCAAAGTCGAACAGGCGTTCCATCAGCTGCTGGTAGTCTGCCACCGGGTCGACGATTTCCACGCGCAGTGGTCCATGCTGCTGGGTGCCGCAGCGGGAAAGATCGATGACCGGCAGCTCCGCAATGCGATAGCCGCGCAGCGCCTGCGACGCGCGGAACACCGCGTCGGTTATGGCTTGCGGTGCCTGCCCGCCATTGGCCATGTTGAACTTGATGCCGAAATCACCGTCGGGGCCGCCGGGGTTGTGACTGGCGGTGAGCAGGAATCCGCCGTGCGCCTTGCGCATGCGGATGAGGTTCGATGCCGCAGGTGTCGACAGCAGGCCATCCTGGCCGACGACGAGGTGGCGGACACCAGCCGCTGCGGTCATGCGTATCAGTGTCTGCAGCGCCTCGCGGTTGAAGTAGCGCCCATCACCGCCCAGCACCAGCGTCGAACCAGGAGGCAGTTGCAGCGTATCGAGCACTGCCTGGAGAAAGGTCTCGAGATAGTGCGGCTGCTGGAACACGCGAACTTTCTTGCGCAGTCCGGCGGTACCCATGCGCTGGTCCGTGAACGGTGCGCAGCTGATGGCGCGAACGGGCATCACATTGTTGTCAATACGCATGACTGGGGACGCTGCCTCCAACTGTGACGGCTGCCCTTCCGGCATGGGGCCAAAAACGGCTGTGCTATATTCGAATCATGATCGCAGATAGCTACATCGTACCCGAGTGCCTGGTGCGTCCGGGATCCCTGGGCAGCCTGATCTCGTTATACGAGGGCAATTACCTCAAGCTCAGCGCGCTGCTCGGCGATCCCGCGCGGCCGATTGGGCCAGCCGTATCGCGGGTACCGCGGGACGGGGACCTGCATCTGCTGGTCGAGGAGGGATCGCGCTACACGCGGCTGCTGCGCCTGAGCTATCTCTTCGACGAACCGGCCGGGCCGGTGGCCGAGCCGGACGTGGCAGTGCGCCTGTACCTCGACGCCCGCGTGGCCGCAGTGACCGCCTGGGCGGGATTCCAGCGCCACCCACGTCTGGCCGCGCTGGCCACTGAATATGCGGGTGAAATCGACAGGCGCTGGGCCTGCAACATGGCTTTTGGCAAGTGGCTGGATTTCCTGCTGGAAAATGGCCACTCCTATGGCCTGAAGCCGTAACGCGGGCGGGCAGGGAACTGTCGACTGCTTCAAGGTCTCGCGGCCGGCCGGCCGTTAGACTTAATCCCGACTCCCATGGGCACGGCCACCACACCGTTGTTGCAGCGCAGGCAGGAGCCTGACGAGGAGCAGCTGCTGAAGCTGTTCTGGAATCGTGCCGAACTCAAGAAGGAACTGGCCAGGCTCCGGCGGGAGAAAGACAAGCTGATCGACCAGGTGCGGCAGCAGGAAGCGATCAACCTGCGCGCGCAGCAGCGCCTGGAGCAGCTGGAGGGCCTGCTCGCCGACCCGGTCCAGGCCGTCAATGCCGTCGTCTATTACCAGCTCCGTGGCGTCTGGCAGCAGTGTCGCAAGCGCCTGGTGCGCCTGGCACGGGAACTGGCCGAGCGCCAGCAGGACCGCGAGGAACGCCTTGCCCAGCAGCAGTGCGAGACCGTGCGCGATGCGGACCTTGCGCTGATCGACAACCGGATCGCCGATGTCGAGCGTCGCGCCCGTATGGTGCAGGCAGACCTCGATGCCGTCGAAACGCGGCTCGGTGAACTACGTGCATTCTGGCACTACTTCAGGCGCCGCGCCTTGCGTGACCAGAGGGCCGCGATCCAGGCCGCACTCGACGGGCTGCAGCGGCAGGGAGAGCGCATCCGGGAGGAGCGCCGGTCGCGGGAGGCCGAGCCGGGCCTGCCTTTCGCTGGCCTGAGCGTGGAGGGCCGGCGGAACATCAATCTCGCCCTGATCGCCATGGCGCAGGAGCTTTTGATCCAGTTCAGCGAGAATGACGTGGCTGCGCTGGCACGCGAGGCTTCCATCCGCAGCCTTGCCGATGTCAGTTACGGGGATGTGGCACAGTGCCAGAAGCTGGGGCGGAGCATCGAGGCCGTGGTAAGCCAGGCGGAAACCGCTGAGCGTATGGCCGGACTGATCCGCCGGCGCGCCGAGTTCCTCAGGCAGACGGCCCAGTACCGCCGTGACATCGACACTATTCCCGTGGCCGGGTCTTTCGCCACAGTGCCCGTCACCATCCAGGAAAGCGGCGCGGCGAAGCCTGCCGGTTCCCGCGTTATCCCCATCAACGTCCTTGCGGAAGAGTACTGGGACGTCTACAGCATCCTGCTCAACTGACCGCGAGCAATGGCGGACAACGTCGTTGTGGTTCAATGCACCACATTGTTCCGCGCCAGTGCCTTGCCTGCCTGGTCCAGTGCCACGTAGTCGCTGAGAACCTGCGTCGCCTGCTTCAGCAGGACGTCCGGCAGCTCCTCGGGCTTGATCTTGTCCAGTGACTCGACGGCGGTGAGGCCCTCGGCCGTACGTCGCGCGTTCTCCCTTGCCAGCTGCTCCTTCTTCTGGCGCTCGCGCTCATCGAGGCGCTTTTTCAGGTTCAGCGTCACGGTTTTCTGAGAGCGCAGTTCGGCAACCGCCTCGATGTCAGCCAGCAGGTAGTGCACATCCGGGTCGGACTGCATGCGCTCCACCTCATGCTGCGTCAGGTAAGCAATGGCGGAATCCAGTGGTCCGGCGGCCCGGAAGCGGGTTGCATTGATCTGGTCCCATGGCAAGGCACCCTCGCGACTGTTCTCGCCGACCTCGTCAGGATCAACGCCCGAGGGCAGCGCGATGTCAGGGACGACTCCCTTGTTCTGGGTACTGCCACCGGTCACCCGGTAGAACTTGCCGATCGTCAGCGTCAACTGCCCGAGGCCGGGCTCGGTCTGCCGCCGCGCATACTGGTCGAGGGGATAAAGGTTCTGCACCGTTCCCTTGCCGAATGTCTGCTGGCCAATGACGATGCCACGGTGGTAGTCCTGGATCGCCGCCGTGAAGATCTCCGAGGCGGATGCACTGAAGCGGTCCACCAGCACGACCAGCGGGCCGGCGTAGGCGACCGAGGGCACGGGATCGGGCAGGACCTCGACCCGGCCGCTGGTATCACGTAGCTGCACGACCGGGCCCGTGTCGATGAACAGCCCGGTCAGGCCGGTGGCCTCAGTCAGGTGGCCGCCGCCATTGCCGCGCAGGTCCATCACCAGGCCCTCGATTCCCTGCTTGTTCAGCTGTTCCAGCAGGCGGCGAACATCGCGGGTGGTGCTGACATAGTCCTCATCGCCGCGGCTACGGGCGTCGAAGTCCTGGTAAAAACTCGGCACCGTGATGATTCCGACCTTGATCGTCCGCCCGTCGCGCTTGATTTCGCGGACTTCGCTCCTTGCGGCCTGCTCCTCCAGCTTGACCTTGTCGCGGACCAGGCTGAGCACCTGCTCCTGGCTTCCAGGTGGTGCATTTGCCGGCAAGATCTGCAGGCGCACGGTCGTGCCCTGTGGCCCACGGATGAGCTGCACGACATCGTCGAGTTGCCAGCCGACCACGTCGACCATCTCGCCGCTGGCTCCCTGGCCGACGCCGGTTATGCGGTCGCTGGCCTTGAGCCGGCCGTCAATGGCAGCCGGGCCACCCGGGATGATGTTGAGGATCTTGACGATGTCGTCGTCAAGCTGCAGGGACGCGCCGATGCCCTGGTAGGAGAGGCTCATCTGGATGCGGTATTCCTCCGACTGGCGCGGTGACAGGTAGCTGGAATGCGGGTCCAGCGTTCGCGCGAAGGCGTTCATGAAGGTTTCAAACACCTCGTCGCTGTCGAGGTCGTTGATGCGCTTCAGGACTCGCTCGTAGCGCTTGTGCAGGATGCCGGCCGCCTCGGGCCAGGTTTTGTCGGCCATCAGCAGGCTGACGGCATCGTTCTTGACGCGGCGGCGCCAGTTGTCCTGCATGTCCTGCGGAGTAGCGATCCAGGGCGCCTTTTCGCGATCGAACCGGAAGTCCTCGTCGATGGTGAAATCGGGCTGCTTGTCCAGCTGGGATATTGCAAAAGCGAGATGCTGCTGCGCGCGCAGCCGGTAAAGACGAAAGATGTCAAACACGGGCTCGACATCGCCAGTCTCGAGGACGTCGTCCAGGCTGTGGCGGTAGCGGGAAAAGTAGGCTATGTCCGATTCCAGGAAATACTGGCGGTTGCCATCGAGCGCCTGCAGATAATTGTTCAGGATCTGCTCCGACATGCGATCGTCGATGGTCTGTCGCCCGTAGTGGAAGCGCTCCACGAAGCGCGTGGTCATGCGCGCGACCTGGCGTTGCCGGTCGGTTGCCTGCAGCACGCCTGGCGCGTCCACTGCCGGAGCGGCGTGGCTGGGCGGTGCGGCGACTGCTGGCCACTGCAGGGCGGCGGCTGCGACCAGCAGGCCGCTTGCGATGAGGGCACACCATTGCCGCCGGGGGCTGTTGTTTGCGCTGTCGGACATTTTCCGGTTCAATCTGGCCACAGTCATATCCTGAAAATCATAGCAAGCCTTTGTCGTCGCCGTCGGCGTTGGCAACCCGCGGCGGCCGGATCATGCGCGCATGCACCCGTTTACTGCGATCCTTGGTTTTGTGGCAGGCAGCCTGGTCTCGCTGGCATTCGGGCTCGGCGTGGTCCTGTTTGTATTCTGGTTGCTGCAGAACGAGCATCCGCGGTTTGCGGCCGAGCTGCCCGAGGTCATCCGTGCCTTCAGCATGTTCCTGATCCTCGCGGTGCTGGCGGCGACGGGCTTTGCAGGGACCTTGCGTAACCGTCCATGGCGCTACCTGCCGTTGGCATTGACCTGGATCGGCCTGCTGCTGGTGGCATACGTCTACTGGCCCGCCTGAACCCGCGTACGGGGTCATCTGGTTTTCCTTCCGCCGCTCTTCAGGGGCCCCGGTCTGCGGGCGTGGCGGCTTGTGCTTCGTAGACTATAGGGCGTGGCGGCACCGTCGCTGCACCCGAGCGACATAACTTCTGCAATAACTGCAGAAGTGCTTGATAAGGAAAATATTTAGTTTACTGGTGTGAGCTGTCCGGGTCCGCTCCAGTCACCAGGCGTTGCAGGGTCCAGCGGCGCAGCTTCCAGATGGCGACGACCAGCACCGGGCCAGTGACCATGACCAGCGCCAATAGGGAACCGCTGGCGGCATCGCTGTAGATGTTGCCGATGAATGTGGCCAGGCCGCGTGGACCGGCATACGGTCCCACCACGCGGCCCCCGGCCCAATATGCGGCCACGGGGAAGACTACGGAACCCGACAGGGCCAGGGCCAGCAGGGCCAGTAGGCGGGAGGCTTTCACGGAGGGTCATGCCCAAAGTCGCCCGGAGAGGGGCACCATGATGCATTCTCGCACCAGTCTGCTATCCGGGGGAGTCGGGAGACAGGGCAGGACCCTGCCGACGGCGTCGGCGCGCAGCGGCAATGCCGGTCGCGGCGCGAAGCAGTGCCACCCCGGCCAGCGCCAGATAGGGCAGGTACCAGCTGGTATCAGGCAGATATAGCCCGCCCAGAAGCGCGGCGCTTCCCGTGCCGAGGTATAGCCATGGCAGCGCAGCATAGATCCCGTCTGGCAACCACACGGGCTTCAGGAGCAGCCCAGCGAGGATCCGGCAAGCGGCATGGACGCGACCGCACCGGTCGCGAACGGACGGGCGTTCGAGCTCCATACCATTGATTCTGGCGGCAGGATTGACCGCTGTCTGTGCGAAACCTCACAGGGGCCGGTCAGGCCAGCGGCAGCCGTTCAGCTGCCGACTTCTGGTCCGTGGATGAATTGGCGCAGCTGCTGCGCCATGTCCCTGCATGCTGCGGACTGCGTACGGGCAATCAGGGGAACTGGAATGATCAGCGCCGGGATCATCGAGGTCCCGTGGACGTCGGCGCTGACCGAGCCCGCATTGCTCTGCCGCCGCAGGTCCCAGACGGCCGCGTCGTAGGATGCATCGTCTTCCCACCAGGTGAGCCCGAAGCAGCCACCGCCGCCGGGGCCAACGGCGCAGCTCAGGCTGCCGCCGCCGCTGGTTTTCTCGGTCGTGCCGTCGAGCCAGACGAGATAGCGGACACCCTGCGCCTCGATCCGCTCTGCCACGCCTGGCCGGGCCAGGAGTTCTGGCAGCGCGTCTGCGGATTGCGGTGCAGTTCGCGGCTCGAACCACGGAAACAGCGCATCGATGAATTGCTGCTGGGGCGTTACGCGCACTTTGCCGTCCCCGGACTGGACTGCGTCATTGACGCAGGAAACGAAGTCTTCCTCGGTGGCCTTGCCCCGGTGATAGCTGGTGGCCAGGATCACGACGGACTCCCCGGGCGCGAGGCCGGTGGCCGCATTTTTTGATTCCTCGACGCGCGAGGTCATGCAGCCGGTGACCAGGGCAGCGCTGATTGCAGCCCACAGGCAACGTAGCAGCAGCCTGCCGACGGCCGGTTCAATGCCCATCGCTCGTCGACTCCCTTAGCAGGACCTCTCGAACCTTCGGTTGCCGGGCGAAGCCGACGGCAATGGCCGCGGCAGCGTCCCGCAGCGCCAGGACCGTGGCTCGCTCCATGGATTCTGCGTCGCTCATGCCACCCGTTCCGGCCTGCCCGTAGGCGGCAATCGGCCAGCGGACGATGAGCGTGCCATCCGGTGCCAGGACGTCGAGATTGTAGCGTATCCAAACTGCGAACTGGTCGGTCCCGGAGAGCGCCGGCGACGACAGTTCAAAGGCGTCGACGGCCGGGGAGAGGATGGTGTCGACCGGCGGCTGCAGGGCGCGGGCTTCATCCAGGCTTCCAGCATGGACCACCTCCCTGAAGAGGGCCACAAAGACAGCGTTGAACATGCGCAGGTTCGCCGTGCCGAGACGGACGGTCCATTCCTGTTGCGCTGCATCCTCTTCGTGGTAGGTAAAGTCCGACAGGCCGGGCGGATACCAGACGGCGACTCGCAGTGGCAGTTGCTCTACCAGCGGCGCCGGAAAGGCATGCTGGACCTGCACTGACCCGCTGCAGGACACCAGCGCCATGGCAAGTATCGATACGACATGCGCCCGCAGCATGCAGCGGCACCTGCTGTGGCTGGGTATGAAAGGAATCGCAGTGCCCCCCCGGGTAGCGCCAGCATCGGCAGTTGCATTGCTGCCGCATCCTGGCTTGGCCTGCTGCAATCTAAGCCGTGGTGCGAACGTCGGCAAGGAGGTGGACACAGGGGAGATTGCATGCTGCTGTCCCGTATCGCTACCCTGCGCAGGAAGGAGCTGCAACCATGACCAGCATCGACGACTTCTGGGCCCGGTGTCGTGCGCACCTCGCGGCCAACGACCCTGGCAGCAAGTACCGGGTAAGACGCATCGGCAACGCGCAGAAACTCAGCGAAAGCCTGCTCGGCCTCATCACTTCGGGCGAGAAGACGGGGCTGTTCTCCAATCCTGACGAGATCCAGCCGCGGCCGGCGACCGGTGACATCTTCGTCTTTACGGATTTCGAGGGACGGCCGCGCTGCGCGGTGCAGCTGCGGGAGGCCCGGCTGATCCGGTTCGCGGATGTCGGACCCGCCGAAACAGCCTGCGAGAGTCCGGCGGCGCGGGATGTGGCGGCCTGGCGCGACATCCACGGGCGGTACTGGCAGCGTATCCGGGAAGCCGAGGGTGGCACCTTCAGCGAGGAGATGCCACTGCTGTTCCAGCGGTTCGAGGTGATCTATGCGGAGCCGCCGCCAGCCGGCTGAGGTCGTCGGTTTTCAGGTGGCGGTGTTGCCGGATTCGGCGTTGCCATCCCGGGTTTCGAAGGGATCCCTGGCCTCGGCAATCCCGAGGGGATCCGGGTGGATGATGATCTCGCAGCCGGGGTACTCGCGCTGGATGCTGCTTTCCACCTCATCGAGGATTTCGTGGCTGCGCCAGAGGGAAATGTGCTGCGGCAGGTCCAGGTGGAACTGCACGATGTAGTGTGCACCACCGTGGCGCGTGCGCATGTCGTGCAGGCCCAGCACGTCCGGGTGGGCGAGGGCAATCTGTTGCAGGCGGTAGCGGTCGGTATCCGGAATTTCCCGGTCGAGCAGGATGTCGAGCGCCTGGGCGACCATCTTCACGGAACTCAGCAGGACATAACTGCCAATTGCCAACCCCACCAGCGGGTCCAGCAGGAGCCAGCCGGTGCGGGCTGATACATACAGTGCTGCGCCAACGCCGATGTTCACCAGTAGGTCCGCGGAGTAGTGCATGGCGTCGGCGCCAATGGCGACAGAGCCGGTGCGTCGGCCTACGAAACGCTGGTAGGCCACCAGCAGAAACGTGGCTGCGGTCGCACCGCTGATTACCAGCAGGCCTGCTTCGGTCTGTTCGATCTGCCGCGGCGCCACCAGGCGGGCGACGGCCTCGCCACAGACGAACAGCCCCGAGCCGCTGATGATCAGGCCCTGGATCAGCGCTGCAAGGCCCTCGGACTTGCCATGGCCAAACCGGTGTTCCGCATCCGCCGGTGACATCGAGTAGCGCACCGCCCAGAATGTCAGGCCGGATGCCAGGCAGTCGAGCAGCGAGTCTGCGAGCGACGACAGCATGGAGACCGACCCCGTCGCCTGCCAGGCCCAGGCCTTAGCAATCACCAGGCAGACGGCGACGGTCACCGAGGCATAGGTAGCCGAGCGCAGCAGGCGTGCACGCCGGGCCGGATCCATGGACGGGATGCGCTGCATCGGGCGGACTACTCGACGGGACAGCCGCCAATGCTAGCCGCAGGCGGCCGGAAGCGCATCTCCGGACGATCGCATATGGCTGCGACAGGTATCCGTGGTCTTGGCCGTTGACAGGCCACTGGCGCTCACTGTGGCCCGCGTTGCTGGAGCGTTGCAGGGTGCATGGTGGTTTCCGGGCGGCCGGCGCTGCATGCGCGCTGCAGGAGCCAGGTGCTTGCTATGAACGGTGCTGTCAGGGACGGCAGGCCCGCCAGCTGGAAGCCGCGGGTCAGCGCGATGCTGAGCGGAATTGCAGCAAGCAGCAGCCACCAGCGGCGGCCGGCCTGGGGCCGAATTGCTTCAACTGTCAGGACCGCGTTGAAGCCATAGAGGCCCAGTCCTGTCAGGTCCAGAGGCAGGCGCAACAGGAATGCACAGGCCAGCGCCAGTGCTGCAGCGAGCAACGCGCTGGCGGCAACCCGCAGGCTGGACAGGGCAAGCCCCGCTGTACAGAGGGCAGCGGCCCATGGCAGGTCCAGGAAAATTACCTGCCCGATACCGCGCAAGACGGCGTCTGCCGGATATCCCCAGGATACGGCAACGATTGCGGACCCGTCCGCCATGGGCAGGCCAAGCGGGCCAGCCACTGCCATCAATGACCAGGTCACCAGCACGAACGGTGCGGTATAGGGCGGCAGCGACAGGCGTTCGCGCCAGGCCTGAGCGAGCCAGGTGGCCACCAGAGCCATGAGCAGCACCAGGCACCAGGCAAGAGCACCTGGCTTCAGCACTACCATGACGCCAAGGCCTGCCAGGGCGCCGTTGAATCCCTGGATGCCATCGTCGAGCGTTCCGCGATCGGCAAATGCATGCCCCAGCAGTGTCGCCGTAATTGCTCCCAGCAAACAGGCAATGGCCATGTTTACCGATTGCAGGGCCAGCGCAGCCAGGCAGGCCAGTCCGCACCAGGCACTGCGCTGGAGATAAATCTGCCCGACTCCACGCAATACCGTGCGCAGGAAGCGCGTGGCGATCGTATGTATCGCAACAGGGCTGGTTTGCTTTACTGACATGAACATAACCTGCCTGGCCAGTGAAGAACCCGCAACAGCGCGTCACTGCAGGGTGCTTCTGGTTGTGAAATGAAAAGGGCCAGGAGAAAACTCCTGGCCCTGGCTGGATGGTGGAGGCGGCGGGAATCGAACCCGCGTCCGCAAGCCCTACGCCATGAGCTCTACATGCTTAGACCGCCTTTGATCTCGCTGGCGGCTACCCGACGGACAGGGAAGACCGACAGCCAGTCCGGATTGCAGGATTTAACGATTGGACCCCGGACGAGCCCGCACGCGATCTTGTGATTGATAACCCCGGCATCTGCTCCCGCACAAGCACGGACTCAGCCCGAGGGCTCAAGACTGGTTTTTAGGCAGCCAGAGCGTAGTTGGAGTCGTTCGC
>JAANMY010002447.1_pt1 | contig 17556 bp, 15 predicted proteins | sample 7279691 | NCBI WGS metagenome assembly JAANMY01 (sample SAMN14094543, study PRJNA606508) | bioreactor metagenome | isolation source: A lab-scale SPAN reactor treating ammonium-rich wastewater day 388 | place: Ireland: Galway | collected 2018-02-07
CTCTATATATCAGTGTATACACTCAAATTGCTCATCTTCTCCTTATATGTCAATATCTTATGACTTTGCTTCGGCTTTACTTTAGTAAAGTCACGCTAGGGAAATGGCTTTTCGCTTCGTCAAGCTAGCCTTTAATCGTGAAATACGTTACTTCTGATCCGTTCTTAGCGTCATCAGCATTTGAATAATGGTGTCAATTCTCTGATTGAGTGCTCCTATCTCAGTTCTTAACTGCCCTATTTCGTTTCTTACACTTCCAATCTCGTTATCTATTTTCTGGACAAGATATCGGAAATCATCTTCTTGCTTCCTTTTAACTTCATCAATCTTCTGGATAAGTTCTGTAGTTCTTTCGTCTACTACCTGGTAGACTAACTCAAGCGTTACCTTCTTTAAGGTGTGCTTTATAATCCCCTTCATAATCTCTTTTCCCCCTGTGAAACACAAAAGGCTAACTACAAACGGTCATAGCGTCTGTAGCTAGCCTCTATTGCAGGTGTATAAAAACACCCACTTTATTACCATCTCGCAATGACTATGACTCATTACAAGCATCTTTTCTCTGTATGTTACTATAAAAGTTTCACCATTCAAGGTATTTTATTTCACCTGGTGTGTGTGCAATCTTGGCAATCCTATCATAGTTATACAATATATAGCATGTATGTATGTTTTTAGTACATACTATATTCTATACAACATTTCACTATCTCTACTCTTGTATCTACTATTTTTATCATGATTTTTTCTTCTGTGAGAGGTGTGGATAGGATATGCTGTATGTTTAAGGAAACTCAAAATCCTCCCCCTGCCCCCCTGTCTCTCAATTATAGAATTATTACTCTCTTAAAAATTTCATGTCGTACCTAATCATAGAAATATACCAAGAAAGATAAATACAAACAACAATTAAATTCCATTGAAAGCCCTGTGAATGCTGATAGAATAAAACATCAGCAGAAGACAGCAAAAGAGGTAAAAAGGTCTGGAAATTATGGTACAAAATTTAATACTCGACGATTTATCTGTATACGGCGCTGAATTTACCCTTAGAAATGGCAAGCCGGCTTGTTTACTCATACATGGACTTTGCAGCGGTCCTATTTTGATGAGAGAGCTTGGAGAATACCTGTACAAAGATGGCCATACTGCCAGAGGTATCCTTTTACCCGGCCATTGTATGAATATGGGAGGTCTCTCTTCGGAATCACATTACAACTGGAGCGAGAAAGTTGAGTCCGAGTATCATAAATTAACAGATACATACAAAGAAGTTGTAGTTATCGGATTTTCTTTAGGTGCATTGCTAACTTTACAATTAGCAGCAAAGTATCCGATAAAGAAGATGGTACTTATGGGCATACCGATATTTCTTGTGCGAGAGTACCTACCTATGAGTAGTTTAATTAAACTATGTAAGAATTTTACCCAAAAGGTTAGAACATGGAGAAGAAAGTGCTATATGGAATCGGAAACATATTCCGGCTATCTCTATCATCCGGTGGATACGTATTATTCTCTTCAAGCAGTTGATGACATCTTAACGATTATCGAGACTATTAAACCGAGGCTAAAAGATATAAAATCATCTGCCCTGGTCATTCATTCTCAAAAAGACGGTGTTGCCGCGCCAGCAAGTGCAAGATATGTATTAAAGAATCTCGGCTCTGCCGATAAACAGTTAGTATGGCTTAATCAGAGCCATCATTATATGTTATCTGGTGGTGAAAAGAGCATTATCTTCAATGCTATAAAAAATTTCTTGAGTAAAACTTAGTGATAATTATAGTACTTGGCAAAATCGCTTTAAAATAGGTCTTCGGCGACTTTAGCGACATGTAGTGGGCAAGGCGCGCCTTGCCCCCACTATATAGTTTGTTTGAATTTCCTGTATATAAACATAAGAGGCGAACACAAGGTTCGCCCCTACATGTTGTATGAATATATTAATTCTTTGAATTTAAAAAGAGTTTAAATGTCAATGGCTATTTATTAAGGGATCGAAGTAGATCCAATATCTTAATTGATTTTTTACTTATGCACCTAGTTTCTCAATTTTTGCCCCGCAAACCTTGTATTCCGCCGTCTGGGTAATATTATCATATGCATCTTTTGTCAACTTATTTACAGCAGACTCAACAAAGTGCATAGGCATCCAGATTACACCCTTCTTTACCTTCTCAGAAACCTCGGCACGAGCAGTAATCTCACCACGACGTGTAGCAATTCTAACCGTTTCACCGTCAAAAATTCCCAATTCCTTTGCATCTGCCTGATTTACTTCAACAAAACATTCATTTGTTTTATGAATAATCCCTTCCGACCTTCGTGTCATAGTACCTGCATTGTAATGATACAAAGTACGCCCTGTTGAGAGTAATAATGGAAACTCTTTATCAGGACTCTCGGCGGGTGCACGATAGGGCAATACAAAAAATTTACCAAGACCCCTTGGAAATTTACCTTCATGTAAAAATTTAGTACCGGGATGTTTTGCATCCGGACATGGCCATTGAATGCCATTTTGCTCGATTCTTTCATAACTAATGCCTGCGAGTATGGGTGTAAGGCTTGCAATTTCAGCAAAAATTTCCTTTGGTGAAGGATAATTCATGCTGTATCCCATACGCGTAGACAATTCGGAGGTAATTTGCCAGTCGGGTTTCGTATTCCCTACAGGATTGATGGCCTTCCGGACACGCTGGACACGGCGTTCCGTATTAGTAAAAGTACCATCCTTTTCGGCAAAACTAGTAGCTGGCAGGATAACATCTGCATATTTAGCAGTTTCTGACATAAAAATATCCTGTACAACAAGAAACTCAAGATTTTTTAGCGCTTTGATAGTGGAATCCTGATTAGGTTCACTGATAACCGGGTCTTCTCCGATTACATACAGGGCCTTAAATTGATTCTTACCCATGCGTTCAAACATGGTCGGCGCAGTAGCCCCCGGAGTTCTTGATAATGTAACACCCCATGCCTTCTCAAATTTCTCCATAACCGCATTATCTGTAACGTCCTGATATCCGGTCATTTTATTCGGTATGCACATATCTGTAGCACCCTGCACGTTATTCTGACCACGGATGGGATTAACACCTGTACTGGATTTTCCGACATGTCCTGTCAATAAAGCAAGATTTGCAATAGTTCTCACATTATCGGTACCACAGGTATGTTCAGTAATTCCCAGGGTATAATATATGGCTGATTTTTCTGACTTAGCGTATAATCTGGCAGCTTGACGGATATCTTCTGCCGGAATACCAGTAAATCCCGAGGCCTGTTCAGGTGTAATATCCTTCACAAATGCTTTTAACTCTTCAAAACCTTCTGTCCGAGTGCTTATGAATTCTTTATTTTCAAGACCTTCGGCAATGATGACATGAGCCATTGCATTCAATAACCAGTTATCTGTACCCGGTCTTACCGGGAGATACAACTTGGCATGCTGAGCAAACCAGATCCTGCGTGGATCAGCTACAATAAAGGTACATCCATTCCTTAGGGCCTTCTTCATCTCCAATCCCACAATCGGATGTGCCTCTGTTGGGTTGCCACCAATTAGAAAAATGAGTTTACAATCCTTGATTTCGCTAATGGAATTGGTCATTGAGCCACTACCGAATGACATCGCCAGACCGGCGACGGAAGGTGCGTGTCAAGTCCGGGCACACTGATCTACGTTGTTTGTACCAATCGTAGCACGCGCAAATTTCATTGCTAGATAATTCTCTTCATTAGTGCACCGCGAAGAACTCATTACTCCTACATAATCTGGTCCATATTTGGCCTTTATTTCACCTAATTTAGAAGCAACGAGGTTCAGCGCTTCATCCCATGTTGCTTCTTCAAATTTCCCATTCCTCTTTATAAGCGGCTGCTTCAATCGGTCAGGATGATGGACAAAGTCAAACCCGAATCGCCCTTTTACACATAGGTTGCCGTCATTAGGAATAGACCCCACCTTTGAAGTTACTTTAACAACCTTATTCTCTTTCACATTTAAGTACATCGTACAACCTACACCGCAATAGGCGCAGGTGGTTTTGACCTGCTTAAACTCCCACTCCCGTCCCATTCCTACAGCTTGCTTCTCCACTAATGAACCAACTGGGCAGGTAGACACACACTGACCGCACAACACACAGGTTGTATCACGCCGAGACATTCCAAATGGTAGTCCCGTTTCCGTTTTAAACCCCCGATTCTTGAAATCAATAGCATAATCCTGCTGAACTTCGGCGCAAATGCGGACACAGCGACCACACAGGATACATTTGCTCGTATCCTGCTGAATGACAGGATTACTATCCTCTACAACACCGCCGTCTGGTTCCTCAAAAAATTTGCTTTCTCTCACACCATACTCATAAGCGAGATCTTGTAATTTGCAGGCGCCACATTTCCCACACGTCATACAATCCTTAGGATGATCCGAAAGAATTAACTCCAAAACCATTTGTCGTGTTTTTAATACCTTCTCAGAATCAGTTCGAATAACCATACCATTGGTAACTTCAGTATTGCAGGAAGTAATAAGAGCATTCGACTTACTTCTTTCTATCTCCACCATACAAACACGGCATGCCGCAAAGGGCTCCAGACGAGGATCGTGGCAAAGGGTTGGAATATGAATACCGACAGAACTGGCTGCTTGTAAAATTGTTTTGCCTTTGTCCACTTCTATCGTATTACCATCAATATTTAATTTAATCTTTGGAACCATTACCATAAATATCTTTCTCCTTAATTTAACTTATCATAATTCCTGCATAACCTACAACTTGATTATAATCACCGGTAATATCACCACTGGTTTCATAACGCACTAATTCTGCATTTTTAGCCCCTCTATCCTTAGAACATACGAGCATGGCAATTGTAGGATAGATACCGCACATAGTAATATGCTTACTGTATACTTCATAGTATAAGTTACTTTCGTTAAGAGACAATATCTCATGAATAGCAATCTTGTCTTTTCTATTGGCGGATGTTTGTGATTCGTAATGCGTCATATCGGAAGAAGCTACAACAAGGGCATCAGGACGTAATTTCTGTAATACCCGTGATAAGTTCTTACCAATATCTTTAAGATTTATTATGTCCCCGGAAGATATAACAATCACAACGATTTTAACAGAAGGATTAAAGTATTGAATAAAAGGTATCTGCACCTCGGCAGCATGCTCACTAAAATGGGCCTCCTTGTCTTTCTTAATAAGATCGGAGGCTTGCACTAATTCTTCCACCACTTCCTCATCTACCTTGACATTTCCAAGTGGTGTATTCCATGATCCATCAGGCCAAACGGAATATGGTACACCATAACCTGTATGGTTTGGCGCTAATATAACTACCGTATTTGGTATTTCAATTCTTGAATAAAGATTTCCTGCAACGCGTCCTGAGTATATATATCCAGCATGTGGAGAAATAATACCTAAAACAGGTTGCTTCTCACAACCCTTAATTGAAAAATCTTCAATATCTCTCTTTAACTGAATCGCATCTCCGCTATAAAAACTTCCTGCCACTGCTGGTTCTCTTATCATAACCCTTCCCGATTTCATCCTAAACATTGGGCTATAAGCTATTCATAAAAGTACTTATAGTTTATCATGGTAAAGTTACCCAGTCAAACTTCTTTTAGAGACTATCTGAAAAGTACCAGAATTAGGTTAAACGCCGAACCATAAGATGGATCATACATAACAAGATAAATCATAAAAATAATGTGCTACTTGCATTCCAATATGGTATATGCTAAACTTCAGTTTTTATGTATAGTTTTAAGGATTATTAACCGAGACAGTGTTTATAGTAAGGAGCAATGATTTGGCGAAGGCTTTAGCATTATTATCAGGAGGCTTAGATAGTACCCTTGCAATCCGTGTCATTCAGAAACAAGGGATAGAGGTAATCGCCCTGAATTTTGTGACTGTATTTTGTCGTTGTACATCTCATGGTAGCTGCAAGCTTGAGGCAGTGAAGGTTTCAGAAAAGTTTGGAATACCAATTAAGGTTATCAATACTACCGAACGATTTCTGGAATTAGTAAAAAAACCCAAATACGGATATGGGAAGAATATGAACCCCTGCATAGATTGCCGGATTAATATCTTTCGCATTGCGGGAGAATATATGCGAGAGATCGGCGCTGATTTCATTATTACGGGTGAAGTACTAGGGCAAAGACCGATGTCACAACGAAAAGACGCCATGAGGCTTATCGATAAAGAGGCAAACCTTACGGGCCTTGTCTTAAGGCCTTTGTGTGCCAAGCACATGGAACCTACCATACCTGAAAAATTAGGCATTGTGGATAGGGGACAGTTGCTCCAAATTCGGGGCCGTTCGAGAAAAGATCAAATACAGCTTGCAGATGTATTTCAAATAAAAGATTATCCCTGTTCGGCAGGTGGATGCCTGCTGACCGACCCGGAATTTGCCCATCGTATAAGAGATTCTATCGATACCTGCGATACCACGGTTAATGATGTTAACTTGTTAAAGGTCGGGAGACACTTTAGGCTTGATTCAAAAACAAAAATCATTGTTGGCAGAAATGATGAAGACAATACGAGAATCGATTCGCTTTCACAGGAATCGGATCTCCTGTTAAATTTAATTGATATGCCCGGTCCTCTTGCCCTCGTACGCGGAGAGATCACCGATGAAAAAATTCAGATAGCAGCACGCCTTACTGCCCGGTATGGAAAATCACAATTCTTATCAGGAGTAAAGGTTTCTGTAAAACAGGCAAAGAAAGACCTCCCTGCAAAGACCCTGGAAATTACTCCGATGAGTCAAGAAGAAGCTGATAAACTTATCATAAAAAAGACACATAACCAGTAATAATATAGTCAAATAAATCTAATTTTAAATACGTATGAAATTTACATATAAAGATTTACTCAAATACTTTGAATACCTTAAAAATTTAGCGCAAACGATTTCCTATACACCCAAAAGATCGTTTATCAAAACTGATAAGCAAATTTCCTTCATACTAGGAATTGTGTTTACCATCTCAGTAGTTGTTCTCCTAAGTTATTGGCTTTTAAAGGAAAAGCCTTACTATAATAAGCTCATTACCGAAAAAGATGAATTAATTAATACTTTGAAATTCATACGTGATAAACAAAAGAAGATTTATGAGAACTCAGTAGCCGCTTACGAAGAGAAACTAACCAATGAGTACATCCTCAAATCAATTTACAACGATAAAGTCAATGATTACGAGAATAAACTAAACTCTTACAAGAACAACTATATTTCCCGAGAAGAACATAAAAACCTGATAAAAGAGCTGGAACAGCAGATGAAAGAAGAACCTTCAGTAAAAGGAGGCATATCAACAGAAGAATTTGAAAAGAAAATCACAACCCTGGAACAAAGAGCTTCTATTCTTGAAGATAAAAACTTTAATCTTAAAACCACTCTTGAAAAATCTCTAGTATTTATCAAAGAAGAAAAAGAGATATTGGAAGATATGCTCTTGCTAGAAAGAAAGAAGGCTTTTATTCCATCACTCATCCTTCCAGAAACTAAAAATAACTCTTTAACAGCCGATGTATTAAAGAGATTAATTACCCTTAGAGATAAGTTAAAAAATATTGAAGAAATGAATCTTGAACTTAAACCCGATACGTATTTTGAGATGGGTCTCGTTTCTTATTATAACAAACAATATGAAGAAGCAATTGAAGAATGGGAAAATGCTATATCCTTAAACAGGAATAATCTCAAGGCATATATCTGTCTCGGGATTGCATATAATGAGAAGGGCATGTCGGATAATGCGATTATGATTTTAAAACATGCCGTTGAAGTTAATCCAAAATATGCAACCCTACACCTTGCGCTTGCACGTATCTACGAACAGAAAGGCGCCTTAGATAATGCTATTTATGAATATTCTAAAGTACTGGAGGTCGATCCGACTACTATTGATATTCATAACATCATTGGAACTCTTTATGAGAAAAAAGGATTGAAAGAAGAGGCAAAAAAATCTTTTGCCCAATATGAGAGATTAAAGAAAGCGAGTAAGTAAATGACAGAATTCCGTATAGCGCAATTGCTCGCTATTCATATTCTACCAATATAAAAATAAACTTCTCCTCGCCCATTGCAAGGAGAAGTTTATTGTGTTTGCTGCTAAGCTAAGAATACCTTCGTTATTTAAGATTATATCTATGCTTTACCCAATGTCTTTTTACCAGGCTTCCATTCAACCGGGCAAAGCTCTCCTGTTTGTAATGCTCTTAAGACCCTGAGTATTTCTTCAACACTTCTTCCAATACCTAAATCGTGAATTAATTGATACCTTAGTTTCCCCTCCGGATCAATAATAAAAGTACCCCGCAAGGCAATACCTTTATCTTCAAGAAGGACACCATACTTCCGGGAAATATCTTTTGTAATATCACTCAGTAATGGATAACTAAGGTTTCCTAGGTCTTTCAACCATGCCTTGTGAGAATATACACTGTCAACGCTTACCCCTAGAACTTGTGCATTAAGTGCTTTAAACTCACTATCACGTTTTGAGAATTCAGTAATTTCTGTAGGACATATAAAGGTAAAATCTAGTGGATAAAAGAAAAGAACAACCCACTTCCCTTTATATTCATCCAAACCTACATCACAAAACTTATCTCCGATAACACCTTGCAAGGTAAATTCAGGCGCATTTTGCCCAATTCTTACACTCATTATTATGCCTCCTTTCAATAATTTAATATGTAATTATTGTTAATTAATTATAGTTACACATTATAATCATAAGATATCTATAGTCAAGTAATTTCCTCTATTTTTTTATTACAAAAAAAGTTAATGCCATTACTTGAAAGACAAGGGCAAGCAACAGATACGCATGGACATCCCCATTGCGATTAAGGTAAGCAAAAATGAGAGAACCGAAGACAAAACACTGAATAACGGCTGCCAGAATATTTAGCCACGAAACAGGCTCATACGTTAAGACTCTATTAATATTTTTTAATTCATTTAATAGAGACTCCATGATAAAATCTTTTTCCTCATATCCCTTCTCTCTTCTTGTTTTCATAGCAAAACACTCTTTACAAAGCAATTTCCCACTTTCCTGATACTCGATATGTCCTGAATCGATGTCATTTTTGGATAAGCTTCTTTTACAATTAGCGCATAATTTAATTTCTAGCATACGTATTGGAATTCTCTGATTTGATTCATCCGCACAAAATACTGGCGCTATACTGCTCCAAGCATAATGCATAATCTTTCATTTAAGACCGTACCGACCTAACTTTCTATAAAGAGTACGTTCACCAATTCCCAGCAATTTCGATGCTTCTTCTCTATTTCCACCTACTGAGGCTAAGGTATTTTTAATAAGCTCTCTTTCGGCTTCTTCTACGGTCATGCCTGCTACAAAATTAAGCGAAGTAGCCTCTTTATCGCTACGCTGTAATATATGATCCGGGATGGTTTCTATATCTAACACGTCTCTCGTGCTTACAACAACCATGCTTTCAATACAATTTTTTAGTTCCCGTATATTTCCAGGCCACGAATATTTATAGAGAATTTTTCTTGCATCAGGAGAAATGCACAAGATCTTTTTATCGTGTATCTGAGAAAATTCACGGAGAAACGCATCGATAAGGAGTGGAATATCCTCAACCCTCTCTCTGAGAGGCGGTAATTTGATAGAGACAACATTCAATCTAAAGTAAAGATCTTCTCTGAATTTTCCCTCTTTAATAAGTTTTTCAAGATCCTGATTTGTAGCCGCAATCAAACGAACATCCACCTCAAGAGATTCGTTGCTGCCAATGCGGGTAATTATACCATCTTCAATTACCCGCAACAGTTTGACCTGTGTGGAGAGAGGCATATCACCAACCTCATCTAAAAATAATGTGCCGCGATGCGCATGCTCGAATTTTCCCTTCCGCTGATACAAGGCTCCCGTAAAAGCACCTTTCTCATGTCCAAAGAGTTCGCTCTCAAGGAGATTTTCCGGAATAGCCGCAGAATTTAAGATAACAAGTAAATTATTTTTCCTTGGACTATTGTTATGAATGGTTTTTGCAATAAGCTCTTTACCGGTACCGCTTTCACCAGTTATTAATACGGTAGCTGTTGTTCCGGAAATTTGCTTAACGGTATTTAACACCTTTTGCATTTTTGAACTATTGCCAATAATACCTGATAATCCAAACTTTTCATCAAGTTGTTTGTGAAGTTCTGTATTACTCCTTACAAGCCCTTGTTTTTCAATGAGCTTGGCAACTTCTGCACGCAAATGATTAATATTGATGGGCTTCAAAAGATATGTAGCCGCCCCTTTCTGCATAGCATCTACAGCGGTTTCAACTGTTCCATAACCGGTAATCAGAATAACTTCAGCTTCCGGTAATTTCTCTTTTGTTGCCTTGAGTATTTGCAGGCCATCAATATCGTGCATAATTAAATCCGTAATTACAATATCCACATACCCGGCTTCTATAATTTTTAATCCTTCTCCGCCACTTGTAGCAATACGGCATTTATATCCCACTTTCTGGAGCGCTTCGGCCGTAGCATTTGCATGCTCTTCTTTATCATCAATAACAAGGATATTGATATGATTTATCATCACTTAATAACTCTAAGGTATTGGTAATCGTATAGAGAAATTGGTTCCTTTACCCTCTTCACTTTGAACTGAGATAGTTCCTCCATGCTCTTCGATAATACGCTTTGTTGTTGAAAGTCCAAGTCCGGTACCTGTTTTTTTCGTAGAAAAATAAACTTGGAATATTTTATCAAGAATACCTTTGGAAATACCTGAGCCTGTATCTGTTATATCTATTTGTATATATTTTTTACCTTTGGATGTACCAATCATAAGGTTTCCACCATTTTCCATCGCCTGTTCTGCATTAATGATAACATTTAAAATCGCCTGTTTTATAAGATTATTATCTATACGACATTTGGGAAGATATGCATCGTAGCTTTTTAGCAGTAATATTTTTTTCTGTTTTAGCCCCGGTGTAACAAAATCAATAACCTCATCCAAAACTTCATTAATATCGTGGCTCTCCAGTTCTAGTTTTTGTCCTTTTGCAAATCTGAGAAAATCATTTAATATTTCCTCTAAGCGTTGTATCTCTTTTTGTAAGATTTGTATCTTTAGGTATGCCCTTTCACTCTTTTCTCCTATAATACTTTGTATATCTTCCTTCATAAGTTGCAAGTTAATATTGAGCGTACTTAAGGGGTTTTTAATCTCATGGGCAAGTCCTCCCGCTAACGTGCCAACAAAAGCCAATCTTTCTGAATCCGTTGCCCTTTTCTCGAATTCTCTGGTTTTATCAATAACCCTTTGTATATAAAGAAGAGCGACTGGAATAAGAATAATAAAAGATACTGCTGCACCAATTAAGTATTGAATCACATTTTCTCAATCAAAAGAATGAGCCAGGAAAAAAATTTGTTTGCTTTCTTCCTGGCTCAGGTATGTTCTTTTTATATATTATTTTTAGGAAGCGATACGAGTTACTTTTTGGGCTTGTAAACCTTTTGCCCCTTCGACAATATCAAACTCTACTTTTTCGCCATCTTCCAATGTTTTAAATCCGTCACCGGTAATATTTGAATAGTGAACGAAAACATCTCCACCACCCTCTTGTTCAATAAAACCAAAACCCTTTTTCGCATCAAACCATTTAACTTTACCTATTGCCATTATATTGCTCTCCTAATTGAATAAATACATCTTAAAACAGTTAAAACATCGCATCCACTTCTCTTTATCCTTTACGCTCTTATATCCTCCTAATAAGATCAAAAGATATTTAATAATGGGTAAAATTAAATCTTTATTCACCTGCATAGTCGACTTAATTCTACTGAAACATTCCTTAACTAGGAAAATCTTACACGTTTGAGGGTTCCGGTTGACCTTTTTCTTTGAGGGCAGCCTTTCTGCTCAATTTAACTCTCTTCTGATCATCTATTCCAATTACTTTTATCATAATCTCCTGGCCTACCTGCACAACATCTTCGACTTTCTCTACATAACTATCAGATAACTCAGAAATATGCACAAGTCCATCATGCCCTGGGATAATTTCCACAAAAGCTCCATACTCTTTTAACGAAAGAACCTTTCCCGTATAAACTTTACCAACCTGGACTTCTTCCGTCATACGTTCAATCCATGTCTTGGCTTTTTGTGCTGATTCAGTAAGGGCTGCGGAAATAATAACGGTACCGTCATCTTCGATCTCTATTTTTGCACTGGTTTCCTCTTGTATCTTTTTAATATTTTTACCTCCAGGACCAATCACCATACCAATTTTTTCAGGATTAATTTTGATATGAACGAGTTTCGGTGCATATACTGAGATATCTGCCCTTGGTTTTTCAATAACCTTTATAAGCTCCTTAATTATAAAAAGTCGCCCTTCTTTTGCCTGTGCTAAAGCGCTTTGCATAACTTCTTGGGTAATTCCAGAGATTTTTATATCCATTTGCAGTGCAGTAACACCTTTTTCCGTCCCTGCAACTTTAAAGTCCATATCACCCAAATGGTCTTCCGTCCCTAAAATATCAGATAGGATACGAACATCATCCCCCTCTTTAACCAAACCCATAGCAATACCAGCAACCGGTGCAATTATAGGAATACCGGCATCCATCATAGAAAGGGTCCCTCCACATACAGTAGCCATTGAGGATGAACCATTAGACTCTGTGATATCAGAAACTACCCGAACGGTATAGGGAAACTTATTTGGCGGGGGCAGCACCGCCTCTAAAGCACGTTCAGCTAATGCTCCATGCCCGATTTCACGCCTGCCTGGCCCACGTAATGGTTTTACCTCACCTACACAGAAAGGAGGGAAATTATAATCCAACATAAATTTTTTCGAATATTCATCCTCGAGCGTGTCTACTTTTTGTTCATCCGTAGGCGTACCGAGAGTGGTTACAACAAGAGCCTGGGTCTCGCCTCTGGTAAATAAAGCAGAACCATGGGTTCTTGGTAATATCCCTATTTCACAAGTAATAGGACGAATATCTTTTACTCCTCGTCCATCAGGCCTCTTGTTTTCTCTTATGATTTGATCACGAACTACAACTGTTTCTATTCTCTCAAAAATTGCCTTAATTTCTCTTTTTGTAGGAGCGTCTTCTCTATCGGTACAATACTCATGTATAATTTGATTTAATATCTCGTTTAAAGCAAGCTTTCGCTCCTGTTTTCCTGGTGTTTGATTCTTTTCTAATATTCTGGTGTAATACTTCCCTTTAATTTCTTCTAAAAGAGCCATATTTATTTTTAAAGGCGGGATGGGTTGTTTTTCTTTTCTACACTTGCTTAATAATTCTTTTTGAAGCTGCACAATTTCTTTAATAAATGTATGCCCAAACATGATAGCATCCACCATCTGTTCCTCAGGAACCTCCTTACTGGATGATTCAACCATCGTAACAGCCTCCTCTGTTCCTGAGACTACGAGGTCAATACTGCTCATTAGCAGCTCAGAATGGGTGGGATTAATAACAAACTCTCCATCCACTAGACCCACTCTTACGGATCCTGTAGGTCCGTGAAATGGAATGCTTGAAATAGATAAAGCTGCAGACGCACCTATCATAGCAAAAATGTCTGGATCGTTTTCTTTATCTGCAGAAAGAACCATGGACATAATCTGTACTTCATTGAGGTATGTTTCTGGGAAGAGCGGCCTGATGGGTCGATCTATTAACCGCATGGTTAATACTTCCTTGTTGGTAGGTTTTCCCTCTCTCTTAAAAAAACCACCTGGAAATTTTCCAGCTGCATATGTCTTTTCTCTATAATCAACAATAAGAGGAAAAAAGTCGGCGTCTTCATTCTCTCCTGCCGCGACAACTGTAGTTAAGACTATCGTGTCTCCATATCGAATTAATGCAGCACCGTCTGCTTGCTTTGCAATTTTACCTGTTTCTATACTAAGTATTCTTTTGCCGATCAATCGTTCTACTTTACAATACGGCATTTTTCACCTCCAGCTTTATTTTACTTTATTTTGCCTTTGACCAGCAAAAGAAATGAATATTTTAATTTTTTATACATTTTAGATAAGTCTATAGGGTCTCCTAAAAATTGATTTATTTACGAATGCCGAGCCTACCGATGAGTCTTTTGTATCTTTCGTTATCTCTGTTTGATAAATATTTAAGTAATGCTGACCTACGCCCAACCATTTTTAACAAACCCCTCCGAGAGGTATGGTCTTTTTTGTGTTCCTTCAGGTGATCACTTAAATGATTAATTCGCTCTGTTAACAATGCTACCTGCACCTCAGGAGAACCGGTATCATTTTCATGAGTCTTGAGGTCTGTAATGAGCCTCTGTTTTACTTCTTTACTTATCATTTATACTAATTCCTTAAAAAATAAAATTCTTCAAAGACCTATTAATATTCACTTGATAAATCTATTAACACATTTTTTTTATTACTATAGCAAAGATTAACTATTCTTTGCAACAAAAATCTATAGTTTTTCGGATACAAGTTTCAACAATAGTTCCGCATCATTCTTGTTCGGGGAAAGAAATGTCATACAAAGGATATTTCTTTTTAATAAACAAGAAGAGTACTTTGATGTATCTTCAAAAGTATGCAGTATTCCCGATGTAAATTCCCTTTCACTCCAAACTTGCCATAATTTTATCACATCATCAAAGGCCATTCTTGCCGTATCATCATCTGAATATTGTATGATCATAAGTTTCAAAGCTCCTTCATGTATGCTCGATTTATATTCTGCAAGAGCGGCATCAGTTTTTTCGCTTAAATGAAATATATTCTCCTCGATAAAATTATCGGAAATATAGAGATTATCAAGGATGATCTTTTTATGAAAAAACTTCAGACTTTCGCTGATAAGATATTGCTGAGGAAAATAATCAAGTATCGTTGGCAACGATACCTTTTTATATGGCATTGTATTGATAACGGATCTACCCAAATAAGTAACCTCTTCAGGTAAAACATTTCCTTCCCTTGGTTCGATTCTTATAAAGTATATGTCGTTCCAAAGATAGAGATAATTATCAAATAATGCACTTCCATTACCTATCTGTATATCTCTGCCAGCACGGTCTTTACTAAAGGCCCCAAAAGCATCTTCTGGACTGCCAAACTCCCAAATATCAATAAGGATCTTTTTATTTGCCTCACCTATATATTCTGCTTGAGAAACTCTTAGAAAAGAATACGATAAATAAGGCTCTGCACCTCCATCAATATATTCGTAGAGTTTCTCTTTTCCCTCATAAGTAACAGGAACAGAAACCCTTTTCCATTCTCCAATAGTTTCCGTAAGAAAATTATTTGCAGAAGAACTTTTTAGGTGATGTATTATTTTTGTCTGAGGTTGTATCCCTTCTACAACTATGGCTGGAATTCCTAATACGGGACAAACTTTCTCACAAAAGCCACAACCAATACAAATATCCTCCCGTACAAAAGGCCTGCGAATTTCCCGATGTTGCGCATCTACGTAGGTATTAAAATGAATAGCCTTTGTAGGCACAGGACACACCTCCTCGCATACACCACAATTGAAATCCTGCCACTCTTTCTCCAATTCAGGAAGCCGGACATATCCTACCCATGGAATACATCGGTTATGATCTATTCGCGCCTTACCTAAAACAATCTCACGTTTTTCTTCCAGGGACAAGCGCTTAATCGCGCCCGATGGACAGACACGGGTACACAGTACACAACCATAGTCGCAATAGCCAATTCTGGGAATAAGCCTCGGTGTCCACAAACTCTCAATACCAGCCTCTAAGACAGCAGGATGTAACCCGTTGGTCTTGCAAACCTTCATACACTCACCACAGCGTATGCAAAGGGCAAGAAATTCTTTTTCATCTACAGCACCTGGCGGACGAATAAGAGAAATATTTCCCTTATTGGTATTTTTTATGTAATTCAATTTTATCAGAGGAGCAACCGCTGCACTGGTTAAACCCGTTAGAAGAAATACCCTCTTCGAGAGGTCTACGGTAGACCTGTGCTCTATGGATTGTTTCCTTCTAAAAGTAACGCTATTCTCCGGACACACCTTTTGACATGTCATACACAGTATACACTCACCTTCCTTAGTACTCTTCCCATCGCTTCCTATAGCACCCATACCACAGTTTTCAACGCAGAGACCGCAGCTTGTGCATGAGGATGAAACAGTCCTTTTGAATAATGACCAATCTGAAACGAGTGCAAAGATAGCACCCATAGGACATATATTTCTGCACCAGAATCGCCTAAACACCATACCAAAAGTGATGAGCAAAACAAATATAAAGAAAAGAATTCCGTGCGCTCTAAAGAAAGGGGCATGATAAGCAAAAAGAATGTTCTGGAAGAATTTATGAATTAGGGCAAAAAAATGTCCGATAAAGGGAATGTCACCAAAGTAACTAAAAAAATAATCAATAATCTGAATACTGTAGGGATGAATACTTACTGTATATACGTTAGTTGCGATGGAAAGTGGGTCAAACCAACCAATACACTGATAACTAAACAGAAGGCTTATCAAAAGAAAGGCAAGAAGATAATACTTTATCTTACGGCCATCGTAGATATTTTTCTGGGATTTCTTTCTAAAGCTACTAAAAAGATAGTCCGTAATATCTATTGTCGTCCCGAGTGGACAAATCCATGCACAAAAGAAACGGCCAAACGGGACACTGAAAAACAACACAATGATAGCAGGCCAATACTTCAAGATAAATGTTTTTGCTGCCATCATCGACCCCAGAGCAGAAAGAGGGCTCATACGGAGGAATATATTCACCGAAAAATCTTTTTCCGTAAGGGGATCTAAGAAAAGAAGGAGATAAATAAAAGCAGAAAAGGTGAGATATTGTACAACCTTACGTATATAATAAGGCTTATCAGCTTTGGTGTATTTGTCCTGCATAGTATAAGAAAGTTATAAAATATATCTTAAATAATTTTTCTCATTAATTATAGTAATAATTTATGATTTTTCCATAACGATTCAATACATAAGGATCTTCCATCTAAAATCTTTCTTTGAACAGAAACAGCACGTAGTAGTGATAGACTTCCTAAATAATATGCAAATATCACAAGGAGATCAAAGAAGTGTATCATGTCACAGAAATGTAACATGATACAGAAGTGTAACATGTCACAGTCTCATATTTCAGTATATTGATACTTCATATCCCGTTTTTTTTCTGTAACTAAACTTATTGAATCTAAACATTAATAAAATAATTCTTTAAAACATTTTCCTTTGCATAATAGCTTGCACTGTAGCTTTTCTTCATTATTTTCATACCTCAGCTATCTATTATCCAATTAGATTATATACCGCAAAATAACATTTTCACATACCTTTTTACTATCCAAAGACTTATGTGAATTTTGCTATCAAAAAATCTCATCTCTACATTTTTCATACAACTATTGGCATATACTTTTCTATATCAATTCTTCAAGAGGTTAAAAATATATCCATTTTATAAGA